>Ga0316201_10004203_pt1 | contig 10833 bp, 8 predicted proteins | sample CS6wburrow_MG_FD_204516 | JGI IMG/M metagenome (GOLD analysis project Ga0316201, IMG submission 204516) | Coastal sediment microbial communities from Delaware Bay, Delaware, United States - CS-6 worm burrow | ecosystem: Environmental > Aquatic > Marine > Coastal > Sediment | place: USA: Delaware... | reverse complement strand
ATACCTATGGGGATTCTCCATTACTAAGCGAATACATAATCAATAAATCAGCACATCTATATTGGAGGGTGTTATGAATACCTTTACCACACGAGCTTTTTCAGTGTGTATTGGGCTTATGCTGGGTTTGTCAGTATCGACAACAGCCTGGTCAGCCAAAACACTTGAGCAAGTCATGAAAGACCGCGGCCTGACGCAGAAAGACATTCTTGCTGCCGCAAAAACCTACACGCCTACGGGTGGTCGTGATGAATTCATCGTGTTCAGTTCGGGCGGCCAGAGTGGGCACCTGATTGTGTACGGTATTCCGTCCATGCGCATACTCAAATATGTGGGTGTGTTCACACCGGAACCCTGGCAGGGTTACGGCTTCGATGACGAATCCAAGGCCGTGCTGGCGCAGGGCCGTATCCAGGGTAAGGACATCACCTATGGTGATACCCACCATCCGGCCATTACCGAAACCGAGGGTGTAACCGATGGCCGTTACCTGTTCATCAACGACAAGGCCAACCCGCGTATCGCTGTTGTCGACCTGCACGATTTCGAAACCAAGCAGATCGTTGCCAACCCGTTCTTCAAGAGCTCACACGGTGGCGCCTATGTGACACCGAACTCCGAGTACATCATGGACCCGGCCCAGTATGCGGCACCGCTGGAAGACGGTTTTGTGCCGCTGGAAGAGTTCAACGAGAAATACCGTGGCGGTCTGACTTACTGGAAATTCGACAACGAAAAGGGTCGCATCGACAAGTCTCAGTCATTCACCTTCGAGATGCCGCCGTACAGCCAGGACCTGGCTGATGCCGGTAAGGGCCCGTCTTATGGCTGGGGCTTTAACAACTCGTTCTGCTCAGAACGTTACGTCGGTGGCAACGAACGCGGACGTCCGCCTTTCGAAGCCGGCTGTTCCTCCAAGGATACCGACTTCCTGCACGTGACCAACTGGAAAAAAGCTGCCGAACTGGTTGCCGCCGGCAAGGTCGAGAAAGTGAAAGGCAGTTACCTGATCGGCATGGACCAGGCCGTTAAGGAAGGCCTGTTATACCTTATCCCCGAGCCCAAGAGCCCTCATGGTGTTGACGTCACTCCGGACGGTAAATACATAACCGTATCCGGCAAGCTCGACAGCCATGCCTGGGTATTCAGCTGGGACAAGATCAAGAAAGCCATCGATAGCAAGAAATTTGAAGGCAAGGACGAGTACGGTATTCCCATTATTGCACTCAAAGATGCACTGCATAAATCCGTCAACGTAGGTCTGGGTCCGCTGCACACGCAGTACGATGCCAAGAAGTGCGTTGCCTACACCTCGATTTATGTTGATTCCATGATCACCAAGTGGGACTACTGTGAAGGCAAGGTACTCGACCAGTTGCCGATTCACTACAATGTCGGCCATCTGATGGCGATGCAGGGCGACACTATGGACCCGAAAGGTAAATACCTGGTAGCGCTGAACAAGCTCGCCATCGACCGCTTCAATCCTGTCGGTCCGCTGCATCCACAGAACCACCAGCTGATCGATATCAGCGGCGAAAAGATGGAGCTGTTGTATGACATGCCGCTGCCACTGGGCGAACCGCACTATGCTGTGTCGATTCAGGCAGACAAGCTGAAACCTGCTGTCCGCTACAAGTCGGGCTGGAACAGCCGTACGGATTCAAAATCACCTTACAAGACCCGCGCAGGTCGTGAAAAGACCGAGCGTAACTGTGATGCCGATGGCAAGTGCACCGTGCATGTCTACGGCACCACCATCCGTTCGCACATCACGCCTGAAATCATCGAGGTGACAGAGGGTGATACCGTCTCACTGCACTTCACCAACCTTGAGCGTGCCGAGGATGAGGTGCACGGTTTCGCGATGTACGGCCAGAACGTGCAGCTCTCGATCGAGCCGGGCAAGACCGCGTCAGCAACCTTTGTCGCTGACAAGGCCGGTGTCTATCCGTATTACTGCACCGAGTTCTGCTCGGCACTGCACCTGGAAATGCAGGGTTATCTGCTGGTGCAGCCTAAAGGCTACAAGGCCAAAGCTGGTGGTCTGAAGGAAGGCACAACCTACACCGAAGCGGATTACAACAAGCAGGTCGAGACCAATGTCGCAACCCAGGGCGTTATCGACCAGGTTGTCGGCTTTATCACCAGCCACAACTACAAGGACTTCCCGACGGTAGTCGCACTGGTTGAGGACGCGACTGACCAGCTCGGTTTCGCTGCGGGCGCGAAAGAGAAGTCAGAGGCCGCTGCAGCCAAGAAAGACTGGAACAACGCCATGCTCTGGGCCAACCAGTGGTGGCAGTACCAGGTGAAGACGGCTGATCTGGGCCTGCGTGCCAAGACTTATCTTGAAGAGAATGGAGCCAGGAAGGTCAAGTAGCAGTCTTTGTTATAATCGCTGAACATAAGGGGGCTGTGTGCCCCCTTCTTTTCTCAATAAACTGACCCATAAGAGGGTGTATTATGATCCGAATTAAATACAAGCCTGTCCTTATTATGTCTGCGTTGATGGCATTGTCACCCGCAGCTTTCGCACTCGACGGTGCTGAACTGTACAAGTCAAAAACCTGCCTGACCTGCCATGGTAAAGACGGCAAAACAACCATTATGCCCAGCTACCCAAAAGTTGCCGGTCAGAACGAAGCCTATGCTCTGCAGCAGATGAAAGATATCAAGAGCGGTGCGCGTTCTAACGGCATGTCCGCGGCGATGAAGGGCATCATGCATCTCGTGTCTGATGAGGAAATGGAGGCGCTGGCGAAGTACCTCTCGACCTTGCAGCCCTGATTAATATTGTATGATTTAAACAGAAAGCCTGTTTCAGAATCGAGCAGGCTTTTTTATTGTTGTAAATAATTTAATCTGAACACCATTGATTTGAGCCACAGATGTCACAGAGATATTAATAATAAAAAGATTTAGCCGCGAAAAAAGCCAACAACGCGAATAGTTTTTTGATTTAAATATGATTTGCGTATTTTGCGTTTTTCGCAGCTAACATTTATTTAAAAATATCTCTGTGACATCTGTGGCAAAAGAATATAAAACCACGTTTTAACAAGCGTGGCTATTTACCTGTCACGTTAATGATACGATCTGGCTTGAAAACAATATTTAAAAACACGTCGTTGTTCGCGGCGCTGTTCTTTTTTGTCAGCGGTATTATTTTGTGGGGTGGTTTCAATACCTTCATGGAAGCGACCAATACGCTGCCATTCTGTATTTCGTGCCATGAAATGGAGTCGACGGTGTACCAGGAATACCGTCACACGACGCACTACACAAACTCATCCGGTGTGCGTGCAGCCTGTTCAGACTGTCATGTGCCGAAGGACTGGGTGCCGAAAGTGATCCGCAAAATCCAGGCAACCAAGGAGCTGTACTACTGGTTGATCGGCAGCATCGATACGCCGGAGAAATTCGAGGCCAAACGCGCTGAACTGGCAAACCGTGTGTGGGATTCGATGAAAGAAACCGATTCACGAGAATGCCGCAACTGTCATCAGTTATCCGTGATGGAGCTTGAACAGCAGGCACGTTTCGCTGCACGCATCCACGCGGATGCGATCGACACGGGGGAAACCTGCATCGATTGCCATAAAGGCATCACCCATAAATTACCGCAGCAAGAGCAGCTGGCTGCAGAAGACAGTCCGGAGATTGATCTGGAGTATGCCGAGGAAATAAATGACACCTGTGCCGGCTGCCATGGCGAGTTTGGCGAAGGCAGCATCGATGGTGAATACCCGCGACTGGCAGGACTGGACCAGGAGTATCTTGCCAGCCAGATAAGGCATTTCAAATCACGGGAACGATTGAATATCCCGATGCTGCCTTATGCAACCGAGCGTGAACTGCCGGAAGAAGACGTGATGTTGATTGCGGCGTATCTTTCGCGTATCGAGCTACCGACAAAACTGCCCCCGATCATCGAGGAAGAGTTTGATGCACTGGCGCGTCTCGAGCAAAGCGGGCGTGTGATCAATATTGCACGCTACCCGGGTAATGTCGAAAAGGGCCGCCGATTTTACCGGAAAGAGTGCGCAGGCTGTCACGGCGATCAGGGGCAGGGTGATGAAAGCCGGAAAATTCCGCAGCTCACGGGTCAGTACAGTATTTATATAAGCCGGCAGATCGATAATTTCCGCGAAGGCGAGCGGCTTCACGACGATCCGCGTGATGCGGATATTTTCAAGTTTTTCAGCGATGCCGAGATCGGCGACATGCTGGCGTATTTATCGATACTGGATGATGCTTAGCCCGTTGAAGATGAAGTTAAAAACTGTATGACTCGGTACGGTTTAAACCTCGGAAAAATAAAGGATTTTGTATTTGATCTAGCTCAATTACAGCATCTCGTGGGCGGTGTTAGGATTGTGTTATTCATCGATAAGTATTCTGATTGAACATACCGCGTATCAGTAACACTTGCTACGCATTGCATCTGAAAGCATACAACGGGGAACAATATATGAACTGCAGGCTAATTATTATATCTACGGTCACTACAGTGCTTGGTTTAACGTTTTCTACAGCATCGCTGGCCTGGCTGGAAAAAGCCGGTGAACGTGATGAAGCACTGACCCTTGAACCTGACCATGAGAACGGCATCGAAGTATACGAAGTCTGTGCCGGCTGTCACCTGACCGAAGGCTGGGGCAAGCCAGACGGCACCTTCCCGCAGCTGGCTGGACAGCACCCTGAAGTCCTGGTCAAACAGCTGGCGGACATACGCGAGGGTAATCGTGACAATCCGACCATGTATCCGTTTGCACTGCCGGAATCCATCGGTGGTGCACAGGCACTGGCTGATGTGGTTGCCTATACCGCAAAGCTGCCAATGAATCCGGACAATGGCAAGGGTGAGTGGGCTGAAGGCACGCCCGAATTTGAACAGGGCAAAAAACTCTATGCGGATAACTGCGTGGAGTGTCATGGCGAAAGCGGCGAAGGCAAGGCCGACAAGTTCTACCCATTGATCCAGGGTCAGCACTACAAATACATGATGCGCCAGTTCGAGTGGATCCGCGACGGCAAACGCCGCAACGCCAACCCGGACATGGTCAAGCAGATCAAGAGCTTCAGCGACAAGGACATGCAGATGGTGATCAACTACGTATCACGCATTCCCGTTCCCAAGGAAAAGCTGGCGCCATCAAAAGACTGGCTGAATCCGGATTTTGACTGAAACATAGATAAACCACGGTTAAAGCAAGTTTGTATTCATCAAACACTGTGGGTTATTGCTGGATAATATCTTGGCCACAGAGGCACAGAGTACACAGAGGACTTGTGGTTGATGTAGGAGCGACTTTAGTCGCGAACATGAATAATTCGCGACTAATGTCGCTCCTTCGAAGACCTGTAACAATCTCCGTGTTCTCTGTGCCTCTGTGGCAATAACCGGAATTTAGAGATACAAATATGACTAACAGGCGAACTCTCGTTGCAAATGCGCTGATACTCGCAGCCATTGGCCTGCTGGTAGCGATTTATTTCACACCCATCTGGTGGGTTTCGCTGACAGCACCAAACTACCCGGAAGAAGCTTTCCCGGATGGTATCCGCATTCACTTTCATATGAACGGTGTTTTTAATGGCTGTGAAAAAATAGAAAATGTAGAGATCACCGAAGATGAAGCGATCGACTGCGTGCACGAGATGGATACCATCAACCACTATGTCGGAATGTACCCGATTGCTGCCGGTGGTGTCATCGAGCGGGCCTTTTCACCGTTCCTGGTTTCGATGCTAGGCGTGATGCTGCTTGGCTTCATGTTGACCAGCCCGTTGCTAAGAACAGGTGTGCTCTCGGCCGGCTTTGCAGTCATCGTCGTCTGGATGTACCTGACTTATTACAGCGATGACGGGCTTAAATACCAGAACAGCGGTTATATCGAAGCGCTGATCACTGCGCTGGACCAGGACACCGAAACCGAACAGAAGGAAATGACACCGGGCGAAGCATTGATTGCGCGTCTCAAGGCTTCACTTGAAGGCAGCGAAAGCAAGCCACAGGTCACTGCTGAAGAAGGTAAAGAAAAAGAGAATAACATCCAAAGTCTTCGTGTCACCTTTGAAAAGGACCAGGAACGCAACCCGGTCAACGAACGAGAGCAGTGGAACGGCAGCGGCGCACAGATGCTGTCCTGGCACTATGAAAAGAACCTGGCCCGCTACTTCAATGTACCCGAACAGATCAATCCCATGGTCGCGACAATGTCGACAGCAGCCGATGCTGTGTTCTGGCTGATGATCGCTGCGATGATCTTCCTTATCGTTGCAACCCGCAAAACCAACAGCAAGCTTTACTGGCTGCTGGTGATTCCATCCATTTTGCTACCGGTGTTCTTTATCATCGATTATTCTGCCTGGTTGTGGTGGTATGGACACACGCTGAATGACATGGGTGCTTTCACGGTCAAACCCTTTATGCCAACCGTGTTCGGTGATGGCAAGGTGGCACAGTTCACGACCCATTCGTACCCTTATACCGGTTTTGGGTTGATGGTGCTGTTCTCGGTGCTGTTGATCATCGCTGCGAACCAGCGTTATAAACAGTTCAATATCGACAAGTGAAGCGATGGGCAGTTCTATTAATCCATGAATAACCATCTTGAGTCCAAAATCTACCATCTCTGCGTTAAGAATCTTCGCAATAGCTAGCTATTACGTGCGATTCTTGCCCTGATATGACAAATTCTGAATCTCAATCTGGCTTATCCAGAATCAATAGAACTACCGATATGAACGGGTGCTTTAACAAGCTCGTTCTGCTCATGCTGTTGTCACCGGCGGTTTTGTTAGCCGAGCCGTTGACGCCATTGCAGCCGCTGATCGACACTGCGGAGGAAGGTGCAACATTGCTGCTCGAACCCGGCACCTACGCCGGCCCTGTATTGATTGACAAGCCACTGACACTCGATGGCCAGGGCAAGGTAACGATTGATGCAGGAGGCAGGGGCAGTGTCATCGTGGTTGAAACAGATGGTGCTGTTGTACGCAACCTTCACCTGACCAACTCCGGCGAATCTCACAACGACATCGATTCGGGTGTGCAGGTACGCGGCCGCTTCAATGTCATCAGCGACAACATTATAGACAACTGCCTGTTCGGCATCGATCTGCAGCAATCAGAAAACAATATCGTGCGCCGCAACCGCATCAGTTCCAAGCCGTTCGAGCTGGGAACCCGCGGCGACGCCATTCGCCTGTGGTACAGCTTCGACAACAAGGTGACCGATAACATTATCAGTGACTCGCGTGATACCGTGGTGTGGTATTCGGCCAACAACACCATCGCGCGCAACACCTCGTACGACAGTCGCTACTCGCTGCACTTCATGTATTCACGTTATAACCTGGTCGAGGAAAACCGCTATTACAACAACACGGTTGGCGTATTCCTGATGTACAGCGACGGCGTGGTGCTGCGAAACAATTACATCGCGCATGCGTCCGGCTCGACCGGTGTCGGTATCGGTTTCAAGGAAACCTCGGATGTGACGGTCGAGGGAAATAAAATTCTGTACTGTGCCAGCGGCCTGTATATAGACATCTCGCCGTTTCAGCCGGATACGATCAATACCTTCAGCAATAACCTGATCGCCTATAACGGCATCGGTATCCGCTTTCTGAACGACTGGAAAGGCAACGAGTTCAGGGCAAACCGTTTCATCGACAACCTGACGCAGGTGGTTGTATCGAGCGGAAAAACTGCGAACCGCAATATCTGGGCAGACAATTACTGGAGTGATTACGAGGGATTCGATCAAGACCAGGACGGTGTTGGTGATACCCCGTATGAGCTCTATGTGTACGCCGATCGCCTGTGGCAAGATGTGCCGTACGCGCAGTTTTTCAAGGGTTCACCGGTACTCGAGGTGATGGACTTCCTCGAACGGCTGGCACCTTTTACCGAACCCCGTATCCTTGTTCGCGACGAGCGCCCGTCGAAACAAAGGGCACTGGTACAAGTTGAAGAAAAAACAGAGCTCAGAGATTCGCTGGATATCCTGCGCGAGAGCCTTGGAAGGTAAAACAGTGAATAGTGAAAATTGAATAATGAATAATCAATTGCTTCATGTATCCGGCTCAATCGCTGAAGGTGACAAACCATTCGCGTCATTTGCGTTATTCGCGGACCATAAAAAACTCTGTGTTCTCTGTGCCTCTGTGGCAAGTACTTGTAATGTTTCTGTTATTAACAACCGAGCTTCACACGTAGGAGCGGCTTCAGCCGCGATTGGCAACTGATGGCCAGGCCTAAAAAAACAACACGCGGTAAACAAAAGGCACGCCGGCAATTTTTGCGCACGGTTGTGCTGGGTGTGGGTGTTGTCGGCGTGTCATTGCTTGGCTACATACCGGTGCTTGGACGCTGGCGCGAGCGTATCCGGCCGCCCGGTGCGCTGAAAGAGCACGAGTTCCTGTCCTCGTGCATCAAGTGCGGCCAGTGCGTGCAGGTGTGCCCGGTGAATGCCATCAAGCTGGCTGATATGGACGAAGGTTTCGGCATCGGCGCGCCTTACATCGACACGCGCGAACAGGCCTGCGATTTTTCCTGTGACGGCCTGCAGTGTGTACTTGCCTGTCCGACCGGTGCACTGACCCACCATATCAACTACTCGCACGAGACGGATATGGCCATTGCCCGCGTGGTCAATGATAACCACTGCCTGGCTGTGATGGGTATGGCGTTCAACGGCCAGGCACGGGGTGCCGATTTCAAGGGCAAGCTGCGTTACGAGGATGTTGATCGCTGGAATCCGATCAGGGTCAGCGAATATCCCTATGATCTCGAGCTCTGTGATCTGTGCGTCAGGCAGTGTCCGATCGAGATCCGCATCGCCCAGTGCGAAGCCGGCAAGCCGCCATCGGGCGATGAAAACCAGTGTCCGCCGCAGCACGCGATAAAACTGGAGACCATTGCCAGCGAGGACAGTGTTGTTCGCAAGCGTCCGGTGATACTGGATGGCTGCGTTGGTTGCGGTGTCTGCGAAATGATCTGCCCGCCCGATCCGGCTGTGATCGTGATGGACAGTACTGAAAGCAGGGGCATGACGGCATGAAGCATTTAATCAAGTCAGTCGCGGTGCTGCTCGGCGCAGACCCGAAGAAACCGCAGCCGGATGATTACACGGCGGAAGCCAGAACCATGCACGCCGAACAGCGGGCGGACAAGAGCCGGATCGAGGCCATCCATCTCGAAATTGCACACAAGGCCCAGAACAAGATCCCCGAAAAGTGGCGACGACGAAGATGGACGGTGCTGATCGTGGTGAACCTTCTGTTCGTGCTTTCCTTTCAGCTCGATATCCAGATGCTGGAAGGTGCACTCACGGCCTCACGCTTTGTCGGTTTCCACATGGCGGACCTGAATTCAGCGCTGCAGGTGATGCTCGCTTACAAGGTAGTCGTTATCAACCTGGTCATCGGCACCACCACGGTATTGATAATGTGGTGGTTGCTGGGCGGGCGCACCTTCTGCTCCTGGGTGTGTCCCTATCATCTGCTCGCCGAGTGGGCTGAAATGGCACACGATTACCTGGCCAAAAAGAAAATCGTCAAGGACCATCCGTTTGATCGCAGGGTGCGCACGGTGTTCTGGATCGTGTTCGCACTGCTGGCAGTCGTTACCGGCTACACGGTATTTGAAACCATATCACCGACTGGTATCCTCAGTCGCGCACTGATCTACGGGCCGGGTGTTGCACTGGTCTGGGTCGCAACCCTGTTGCTGTTCGAGATCTTTTATTCAAAACGCGCCTGGTGCCGCTATGCCTGTCCGATCGGCCTGACCTATGGCCTGGTCGGCGCGGTTTCGCCGTTGAAGGTCACCTACAACCTGTCCAAATGCTTCCACGAAGCCGAATGCAAAAAAGTCTGCGAGGTGCCGCACGTGCTGGACCTGGTGGTGAAAGGCCGCGCCACAGAAGTGGACCTGTTTATCGGCGCCGACTGTACGCATTGCGGCCGCTGCGTTGATGCCTGTCCGACCCATTCACTCAATCTTGAGTTCAAGGGACTGGGGCAATTGCTTAAATGACGTGTCCCCATTTCTCACCACCTGTCTACTGCGGCCGCCGATCCACTCGTTGTGGCGGGGTGTACTCGCTCCAGCCGGTTCGACATAGAGTCGACTATGCCTTCACCGTCTTCCACTGCGTGCACCCCGAACAACGGCAGCTCGGCAACCTCGCTACGAAAGGCGGTAAGAAATGGGGATAAGTTTTAACCAGGTTACCAAGCAGTTTCGCCGTGTCAGGGTGTTAAACAACATCGATCTCGATATCAGTCATGGCGACCGCATTGCACTGGTGGGTTCCAACGGTGCCGGCAAGACAACGCTGATACGTTGCCTGCTGGGCGAGTATAACTACCAGGGGAAAATCATGGTCGATGGCCTGGAGCCGCGCATGCATCGAACCGACGTGCTGAAACGCATCGGTTTCGTACCGCAGTTATCACCGCCGTTGAAAATGCCGGTGGGGCAGTTGATACAATTCGCCGCGGGTGTGTGTGAATCCAGGCCGCAGAACATGGTGGAAATATGCAGCCAGCTCGGGCTGGATATGTCACATATACGGCAGCGGCCATTCAATAAACTGTCCGGTGGTCAGAAACAGAAGCTGTTGATCAGTATCGCACTGGGCCGGGATGCCGACCTGCTGGTGCTGGATGAACCCGCCGCTAACCTTGACCCGGAAGCCAGGCATACATTTTTTCAGTTGCTCGCAGAGAAGCAACAGCACGCAGCCATGATCATTTCCAGTCACCGGCTGGACGAGGTGGCAGCGCTGGTCAACCGTGTGATCGAGCTGGACCAGG
>Ga0316201_10004202_pt1 | contig 10834 bp, 8 predicted proteins | sample CS6wburrow_MG_FD_204516 | JGI IMG/M metagenome (GOLD analysis project Ga0316201, IMG submission 204516) | Coastal sediment microbial communities from Delaware Bay, Delaware, United States - CS-6 worm burrow | ecosystem: Environmental > Aquatic > Marine > Coastal > Sediment | place: USA: Delaware... | reverse complement strand
ATGATCAAACGTTGATGGGTCAAGTAATACAATATTTGCATCCCTTCCTTTATGCTCTGTGTGGCAATGCTTGCAGTCATTTTGTGCCGACCTGGGCAGGCGCCCATGGAATCCGGTTTTTTTATTCAGATCATTAAGAATATTTTCGTGTGCGTGGCAGTTGACACAAAGCTGCCCCTGTTTATCCTTGCTGCCAGTGTCATGGCATTGTGAACATTCTTGTTCGTATTTTTCATGACCCTTGATGACTTCGCCGGGCATAAGCAGAGATTCGAGAGAATCTGCATTATTGACGGTTGCCGCCGTTACCAGACATAAAAATAAAGTAAGTCGAACGATGACCAGGTAAAGTTGATGCATATGTAAAGTTAGACGGTGTGGTTAGTACATATGTACGGCAAAAACGTGGATGATTGCAGTGATTATCATCATAAAAAACAGTGGCAGGTGAAGTATGTGCCACAGTGAGAAAAGGCGTTCGTATACTTTGAATGCAGCAGCTTTTCGCAGTGCAAGAGTATAGTGTTTAATTAATTGAGATACGACTTTACTGTCTGGCAGTGTTTTGTTATCGCTATCTTCAGCATAGCTTTTTTTCAGCAAACGCAACACTTTTCTTCTTAGTCGAGGCGCATTGACTGCCAGGTAAATAACATGCAGAAGACTTATCATCAGGCTGGGGTATGGTCGTAATGCTGTTTCTTCCATTTTTATTAGCTGTTTACTCAGTTTTTCATCCTTTGCATACAAGCTGAGTAATTCAGAGTGATCATTTTCAGTTTTTTGTTTGAGTTCCATCAGTGTTACGCGCTTTCCGTAAAGGCCGTGATGGATACTGGTATAAAAATAGCGGCCAACAATCCCGCTTCCTGCAGACAGTAACATGCTGACCAGTGCGACTGTACTATTGGTGGAGCCCAGGTGAAAATTGGAGTGAAACAGAATCATAGCGGGGCCAACAGTGCCAAGAAACATGTGAACGCCGAACCAGTAACGACTTGCGATAAGGCGAGTTAGCAGCGCAATCCGCTTGCTGAGGGGGTATAACAGTATGGCGAGCATCATGCTGCCGCCAATGATACCTAATATATAACCCGCGCCTTCTTCGGCCGTCAGGTAATTATCATCACGTAACGTCCAGCCATATAAAAGTACTACAGCTGTGCTGAATAACACAAGGTTGGTACGTAGAAACTGAAATGGTGTGAACACTAGCTGTTGTAATGACATGTTAAGGTCTTAAGCATTCAATATGCTACTCAGTAAAGTAAATAAGAAATTAGCTTTTGGTAACATTTTTAATGTGGTTGAATCTGTAGTTTCAACCGAACATGTGCCGAGCGAACATGTGCCGAGTTCCACAACGGCAATTCATCCAACTACCATATAATTACACGTTGCAGACTCAAGAATGGTTCCATTCCCTGAGTATTTATTAACTATAGTAAATTTTTTAAATAGTGGGAAAGATTTTGGCGTAAATTGTGAACTAGTTTATAAAATTAGTTGAACCTTTCCGGTAATTTCGTCGTGTAGAGTTATACTCAATTAAATTAAAATGCTTATCATAATCAGTTAAAACTCTTTAGCAATCAGTGAAACCATGGGATTTATCAGTTTAATACTATTTATGTCAGTACTATTTTCGTTTGAAAATCAGGCTGCTGGAAGGTTCCAATGTCTACGATGATGTGGATATACGCCCTGCCATTACTCTTTATATGGTTCTATTACTTATGGAAACAGTCAATAAAGCATCAAAAAAGTAAGAATGTTTTTGACGAGGCCATTGCTTCTGGTATGACAGAACCCGCGTCAATACACCCGGTGATAGATCATGTGCGTTGTCTTGGCTGTGCCACCTGCGTCACAGCCTGTCCGGAAAGCAGCAAAAATGTATTAGGCGTGATTCATGGCAAGGCACATCTTATTAATCCCACGCATTGCATTGGTCATGGTGCGTGTAAAACGGCATGTCCGTTCGATGCTATCGAGCTGGTTTTCGGTACCGAGAAACGTGGTGTCGACATACCCCAGGTAAACGAAGATTTTCAGACGAATGTGCCGGGTATTTTTATTGCGGGCGAGCTGGGTGGTATGGGACTGATTCGTAACGCAGTAACCCAGGGTGTGCAGGCTGTTGATTCTATTTGTAAACTCGATAGCATTAAAAAGGGCAAGAACAATGGCGTGATTGACCTTGTTATTGTGGGCGCCGGACCGGCTGGTATAGGGGCGTCACTCGCTGCCAAAGATAAAAAACTGGATTTTGTGACACTGGAGCAGGATTCAATTGGTGGCACAGTATCTCATTACCCGCGCGGTAAAATTGTTATGACGGCGCCGGTTGTGTTGCCAATTATTGGAAAAATGCACTTCAAAGAAACCACAAAGGAAGCCTTAATGGGTTTCTGGGGAGATATTATAAGTAAAGCCGGGCTGGAAATTAAAGATAGAGAGCGGGTTGAAAGCGTAGAAGCCGAAGACACAGGATTTCATGTTAAAACCGGCACCACTGAATATCATAGTCGAGCAATTTTACTGGCGATTGGCCGTCGTGGCACACCACGTAAACTTGGCGTTCCCGGCGAAGAGCAGACAAAAGTGGTGTATCGGTTGATTGACCCCGCGCAATACAAAAATCAGCACGTTCTGGTTGTTGGTGGTGGTGACAGTGCGCTTGAAGCAGCTGTCAGTATTGCAGAAGAGGAAGGTACCACAGTGGCTATCTCATATCGAAGCGAGGCATTTTCGCGTGCTAAGGAAAAAAATCGTATTAAAATTGCCGACGCAGAGAAGGACGGTCGTTTACGCGTGCTGATGAAATCGAATGTAAAACATATAGAGCCCGATAAAGTTGTGATTAAAACTGATGATGAAGAGTTAAGTATCGATAACGACGCAATTATTGTGTGTGCTGGTGGTATTTTACCGACCGGGTTTTTAAAAGACCTTGGTATCACAGTCGATACCAAGTTTGGTACAGCATAAATTCAGGGAAACCTGAAAATGTACTCAAAAAAAACAATCCTAAAGAAACAATCCTGGTGAAATAATCGTGGTAAAACCATTTGTAACAATAGTATGTATTGCTTTTATGCTGGTGTTCACTGCTGAGGCTGCAACGCTGGCAGATGCAAATATAGCAATTCGAACACAGGATTTTACTAAAGCAGTAAGCATCCTCAAACCGTTGGCAAAGAAAGGTGATAAGCAGGCGCAGTACCACCTGGCGGTGATGTACAGTAAAGGACAGGGCACTGCAGAAGATCCTGCTAAGGCAGCTAACTGGATGATTAAGTCTGCTCGACAGGGGTACAAGCGAGCACAGTATTCAATGGGTGTTTTATACGAAGAAGGTGACGGTGTAAAAGCAGATAAAGAAAAGGCTATTTACTGGTACAGCGCTGCGAGCAAACAAGGTCATAATAATGCTAAAAAGCGATTAACGAAAATACAGTCTGGCGATTCAGTGCAAGTGTTGATTGGCAATGCCCGCAGTCCGGAAGAAGCGTTAATACAAGCGGTTAGTATTGGTAATGTTAAAGCAGCTGAGCAGCTCCTGGAAAAGGGAGTGAGTGCTGAAATACGTGACAAGTTTCAGCGGCCTGTGATTATCGACGCCGTCATGCAAAAAGACGAGGCCATGGTTAGGCTGCTGATTAAACATGGCGCTGACGTTAATGCTACTGATAAATATAAAGATCGACCTTTACTACTGGCCGCATCTACGGGCGAAACACAGATAGTGAGCATGCTGATTAAACAAGGTGCGTTGAATCACAAAGACGCAAACGGCAATACCGCCTTGATGTTAGCAGCCGCGAAAGGGCACCAGGCAACACTAACGCTTTTACTTAAGAGCAAGTCAGCGGTCAATACAAAAAACCAGAATGGCGAAACTGCAATCATGCTGGCCGATAAAGGTCAGCATCACTCGTCAGTGGCATTGTTAAAGAAATACGGCGCCCGATTACCGGTCGTGAAAAAAGAAGGGTTAACGGTCAATCAAAAACTGGCTGTGCTTAATAGAAGTGCAACGGGCGTATATAAAAACTGGAAACCGTTAATGATAGCGGTCTGGCGTGGCCAGCTAGATATCACAGTAGCATTACTGAAAAAAGGTGCTAATCCAGACCAGTTGGATCACGAAGGACATACACCTCTAACTCGTGCTGCAATACAGGGGCACGATAAAATTATTAGTCAGCTTATCAAAAGCGGTGCGTATGTTAACCGGGCCGGTAAAAGCGGGAAAACGCCTTTGATGTGGGCCGCCGAAAATGGTAATGAGAAAGCCGTAAAAACGCTACTTGCAGCAGGTGCTAATGTGAATGCGAAAGATAAAGATCGCCGTGATGCCCTGTCGTTTTCTATCCAGAATAAACAAGAAGCAATAAGTATTCTGTTGCTGGATAAAAATGCACGGCCTGATAATTTATTACATAAAGGAAAAAATGATTTAATGCTGGCAGTTACGACAATGTCTCTGGCAACAATAAAACGTCTGGTTGATGCTGGTGCAGATATAACAGTACAGGATGCTTCCGGCCATGATGCGCTGTGGTATGCCATTGAATCAGCTAAACCAACGACAGTTGATTACCTGATTAAAAATCATGGGAAATTAAACAGTAAGGATAAAAACGGTGTAACTCTGTTGCATCAGGCCGCTGTGATGAATAACGCGGCAACCGCCTTATTACTAATTAAAAAAGGACTGGCCGTCGACGCTAAAGCAAAGGACGGTAATACGCCGTTATTGATGGCGGCGAGTCGAGGGCATGCTGATACGGTCAGGGCTTTAATTTCCAAAGCTGCGGACGTAAATATCAAGAATAACATTGGCAATACGGCGCTGATGTTTTCAGTGTTGGCTGATAATGCTGAATCTGTAAAGTTGTTATTGGATGCCGGGGCAGATATTGATCTTAGAAATAATAAACGCGAACAGGCTATTGATCTGGCAGAGTTAAGCAAGAACAAAACAATCCTTGAATTATTAAATAGCTACAAGAAAGAAAAGAAACTGTTTGGTGTTTTTTAATCTGGTGCAACGAATTTCGCTAACGCTCCATACTCATCTGTTAACGGCCGTAAGACTCTGTTCAAAGGTACCCATTGATTCATTTTGCCGTTCCGACATTGTGCAATGTTTTTTATTCTCTCGGAACTGGATCAAGGGGCGTTTCGAACCTTTCGGGCTATGCGGGTAATTTGTCTTCATTTTTTCAACAAAATTTATTGACCCCGGTCAATGATTATATGTAGTTATTGATTTATCATGTGTTTATAAATTTTATTGTAGGCGTGTCCAGCAAATAAATTTAAAAGATGTTATAGCGTAAGTTGCGGATAGTTCTTGTATGAAATATACAATGCCAGCATCTCAACCGCCTAATGTACTGGCTAATGTAAGAATGTAAACTGTTGAAAAGCTTAAAAGAGATGATATAGTCAGTAGCCGGCATTTTTATAACTACACTTCCAAAAATGTATGAAAATTACTACAAAAGCTTCAACAACAAAAGAAAAGATTTGTGCACACTGCATGTTTAAAAAAACTTGTGGTGACCTGCCTGGCTTATGCATGCTGTTGCACTATGGTCTGATTGCTTTAGTGATCGTCGTGTTAGCCTATTTGCTGATAACCATGAGTTTGTAAGTGATGCAAACTGTGAAATAAATAACTTTGCCCATTGTGCACTTTTATTTCTTAAAAGTAACAAATGACCGTTATTGCCTGATAGCAGGTCTAAATTGCAAACGATAGTGAAAAAGAGTATTTATAGCGTAAGTTTAAAAGGTTTAGATGATTGTTCTATGCCATTTATGGTGATGGTCAGATGGTGTTTCCCAATGGCGCATACGCTGTTTTAGTTCTTTGTATTTCCAGTTTTTATCAAAAACACTTTTCTTGAATGCCTGCTGATCGAACGCGGAATAATCATTTGTTATTGTTTCAGCAAGATCTGAAATTAACTGTTTGTTGTATAAGTTTTTTAACGCTTCAGGCATGAGCTTGTTTTGTTGATGAGTTGCTGGCCGTTTGTTATTTTGATAAATAATAAACGACCAGTGCTTTTATAAAGGTTTTTGTAACCAGCGTATTTTCCACTTTTTTACGTGCGGGATGTATTTTCCGTATTCATAAATTGTTAACCCGGCCAGGATCAATGCGGTACCTGACCAGACTTTATGGCTGATAATTTCTTCATTTAAAAATGCGCCTAACAACAACGCAGTGACTGGCGTTATCAAGGTAATTATTGCTACCCGTTCTGGACTGAGCTTTTTTAGCAGGTAAAAATATAATGGAAATCCCACCGCTGAGCCAATGAGCGCTAAATATAATATGGCCAGAGATGATTTAAGTGGAATTGTTTCCGGCCAGCCACCACTCACTATGCAGTTTAATAAAAATAACGGTAGTGCCACCACAATACTTCCTGCGGTTATTGCAATCGGGTGAAAGTCCGGTTGTAGCTGTTTTATTAACACCGAGCCTAACGATTGCGTGGTTGCGCTAATTATGGTGGCAATTACACCTAGTAGTGCCAGTGTTGATATGGAAATACTTTCTACAAATACCACGCTTAAACCGATTACACCTAACGCCATTCCGGATAAGCGCATTCCAGATAGATGTGCATCCTTTAATATCACACTGGCCATAACACTGGTGATGATCGGCGACAGTCCGAAAACGACGGATATCCAGCCGGAAGGAATATGTTGCGCTGCCCAATAAACAAAAGTCATTGCTACATAAAGTGTTATACCGCTGATCAGGTATACCTTTCGTGCTTTATTGTGCCATGGAAGATCAATTTTCATCACACGTAGCAGAAAACTCAATGCGATTAAGCCAATAAACATACGTGCGGCGACGCCAAACTGGAAACCCACCTCATTGCCACTCCATTGAATGGCTAACGGTGTTGTGCTCCAGATGAGTATGACCGAGAGATAAGAAAACGGTACTGACACTTTGTTTAACCTCCGTTCGATTAATGATAAAAATATTTAGCGCAAGGGCTCCTGTTTAATGCACCACTTCGTCAACCCAGGAAACTTGCGGCATACGACCACCACGGATGGTGGAAGTGTAGTTATCGCATCGTTACAGGGATGTAACTTATTAGTGCAACGCAGGAGCTATTGCCGAGGAGCAGATATCTGCGCGCCCATCTATGGACAAAGCTTCCGCTCCCGCGTCCCTTAGCTACATTACTGTCGGCATAAAAAAGGCCACTGGTTTAACAGTGGCCTTTTGTATTCATTTACCTGGGGATCAATTTTATAATAAATAGACAAAAGGCCAGCGTGTTCGTTTCCAGTGAAAACGGACAATCATAAGTTGAGCGGCGAACTGGCGGGCTTGACTAATCATGGTTTGATACTGATTTAATTTGACAAAACTGTCAATTGGAATTCTGAATTTACAAAGAATAATTTTCTGAGCGGGTATATATAGACTTATTGAGATGAATTTATATACTTAAATGACAATGAGTGAACATTTACTGATTAAAAATGTAAATAAGTTCGACGCAAATCGGAATCTTTAACAGTATTTGATAATGTAATTATATTAACATGTTGTTTTTATTGTATGGATGAGTTGGCATTAAGTTTGCATTCTACATGCAGCACTTACCTATCTCTCAATTAACGAAAAAGTATGAAGAAACTGACGTATCTTGTAGCACTGACTGTTTTGTTATTTTGCCAACGCTCTGTGGCAAATACCATTATCTTCCCCAGTCTTTTCGAGCCTGATTTAACGGGTTCTGGTGGCATTCTGGATAATGAATTTGGTTTGGCGAATCTGCAGCGTATTGATGACGATTTTGATCGGTTCTGGGCTGTAGCGGGTAACGAGGTAGCAGTGACCGCTGTGGCTAAATATGCAGGTTTTTCTCAAAGCTTCGGTTTTATCGATGCAAATGATAATTTTACATCGATGTTATATGTACCTTATTTGAATAGTCAGAGTAATACATTTACTGTGGCTGATTCCGGTTCTCCCTTTCGCTTTGGCCTGGACCCGAGTGGTTCTCCTTTATTTAGTTCTGATGCAGCGGACAATATCTTTTGTGGCTGGTCGCACTGTTCAAAGCCGTACGATCACATGGTTAGCTGGTTAATCACTGATGGTGATTATGCAGGTGATTATGTAATTGCCTGGGAAGATTTGAAAAAGTTAGGTGACCGTGATTATAACGATCTGGTTGTGCGTGTTTCCGGTGTTTCAGCGGTTCCTGTTCCCGCGGCGTTATGGTTGTTTGGTTCAGGTTTATTTGCTCTGGCTGTAGTGGTAAGAGGCCGAGGCTGGTAGATAAATGTGAATCGGGTTTAATAAATCTGATTTATTCTGTATATTTAAAACCATCGTCATATAATCTAATGACGATGGTTTTTTTATGGGAGTAGATAATGAAGGTAATTAAAATAGCAGTATTCGCTATTACCCTGGTTGTTGGCGTTATGTTTTTTACATTGTATAAAAATGGCGCACATTTGTTTGATACACCGGGTTTTGCATATCGATTAACGACTTTCTTAACGACCAATTCTGCGATGACAGCGGATGACCATGCATTCAAAGAATTGCGTACGCCAGTTTATAGCGTCAATGCAGAGGATCTGTATAAACGTGTTATTTATGCTGCCACTGAATTAGGCTGGGAAGTTATCGTTCACGACAGTGATAATCAGAACGTTAATTTTGTTGTACGTTCCCCTGTCTTTTTATTTGAAGATGATGTTTATGTCCAGGTGCAGTTTATTGATATGGACCATTCATCATTGTATATCCAGTCAAGCTCGCGTAAAGGCGGGGCAGATTTTGCAGCCAATTCTGGACATATACAGGCATTAATGAAAAAGATGATCAAATAATTGCTGCAAGTCTTACTATTGCGCTAATAACTCAGCTTCCATTGATAAATAAACCTGGTAGGCATTAATGCGGTTGCCTTCTTCAAATGCCGGCAGATCTTTAAATTCTGACCAGTCGGCATTGGCATAAACTTCATCAAATGGGGTGAACTCTTCAACCCCGGCAGCCATCACTTTGCGTAGATACGCCAGGTAATGTCGTGTCAGAGAAATAGTGTTTTTTGGGTCCGTTGTTGCTGGGCCGTGGCCGGGAATAAGCGCAGTCAGCCCCTCTGTTTCCAGCCGGGTTAATGTCTCCAGCCATTTTTTCGAGTCAGCGTCACCCACAAAAGGAATACGTTCACGGAAGATGATGTCACCCGAAAATAAAACTTTATCCGGTTCGACCAGCAGAGTCAGGTCACCATCGGAATGTGCTTTTCCCATATAGTTGATAGTGAAGGTTATGTCACCGAGAGTGAATTTTGTTGAACTCGAAACGGTCGTGTCGGGCAAGACCAGGTGTGTGTTTTCATTGACCCAGGGATCAAGTGAGAACTGGCGTTCTTCAAGACGACTTTTAGCCGCCTCCGACTGAATGTATTTTTGAGCACCATAAGGGGCAATGATTTCTGCACCGAGCTCTTCAAAGACCTGCAAACCGTAAATATGATCAGCGTGATAATGGCTGACCACGACTTTTTTGATGGGTTGTTCGGTGATCTCAGCAATTTTATGGACCAGTTTGTTCGCCAGGGAAGGGGTGCCGAGACCATCAAAGATGACAACGCCATCACCGGTAATAACAAAACCGGCGTTTGAAATAAAACCTTCATTGTCAGTCGCTATACCTGCGGTACCTTCGACATAATAAACATGTTGAGAAACTTTTTTTACGTTCATCTCTACCGATGTTGGCGCATACTTTGTGTTGACTACTCCACTTGTCAGCTCAGGACCTTTGGCAAAAAGCACCTGGCTGAAAAGCACAAGTATGGCAAGTAATAGTGATCTATTGCATGTAAGCATGATTTTCCTCGTATTGCAGACGAACAATTTCGGCATCACCCATGGGTATCATTTCGACAAAACCGTGAATATCTTCGGGTGAAAAGCCCTGGCTTTTGGCTGCAATTTTACACATCTTGATAGTTAATGCTTCACTTTGCACCAGGCTTTGCGCGCGCTGCATCAGCGCTTTGTATTTACTGTAGTTTTCAATGGCAAAAAAACTAAGTTCCTGGCCATGTAATACCAGTACGATGGACTGGTCAAACGGATCAGCGCCGGTGATTGTGCTTAGATGGCTGGCACGATCCAGCACGCTTTCAACCGCTTTGACGGTTTTCACATGAACATCATAAACCACTTTTTGTGGTTTGTACTCGGTTGCAGTGTCTGAGGCTCCTCCCCAGGGAGCGTCTGGGAACTTGCTGGCATATACCTGTGTCGTGCTCAAGAAACAAAGAGTTATGAAAAGGTATAGCAGTGATTTTGGCATGAGCTTGCTCCATGATGAATGCGTATTGCTTATAGTAATACAATACAGGTCTCTAATAGACGAGTGAAAGACAAAAAATATTCACATGAATATGAAGAATATAAAAAAGCAGCGTGAGTAACCAGCTCACGCTGCTATGCTAACCTCCAGGAGAGAGAGGTATAGCTGAGGCATAGCCGCAGGAACTATGAAAACCTACGACAGCAACATGATAAATATTAAGGGGGGGGTTGTACTTGATGCACATCAATAAAACACTTTATTTAGCGTGGTTATTAATAATCTTTTAATTGATGCAGTTCTATGATGTTTTCTTTCTGGGTCCTACTTAAACACTTGATGGTATATTCACGTTTACTCGCTTCAGCTCGTGAAATGGAAGACTCCTGATAAACGAGCTTGACCGGCTGCCGAGCGCGTGTGTATTTAGCGCCTTTGCTGAGTAAACCA
>Ga0316201_10004201_pt1 | contig 10834 bp, 10 predicted proteins | sample CS6wburrow_MG_FD_204516 | JGI IMG/M metagenome (GOLD analysis project Ga0316201, IMG submission 204516) | Coastal sediment microbial communities from Delaware Bay, Delaware, United States - CS-6 worm burrow | ecosystem: Environmental > Aquatic > Marine > Coastal > Sediment | place: USA... | reverse complement strand
AAAAAGGCTAATCTATTCATAGATCATTTTCAAATCATCAATTATCAGTTGACTGCCAATGGCTCCTTTAAACATCCCCCCATCCACACTGGGAGAAAAAGAAATATGGAAATGTGTAGGATCATCATCAGATAAGTACTGCAGCTCCAAATTCATTTCAGTCATCGTGCCTATTTCCTGATCACTTTCAAACTCTGCCTGCGCAATGATAGTGACCATATCACCCGTCCTTTTTTCAAGTACTGCGTTGATCCCAAATTTATCAGTCCCCTCCAGGTTATAAATATCAAATCCACCAAAGAGATTCCCGGGATCTTTTAATACTGCCTGTATTAGCTGATCGCCCGATTCAAAAGAATATTTAAATTGTACAGCGCTTGGTTTTTGAAAAAATGGGATTCCCAGTTTTGCTGCAGCAGCAGGATTTCCAGGATCCGCAATTGCACCGTCGAGATCAAAGGTCCCCAGATACATAGCCCCCGCTACAATAGGTATAGCCACAGTCTCAACCGTTTCAATTTTAGCCATTTTATTATCGCCATCCTGCTGGGGAGTAGTCCCATAAATACTGTAGATACTTGTTCCCATGTTCGTAGTGGCCCATACACTTGTTTCCGCGTATTTTCCAGGCTGTAAAAATGGCTGGGAATTCATCCCTGTTTCTTCAAACCAGTTTTCAAAATCAGCATTGGGGATTTGATTATCTCGTATGGTGAACATGTACTCCTCACTGCCCAGGCCATCCTCTGCAGTGATGGTGTATTTTACAAAATCTTCAGGATCATCAAAAACAACGGCGCTGCCCGATGAAGGGGTAACACTGGCGCCGGGAGATACTGTGACCACCGGATTAAGGCTAAGTGGAAAGCTATTCAGATCCAGGTTGGCAGAACTAAATACGAATATTTGATTGCCAGCTGTGTCTATATGGGTTTTATATGGATCAAACTCACCGGTGGACTCAACTTCAAAACCGAGTAATTCGTAAGCATCCGAAATCGGACCCTCCTCTTCACAGGACAACAATAAGATCGCGAATAGAGCTAATACTACTTTTTTCATGGCTATTATTTTTATTTACAACTTCATTTAATGCTAGGTAAACATAGAAGCTATAGAAAAGTTGTATTTTTCCCGGATTTATTTTTCTAATCCTTTGTTGTTTAACTGCTTTCAGAAAGAATCCGGTGCCAGTGGGAAGTAGCGAAATGGGGCTTGCCTTCCAGAAAATCCAATGCTGCCCGAACTTACTTTTGCCAGAGTTGAGTTTCTCCTTTACTTTGCAGGGTGCTAAGGGTTCGAAAATCAAACAATTAAAAAACAGTATATAAATGAAAGTAGCCGTAACAGCAGCAAATGGAAAATTAGGCTCTGCACTGATTAAGCAGTTGACACTGGATATCGGAAAAAACCATGTAATCGGAATTGCCCGGACTCCCGACCAGACAAAACACCCGGGTATAGAAATCAGAAAAGGGGATTATAACAGCAAGGAGGACTTTGTCCGGGCGCTGGATGGGATTGATGCTGTATTGCTTGTTTCCGGGATGGACCATCCGGATAAACGAATTGAGCAACACCGAAATGTTATTCATGCCGCCCGGGACACCAACGTAAAGAAGATAGTATATACCAGCATTATCGGACCTGAAACAGGATCAGCATTTAGTCCGGTTGTGCGAAGTAACCGCAAAACCGAGGAGGATATTAGAAATTCGGGTCTTGACTGGGTGATAGGCCGTAATGGATTGTACATCGAACCTGACCTGGAATATATAGACAATTATGTCGCCAGGGGCGAGGTTTTTAATTCGGCAGGGGAGGGAAAATGTGTGTATACAAGCCGGAAAGAGCTGGCAGTTGCCTATTCAAAAATGCTGCTTGATAACCGGCATAATGGGCAAACATACCATTTGGCGGGAACTGCTATTTCTCAAACTCAACTTGTGGAATACATCAATGAGCTATGCCATACCAGGCTTGTTTACCGGCCGGCATCAGTGGAAGAATACACGCAAGAAAGAAAAAATGAATTGGGTGAGTTTTTGGGAACCATTATTGGCGGTATATATGAGGGAATACGGGATGGAGCGTTTAATGTGGAGTCAGATTTTTTTAATGCCGCAGGTAGACCGCATAAATCACCTCCTGACATGATTCAGGAATTACTGTAATATTTGCCCGGAACCAGGAATATCTCCATTTAGTTGCCCGAAATTGTCAAAAACAGTAGACAAAACCAAGCCTTATTTTTTGAAATAAACATGGATCTCCTCTTCGGATATTTCATGGATCCAGTGTTTATACCCTAGTCCAATAGCCTTGTCAAGCAGGGGCGCGGGAAGAAAGGGAGCGATGATTTCCAGGATCTCTTTCTTGTCCAGCTTTTTTAACGCAGACAATACCATATGTACGGGTTGCTCTCCTTCATGAAGCATATCCCGGACATCCATGGTCTCGACCACTTTTCTTTTGTTGAACCAGGAGGGTTTTTGGCTTATGTAGGCTGTCTGAGTTTGGTCGAAATCCGATAATTCAGACTGCCCTGTTTCCTTTCGTAATACATTTACCAGCTCCTCTACCTTTAAGCCGCCCACCGCTGCTGCCTGGCTGATACTTGTGACCCTGCCAATGGTTTTTCTAAGAAGCGGATTCCGGAGTTTTGCAAATGGTGGAGCCAGCGATATCAGGAGGTCCTCCAATTGCGGATAGGCATCCAGTAAGTCCGAGATCTTTGTTTTTGGTGTAATAATAAGTTTGTCCATTCTATTCTTTGGTCGTTTCCCCATATGATAAAATGCGTCTTTCTCCCTTAAGTTCACGGGCATGGGTCAGGTCCTGAGACACCTCCAGTGTTCCCAGATATTCACCTTTGTCATCTCTTAGAGCATAATATTCTATTAAAATGAATTTTCCCTTCATCTGAATCCAGAATGGGGCATGCGATTCTTTACCGGCACGAAAATCTTCAATTATTTTTTCAACGATATCAACGCTTCCGGGGGGATGACACAAGCGAACATCCCGGTTAATAATGGAGCGGCTGCGAGGAAATATACGGTGCTTACCCTGGGTAAAGAATTTTACTTTATCATGTTTATCCACAAAAGTCATATCCACCGGCACGGTATTCAGAATAGCTTTTAGTTCGGGCATCGTAAAACTACCCGAAGGAAGGTTTACTGACCCATTTGAAATAGTGGAATCTTCTTCAGCTTCCGATAGATCCTGAAACTCCTCAGGCATCCATTCGACCTGCGGATCATACAGTGTAAATCCAAATTCAAGGGTTTGCTTGTGTACATTCCACCAATCGTCGACGGAAAGTACATCCATGCACATGGGGAACAGGATCTCCTCTTCTTTCTGGATCATATCAGAAAGTGCTTTTAAGGTTGGGAAATATAACAGCTCCAGGGCGTCAGACAGATCCTGTTTTGAAAGATCCTCTTCCCGCAACAGGGCGATGCACCCTTTGAGTTGATCCCTGATCTCATCGTGCTTGCCCCACATTACTTTGGGGGGTCCTGTAATCTCATTTTTTTCAAGGTACGGGAAGACCAGGTACTCCTTTTTCTGGTAATGCTTATCAATGTCCATCAATTCGTTGAAGCTGGTCAGCAGTACATGGATAAAATTCCTGAAATTATCCGTGGGGACCTTTTCCAGGGAGTGAAGCAGGTTGCTGGCTTTTTCAAGCGTTTTTCTGATCTCTCGGTTTTCATGAATAAACACATCCACAGGGTGCCCTTCCGGGATCTCTTTTGCCCCGCTCTGATCCACATGCCCCTCCAGGACCTCACCGTGAATATCACAAAGTTTCAGGACCTCAGATTCGGGTAATCCTTCGCTGATAAGTTCCTGTTCTACTTCTACTACCTCGCCATAGGGGATGGCCCGAAGGGTTTCGATGAGTTCCTGCCTGACTTTTTCGGGCGATTCACCATCATGCAGCTTCAGTATCAATTCCTTCAAGCGCTTTTTGCGGAACCTGGAATTATTTATCAGTTCACTCATGACTATTCTTCTGTGTATTTGATGATTTCGACCGGGCAACTATCTGCCGCTTCAATAATCCCTTCTTCATGAGCGCTAAAATCCGCCCCTTCCTTAACTTGAGCTTCATCAGGCATTTCAAATACCTCAGGGCATATTTCTTCACACAATCCGCATGAAGTACACCCCTCTTCAATAATTACATTTTTTATTGCCATTGGGATAAGTTTTTTGTTGGTTATATAAAGGATTTAAGTCATCATTTCCCCGAAACCTGATCGGTTTAGAACGGCATGACCCCGGCTTATTTTTTGGGCCAATGAATCCACGCTTTCTGACTGGGCCATCTTTAACAATTCTGTCCGAAGGGCCACATAGCGATCATGCACCGGACAGGGATTTGCATCATTACAGTTCTTCAGGCCAAATCCGCATTTAGTAAAGAGCCTATCGCCCTCCATGACCATGATTATCTGATAAAGCGTTACCTCAGACTGATTGTTTGTGAAAAAGAATCCACCTCCTCGACCTTTCATGGATTCCAGGATGTTTCGAGAGCTTAGGGTATGTAATACCTTGGCCGTAAACGCTGCAGGAGCTTCTATTTCCCTGGCAATTTCAGCGACCCCGGGACGCATCTTCCTCCAATTTTGAAGTTGCACATATATCAGCGCCCGGATGGCATATTCTGTACTTTTTGTAAGCATAAATTTATGTAGTATGGGCTATCATTTTTTCCAGTTTAACGGCCTTTGGGAAAAGCACGTTATTCTCCAGATGAATGTGCCGGTGTAAATCATTTTCAAATTCTTCCAGGGTCCTGTAGGTAACTTCAAAGGTATTACATCCATCCGGGGGAACCTCATATTTTTTTGTAATTTCAGATAGTCTTAGAAAACGTTCACCTTCCACCTGGTGTTCCGCTTCCATTTGATTGATGGCTGACCTGGCCAATTCCACATTGACAGGCCGGGCAGCACCCTCGATGCGGTGTTTTTCCAGCTGGCGAATATGGGGGAAAAGGACCGACTCTTCTTCTTTCATATGCGTTGCAAGCTTGGCAGCGGCTTCCATAAAAGATGCCTTAAGCTCAAATATTTCCGGATGGTTTTCACCATGGACATCACTTAGCTTCTGAAGTTTTTGTTGCAGAAATGGAATGGCTTCGTTTACATAGCTGTGATGGGTCTTCACAATATGGTCACACAAGCCTGCCAGGGAAAGGGATTCGATGATAGCTGAGTCTTTGTCTTCCTTTTGCAGGGCTGTAGACAGCTCGGTCAATAGTTTACCGGTGTCGACCCCTTCTTTTTCTGCTGCTTCGTCCAATGATATATTCCCGCCACAGCAAAAATCAATGTTATGTGCCTCAAAGATCCGGGCAGTTGAAAAATTGTTCCTTACAATTTCCCCGACTTTTGTATCTGTTGTAATCTTCATCATAATACAGGTTTAATGTTTCAGCAAAGATATGAAAAATTAATAAAATGATATAAAGGTCATTTTATGATTAATTTATATATTTGTGGCATTAACCCCCAAACTCAAATTGGCATGAAGACTAAAAAATTGTGGATCGGTTTCGTTGTTGTCCTCGTGGTTTCGTTCGGGATACTCGGTTATTTTGGCCGTGAAATATACCGTGAAGCCCCGCCCATACCTGAAAAGGTGGTCACATCTGATGGAACGATCCTTTTCACTGCACAAGACATTAAGGATGGACAAAACGTCTGGCAATCCATGGGCGGCCAGGAGGTTGGCACCATATGGGGTCATGGAGCATATAAGGCTCCTGACTGGACGGCAGACTGGTTACACCGTGAAGCTATTTTTATTCTCAATAGTTGGTCCCAGGAAGAGTTTGCAGTACCATACGAGAATTTGGAAGCGGAAAAACAGGCCATGCTGGAAAAGCGTCTTCAGCAAGAACTTAGGAGCAATCGCTATGATGAGAATGCAAATTCTCTGACCATTTCAGAGGTCCGCAGCAGGGCATTTCATTCAAATAGCAATCATTATAAAGGATTGTTTATGGAGGATCCCGATCAGGCGCATCTGCGGGAGGCCTACAGCATTCCTCCCAATACTATCAAGGATGCTGATCGGATGGATAAAATGAATGCCTTTTTTTTCTGGGCAAGCTGGTCGACTGTAACAGAACGGCCAGGTAAAGAAATCACCTATACGAACAACTGGCCGCCGGAGAAGCTGGTAGGTAATGAGCCCGCAGGTGCACTTTTGCTTTGGACGGGATTCAGCGTGATCATTTTATTATTTGGTATAGGACTACTGGGGTGGTATTATGCGACCAACCGGGAGGATCAGGACCACTCGGTGGCACCTTCAGTGAATCCCTTGTCGGGTACCCGGATGACCCCGTCTATGAAGGCGACTCTTAAATATTTCTGGGTGGTAACCGCGCTGATCCTGGTCCAGATACTTATGGGGGTTGTTACGGCCCACTATGGGGTAGAAGGGCTTGGCTTCTACGGATTGCCCCTGGCAGACTTTCTTCCCTATTCCATATCAAGAACCTGGCACATACAGCTTGCCATATTCTGGATCGCGACCTCCTGGCTCGCCACGGGTTTGTTTATTGCTCCTGCAATTTCCGGGAAGGAACCCAAATACCAGAAAGCCGGGGTTAATTTCCTGTTTATTGCCTTGTTGGTCATCGTTGTTGGATCCCTGATTGGGCAATGGATGGGCGTTATGCAGAAGCTTGGCCTGGTGGAAAATTTCTATTTCGGACACCAGGGTTATGAATACGTGGATCTGGGAAGGTTCTGGCAGGCCTTCCTCTTTATTGGCCTGGTCCTTTGGTTATTCCTCATGGCCAGGGCGCTCTGGCCAGCCATAAAGAAAAGAACGGAAAACAGGCATCTCTTGCTTATGTTTCTCATTGCCAGTATTGCGATTGCCGCCTTTTACGGGGCAGGTTTAATGTGGGGAAGACAAACCCATCTGGCCATTGCGGAGTACTGGAGATGGTGGGTGGTTCATTTATGGGTTGAAGGATTTTTTGAAGTTTTTGCAACGGTTGCTATTGCTTTTCTTTTTGTGCGGATGCAGCTGATCAGGGCTTCCATTGCAACAACCAGCGTGCTATTCGCAACAATTATTTTCCTTTCAGGCGGAATCGTTGGAACTTTCCATCACCTTTATTTCACAGGTACTCCTACGGCCATTTTAGCTCTGGGTGCAAGTTTCAGCGCTCTGGAAGTGGTACCTCTTGTGCTGATGGGATTTGAGGCATATCATAACATTAAACTGAGCCGGGCCAAGGAATGGGTGGGTGCTTATAAATGGCCGATTTACTTCTTTATTTCAGTGGCCTTCTGGAACTTTCTTGGGGCCGGTATCTTCGGCTTTCTGATCAATCCGCCCATTGCACTGTATTATATGCAAGGATTGAATACCACCCCGGTTCACGGACATACTGCACTATTCGGAGTATATGGCATGCTGGGGATTGGCCTGATGCTTTTTGTACTCAGGGACATGGATCTGGAGGCTAAATGGAAGGAACGTCCGATAAAAATAGCCTTCTGGTCCATCAATATCGGACTATTGCTGATGGTATTAATCAGCGTATTACCGGTCGGCCTGGCACAAACGGTAGCCAGCGTAAAACACGGCCTGTGGTATGCCAGGTCAGCAGAATTCCTTGAGACACCTGCACTGGAAACCGTAAGATGGCTGCGGGTGATCGGAGACACCATATTTGCTGTTGGTGCCTTGTTCCTTGGCTGGTTTGTGTTTGGTCTTAAAGGCGGGTGGTCCATAAAAAAAGATTAGTTCACAAGCCTGGCTGATCCCCTAACTGCCCTTCCTGGAATCACTCCCGGAAGGGCATTTTTTATTTTACCTTACTTGACATTCTTGTATTTATAGCGTAAATTTGTTTTCCATTAAAAGAGAATCATTCTCTTTAGAAAATAATTCCATATAAGTATGCAGATGAATGAGATCAAGGATAAGCTGGTAGAAAAAGGGCTGAAAGTCACCCCTCAGAGACTTGCCATCCTGGAGGCTATATACACCCTGAACAATCACCCAACTGCTGAAATGATCATGGATTATATTAAGGATGCTTATCCAGGTATTGCATCGGCAACTGTATATAAAGTGCTGGATGCCTTGGTGGAGAACCAGCTTGTCAGGAGGGTGAAAACCGAAAAAGACAGGATGAGATATGATGGCATTGTGGATAATCATCATCATTTGTACTGTACCGAATCCGAGGAGATAAAGGATTACATGAATGAAGAACTGGATCAATTGTTAGCTGGCTTCTTCCAGGAACATGCAATAGCTGATTTTAAAATAAAGGAAATTAAGTTGCAGATACATGGCAATTTCTTAAAGCGATAAAACTATATACCCTGAAAACGATAACCAGATTAATCTAAACCTATAACTTATGGAACACAAAAAACACAAAGGCACTACCAATCGTGACTGGTGGCCGAACCAGTTAAATTTGAACATCCTCCGTCAGCATTCTACTCTTGCGAATCCAATGGATCAGGAGTTTAACTATGCGGAGGAATTTAAGACCTTAGATCTGAATGCAGTTAAGAAGGACTTATATGATCTGATGAAGAAATCCCAGGACTGGTGGCCGGCTGACTATGGGCACTATGGCCCGCTTTTTATTCGGATGGCATGGCATAGCGCAGGCACCTACCGGGTTTCTGATGGCCGCGGTGGAGGTGGCACCGGGAACCAGCGCTTCGCACCATTAAATAGCTGGCCTGATAATGCAAATCTGGATAAGGCGCGTTTGTTGCTCTGGCCAGTTAAAAAGAAGTACGGCAGAAAGATATCCTGGGCCGACCTGATGATCCTGGCGGGAAATTGTGCCCTGGAGTCCATGGGCTTCAAGACCTTCGGGTTTGCCGGTGGCCGGGAGGATATCTGGGAACCTGAGCAGGACACTTACTGGGGTTCAGAAGGTGAATGGCTCGATGATAAGCGTTACAGCGGCGAAAGGGATCTGGAGAATCCACTAGCGGCTGTACAAATGGGTCTGATCTATGTGAATCCGGAAGGGCCTAACGGTGAACCCAGTGCTGTGGCTGCAGGCCGTGACATTCGGGAGACCTTTGCCCGCATGGCAATGAATGACGAAGAAACTGTCGCACTGATTGCCGGCGGGCATACCTTTGGTAAAACTCATGGGGCCGGTGATGCGGCCCATGTCGGTCCCGAACCCGAGGCTGCACCCATCCAGGAGCAGGGTCTCGGCTGGAAGAGCAGCTTCGGCAGTGGCAAAGGAGGCGACACGATCACCAGCGGCCTGGAAGGTGCCTGGACACCAACCCCGATACAGTGGGATAATAGTTTTTTCGATACCCTTTTCGGCTACGATTGGGACCTGGTGAAGAGCCCTGCAGGAGCCTGGCAGTGGGTTCCCACCGATCCGGCCGCAGCTGATGCCGTGCCCGATGCCCACGATCCCTCAAAACGACATGCACCCATTATGCTTACAACGGATCTGGCCCTGAGGATGGATCCCATCTATGAACCTATTTCAAGGCGCTTCCACGAAAATCCGGAGGAGTTTACAGATGCATTTGCCCGGGCCTGGTTCAAATTGACACACCGCGACATGGGCCCACGATCCCGCTATCTTGGGCCGGAAGTACCCAAGGAAGTACTGATCTGGCAGGATCCCGTTCCGCCCCTCACCCATGACCTGATTAATGAAAAAGATATCGCTGCATTAAAGGATAAAATCCTGGCATCGGGACTGTCTGTTTCTGAGCTGGTTTCCACTGCCTGGGCCTCAGCATCCACCTTCCGCGGGTCGGATATGCGTGGAGGTGCCAACGGTGCACGCATTCGCCTTGCTCCGCAAAAAGATTGGGAAGTGAATAATCCGGGCCAACTGGCGAAAGTATTAAAAGCACTTGAGGGAATTCAAAAAGAGTTCAACAGTGCCCAGTCAGGGGGAAAGATGGTATCCATGGCGGATTTAATCGTCCTGGGCGGATGTGCAGGTGTTGAGAAGGCTGCTAAAAATGCCGGACACAAGGTGAAAGTTCCATTTATTCCGGGACGAACCGATGCACTGGCAGAGCAAACCGATGTGAAATCATTTGCTGTGCTGGAACCAATTGCAGACGGTTTCCGCAACTACAAGAAAAGTCAGGGCCAGCTCAGAGTAAGAGCAGAAGAAATGTTGGTTGACCGGGCTCAGCTCCTTACCCTGAGCGCACCCGAGATGACGGTGCTCCTTGGCGGAATGCGTGTCCTGGATACAAACTTTGATAAGTCCAAGCACGGGGTCTTCACCAAGCGTCAAGAAGAGCTAACCAACGACTTCTTCCTGAATCTGCTGGATCTGGGTACCAGCTGGAAGGCAACTTCGGAATCTGAAGAGCTATTTGAGGGCCATGATCGTGCGACAGGAAAACTCAAGTGGACCGGTACACGTGTTGATCTCATCTTTGGTTCGAACTCAGAACTCCGCGCTCTTGCAGAAGTATATGGAAGTGAAGATTCCGGGGAAAAATTCGTAAAGGACTTTGTGGCCGCATGGACCAAGGTAATGAACCTGGATCGTTTCGACCTTAAGGGATAAAAGACCTGTTGATTAACTTAAATACATGGAGATAAGAGCCCTTCAAAGTTCATTCTTTGAAGGGCTTTTTTACTCTAGTAATCCTTATATTTCAACAGGACCCAGATCTGAACTGCTGCAATTTTCCTTCACCTGCTTCAAGGTTTTAGCACCCGGAATGGCAGTTTGACAGGCAGGGTGTGTAATGGCAAAGCGAAGGGATACCTGGGTTTTAGTCTGTTCCCTGTATGTGTCGTACAAATTCTGATG
>Ga0316201_10004200_pt1 | contig 10836 bp, 10 predicted proteins | sample CS6wburrow_MG_FD_204516 | JGI IMG/M metagenome (GOLD analysis project Ga0316201, IMG submission 204516) | Coastal sediment microbial communities from Delaware Bay, Delaware, United States - CS-6 worm burrow | ecosystem: Environmental > Aquatic > Marine > Coastal > Sediment | place: USA... | reverse complement strand
ACACGGACTCTTCAAAGGTGGTTGGTTATCGCTGAAACGTATTTTTAGTTGTCATCCCTGGGGTGGCAGTGGATACGATCCGGTACCTTAAAAGTAGAATTGAATCCTACATAATTTAGTCCCATCTAATGATCAACAGACCCTGAAAATCGTTAGGTCAATATATCTATTTATGTATCTTAGTCGCTTAAAATATAGTCTATGTTTTTTTTAGGTATAACCTGGAACCCCGCAGAAACCCTTTTTAAAATTGGGTTCTTACAAATTAAATATTACAACTTATTATGGATCATTGCCTTTGCACTGGGATGGTTTATCATGAAACGTATTTTCCTAAATGAAAAGAAAACCATCCTGGAGCTCGATTCGCTCTTTATTTACACGGTATTGGCCACTATGTTAGGGGCACGTTTAGGGCATGTGTTCTTTTACGATTGGCCATACTACTCTAACCATTTATTGGAAATATTACTGCCGATACGGGAACGTGCAGGAAGCACTCTTTTAGGATTTATCAATGGGTACGAATTTACCGGTTTTACCGGATTGGCGAGCCATGGTGCAGCGATCGGGATCATTATTGGGATGTACATGTATACCCGCAAGCATAAAGGATTTAAAATGCTCTGGATATTAGACCGTGTGGTCATTCCCGTGGCCATTGGTGCCTTTTGTGTGCGCTTGGGAAATTTCTTTAACTCCGAGATCAATGGAAAGATCGTAGATAAATCGTTCCTTTTTGCCACCCGTTTTATTCGTGACTCAGATGATATGCCGGCCTCTTCGGCATTGCGGATCACGAAGGAAAATACTGTGAATGCGGCTTATGCTGCCATTGAAAACAATCCGAAATTCGCACAATATTTAGAGGCCATCCCATACCGGCATCCGGCACAATTGTATGAAGGCGTATGTTATATTTTTGTCTTCTTGGCCTTGTACTTCCTATACTGGAAAACCGATAAAAAGAACCAACCCGGATTTTTGTTTGGGCTCTTCCTGGTGTTGTTATGGACCGTACGCTTTTTTGTTGAATTCGTAAAAAAGAGCCAGGGCGGATTTGAAGAATCGCTGGGCTTGCTATCCACGGGTCAATGGCTCAGTATCCCGTTTATTCTGGTCGGTTTTTATTTTATGTTTAAGCCCAAATTAGCCCGAAACTCATAACTAGAATCGTTGCTTCATGAAAAAATCGATCCTGTACTTTGGCCTTTTTTTGAGCATAGGAATGGCTGTTTATTCCTGTAAAGAAAAAGCTAAAAAGACCGTAGTTACAGAACCTGTTACGTTCACCAAAGAAGGTATTCTAAGCCTGTATAAAGCTTCTACAGATTCGTTACTGGCGACAATTGATATAGAAATTGCCGAAACCGACTATGAAACCCAAACCGGCCTCATGTACCGGGATGCCATGGAAGATACCCAGGGGATGCTCTTTATTTTTCCTGAGGTGGCTTATCATTCTTTTTATATGAAGAATACTAAATTTGCTTTAGACATCATCTATATTGATGAAAACCTGCAGATCGCCAATATTATTAAAAATGCGCAACCTATGGACGAAAGAAGCTTATCATCTGAAGTCCCCGTACAATATGTTTTGGAAGTTAAAGGTGGACTAGCCGATACCTGGGAAGTAATGGTAGGTGATCGTATAACGTATCAAAAATCATCGGCGAAGGGAAGTACAAACTAAAAAACCCTGCAGAATCTCAAATTTCGTATTCCACAGGGATTAAAAAAATTTACTTAATGGGTGTTAATTATCAATTATATCGGCAGTTGCCTTAATGTTATCTTTTAATTGATCGGCGATATCCTGATTCCCATCCTCATCATTGGGGAAGATTTCAATTAAGCCATCCTGGTTGTTATCTGTTGCCGTGCTCAAATCTATCTGGTTAAAAGAATTCAGAAATTGAGACATGTCAAACGTTACCGTAAAATTAACTGTACCATCGGTTACCTGAACACCGGTATTTCGACCAACATCAAGATTTTCACTGGTATCGTGCCAGAAAACAAAAGGAGTACCATCTACAGTTCCCTCAATATAGATCGACTTGTCAAAAAGGTCGTCCTCCATAGGAAGGGCCTCATCCTTATGAAATTTAAATCGAAGTTCCTTGTAAAGACCATCAGGAACCGATGCGGTACCTATGGTCTGAGTCAAGGCGTCCGAATTGTCCAGAAGGTCTATTTGATAAGGCCCTCTAAATTGAATTTCATCAGTATCCAGATTACTGTTGGGATCATCATCATTTTTAAATACGACATCCCGTATCGATATTTTAAAATCTGTGAAAACAACGGTTGCATTATTCTTACCGGTCATGATAGCTGTTTTACCGGAAATACTATTCACAGCACTTAGTTTTAATTGGATTTGCGCACCTTGATTATCATCGGAACAATTCACCAAGGCAATTGCGAAAAGGACTAACATTAGTTTATTCAACTTTTTCATAATAAAAAATTAGGTTATACATTAAGATTTTAGGTAATAAATAATACTGGCAATTTCATTAGATAATTACAGCATTGACAGTAAATATATATAACAATACAGTAGCTCTTATTCCTGAAATTATAACGAATTTTTGTTGATTATAGTATTAAATAATGCCCATTTCAAGAACAAATCAAACTGCTTGACTAAGAACTAAATTTTCAGGAATCCAAAGTACATTAAAGCTGTTGGGGTATTAAAAAGAAGACTGTCCCTGGGGAGAGGGACAGTTCAACTTCAAACACCTTCCTTTTTAATCGGGGACACATAAAACAGGCGTCTGATTTATATCTGTTTCGTACTTGGTCTAGTTCATTACAAATGTCAATGTATCGGTGCCGCCATTTCCACCGCTAACATGGATCAAATCGATGCGTGTAGCAGAACGTGAAACAATGTCCCAGTCTTCAGATAACTCCTCAAAATCTGGAGGGGCAGAAAATAAAATATTAAAATCAATATCATCGGAACTGTCATAGTCATCACTGTCGTCACTACTGTCATCACTGGTTACAGACCATGTTCCAGCTATGGTAATCGATCCATTTTCTGCGACCAAACTCCCGTCCGAATTAAATGTAAATCCAAACCCAGTAAAGTTGTCGGTTTCGTCTGTACCGGAATCTATGAAACTGGTAATGGTCCAGGTCCCTGTGGCTACCAAATTGGTTACTGCCTGTACGGAAGCTTCTGGATTTTGTGGATTATCATCACTACTGTCCGAAGAGCAAGAAGCTATAAGCACGAGTACTATCATGAATGCGGAATTAATTATTGACCTTTTCATTATTGTATATTTTACGTTTATTTAAATACTTAATTTTTGTGAGAGGATCCTAATCTGGTAATCCAAGATCAGAATCCTATATATTATGCTCATTAAGGATTACAGCTACTTCTGAATTCTAATTCATCATCATTAGCCATTCGCAGGTCTACTTCATACTCATCACCATCCTGCCCCAACTCATGCAACATCCAGTTATCGTTAAAATCGGGCAAGTCTGGGATATTTATGACCACTGTAATATTATTTGCAGATCCACTGCTTTCCCATGTACCGGAAAAACTCTCAGAGGAGGTTTCCACGCTGATGGTGCCGTCCGAAGCAAAACTGAACAGATATCCAACATACTGATCTGTAAGCTCTGTGTCATTGCGCTCCATATCCTTCACATACCAGTTGTCACAGCCTGTAATATAATCACTCAGTGCCTCGGTGCTGCAGTTGTCGCAATCATCGTCATTGTAATCATAATCATCGTCTTCATCACAATCATCTTCCGCCTCATCAATAATATCTTCCAGGGCGTCCAGACCAGACACAGAAACCTCAGTACCATCAGATAATACAACGGTAACTGGAAAGTCGATCTCAACGATATCATCCTCATCCAAATCTTCCAGGAACTCATATAGTTCTTTGTCATTTGAAATGGTAATGGTATCTAGTAACTCATTGTTGGCATTGAAAATGGAGGCGGTTACCGGGTATTGAATATCGATACATTCAATATCATCGTCGTATTCGTTTTCCCCTTCACATTTATCAGCAAAATCTTCAAACTCATTTACGGAATTTATCAGTATTTCACTAAAATCGCTTAAGATAATGGTTATAGGAAATGAGATCTCAATGGAATCATCGTCATCATCAAATTCATCAAGGATATCTTCCACGGTGTCGAGATCCTCTTCTGAGGTCACTGTAATTTCCATTCCATTGACCACTACTGTAAAAGGAAAGGCCATGGAGAAACAATTCGCTTGATCGATAATGTTATCATCAGAACCGTCTTTCATGGAAGTTCTTTGAAGTAAATTGGCCACGGTAGAATTTGCCTTTAAAGTTTCATTTTGGGGACCTTCAATTAATACAGATTCTTCCTTTCTGCATGAGGTTACCAGAATGGAAACGAACATTAATACGGTTAAATATCTCGTTAAATTTCGCATAGCATACTAATTTTTAAATTAAACTGTTTATCAATAAAACAACTAAGGGTTCATTTCTCCTGAAAAAATTAACAGAAATTTATTTTTTACATTTGACGGACCCATAATTAAAATAGTTTGACAAAGGAGTTACATGAGAATGTTTGCGACGAGATTATTTTTAAAGGCTTGTACAACAAGTATGCTGCGGAATTACATGACTATCTATATTACAAATATGGAGAACAATGCAATCCTAAAGACAAGGCACAGGATGCTTTTATAAAACTATGGGAGAATTGTAAGAAGGTACTCTTAACTACTGCCAGGGGCTTTCTTTATAAAGTCGCAAGTAACATGGTTCTGAATGACATTAAACACCAAAAAGTAGTCCTTCGCTACCAGCAGGAAAAACCACAGGCGCATACGATTGAAAATCCTGAATTCCTCATGGAAAAGGAACAGTACTTTAAAATGTACCAACAGGCATTAGCCAAACTATCAGAAGACCAGCGTGTGGCCTTTATGTTGAATAAAGTGGAAGGAAAAAAGCATGAAGAAATTGCCCAATTAATAGGGGTTACCCGTAAAGTAGTTGAATATCGCATCTATTCTGCCTTTTCCATTCTGAAAACAGAACTGGAAAATTTTAGAATAAAATAATCAGGAAAAAGTCTAAGTTGGTTGTTATATAGGTAAGGATAAGAATAATGGATCAGAATTCCCTCTTAGAAAAATGGTTAAACAATACGTTATCTGATACTGAAATGGAGGCATTTCAAGAATTGGATGATTACCTCTTTTATAAGGATATCGTAGAAGATGCTTCCCGTTTTAAGGCATCTTCTTTTTCCGCTGTGGCCGATTTCGATGCTTTAAGGAAACGACTTCCCCAGAAGACTCCACGCGTTCGTAAATTATCAAGTAGACATTGGCTTTTAAGGATAGCGAGTGTATTTGTCATAGGCTTTGCCTTGTACTACTTTTTCCTTTTCGGGACGGATGTAAGCGTAGTAACCCTCGTTGGCCAGAAAACCACTATTGAATTACCGGATGCTTCAGTAGTAGTTCTGAACGCCTTATCAGAAATAGAATATTCCAAAAAGGGATGGGTTAACAATAAATCCTTAAACCTTATTGGGGAGGCTTTTTTCGATGTTACCAAAGGAGCCACATTTGATGTCATTACACCCTCAGGCACAGTTACAGTAGTAGGTACAGAATTTAATGTAAAGCATCGAGGCACCGCTTTTGAAGTGGCATGTTATGAAGGCATTGTACAGGTTACTTCCGGGCAGTATTCGGAAGAACTTAGGGAGGGTGACAGATTACGCTTGTCCGATGGGAAAATTTATGTAGGTAAAACTACCTACCATAGCCCACAGTGGACCAGGAACATAAGTGATTTTCAGCAAATCCCTTTCCTTGAGGTCATAGAAGAACTCGAACGTCAATATCATATTAAGGTGATACTGAAGGAGGTTCCCAAAGAAACGCTTTTTACAGGCGGTTTTGTCCATAATCACTTGGAAAATGCCTTGCGATCCATTGCTGAGCCCATGGACCTGGATTTTGAAATCACTCACAATAATGAAGTCACACTAATTAAGCGTGAAAATTAAGCGAACCCATTTTGTTGTTTTCATTGTATTGTGGTCTGGCCTTTGCTCGTATTCTCAGGAAACAAATGATTCTGTACCAATGCTCGACATTTTGGAAAATGTGACGGATACGTATGGCTACCGCTTTAATTATGCCTCAGCCACCATTGCAGATATTAGACTGCACCCCCCGGATTCCAAATGGGATATTGAAGAAGTGCTTGCATACCTGACTGAAAAAACAGGGCTGGAATTCTCAGTATTACCCAATAAGTTCATAAGTATAAAACTGCCTACTATCACACTTTGTGGATACCTAAAGGATAAAGATACCCAAAACTCCTTGTCTTTTGCCACGATCCAAAGCAGCCTGGAATCGACCATATCGGATGAAAACGGGTATTTTGAAATTGCAGTAGCCGGGAAAGCGGATCTTATCTCCATACGATTTGTGGGTTTTAAAAGCCTTCAAAGGGAAGCAGGCTTGTTCAAATTAGGTTCCTGTGGGGATGTTTTCATGATATCACAACAACTTCAACTAAAAGAAATTGTTTTGTATGACTATCTCATTAGGGGCATTGACCAGCTTGGTGACGGTTCCTTTCAAATCGATTTTAATCGCTTCAGTATTTTACCAGGACTTACAGAAACAGATGTATTACAATCTATTCAGGCATTTCCAGGAATACATAGTGTTAATGAGACGGTTTCTGATATTAATATACGAGGAGGCACTAATGACCAAAATCTATTATTATGGGATGGAATTAAAATGTATCAATCCGGGCATTTTTTTGGCTTAATTTCCATGTTCAACCCGATGATTACCCAAAATGTATCACTCCGTAAGAACGGCACCCCCGCCCCTTATACTGATGGTGTCTCTGGCACTATATCCATGGAAACCGATGACAAACTCAACAAGCAATTTACCGGTTCTTTGGGGTTGAATTTTATAGATATAAGCGGTTTTATAGATACACCCTTGGGGAGACGATCATCCTTACAGGTAGCGGCAAGAAAAGCCATTAGTGATTTTGTAGAAAGCCCCACGTATACAGAGTATTTCTCCAGGATTTCACAGGATACAGAATTGGAGAACAACGCCATAAATGTTGTCAATTCTGATAAAACCTTTGATTTTTACGATACTTCAATGAGGTGGTTATGGCAACCAACAGAGAAGGATCAGTTGCAGCTAAATTTTATCCATGCCAGCAATGCACTTGTCTTCAATGAAAATGCCGACTTTAGTGGCAGTTCCTTAACGCGTGAAAGTAGTCTGAACCAAAGCACCATAGCAGGTGGACTTCAATACAAAAGGCAATGGAATGACTTGCTGGGCACTGATTTCCAGGTTTATAATACAGATTATGAATTACGGGCCATTAATGCGAATATTCAAAATAACCAGCGTTTTCTTCAAGAAAATAAGGTGTCTGAAACTGGTGTACGGGTAGGCATACGATATCTCCTGAAAGAACAGCTTCAATGGACCAATGGATACCAATTTACTGAAACCAAAGTAACTAACCTGGACGATGTGGACAACCCAATTTTCAAAAGACTGGATGGCAATGTACTTCGTGTTCACAGCGGATATACAATGCTCGGCTATACTTCCAAGAATCGAAATACAAATGGAAATATAGGGATTCGGTTTAATTATCTGGACAAATTCAGGAAACAACTTTGGGAGCCTCGGTTGAGCTTTAACCAACGGTTTTTTAAATGGTTTAATATAGAAGTTTTAGGCGAATTAAAACATCAGTACACTTCACAAGTGATCAATTTCCAAAATGACTTTTTAGGGATCGAGAAGCGCCGTTGGCAATTGTCAAATGAAGCTGACATACCGGTAATTATAAGCAAACAAGCTTCTGTTGGTTTAAGCTTTAGCAATGGCGGCTGGCTTTTGAATGCCGTGGGATTTTATAAAGAAATAGATGGGATTACCGCTCAAAGCCAGGGTTTTCAGAACCAATATGAATTTGTCAAAGCCATAGGCGGTTATAAAGCCAATGGTATTGATCTTTTAGTACGCAAGCAATTTATTGGCACAAGTGCCTGGCTTAGTTATTCATATCTGAATGCCGATTATCATTTTAAAACACTTCCCGAAAATAACTTTCCAAGTAATTATGATATTACCCATGCAGTTACTTTTGGGGTTAGTTACGAATTAAAACAATTACGGCTGGCAGCCGGTTGGAACTGGCGTACAGGGAAACCAACTACAAGGCCAGATGCTATTACCCCAATAGTAAACGATGCAGTCAATTTTAGGCTCAGCAATACGGACCGTTTCCAAGATTATATGCGTGTCGATATCTCAGCACTCTACCAGTTTACTACAAGCCCAGGATCTAAAGCCCTAATAGGATTTTCCATATGGAATGTATTGGATCGGGAAAATACCATCAGCAATTATTATCGTGCCAATGGGCTGGGAGGCACCAATGAGTTCTTACAGAATTCACTAGGCATTACTCCCAATGCAGTTTTTAGGTTCAGTTTTTAAGGATCAACTTCAATTAAGTTTAGACTTTTGAGTTATCGGACCCACTGGTCATACAAGTAACTGAAGGCCTATATTTGTAATTCGTGTACGATGAGCAAACTTTAAAATTAAATTATTAAAATGCAGCATTGGGCCATTTATACAGAAACTCATTCCCCTGCCCGTGATTTAATTAGCCGATTGATGGGTGGGCCTCATCCAGCGGAATTTGAAGCTTTGGAAGGAAAAACAGGTGCCCTGTTCTCCACCCTCGAAATTGCCCGGTTTATTGAGGAAGAAGTTCGGCACGACCGCAAAATTCTCACACAAAACACCACACAAAGCCTACAGTCCATGTCCAGCGGTGAGCGTAAAAAGGTACTATTAAACTATTTATTGGGTTTAAACCCTGATTACCTTGTCCTGGATAATCCGTTTGACAATCTGGATGCCATCTCAAAATTGGAAATTGTTGCCAAGATATCAGCTTTAAAATCGTCTATCCATATCATACAACTCCTGAGCAGAAAGGCAGACCTGTTTCCCTTTATAGACCAGATAGCCACCTGGCAAAACGGAGCGCTCAACTGGCAGGTAAGAACATCAGAAAAAGCACGCGAAAATAAGCAGATGTTAAAAGGTTTCAAGGGATCACTGCCTCCGCCAATAAAAGCAGTATCGTACCCTCACAAGGAACTTATTAAGCTTCAAAACGTTTCTGTAGCCTTCGGAAATAAACAGGTGTTAAATCAAATTAATTGGACCATACGACCGGGAGATTTCTGGGAATTAAAGGGAAAGAACGGAAGCGGAAAAACAACCTTATTATCAATGATCACCGGGGATAACCCTAAGGCATATGGCCAAGATCTTTACTTGTTCGGACATAAAAAAGGCAGCGGTGAAAGTGTTTGGGACATCAAAAAGCAAATCGGGTATGTTACTCCGGCACTGACCGACCGGTTCAGAGGTTACCACACGCTCCAAAACATGCTTATTTCGGGTCTGGTAGACTCTATTGGCCTTTATATCACTCCTACTGAATCTCAAATAAGGCTTGCCAATGCCTGGCTAACCCTGCTGGGAATGGCCTATAAAAAGGATGCCTATTTCCATGATCTAAGCAAGGGAGAGCAGCGGCTCATCATGTGTGCCCGGGCAATGATAAAACACCCTTTGTTATTGATCCTGGATGAACCTACGGCCGATCTGGACGACGAGGCTGCAGCATTGGTGGTGGCGTTGGTAAATAAGATGGGGAATGAAAGTAAAACCTCCATTGTATTTGTTTCACATAGGGAGGAACCAGACCTTCAACCTGGAAAGGTCTATGCACTGGAACCGGGTATTTATGGTTCTGTTGGAAAAAAAATTAATTTATAGATTATCCCGTTTTAAAAACCTGGGACGAACAACAAACCATATTACTCAATACCTGGTTTATCGACAATATTTGCCAGCTTAACTATACTTTAAAGTCGTTCAGCGAACATCCCTATTTTTAGTTTCATGTATTTTTAATATTCGGGCAAGGATAAAAAAAATGCCCTATACACTTAAATACAAAGTATTAAAGACTCACCTGGTAGTTAAGATCAATGGTTCTCGTGTCCCTGGTAAGGAAGTTGAAGAAGGGGTCTCACGATGGTCAAAAGTGGCTCAAATATGTGAAAAAGAAGGTCATGACCATATATTGGTCATTATGGATATAAACGGAAAATTCAGTCTGGATTCTGCATTTAAATTAGTTGAATCAGCTGATGCCATTGGATGGCACAAGCAATATAAATTAGCCATTGTTGCAGCTTCAGAAGATTTATTTTTGAGCCTGTCTTTCACAGAGACAGCTATGGTCAACCGGGGTTATGAAATGAAATTATTTAGAAAAAAGCGTGAAGCCAAAAGATGGCTGTTTCCCAGATACTCCTTTTTCATGAAACCTTTTATTTCTCAAATAAAGAAACGAATTATTCTATTTTAAAGAAACGCATTTTATAAGTACTTCTTTTATTTAGCTTTCTTTTACCTGTTTATAAGTCTTCGTAGTTTTAAATCTCCAAGGTTTTAGTTAGACCAATGTTACAATAAATACTCAATAAGGTATTAATTAAGTAAAACTAGGAACTCGGGAATCCTATTAATATTTTGCCCTCATAATAATTTTTATTACTTTTTAAAAAATTGTAATGAAAAATGCCTTATTCACTAAAATTTAAAATTTATAGAGATTATCTGGAGGTCGATATAAAAGGAGAACGGATACCTGGCAAAATTGTAGAGGAAGGTATTGC
>Ga0316201_10004199_pt1 | contig 10837 bp, 10 predicted proteins | sample CS6wburrow_MG_FD_204516 | JGI IMG/M metagenome (GOLD analysis project Ga0316201, IMG submission 204516) | Coastal sediment microbial communities from Delaware Bay, Delaware, United States - CS-6 worm burrow | ecosystem: Environmental > Aquatic > Marine > Coastal > Sediment | place: USA... | reverse complement strand
CTGCAGGTGTTCGAAGAACTCGGCGCCAAAATCAGTGCACCCGAGGGCGCCTATGTATATATCAATTCACCCCAGGCCAAAGAACGTCTCGAAGAACGCCAGTTCTCACTCGAACCCTGGGTGAATGAAAACACCCGCGTGGTGCAACCGGATGAAATCATCAGTGCATCGAATACCTTCAAAATGGGCGATGTCACCTTCACCATCAACTACCAGGGCAAGGCACATTCCGACGGCGACCTCGCCATGCTGGTCGAACCCGACAAGGTGTTATTTTCCGGTGATATTATTTTTGAAGGCCGCGTACCGTTTGTTGGCAATGCCGATACAAAACACTGGCTGAAAGTGATGGAAAAACTCGAAACTACCGGCCTGAACGTACTGATCCCGGGACACGGTCCGGCATCTAAAGACCCGGCAAAGACCATCGCCCTCACCCGCAAATACCTCGCTTATTTGCGCGAGACCATGGGCGCCGCGGTCGATGAGTTCATACCGTTCGATGAAGTCTATGCAAAAACAGACTGGTCTGAATTTAAAGACCTGCCGGCGTTTGATGCAGGCAACCGGATTAATGCCTACCAGGTGTATCTATCGATGGAAGCTGAATTACTGAAGCAATAAGGCCGAGCGATCAGCTATCCAGCGGACTGCGCACCCCGCGGCCACCGTATCAGCGGGGTCAGGTCTTTGATTTAGGATCACAAACCAAAGACCTGACCCAATGACATTAGGTTTGTAAAATAACAATCATGGATAGTGACAGCAGCGGAATAGGACAAACTTTAATTATGGTTGGGTTTTGGGGCGGTATACTCGTCTACCCCATACTACAAATTATTGCGGTTGCTGGCAGTAAAGGCATAATACGTATTCTCGCACTATTGCCTTTAGCCGTAATGGCCATCGTATTTTCAGTCACAATTGTAGGGTTTGCACAAGAATCTAATCTATGGCCAATATTATTAATATTTATTTCACCTGCAGTACTTATATACTTATTTATCTTGATAGTTATCAAACAAATTCAATCGGTTCGCAACGGTGAATAAATACCATAATATTTGGGGTCAGAGTAAAAACTAAATCAAGATTGGGTGAGTTTTTACTCTGACCCAAAAAAACGGGGACAGACCACAATTACATATAAAAAGGAGTGCCATGCCACTGAAAGCGGCCAGGCCAATCATTACAGGATAATCGTGGTCTGTCCCCGATTGTTCCGATTGTTCAAATATACGCAGGTGGCGCTGGTGGCATATTAATTAGCGGCATTAGTTATCTTATTTTACTTTTCCTGGCTTTCCTGGTAATCCTGTATAAAGACTTGATACACTCTATTTACTTTATATCAGCACGGGTTATTTCTGACATACTTCACTTAGTTTTTGCACCATTAGTAATATCAAAAGCAGGAACAAAAACATCTAACAAGGCCTTCGATAGCAACAGGCGCATGTAACGCGCCCGCCCCTCAACTCAAACGGTATACAAAAACAGGAGCATATAGTAAGTGAGCAAAAGTATCGATAAAGCTGTTTCTTCAATTCATATAGCAAAAAAGTGGATGTCGTTTGTCGTTCTTATTTTGATGACAATAATTGTTGCTGTCGCGATAGTAGAGCTCGGCATAATTCTTTATTTAGATATATTTGATCCAACAGATGATGTGCTTTTTCTTGAAATAGATGAAATCTTTAGAATCTTTGGTTTCTTTTTCATAATTCTCATTGGATTCGAGCTTGTAGAGACAATAGAAATGTATTTCAAAAATAATGTCATACATGCAGAAGTTGTTTTATTAGTGGCGGTTATAGCTGTTGCTCGGAAGGTGATTTTACTAGATCTTGAAAAATATGACCCCTTGGCAATAATAGGCTTGGGCATTATCATTCTCGCCTTAGGCGGTTGTTATTGGTTTATTAAGCTGAGCCACAGAGGCAGTAATGTATAACAAGCGACTGTGACGGCAACCCACGCAACCGATAAACTTTATCTACGCATAATTCTACTCAGTATTGTTCTTCACCATCGTATTTAAGCTGGTAATAAACTTTCTCATGCACGCGGTGATCGCAACTTTTTTGTGTTTACCCTGTGCAACCAGTTTTTTGTAATAGCTTTTGATGACCGGGTTGCATTGCTTGACGCTGATGGTGCGTGCAGGCGTTGTAACGCATTCACAGGACTGGAAGTGGTGTGGATATTGTGAAATACAATCGCCCCCACAAAGGTATGCTGTCATTAATACCGCAGCCCTGTTACAACTCTTTGGCCTGACAGGATTTCGCCAATTCCAGAATATTCATAATAACCGGATCGACGCTGATCTCGAAAACGGCCAGCTCACAAGAGAGCCTGGCTGGTCAGAAAGCATTGCTGTTGGCCATAAACAATTTGTTCATGACGTGCAGTCGGCGCTGTGCATACACGGGCAGCACAGGACGGTACAACTTGAAGATGACAAATTTGCTTTTAAAGAAGTTCAGTCAGCTTATACTGCTCTTTTCGGGTGTGAAAAGGCTGCTTTAAGTCCTGATAACACCTATATATGGCAAATGAATTCCTAATAATCAATAAGTTGAGCAGGTCCGCCCCACATACTCCACATACTCTGCTTAAACTGTAGACTTGTTCATATAGGGCATTTATACTTTTTAGACGCGCCTTTGAATGCAATTATGATACGAGCCTATTCACAACGCTTATTGCCACCTTATTCAGGATTTGTGCAGATTACTGAGTCGGAACGCGCACGTGCGCAAAGTTTTGATGGGATAAACTGGGAAATCCACTATTTATCAGGCAATGAACAAATAAACGATCAAAAGTTTCGAGTGCAAGGATACGGTCTTGATCGAGGCTATTATAATGTTGCAAGCATGAAAAACCGGCAATTAAAGACGTTCATGTTCCCGACATGCGTGGACCATGATCAGGTGTCAGAAAGCATTCATGAACTGACAGAATTCCTCTCTACTATGCATGTACCGTTTCCTGCCGGCGACATCTACGAATACTGGCTACTGGACGGAGCCGATGATTCTCCCCTGGCGTTGATCTACTCCTGCTGTGATGAGTCACTGATGAACACCTACCCCGACCAGACTGAGTGGACTGCCTTACCGCATTCAAAAATGAGGGTAGAAAACACAGAGGATGAACAGGCACGTAACGAACCACCGGTCAATGATCGTTTTCAACGTCTCATTGCCAGTCGGGCAGGCACCAATCGACGCGCCGCCTGGTTCAAAAGAGATCAAAATGAAAGTGATGGTTTTCCTGGTCTGCTGGTACGAGAGGACTGGCAAGAGCAGGCTGACCATGATTTGTGCCAGCGCTACCTTATGCGCAAGTCCCCGCGCCTGTTAATGCTTCAGGGTTTATCAACAAATGACCGGGACCGCCTGGAAGTTGCGGCCAAACAACATGTTTTTGAGGTCGAGCATTATTTTCCCATGTATCCAGAGGTGAATGACCAGCGCCTGATGACGGCCATTCGCGTAGAAGCGCGAATGAGGCGAGCAGCACCACAGGCATCCGAAACAAGTAAGAAGGAAAAATCATCAACCATCACTCCGCTTAGTAAGGATATGCGGATTATCGAAAATTAAATAACGAGCGAATTACACACCAGCAGGAAAGCGGTGCCATAAGGTCCAAGTGAAATTGACAATTATATTATTATCTCTCGTTAGAGAGGGCGTTCAATTCGGGGGCAAGATACGCTTGATTTGAGGCAGATATGGCGTTTATTTTTCCTTTACTTGTACAATCAGATATTTAAAAGTATTCTCCAGGAAGATCGTTTTTAATAACAGTAACCTTGCCAACTTTCTTACCTGACATTCTCAATAATTCATCACCTGAAAATTCAAAACCAAGCTTTAGCGCTATTCGCGCAACATCATCTGCAGTTGCTGTAGCGAGCACCTCATTTTTAAGTGCGGGTTCAGACTGCATTTTTCTTAAAAATGCTTCGAGTTGATCTATAGCCATATTTAAATTCCTATTCTCGCTAGCTGCTCATATACTTAAAAGGAAAGCCATTGCAGGTTTCAAGAAAATTCTACTCTTCTTTCAAGATATAGGCAATGAGCGGCACTCCCGGAAGACTAGATATAATGTGCAATAATGCGCGTAACAATGGCAATGGGGAGGGACTTACCTTCCGCGGTGTTCGTTTGTGCTTGATAGCACAAGCCTTCCTCTTCCCCTGCTCCAGCAAGCCCCTCATTCCGAGCGTTTGTTTAGATAAAACATAATAGATGATGTCAATATGAATAAGTATTTTTTGATCTTGGTTTCTGTTCTCACTCTAACTGCACAGGCATTAGCTGAGACTTCCGTTAAGTACAATAAAGAGCTGGACGGGTTTGAGTACCCATTTGAAGTCAACACATTTGAGCTTAATTCTCAAAATCAAGATTTAAAAATGCGATACATGGATGTTGGAGATAAAGATGCACGAAAAGTAATTGTCTTATTACATGGCAAAAACTTTTCAGGATACTATTGGGAAAAAGTTGCAAAAGATCTTTTAAAGAGGGGATACAGAGTAATTATACCGGATCAAATTGGCTTTGGTAAATCATCCAGGCCGGATTATTACCAATACAGCTTTGGACAGCTGGGGTTGAATACTAAATCCTTACTGGATAGCTTAAACATCAAAAATATTGATATTGTCGGCCATTCAATGGGTGGCATGTTAGCTGTTACCTTTGCTGTTAATTATGTTAATTCCGTTAATAAGCTCATTCTGATCAACCCCATTGGTTTAGAAGACTACGGCAAATATGTAGAATTCAAAGACGTTAACTTCTTCTACAAAAGAGAGCTTGGTACAACGCTAGATAACGCTATAAACTATCAAAAAAATAATTATTATGATGGGAAATGGTCAAGTGAATACGAGAAGCTTTTAATCCCTCTAAAAGGAATGCTTGCAGGCGAAGACTGGAAGATTATTGCCTGGAATAATGCTTTAACGTATGGCCCCATATTCTCAGAAAATATAGTGGCCAGGTTTTCACAAATCAAGAGTGAAACTTTCCTGATCATTGGAACTAGAGATAAAACCGGCCCCGGCAGAGCCTGGTTAAAAGAGGGTGTAACTAGAAAGCTGGGCGATTACAAAAATCTCGGAAAAAGTACTGAAAATATGATTGAGGGTTCAACGCTTATTGAGCTGGATGGCTTAGGTCATATGCCTCACTATGAAAACTACAATGCTTTTATTAAAGCCTTCTATGAAGCGATTGATAAATAATTGGTAACAGGTGAGCCTCAATACTTGTTTTAATAAAACAAAATTGAATTAATACTAACCAAACGCCACCATCGTGATTTCGTCATGAGCCCAAAAACCCGACGCGTACTGCAAGCAATCCTGTATGAGTTTTTTGCCATTGCCTTCGTTGCCCCAGTCTTGAGTATCATTTTCGACGAACCGCCTGCCTCAACCATAGGCCTTGCTTTTGTTCTATCGAGCATTGCACTCGGCTGGAACTACGTGTTCAACACAATCTTTGAGCGCTGGGAGGCGCGTCAGTCCGTGCGAGGTCGTTCGTTCGCCAGGCGCCTGGTGCATGGCATTGGTTTCGAGGGCGGCCTCGTTATCATACTTGTTCCAGTGATGGCGCTGTGGTTGAATACTTCAGCACTAAATGCGTTCCTGGCGAATCTTGGCTTCCTGGCGTTCTTCTTCGTCTATGCCATTGCTTTCACATGGACCTTCGATCGCGTGTTCGGCCTTCCAGAATCCGCGGTAAAGCACGGTGAGGCCTAAGCTGTCGTTCCAGCCTACCGCCTACGGTGGCGGCTGAATTTCCAACGTTATGTCAGGGTAAATCAAATAAGCCGCCTGGTTTTTCACCGATGACTACAAACACACAACACGCCTGAAGAAATGGACATAGTCACCCAGGGTTTGATCGGTGCAACGCTTGCACAAGCTGGCGCGCGGCCCAATGAGGTGCGGCTGGCCTCTTTTGTTGGCTTCTGTGCACCACTGCTTGCCGATGCCGATGCACTCATTCGTTCGGCCGAAGATCCACTCCTGTTTCTGGAGTATCACCGCCACTTCTCCCATGCTCTATTGTTTATTCCTGTCGGCGCCCTGATTGCGTCATTGCTGCTCTGGCCATTATTGAGAAAACGGCTGGCATTCAACAGGATCTATCTTTACGCTCTTCTCGGATACGCCACAGCCGGTTTTCTGGATGCCTGCACCAGCTACGGTACCCACTTGCTCTGGCCATTCAACGACGACCGAATCGCATGGAGCATCATCTCCATTTTCGATCCACTATTCTCCCTGGCGCTGATCACGGCCCTTGTCATTGGTATTGTAAAACACCAACCTCTCGCAGCGCGGTTCGGCATGATGTTCGCTGCCGCCTATCTCTCCCTCGGCGTGATTCAGCATGATCGTGCTGAAGCTCGTGCACATCTACAGGCCCAGCAACGTGGCCACATCGCTGAGCGCCTGATCGTCAAACCCACCATGGGCAACCTGCTGCTTTGGCGCTCGGTTTATGAGACGGATGGCATGTATTACGTCGACGCAGTGCGTGTGGGCCTGCCCGACAACAGTAAGGTTTTTACGGGTAACAGGGTGCAGGCCTTTGATATCAACCGTGACCTGCCTCAATTGACGGATCAGATGATGGTCTATCGTGACATCGAACGCTTTGAATTATTCTCTGATGGATTTCTGGCCTGGCACCCGGAGCGCCCCAATGTTCTGGGTGATGTACGCTACGCTATGCTGCCGACCAGCATCCGCCCGCTTTGGGGGATCGAGTTGCAGCTTGACGCACCTGATGAGCACGTCACATTCAATACTTATCGCGCGATGCCTGATGCCGATCGCAAGGCCTTCATTGCCATGTTGCTTAACTAACACCAACCCGGACACTCACCAATAATTGAAAAATATTAAATATGGAGTACGACATGCGCTCCTGGAAATACAGGTCTTTATATGGTGAGGTTATTTTTTTCGATATCCGAAGCCGAAAGCTATCGTATATTGTTTAAGTATTAATGGGGCCTGACCTCATTAATTATGGCCCCATTAGTTTCTTTGAATTTTTGATGCTTCAGCTGAAAAATAGACAGCGTTTCTTTTCACATCTTTTCTTGTGATTCGCAGTTAAATGAGCACTAGCCCGGTATTAAGCCGTGTACTGTTCCTGGATAATCTGATACTTTCACTAACATTGCTTAAAACAATAATATTCATCATTCGGTAGAGGTATGGCTTGAGCGAAGTATCAAACATTGTATCTAATAAGAATAAATTACTGAATCATCAAATCTCATACTTGATTCAGAGCCTGGAAGGGCATGAGGACGCAGCGAAACTCGCGACTGTCGATTTGAAAGCGGGTGAAATTCTTATCAAGCAGGATGATACTGACGATAATATCTACCTGGTATGCTCGGGCGAACTGGGTGTACGCAGGCGAATGAAAGACGGCAAAATCCATGACATCGGCGAAATAGGGATACATTCGGTCATTGGTGAACTTGCCTTGCTCGGTGGCCAGAAGCGCAGTACTACGGTATATGCACTGGTAGACTCCAGGGTGATCAGCGTGACCAGGAGCCAGTTAGAAACGCTGTTCGCCGAGAATATATCGACCTTTGAAGCCTTGAATAATATGGCGTCCAGCCGTTGGCAGAATCTTCATCTTATCGGGATACTAGGCGAGATATTTGGCGATCTTGATTATGCGACCTGGAGTGATTTACAGCAGCGTTTCGAGTGGCGGCCGTTAGCCAGTGGTGAAAAGCTTTTTAGCCAGGGTGACAATTCAGACGGCATGTATATTGTCGTCAACGGTCGCTTAAGGGCAGAAGTAACCGACGATGATGCCAATACCACTGTGCAAGGCGAGATCGGGCCATCTGAGATAGTGGGTGAATATGCACTGCTGACTAACGAACCCAGAAGCGCCTGTGTATATGCGATCCGCGAGACGAACGTGGTGAGATTAAACCCGGCCAAGTTCGAAGAACTGGTGCAGTCACATCCTGGACTCATGCGCAGGATCGCCCTGTTGCTGATCAAGCGACTGAAGCAGAATAACAATAGCTCGATCGGTGACCCGCCTATACGCATGACATACACGCTATTACCGACCAGTTCAGCTATCGATCTAACCCCCTTCGCTGACGAACTGGCGAAGTCACTTTCCCCCTATGGCGAAACGCTGGTGTTGAATGCCGAGCGTTTTGATGAATACTTTGGCGGTGTCAGCGCTGCCGAAAGTCAGCTGGATGCACCCATACAACCGCTCATAGTATCCAAACTCGATGAGTTTGAAGCGGATTACCGTTACCTGATATTCATCGCTGATGCTGAATATACACCCTGGACCCATCGGGCTGTAGGGCAGGCAGATCGTCTCCTGGTAGCCGCCAGGGGCGATGCTGATTCCGCGCTATCTGACATCGAGAATGCCATCACTGACTCTGGTCGCAAGATTCGTACCGACCTGGTTCTGATGCACAATGCAGATGTACAGATGCCTTCTGGCACGGCGGCATGGCTCGACCAGCGAAGCATACGAAATCATTACCATGTGCGTGACGCTGAACAATCACACATCGACAGGATGGCTCGTCGCATGAGTGGTCATGCAATTGCGTTGGTGATGGGCGGAGGTGCTGCAAAAGGCTACGCGGAACTTGGTTTCTACAGGGCCATGCTGGAAACCGAGATCCCTTATGATTATGTCGGCGGCGCCAGCATGGGTGCGATCATGGGAGGACAGATGGCACTGGAAAGTGACTATGAAGAGTTCGAGAAAAATGCACAATGGACCGCTGATATCGGTGTTATCGATAAAACACTTCCACTGGTCGCCATAACGTCATCGAATAATGTCATGAAAATCAATCAACACGGTTGTGGCGAAAATTTAATCGAAGATCTATGGTGTCCGTATTTCTGCGTCTCTACCAGTCTGTCCACCGCATCTGTCAGAGTCCATCAACGTGGCAGTATGTGGCGAGCGATTCGCGCGTCTATGTCCATCCCGGGGATTTTTGTGCCGGTTGTCGAAGACGGCGATGTACTGGTCGATGGTGGAATTATGGATAATTTCCCTGTCGCCGTGATGCAGAAACTCGCTGAAACCAATCGAATCATCGGTGTCGATGTTGTGCCTTATCGTGAGCGGCGACGTGTTTATGATATCGATACCAGCATTTCCGGGTGGCGAGTCTTATTCAATAAGTTGAATCCTTTCAGCAGAAACCTGAAGATACCTTCACTGGTAGAGATCCTGATGCGCACCCTGGAAGTTAATGGCTCCAAAGCCAGTCGTGAGCAGGCGTATTTGACTGACCTGCTAATACAGCCAGATACCCGGGGTTACGGCCTTCAGGCCTATGATAAATGGAAGCCGCTTGCACAGTGCGGTTACGATGCAAGCATAGATAAGTTAGCCGAATGGAAATCGCGACAAATTTTATGAAGCCCAATGGTGTCATAACCGCGTGGACCGCATGGGGTCGGACCAAGCCAACCTCTTGAATTACAGAATATTTCAAGCAAAATCTGCACCATATAATAGCTTAAATACGCCTTTTCATGGACAAAAACATAGCTTTAAGGAGAAAGCACTATGCCTCGCGCAAATCGTTATTTTTACCCGGCCATGTCTGGCATATCACTCATCTATATTGCAGCTGAATTCTTATTAATCGATTAGTTGCTAAGGTCCGACCCGCGTACTGGCGTACTGAAAATGGATTGCTTGAAGTATCAGAGTTAATAAAAATGCCCGGCTAATATAAACACAACGTCAAGTTAACAGGAGAAGTGTTCCAATGTTTATCGTACTGCTAAAGTTTTCAGACAACAAAGGCCAGGCCAGCCAGTTCATGGATCGCCACAACCAATGGATAAAACAGGGTTTTGATGACGGCGTGTTTTTATTAGTCGGCGGCCTTCAGCCCAGCCTGGGCGGCGGCATTATGGCTCACAATACAACACTGGCAGATCTTCAAAACAGGGTGAATGAAGATCCGTTTGTGGCACAGAATGTTGTAAGTACCGAAATCCTTGAGATCACGCCAGCAAAATCCGATGAACGTTTACAATTCCTGGTTGATTAAGTTATTACTTGTTCAAGCTACAATATATTGCTGGAAATACACTGGATACAGATTTGAACAAAAACGTACTGCCAACTTTTTCATACGCCCCAGGCACGGTTTGTTTCATCGATGCCATCTATGCAGCTCGATAGACTTTATTGACTATATGACAGCATGACACTTACCAGCATTGCTACACTTTTTATCAGCATGGTCGTGCTGGCGGCTGTACCGAGCATCAGTGTCATCACCGTAATCACCCGCTCGGTTAGCAACGGATTTATTCACGGCGCGATGATAGCCTGCGGGATTGTCATCGGTGATCTTGTATATATCGCCATCGCGATTTTCGGTTTATCAGTGCTGGCCGATGCTCTGGGTGACATGTTTGTCGTGATCAAATACCTCGGTGGTGCTTACCTGCTATGGCTGGGGCTGTCGCTATGGCGCACACGCTTTAAAACTGCAACTGCTACGGGCATAGCTGAGCTGTCTTTGTTCTCGAGCTTCATCGCCGGACTGCTGATTACCCTGGGGGACCAGAAGGCGATTTTGTTTTACCTGGGTTTTTTCCCGGCCTTTATCGATTTAGACACCCTCTCGCAAGCGGATGTCGGGCTTATTGTCGGCATTACGATTCTGGCTGTCGGCGGTACCAAGCTTGCATATGCCTACATGGCCGCCAAAGCCGGGCGACTGCTTGCAAACGCACGCCTGATGT
>Ga0316201_10004197_pt1 | contig 10838 bp, 11 predicted proteins | sample CS6wburrow_MG_FD_204516 | JGI IMG/M metagenome (GOLD analysis project Ga0316201, IMG submission 204516) | Coastal sediment microbial communities from Delaware Bay, Delaware, United States - CS-6 worm burrow | ecosystem: Environmental > Aquatic > Marine > Coastal > Sediment | place: USA... | reverse complement strand
CAGCGCGGACGTCGCAGCGAGACTCGCAAGGACGAGGGGCCGCGGTCAAAGAAGAAGACCAAGAAAAAGACCAAGAAGAAAGCGAAAAAGAAAGCGGCTGCACGGGACACGTCGGAGCAGACGCAGTCCAGGCAGAAATCGCCTCAGCAGGCAGCGGAGTCCGGTAAGGACGAGTCGACGGACGAGAGCCGGCGCGGCACCCGGTCGCGCCGCTCGCGCGGTGGGCGCCGGCGTCGCCGCACAGGCGACAAGCCCGCGCAGGACGCTCAGACGCAGGCGAACGAGAGTGCGAAAGCGGACTCCGCCGATACCGGCAAGCCTTCAGAAGTAAGTGCTCAGAAGCCCCGGGCAGAGGATAAACCTGCCGAAACGCCGCAGGCCGCCGGGAAAGCGGATTCCGCCGCGGATAAGGCGGCCGCTGAAAAGCCTGAGTCGAAGCCCGAACCGAAATCCGAGTCGAAGCCCGAACCGAAGTCCGAGTCGAAGCCCGAACCGAAGCCCGAATCGAAGCCCGAACCGAAGCCCGAACCGAAGCCCGAATCGAAGCCGGAGCCAAAGCCCGAACCGAAGCCCGAGTCGAAGCCCGAGTCGAAGCCCGAGTCGAAGTCCGAGTCGAAGCCCGAAGCGAAGCCCGAATCGAAGCCGGAGCCGAAGTCCGAGTCGAAGCCCGAATCGAAGCCGGAGCCGAAGCCCGAATCGAAGCGCGAATCGAAGTCCGAGTCGAAGCCCGAATCGAAGCCCAGGCCGAAGCCCGAGTCGAAGCCCGATTCGAAATCCGGCAATGGCTCGGACGCGCCGAAATCGTCCGACAAGGCGGAAGGCCGACTATTGCCATGGGAACCGGTGCAGTTGCCCGCTGAGATCAGGGAGGAAAAACCGTCCAAACCTCGGCGTGAGGCGGACGCCGAAACGCCGGACAAATCGTCGTCGGAATCCAGCTAGCGCTGCCTCAGGCGTTCGAGAAGTCCGCGCGACGCATCTTCGACCAGGTCCAGCACGCGCTCAAAGCCCGTCGCACCGCCGTAATACGGGTCCGGGACCTCCGTCTCGGGCCCGGAACCGAACTCGAGGAAGAGCCGTATCTTTTCGCGGTATGTGGCGTCGGCCTGCTCGTGGAGCATGACGAGATTGTCCTCGTCCATCGCGATAATGTGATGAAAGCGCTCGAAATCGCCCGCTGCCACGCGCCGCGCACGGATGTCGGCGAGCGAGAACCCACGGCGAGTTGCGGCTTCCTGCGCGCGCCTGTCCGGCGGCTCGCCGACGTGATAGGCATGCGTGCCCGCCGAGTCGATTTCGAACAGGTCGTCAAGTCCTGCCTCCACGACATGACGACGAAATACGCCCTCCGCGGTCGGCGATCGGCAGATGTTGCCCATGCAGACAAACAGTACGGAGACTTTTTCCCGGTTTTCAGTCATTCGGATCGTTCTTCACAGTTCGCATCGGATCAGTGCAGGGCCGGTAACGCCTTCAGGTAAGCGGCGATAGCCTCCCTGTCCTCTTCGCTCAGCTTCGCCAGGTTTTCCTGGACGGCAACCATGGTGCCGCCGACCGTGTCGAACTCCGGCGTGAAGCCGCTTTCCAGATAATACGCGATATCGGCGGCAGACCATTCCGAAATGGTCTTCCCGCCGGGCGTGATATTCGGGACGCGCCCCTTGCCCTCCGGGTTCGGTGCGCCGGCAAGCCAGCGCTCCCGCACGAGCCCACCGAAACGGTCGCGCGGCGTGTGACACTCGCCGCAGTGCCCGGCGCCTTCGACGAGCAGGCGACCATGCTCTTCCAGGGTTGGCGCCGCAGCGCGGGTCACCGGATCCGTATTCAGATACCGCCGCTTCCAGAGGCCGAGGCCGCGCCGTATCGACCAGGGAAAGCCCAGGCTGTGCGGGGCGATGCGGCCTTCCACCGGCGGCAGCGTGTCGAGAAACGCCCTCAGGTCCATTACGTCCTCGACCGGCATGCGCGCATACGACGTGTACGGGAACGACGGGTAGTAGTGCCGGCCGTCGGGTGATACCCCGCGCTGCATCGCGTTTACGAATTCCACCAGCGACCACTCGCCGATTCCGTCACCGGGATGGGACGAAATATTCGGCACGCGGAAAACTCCATAGTCGGTCTCGAGTTCGAGACCGCCGCCCAGCAGCAACTTGTCGTCGCCTTTCGCCCGTTTACCGTCTACCGGGCTGGCGTGGCAGGACGCGCAACCGCCCGCCCAGAAAATACGCTCGCCCGCGGCAGGGTCGGGTGCGTGATCGGGCATGTACCCGGCCCCTACCGTCTGCGGACTCGTCAACCACCAGGCAGCGGCGATTACGACGACAGGCAGGGCGCCCAGCGCCCACCCTCGCTTACTCGTCTTCGATACGATAGTTATCGTGGCAGCCCTTGCAGGTCTTGAATATTTCTCCGGCCACCGGCTTGGTGTCCTCCAGCGTCTGCGGATTCGCGGCGATCGCCGCATCCACGGCGTCGGCCCACGCCGCAAGCGCTTCCTCGAAACCGGCACGATCTTCCCAGATCGCGGGCGCCGCCTCCGTGCCCTCGCCGCTCTCGCTGCCCGGCGGGAAGAGTTCGCCGAACCGTGCGGATGCCTCGTCAAATGTCTGGAAGGAGGTCATGACAACCCCGGCATCGAAGTCGCGCTCACCTTTGAGCATCTGCCCAACCGGTTTGGCGGCGTCGCCGACGCCTTCCATGAGTTCGTGGCGCTCATGGACGGGGTCATCGCCGGCAAAAAGTGGCGACGTCAATGCAAGGGCGATGGCGGTAACAAGGCTACGCGATTTCAGATAGGACATGGTTTTGGCTCTCTCCGTTTAAAAGCAGTGTCTGGTCGAAGCACCGTAAGGTACCTGAGAAACGCAACAAATCAACAGCCCGGCCGCCCTGGCTGACAACCGGGGCACAGAAACAGGTTGCGCCCGCCAACCGTCAGGCGCTCGATTACGTCGCCGCACACGTGACAGCGTTCACCGTCGCGGCCGAACACATAGAATCGGCGCTTTTCGAACGATTGGCCCTTCCTTTTCAGCTGTCGTTCGAGCGACGGCACTACGGTAGCCCCGCGGGTGCGGTAAGACCGCCTTGCGACACGTATGGCGTTGCTCGAGAGCTTCTCGAGTTCCGCCACCGCGAGGTCGGACGGTCGCCGCACGGGGTGGACGCCGGAGACGAAAAGTATCTCCGAACGAAGGTAGTTGCCGATACCGGCCAGGAACCTCTGGTCGAGAAACAGGGAGCCGGTCCTGCGGCGCAGAAAGGCGGGGCTCACCAGGCGTTGCAGCAACTGCTCCGCTGTCAGTCTCCGGTCCATCACGTCGGGGCCGATACGCGTCAGGAACGGATGCCCTGCGAGTTCACGGCCGTTGAGCACCTCGATATCCGACGCGCTGTAGAGCAAGGCGCTGTGCGTCGCCGTATGCAGCTCCACGCGCAACTGCCGGCCTGTTTTCGGCATGCGCGGCCGCCTGACCGTGTACCAGCGACCGTATAGCTGGTTGTGGCTGTACAGCGTCAGCCCGTTGTCGAAATGCGTCAGCATCGCTTTGCCGCGCGTATCGACCTCGGTGACGGTGTGTCCGGAAAGGCGCCGGCCCTGTCGCGCCAGATCGGGTAAGTGGAACCGTGCCTCTTCGACGACACGATCCACGAGCACACGTGCAACGCGATCTGCCGCGCGCCTGATCTCGGGCCCTTCCGGCATCGCTGCCGCGCCTAGAGGGCGAGCGCGCCCCTGATACTCGAGACCAGCTTGTCGTCGTCAGGCTGCGTGCGCGGACTGAATTCGGCGATGACCTGCCCGTCCCGGCCAATCAGGTACTTGTGGAAATTCCACGTCGGGTAGGTACCGGATGCGGCTGCCAGTTCAGCGAAAAACGGGTGCGCTTCACCCTCCTTCACCGTTACTTTCTCGAACATCGGGAACCGGACCCCGTAAGTCAGACGGCAGAACTCCTGAATCTCCTCTTCGGTACCAGGCTCCTGGCCGAAAAAGTCGTTCGAGGGAAACCCGAGCACGACCAGGCCCTCGTCCTGGTATTCCTCGTACAGCTTCTCCAGCCCGTCGTACTGCGGCGTGTTGCCGCACTTCGAGGCCGTATTCACTACGAGTATGACTTTGCCGGAATAGGCATCGCCCAGGTTGACGACTTCATCCGATGCCAGGCGCCTGAAGTCCTGGTCGAGCAATGAATCTTCGTATGAGAATGCGGCGGTTGCCGCCACCAGTGCGAGTAAACCCAATATTGTGCGCATTTGAAACTCCGGCTGCTACGTCGGTTAATGATGCCTTCAGCTTGCCTACGCATCCATCGATTTACTGTAACAAGTCGTATCGACGCGATAAGTGCGGCGGTCAGTTCGAAGCGCGCTGAGCGTCGGGCGCTTCCCCTGCAATCCCCAGGCACTCGAGCACTTCGGGGATCCTGGATTTCAGTTTGAAGTAGCCCTTCGTTGCGTGCGGCCACGTACAGGTGTCGTATGCCCGTCTGAGCTGTATCAGTTCGATGCGGTTTTTAGCCAGCGATTGGCGGGCACTGGCAAGTCGTTCTGCTACGGGACCCACCGGCGCGTAGGCGGTCACCACGGCATCGAGATCGTTGGACCGCGCCCAGGCCACCAGCGCATCGTCCCAGCTGTCGCTGTGGGCGCTCTGTGCAGGCAGACCGAAATACCGGGCCGCACGCTCGACGCCGTCTGCGACGGCGCCTATCGCAAACTCACGGACCAGCCGGCCAACGGGAAGCGGGGAGCGGGTATTGGTGGTAACTGCCCCCAGGAGGGCGTCTGGGGAGCCTCGCAAGGACAACGATTCCGGCGCACAGTCATCTTCCGTCACCAGCAGCCCGAATCTCGAACCTGCGGGCATGGCTTGAGCCGGAGGAAGCGATCGGGTCGCATGTAGCCGCGACTCCAGGAGCGGCTTCGCCTCGTGCGCGAGGCGCCCCCGCGGATTGAATCGGCCGTCGGTGTAGCTGGCGATATTCGAGACCCGCGCGAGATACGTCTTGCCTTTCGTATGCAGTCCGCAGACCCAGCGCCAGCTCAGGATGTTGCTCGCCGGATCACCGTCGACGAGGTGGCGGTAAAAAAAGTCTGCGCCGAGCTGCCAGGGGAGCCGAAGTGTATAAACCCAGATACTGGCGAACCACATTCGCGCATGGTTGTGGAGGTAACCGGTCGATTTCAGCTCGTTGACCCAGGCATCGAGACAATCGATTCCGGTCCTGGCATTGACTGCCCTGTCGTAGCGGGCCCTTAACTCGGAATTGGTTTCCAGCGACTCGACCTGCGCCTGAACAACGTTTCGATAGTCCAGCCAGACGGTTGGATGATGTTCCAGCCATCCCTTGAAGTAGGCACGCCAGAAAATTTCTTCGATGAACCTGGAAGCTGCGGTCAGGGAGTGCCGTTGCAAGGTGGCGTCGAGGACTTCGCCCTCGTGAATCAGGCGATGCCGAACGTATGCGGACAGGCCCGAGACATTGCCCCGCCTGGCAGGACCATAATCAAAATTTCGCTGGGCAGCGTACTCGGCGCCGGCTCGCGGCAGAAACTGATGCAAATGCAGGAAGGCGGCGCTGCGGCTGGCATTCTTCCACGCTGGACCGGACATACCGGGTGCTCAGCGCCGTCGTATGTTCGACGTTGATCGTGAAACCGAACGGGCTTCTCTACGAACGCGCACACGGCGCCTCATGACAGAGTATTGCCATTCGACGAATACCATAACGGCGATGGCGGAAACGGCGACCAGAAAAATAAGCATTGAATCGCTCCTCAGACTTTACTGCTTCGGCGACCAGGCGCTGCACCAGCCGCGCCCCGCGACCGATTTATCGGGGAAGATGCTGCACCCTGCCCACGCGTCATCTGCGGCGCCGGCGAAAAGCGCGCAGTTGTAGCAATAGCGGTCGGAAGCACGCATGGCGGCATCGACGGACTGCGCGTCGTGCCTGTAGTTGAGTGCTCTGGCCATGTCGTTGTCTTCGCTGAGTCGCTGCAGCTCGTCTGCCCGCGCCTTCAGGCTGTGGAGGCTCGTCGCTCCGAGTGCGGTAACGGCTCCGGCCGTCTTCACGAAAAGACGGCGGGTCAGCGTCGGCAATGCGTTGTCCTGCTTGTGCCCTTCACTCATGTGACGATCCTCCTGGAGTAAAAATGGCCGGCGCAAGCGCCGGCCAGAACAAACAGAGACAGCGGGTTCGGGGGAGGTGAAGTCTGTCTCTCAGGGCTGCACATACGTGAGCCCATGGACAACAGGATAGTCAATCGGGAAATTATGTCAATGTTTTGTCTATGTTTTTTATAGACAAAATTGTATCAAATTGTTTCAGTCGCAGCGTCAGTAGCTGAGCCCTTCTGCATCAGCGACTTTCTGCAGGGCGGTCTCGACCAGGGCGCGCGCCGCCGCGGTCGTTCGATGCAGGTAACGATGCAGCGCGGCGTCCTCATCGTCCCGGTTTGCGCATCGATCGCTGTAGACCTCGAATGCGCTGAGATCCGATACGAGCTGCGCGAGATGCTTCGGGCACTCGCATTCGATGTCGTTCCGGGCCGCTGCCAGGTTCGCCAGCTGTTGCGGGCTGAAACGCCGGGCAGCAACCGGTCCTTCAAACTCCCACGCACCTGGTGAGTCACACGTTGGACCCGAGTCGCGCGGTACCCGGTTGCCCGGTTGCGCCGAGCGAGCCAGCGCGTCGCACAGTTCGTCACGGCCGATCGGCGCACGCAGCGCGATAATGCCCTCGTTTGTCGCGGCTTCGACATCCCGGGTGCGCCCGAACGAGTAGACGATCACGCCTTGTGCGGAACCGCTGTCGGAGAGATGTCGCTGCATCTCGGCGAGCGTTTCCGCATCGAGTACGGGTCTTTCGAGCACCACGACGTCGATGCTTTGCTGGCGCAGGTCCGCGGCGAATCGCTCACGGCTGCTGTCCGAAACAAGGATTTCCAGGGGCGCCGTGCCGCCCTTCTGCTCGAGCAACTGCCGCGGCAGGAAATCGCCGAGCACGGCGACACGGACAGTAGTGGCATCGGCACCGGTTGCAAGGTCGCGCAGGCTGTCGACACGCTGCCTGAGTTCATCGATCGAATCGTCAGCGACGCCGCTGATGGAGATACCCCGGTCTGTGAGCACCTTGAGCAACCCCAGCTTCTGCACGTCGGCCTCGGTGTACTGGCGGCGGCCGCTGGCCGACCTGGCCGCCACCACCGCGGCGTAGCGACGCTCCCATACGCGAATCGTGTGATCGGTAAGACCCGTCAGCCTGGCGACGGCACCAATGCCGTAAAGCGGGGAATTAGCGGATTTTTCGGACATGGCCGTCTCCTGCTGTGCCTGTTTCAACCCGCACGAGCACACGTGACGAGCCGCGCATCAGTATAGTGTCGGGATTTTTACTAGACAATACCTAGACAACAGCTGCGATCAGCCGGGCAAGCCCTCGGTGCGGATCCGTAACTGCCGGCCGCAGTGCTTGCAGTGGATGGCGTCCAGCTCGTGGCGCGACAGGCCGCAATCAGGGCATTCGTACTTCACCTTGGTTGGCCGGAAGATCGTCTGCACCAGCCGAAGGAACAGTGCGACGCCGACAATCATGATCACTACGGCCAGCAGCCTGCCGGTGCTACCGACCAGTATGACGTCACCGAATCCTGTCGTCGTCAACGTGGTGATGGTGAAGTACAGCGCGTCGATGTAGTTGTTGATCGAATCGTTGACCGGCACCTGGAACTCGTAGACGGTCGCCGTAACGAGGAAGATGAAGACCAGCAGGTTGAGCGCGCTGAAGATGACCTCTTCGTTCTTGGCAAAAAAACGGAAATGCCTGCGGAGCTCGCGCGCGACGACATAAGACCGCAGCAGGCGCAGCGACCGGACGAGACGCAGGAACGCGAAATTGCCGATCAGTGCAGGCACGAACAACGACACGATCACCATGAAATCGACGACGGTCATCGGCCTGACGAGGAACGCACCGCGGTCCCTCTGGGCCGCCAGCCTGCAGAGAAAATCGATGACCAGGATTACCCCGATGATGATGTCGACCGTGACGATCCAGTCGTGAGGATCGAGAAACGTCGTTACGACGAAATAGCTGATCACGAGCAGGTCGAACGCCAGGAACAGGTACTGTGCGCGCAGCGCCCTTGGCGACAGGCCGTAGTAGATCTCGCGGCAGGCCGCGCTGAAACTCTTCACGAGCGTGCCGCCAGCTCGAGTGCCGCCGCTGCGAGATCGTCCTCCGTATCGACGCCGCTCCCCGGGCGCACAGCCGGTATGCCGACGCGGATCGTCATGCCGAGAGACAGCGCACGCAACTGCTCGAGGTGCTCCGCAAGCTCCAGCGCCGATGGCTCCGCAGCCACTAGCCTGCGCAGTACGCCGCAACGGTATGCATAAATGCCGTGGTGATGCAGCGCCGCCGCCCTTGCGTCCGCGAGTCTCGCCGCATCCCGCGGATAGGGTATCGTCGCGCGGCTGAAATAGATCGCGAAGCCATTGTCATCAAGTATGACCTTGACGACGTTCGGGTTGCCGAAGTCCTCGTCGGACAGTATCGGCGATGCCAGCGTAGCGAGATCGGCCGACGATTCGTCCAGCAACTCCGCACACTGGTCGATCAGCGCGGGAGGCATGGCCGGTTCGTCGCCCTGCAGGTTGATAACGATGGTTTCGTCCTGCCAGTCCATGAGGTCAGCCACTTCGGCGATGCGCTCGGTACCGGAGCGATGCTGGTCGCCCGTCATGCACACGGTAGCCCCGAAGCTCTCGGCCGCTTCGCCGATACGTTCGTCGTCGGTCGCAATCACCACGTCCCTCGCGCCGCTCTCGCGCCCGCGGCGGAACACGTGCTCGATCATGGGTACGCCGTTGATCTCGCGCAAAGGCTTGCCGGGCAAGCGCGTCGATGCATAGCGCGCGGGAATAACGACGACGAAATCAGTCATTGTGTGTTTGCTCGTTGCGCATCCGCGATTCAATCTGCTCCAGCCACGGCGCCGCACTGGCGGGATCGATCTCGACATCCACCGGCACGTACCAGAAGCGGTCCGATACCCGGCGCGGGAACTTCACAGCGTCCTTCTCCGTCATCAGGATATCGAAGTCGTCGCCGAAGTCGAGGTCGCCAGGGCTCAGAGGCGCATGATCGGGATACGCGTGCTCGATGACCTGGATGCCGTGTCCGCGCAGCATATCGAAGAAGCGGCCGGGGTTGCCGATTGCCGCTACCGCGTGCACGGTCGTTCCGGCGAAGCGTTCGATCGGACGGCTCAGCGAACCATCCAGCCTTAAGGCTTCCTTTGCGGCAAGCCGAAATTCAATCGCATTCTGCAGGCCGGTGGGCATCGCTTCCTGTCGTTCGCGCAGGCGTCCGTTGATCAGCACCTGGTCCACCTCCCCGATACGACTGACCGGCTCGCGCAGCGGTCCCGCGGGCAGCAATAAACCGTTGCCGAGCCCCCTCGCGCCGTCGACGACACAAATCTCGTAATCCCGCGCCAGCGCGTAGTGCTGCAGGCCATCATCCGCGATGACCAGGTCGGCGCCATCCTGCACGAGCATAGCCGCGCCGCGCGCCCGGTCGGCATCCACGACCACCGGGCGGCCCGTACGCAGCGCAATAAGTACCGGCTCGTCGCCGACCACGGCCGGATCGCTGCGGACGTCGACCCGCATCGACGTTCCCGACTTGCTGCCGCCGTAACCCCGGCTCACGATTCCCGGTGAAAACCCACGCTCCGCCAGGGAACTGGCCAGCCACACGGTCACCGGCGTTTTGCCCGTGCCGCCGGCCGTGATATTGCCGATAACGATGACGGGGACCTTCGCGCGCCGCGTGCGCAGCACGCCGGCGCCATACAGGAATCGCCGCAACGCTGAAAGCAGCCAGTAAATACCCGAGAGCGGCAGCAATACGCGGTACCAACCGTGACCGCCGTACCAGGCACGGTGGATCCAGCTGTATGCGGCATCCTTCATTGCAGCTCGATCATTGCTCGCTGAACTGCATCCGGTACAGCGCCGCATAATGGCCGTTTGCGGCGAGCAATTCCGCGTGCGTTCCCGATTCGATTATCCTGCCCGCATCAAGAACGATAATGCGATCCGCGTTTTCGACCGTCGACAGCCGGTGGGCGATGACGAGAGTCGTGCGGCCTTTCATGAGTTTAGCGAGACCGTCCTGGATGTGCCGCTCCGACTTCGAATCGAGCGCTGACGTTGCTTCGTCCAGGATCAGCACCGGTGCATCTTTCAACAAGGCCCTGCCGATGGCGACACGCTGCTTCTGGCCGCCGGACAGCAACGCACCACGATCACCTACGCGGGTCTCCAGTCCTTTCGGCATTTCCTTCGCAAAGTCCATCACGTGCGCCGCCTCGGCCGCCTGCAGCAATTCTTCGCGGGAATGAACGCGAAGCTCCCCATAGGCGAGGTTGTTCGCAATCGTGTCGTTGAACAGCACGACGTCCTGGCTGACAAGGCTGATGTTGTCACGCAGGTTGGCAAGCGTGTAATCACGTATCGACACGCCATCCAGCAGTATGTCGCCCTCGCTGGCTTCATAGAAGCGCGGCACCAGGCTGGCCAGCGTGGACTTGCCGCTGCCCGAATGGCCCACGACGGCCAGCGTCTGCCCCGCGCCTACCGACACGGAGATATCGTGCAACACCGGCACGTCATCTTCCCCGTAACGGAAACCGACGTTGCGGAATTCGATGTCGCCGCGCACGTCGGTCTTCTCAACGGAGCCCGTATCAACCTCGTCAGGCTCGTCCATGATCATGAAGAGGCTGTGTGCGCCTGCGACACCGCGCTGCAAGGTGGCATT
>Ga0316201_10004196_pt1 | contig 10839 bp, 10 predicted proteins | sample CS6wburrow_MG_FD_204516 | JGI IMG/M metagenome (GOLD analysis project Ga0316201, IMG submission 204516) | Coastal sediment microbial communities from Delaware Bay, Delaware, United States - CS-6 worm burrow | ecosystem: Environmental > Aquatic > Marine > Coastal > Sediment | place: USA... | reverse complement strand
AGCCGCGGCGGCAGCAAGACGCACGTGGCGGTACTGGGCGCGCCGCCGGGCACCGTGAACGGCCGCCTGCGCGTTACCGAGCAGGGCGAGATCATCAACGAGAAGTACGGACTTCGCGGCATCGCCCTGCGCACGCTCGAACAGGTGACCGGCTCTGTCGCGCTGGCTACGGCAATGCCTCGTCACCGCGGTAACGACATGCCGGAATGGCACGACATGATGGACGTCGTTGCGACTGAGAGCCGCCGTGCGTATCGCACGCTCATCTATGACACGCCCGGTTTCAATGACTACTTTCGCAAAGCGACACCGATAGACCTTATCGAGCGCATGCGTATCGGCTCGCGACCCCCGTCACGACGCTCCAAGTCAGGCATCGAGGACCTGCGGGCTATTCCGTGGGTGTTCTCCTGGACACAATCGCGATGCATGCTGCCAGGATGGTATGGCCTCGGTTCCGGCCTTGCGAAAGCGGCAGCCGAGTTCGAGGACAAGGATTTCCGCGAAATGTTCAGCGAGTGGTATTTCATGCGCGCGCTGACGGCCGATGCAGAGATGGTTCTTGCCAAAGCCGACCTCGGTGTTGCCAGGCTCTACTCCGAACTTGCCGGCGACATGCACGAAGAGTTTTTCCCGATCATCGAGAAAGAATACGAACTGACCCGGGACCTTATACTCGAGTACTCCGAGCACGACGCCCTGCTCGCCGGCGACGTCACGCTGCAGCGCGCCATCATGCTGCGCAACCCGTATGTCGATCCAATGAGCCTGATGCAGATCGACCTGCTCGCCAGATGGCGCGATTCCGGCCGCAAGGACGAGGCGCTGCTCGACGCACTGCTGGCCAGCGTGAACGGCATCGCACAAGGTCTGCAAAATACGGGATAGAATGGCCGTATGAGACACATACGGCAAAAACTCCGGATCGCGATAGTCCTCCTGGCTCTGGGGCCAGCCGCGGCGATATGCGGGGAACCCGCAACGCTGTTCGCCCGCGTCGACACCGACACGAGAGATGCGCCCAGGGCGCTGCAGCTCGCGATCGCCACCTACGTGCCGCAGGACGGCGACGAATTGCTGCGCGTGGACCTCGTGAGCGCCATTCATATTGGTGACCCTTCCTACTACGCCGAGCTGAACCGCCGATTCGAAGACTACGATGCGCTGCTGTATGAACTCGTTGCGCCGGAGAACGCTGTCGCGACAAACCGTCTGGCAAAGCGCAAGGGCTTCATCTCCGGCGCTCAGATCGGCATGACAAAACTGCTCGACCTGTCTTTCCAGCTCGAGGAGATCAATTACGATAAAGCCAATTTCGTACACGCCGACCTGACGCCGCAGCAGCTCAGAGACAGCATGGATGAGCGCGGTGAATCTCTGTACGTCTACTTCTGGCGCATCTTTTTCGCCTCTCTCGACCAGTACGCGAAGGATCCGCTCGGTCTCAAAGACTGGGAGATGTTATCTGCAGTACTCTCGACAGAGCAGGACGACGCGTTCAAGACGATGATCGCGTACGAGATGACGAACATCGAGCAGATCCAGGACGTGCTCGGTGAAGACTCGGGTTCGGCCGTCATCGGCGCGCGCAACCAGCGTGCGGTGGATGTACTGAAACGGGAAATCGACGCTGGCGCGAAACGCATCGGCATCTTCTACGGCGTTGCGCACATGCCGGACCTCGAAGAGCGCCTTCTCGACCAGCTCGGACTTACCTATGACAGCACCGAGTGGATAGATGCCTGGCAGCTGGGCTCCGGCACGGCCAGCGAAGCACCCTGATACCGCGCTCTCGCAGGCCGTCAGGACTCCACAAAACTCGTGAACGCTTCGAGCGGCTTTCTCTCGATGTCGGGCACCCGGGCATCTTGCGCCGGGTAACCGACGACCAGGAGCAGAAACGGCCGCTCGCTCTTCGGCCGGCCAAGGATCTCGTTGAGGAACTTCATCGGGCTGGGTGTGTGTGTCAGCGTGGCAAGACCGGCGTGGTGCAGCGCTGTAATGAGGATGCCGGTAGCGAGGCCGGTCGACTCGACCGGATAGTAGTGCTTCACCTTGCGACCGTCGGGCAGCTCACCGAATTTCTGCAGAAACACGGCTATCAGGTACGGCGCAGTCTCGAGGAAAGGCTTGTCCGAATCGGTGCCGAGCGGTTGCAACGCTTCGAGCCACTCCTTGGAAGCACGATGGTCGTAAAACTCCCGCTCCTCGGCCTCCGCCGCTTCTCGTATCCTGCGCTTCGTCTCCGGGCCACTGACGACGACAAAGTGCCAGGGCTGCAGGTTAGCGCCGCTGGGCGCCGTGCCGGCTGCAGCAAGCGCGGTCTCGATGATGTCTTTTGGCACGGGCCGGTCGGAGAACTCCCGCACCGTACGTCGACGATTGACCTCAGCATAGAATTGCGCGAGCCGCTCGCGCATCTCGGCGATCGGATATTCGCGATAGCCCTCAAGCGCAATGGTTAGTTGGTCACTCAATGTCTTTACCCGCTGTGTGGTCGGCCAGCTGCCGCAGTACAGTGTAGTCGTCAGTGTCATTTTCCGACACCGCCTTACCGAGCACAGACACGCCGGCTCGATGCACCGACTCGGCGCTGCCGCTTACGAGGGGATGCCAGCCGGGCAGGTCCTGCCCGTTCGCCAGGCGCCGGTACGCACAGCTCGCAGGCAGCCAGCTAAACGCCTCCGGGTTGTCGACCGACAACACCAGGCAGTCCGCAACTTTCTGCGCCCGGTTGGCATAGTCGGTGCAGCGGCAGGTATCGAGGTCGAGCAGCTTGCAGGCGACGTCCGTGTAATAGACGTCACCCGTTTCCTCGTCCTCCACTTTGTGCATGCAGCACAGCGCGCAGCCGTCGCACAGCCGCTCCCATTCATCGCGCGTCATTTCCGCGAGGGATTTGCGTTTCCAGTATTGATCATTCATCGTCAGTCACGTCAACGGACAGGGTAACCGATTTGGCGATGAAAGCCGTGTTCCTCGATTACGCAACGATGGGTCCCGACCTCGACCTGTTGCCGCTGCGTTCACTGCTGCCCGAGCTCGAGATTTTCGAGGCGACGGACGACGAACAGGTGGCGTCCCGAATTAGCGACGCCGAGTTCGTGTTCGCAAACAAGATCCGCCTGACACCGGAATTGCTGTCGAATGCCGCGAACATCCGTTTTGTCGGCCTGACCGCAACCGGCACGGACAATGTCGACCTCGATGCCGCCCGCCAGCACGGCGTTGCGGTCTGCAACATTCGTGACTACTGCACGCAGTCGGTTGTCGAACATGTATTCGGACTGCTGCTGACCTTAACGCACAGGCTCGAGCAATACGCCGGCAGCGTGCGAGCCGGCGACTGGCAGCGGGCATCGGACTTCTGCATGCTGAAGTTTCCTATCCGGGAATTATCCGCGATGACACTCGGTATTGTCGGTTACGGCACCCTTGGCCGGGGTGTCGCTGACATCGGACGGGCATTCAACATGGACGTACTCGTCGCGGCCCGGCCCGGCTCGGACGATATTGCCGAGGGGCGTGTTTCCTTCGGCGAACTCATCCGGCGATCGGACGCGGTCTCGCTGCACTGTCCTTTGAATGCCGAAACCCGCAATTTGTTCGACGCCGCCGCTTTCAGGAAGATGAAGCCGGCTGCGATTCTGATCAATACGGCTCGCGGCGGCTTGGTCGACTCGGCGGCGCTCGTTGCGGCGCTGCAAGACGGGCATCTGGCCGGAGCCGCTATCGATGTGCTTCCCAAAGAGCCGCCACGACAGGGCGATCCGCTGCTTGAGTACCGGGGCGAGAATCTGATCGTGACGCCGCATGTGGCCTGGGGCAGCAACGAAGCGCGGCAGAATGCGATCGACGAACTGGCTGCCAACGTCGCGGCATTCCTCGCTGGCGAAAAAAGAAATCGCGTCGTCTAGCCGCCGATGATCTGCCGGGCCCACTGCACGACCGCGCGCACGCGCGGCGACGCCATATCGTAGGCCTCGTCGAAACTGACCCAGCGCCACTCATGGTGCTCGGGCTGGCCGGTTTCCGGTGACAGACCCATGACGACCACGTCCTGTGCGGTTCTGGCGATGTAATAGCGCGCCGTCTTGCCGCGGCTGTACGGTCCGGTCTCCATGAAACGCTCGCCCCAGTCGAAGCTCAGGTCGTCGATACTCGTTTCCTCTGCCACCTCGCGCAGCGCAGCCGCGAGCGGCTCCTCGCCTTCCTCACGCAGGCCCTTTGGAAAATCCCAGTGGTGATAGGCCCGCAGCACGAGCGTCATCCAGCCGGCGTCGGTGCTGCGCGCCAGTACGACACCGCAGGAGAGGAACGATTCCGTCATCCGGCGGCCCTGAGCACGTCAACAGGTGGTGCGTTGATAGCCCCGCGCGCGGCGACGAATCCGCTCGCACAGACGACGATCACGCCTGCTGCTACACCGGCCGTCCACAGCAACGGGTTGAATACGTACGGCAGGTCGAACAGGCGCACCGCTACGATAGCCGCGAGTATCGACGCGCCCGCCGAGGCCAGGATGCCGGCCGCAATGCCCAGCGCCGCGAACTCCGCCATGACACCGGCGAAAACTGTGCGCCTGCGGGCACCGAGCGCGCGCAGCATGGCACTTTCGAAGCGCCGTTCGTCAATTGTCGACTGCACCGCAGCAAACAGCACCGCGATCCCTGCCGCCAGCGTAAAGACGAACACGGCCTGCACTGCGAGGCTCGCTTTCTCGATGATCCCGCGCACCTGCAGCAGAATCGCGTCGAGGTCGATAACCGAGATGCTCGGGTGCGTCCGCACGAGCTTCACGAGCACGCTCTGCTGCTGCGGCTCGATCCGCAGGCTCGATATGTAGGTTGTGGGCATTCCGTCCAGCGCACCGGGCGAGAACACCATGAAGAAGTTCGGCTGAAAGGAATCCCAGTTGACCTTGCGCGTGCTTGCGACCGTCACCTCGACTTCCTGCCCTGCAACCGTGAACGTCATGCGGTCGCCAACCGCGAGGCCGGTTTCGATCGCGGCCTCCTCCTCGACGGACACCAGCGGCGGCCCGGCATAGTCTTCCGGCCACCACTCCCCGTCCACAATCTCGTTGCTCGATGACAGCCGCGCTGCAAACGACAGATTGGCCTCGCGATTGGCCATCCATTCGCCGTCACGAGTCGGGTATTCGCGTTCCTTGACCGATACACCGTTGATCGTGGCCATGCGCGCGCGAACGAGCGGCACGAACTCCGGCGCATCGATACCGGCTGTCCCGAGGATGCCGGCCACAGAATCAATCTCGTGCGGCTGAATGTTGATCATGAAGTGGTTTGGCGCGTTCGTGTCCAGCGTCTGCCGCCAGCCTTCCAGCAGATCGGTGCGGACGATCGTCAACAGCAGCAGTACCGTCAGGCCAAGCCCGAACGCGACGACCTGCACGGCGCTGTCTCGTCCCCGGCGCGCCACATTGGCCAGGCCATAGCGCCATGCAACGCCGACGCCCGACCGGAACCGCCCCAGAGCCGCTACGAGCGCGCGGCCGACCAGGTACAGTGCCGCCGCGATGATGATGATGCCGCCGAGCAGGATAACCAGCATCCGGGGATCGCCGACCGCCCGGTAGAGCAGCGCTGCGACGGCCGCAAGAGCGAGTCCGCCGACGAATATCCGCGACGGCGCCGGTGGCATCGCATCGTGCCGCAGCACGCGCAGTGGCGGCGTGTTACGCAGTTGAATCAGTGACGGCAGAGCGAAACCGACGAGCAGGACGAGCGCGCTGCCGCTTGCCAGAACCACGGGCATCGGTCCGACGCCCGGCAGGTCACTCGCAATCAGGTCCGACAGAATCCAGGACAGCGCCTCTTCGGCCGCATAGCCTATGCCGCTGCCGACAATGACGCCGACCAGGCCGAGCAGCAGCAGCTGCACGACGGCCACCGAAATGACGAAGCCCTGCGTGGCCCCGAGACTCTTCATCAGTGCGACCGTATCCATGCGCCGATGCGCAAAGCGCCGTGCCGACATGGCAATCGCAACTGCACTGAGTAACAGACTGATGACGGCCGTCAGTGACAGGAAACGCTGGGCGCGATCGGCCGCGTTATTCGCCCGGTCGCCGCTTTCCTCACGGTTCGACGCACGCACCGAAGCGGGCAGATCTTCCTGAATATCCTCGTTGAACGCTTCGACCGCCACGTCGTCACCGGCTACGAGCAGCGCGTAACCCACACGGCTACCCGCATTGATCAGACCCGACGCCGGAATGTCCTCGATGTTCATCAGGAGCGACGGCGCCAGCGACGCAAAACCGATCGACTGGTCGGGCCGGTACGTAAGAACCGCGGTGACGAGCAGCTCCAGTTCCCCGACGGTCAGCCGGTCACCGACGTCGGCATCGACGCGAGCCAGCAACGCACCGTCCGCCCAGACTTCGCCCTGCGGCGGAATTCCGGTGACGACGCGCTGCTCACCAAGCAGCGTATCGGCGATACGCACGTTGCCGCGCAGCGGGTACGTCTCGCTGACGGCCTTGATGGTCGCGAGCGCGCTCAGGTCACCGTAAAAGACCACGCTTGGAAAGGTGTTGGTCTCGGCGACCTGCAGGTCGTAAGCAGCGGCTTTGTCACGCCAGGTGTCCGGTATCGGCTCCTGCGAGCGCAACCGCAAATCTGCCGCCAGCACCTCATTTGCCTGCCGGGCGACCGCCTTGCCGATACGGTCTGTCAGAAAACCGACGGCGGTTAGCGCAGCCACGGCGAGCGCGACCGCGGCCAGCAGGACAAGGACCTCACCGGACCTGAGTTCCCGGCCGAAACTGCGCAGCGCAAAGACGATCGCCTTCACGCTGAGCCCCCGCTGTCGCTGACGAGCCGGCCGCTGTCGAGGCTCAGGACGCGATCGCAGCGCTGCGCCAGCGAGCTGTCATGGGTCACGAGGACCAGCGTCGTCGAAGAGCTGCGATTCAACTCGAACATCAGCTCCATGATGTTGCCGCCGGTGCGGCTGTCGAGGTTGCCCGTGGGCTCGTCCGCGAACAGTACGGCCGGCTCCGTCGCAAAGGCGCGCGCGATGGCCACACGCTGCTTCTCGCCGCCGGACAGCTGCGCCGGATAGTGCCGCCAGCGATCGTTCAGGCCGACCTTGTCGATGATGCCCAGCGCTGCAAAGCGCGGGTCGTCACTGCCGGCCAGCTCGAGCGGCAGCATGACGTTTTCCAGGGCATTGAGCGACGGCACGAGGTGAAACGACTGAAACACGAAGCCAACGCTTTCGGCGCGGACGCGTGCGCGGCCGTCTTCGTCCAGCTTGCCGAGGTTTGCGCCGTTGAGTTCGACATATCCCTGCGTCGGCAGGTCGAGCCCTGCCAGCAGGGCCAGCAAGGTCGACTTTCCGGCGCCGGACGGGCCCACGACGGCGACGGTCTCACCGGCCGTAATGTTGAAACTGACGTCCGCCAGAATGGTCAGACTACCCTCCGGACTGCTAACCTCTTTACTGATGGCATGCGCCGCGAGAACCGCGGTGCCTTCGGTTGACTGATTTCCCATGCGAAAATTTATTGTCCTTGTTGTATTGCTGCTGACCGCCAACGCTGGCGGCGCTGAAACCCCGACCGTGCTCGTATTCGGAGACAGCCTGAGCGCCGGATTCGGCATAGACGTTGACCAATCCTGGACCGCTTTGTTGCAGCGCCGCCTCGATGAGCAAGGGTACGAATATCGCGTGGTCAACGCCAGCATCAGCGGCGAAACGACCGAAGGGGGCGCGGCGAGAATCGAGAGCGCCCTGGATAACTTCGACCCGGCGCTGATTATTCTCCAGCTGGGCGGCAACGACGGGCTCCGGGGCTTCCCTCCGAGCAGGATGAAGAAGAACCTCGACAAGATCGTACGTACCAGCAAGGACTATGGGGCCGCTGTCGTACTGCTCGGCATACGGATTCCCATGAATTACGGCCAGCGCTACAGAAACGCGTTCGAGAACGTGTATCGGGAGATCGCCGCCGAGCTCGACGTGCCGTGGATTGAGTTCTTCATGGAGGGCGTGGCGCTGAATGACAACCTGATGCAGCCGGATGGCATCCATCCCAACGCTGCAGCGCAGCCCATTCTGCTGGATAATGTGTGGTCGATAATCAGCGAGGCCCTACCAAAATGACAGGAGCGCAAGTGGACAAGATCTGGCTCAAATCCTACCCGGAGCACGTTCCCGCCGAATTGCCCGCGGCCCCATTCCGCTCTGTTCGGGAGCTTTTCGAACACGCCTTCGACACCTGGCCGGAGCGGCCTGCCTACACGAGTATGGGCACGACGCTGACCTATCGTGAGCTGGACGAGCAGTCGATGAAATTCGCCTGTTATCTGCAGCAGGTTCTGGGCCTGACTCGCGGCGAACGCGTCGCCATCATGCTGCCGAACATACTGCAGTACCCTGTCGCGATGTGCGGAATCTTTCGCGCCGGACTGGTGGCGGTCAACGTCAACCCGCTCTATACGGCTCGCGAGCTCAAGCACCAGCTTTCGGACTCGGGGGCGAAATGCATCATCATCCTCGAGAATTTCGCGCACACGCTCGAAGAGGTCGTTGGCGACACGGCTATCGAGCAGGTTGTCACGACAGGCGTCGGCGATCTGCTGAATTTTCCGAAAAACGTCATTACGAATTTCGTTTTGCGCCGCGTGAAAAAAGCCGTGCCGAAATACTCGCTACCGGGCAGCATCTCGTTCAAGGCCGCGCTCAAGGCTGGTGAAGCGCCTGGCCTCGAGAACGTAGAGCTCGGTTTTGCCGACATCGCGTTCCTGCAATACACGGGCGGCACTACCGGCGTCTCGAAGGGGGCGATGCTCAGCCACCGCAACATGGTTCGTAACGTGCAGCAGACGATACTGTGGCAAGGTCCGGCCTATGACGACTTTGAGTACATCATCGCCATAACGGCGTTGCCGCTTTATCACATCTTTTCACTGCAGGGTAACTGCCTGACCGTGATGGCGCAGGGCGGCCTGAATGTGCTGATCGCCAACCCGCGCGACTTTGAAGGTTTCGTCAAGACCCTGTCGGAGTACAAGTTCAGCCTGTTTACCGGCGTCAATACCATGTTCGCTTCGCTTCTGAATACCCCGGGCTTCGACAAGCTCGACTTCAGTTCGCTGCGTGTTTGCATCGGCGGCGGCATGGCCGTGCAGCCGGCCGTCGCGAAAAGCTGGGAAGAGGTAACGGGCAGCACGATATTGCAGGGCTATGGCCTGACCGAGACCTCACCCGCTGCGATCGTTAATCCTCTCGGCAGCAAATTCAGCGGCGCGATCGGGCTGCCGATTTCCTCGACCGAGGTCATGATTTGTGACGACGACGGCAACGCGCTGGACGTCGGCGAGGTTGGCGAGATCTGCATCAAGGGACCGCAGGTCATGGAGGGCTATTGGCAGCTGCCGCAGGAGACAGCGAACGTCATGTTGCCGGGTGGCTGGCTCAAGACCGGTGATATCGGCCGCATGGATGAAAGGGGCTACCTTTTTATCGAAGATCGCAAGAAGGACATGATCCTCGTATCGGGCTTCAACGTGTACCCGAATGAAATCGAAAACGTGGTCGTCGAAATTGAGGGCGTGCTCGAAGCCGCTGCAATTGGCGTCAAAGACGAGCGTTCGGGCGAGATCGTTAAGCTGTTCGTGGTGCGTACCGACCTCAACCTCACCGAACGGGACATCCTCGACTACTGCCGCGAAAACCTGACGGGCTACAAGCGGCCGAAGATTGTGGAGTTTCGCGAAGACCTGCCGAAAACGAATGTCGGCAAGATCCTGCGCCGGGCGTTGCGCGACGACTAGAACGGGGACAACCATGCGAACAGTCTTTTTTGGCCTGTGCCTGCTGCTCACAGGCTACGCTATCGGCGTGGCTGCGCCGTTGCCGATGGACCCGATTCGCGTCGCACCGCATATCTACGAACTTGCGTTCGAGAATGACCGCGTGCGCGTGCTCAGCAAGACCATTCGCAACGGCGAGACGCCGCCCGTCCACTCACACCCGGATCGCGTCATCGTCTACCTAAACCCCTGCGCCTGGCTCGTCAAAAACGACGACGGCAGCGAAAGTATGGAATCCTTCAAGTTCGGCACCCCGGTCTGGGCTCCTGCCGAGACGCACGGCGGCGACACGTCTAACGTGATTCAACAGTGCTCGGTCATCGAGATCGAACTTTTGGACTAGCGGCGCCGGCCGAATCGAAAACGAATCAGGTTCCACCACACGGTATCTGCCATGGACTCAGGAAAACTGTTACGAACCGCCCTTATCATTGTTATTGCGGGTGCCGCTGTCAGTGGTACGACTGACCGTGTATCTGAGCACTACGCGGAGCAGGCGCTGACACGAGCCCTGGCCACGTTCACTGTCGCAAGAACCTTGAACGGGATTATATCGGTCGCGCAGGGAACTGAGGTTGCGGTAGAGCCGGGTGGCGTGGGAGTGGTCCTGACACCGGGACAGGTCCTCGACCCGGTCAACGACCTGATCGAACGATTCTCGAGCGTGATGCTGGTCGCCGCAAGTTCTCTGGGATTGCAGCTCGTGCTCCTGAAGATCACGTCCTCATGGGTTGTGACCGCGCTGCTCATCGCTGCGCTGGGCGTATGGCTCGTCACCGTTTGGTTGCCGAGCATGCAGGACAATAAATACGTGGCGCTGGCACTTCGGTTTTCATTGATGCTGATCTTCGTACGATTTGCGATACCTGTCGTAATCATTTGCACTAATCTTCTGTTCACCACTTTCTTGCAGGCTGATCAGGAGTCGGCGACGGCTGCGCTTGAAGGAACCTCAGCCAAGATAGAAGAAATAAATGTCCACTTCGAGGCCGAG
>Ga0316201_10004195_pt1 | contig 10840 bp, 10 predicted proteins | sample CS6wburrow_MG_FD_204516 | JGI IMG/M metagenome (GOLD analysis project Ga0316201, IMG submission 204516) | Coastal sediment microbial communities from Delaware Bay, Delaware, United States - CS-6 worm burrow | ecosystem: Environmental > Aquatic > Marine > Coastal > Sediment | place: USA... | reverse complement strand
CGCGGGGGTGCGTCGGCTGCTTCTGCTGCGCGAGGCAAAAACCGCCCGCAACCTGAAGAAGAGCATCCATGGGCTGCAGGAGATGCGCCTGCAATATGCCAAGGTGGCGAAGAATCCGGACCCGGACCTGGTGATGCCCTCGGATCTGGCAGATGAACTGCTTGCGCTGGCCTTCGACCGGGCCTTTTTGCAGGACCCCTGGTCGGTACGTGACAAGGAAGGGTTTGAGGCCTGTCTCGAAAAGGGTCGCGGACGTCTGGGTCCGGCCCTGCTCGAGATATCGGGACTCGCCGGTGAGATACTCAGCCAGGCACATGGCATCCGTTCCTTACTGGCAGCCACCCGGCAGCCGAACTGGGCCGACTCGGTGAAAGATATGCAGGCGCAGCTTGACCGGTTGGTCCACCGCGGGTTTCTGCTGCAAACGGACCCATCGCAGCTGCAACAGTTTCCGCGTTATCTAAAGGCCCTGGCAGTGCGAATTGACAAGCTCGAAACCGCGGCACTGCGGGACCTGCAGCATATGCAGGAGATGGGCGGGCTGCACAAAGACTGGTTGGATCGCGAGCAACAGGCTCGCGAACGGGGTGTTTACGACCCGCGCCTGGAAGAGCTGCGCTGGATGTTGGAAGAGCTCAGGGTCTCGCTGTTCGCCCAGGGCCTGAAAACGGCCCATCCCGTATCGGTCAAGCGGGTCAGAAAACGATGGGAGGCTCTGGGGTTATAAGTTCATGAGTTCTTCTTTCTGTTTTTCTTCACCTCTTTTTCGATCAACAGGGTGATCCAGTTGGAAAGGCTGCGACCATCCGCCTCGGCCAGTTTTCGGGCCCCGTTTTTAAGTTCGGCGTCGATGCGGAAATTGATGACTTTTTCTTTGGGCATTGAATTCAGCCGTGCTTGCGTATATAAACTGTATATACAATGTCATTCATTCTACCAGAAGGTTCGCTTATGCAATACGAATCAGCGAAGTCGCTGCTGAAGTCGCCGCCGAATAACCTCTCTTTCAAGGGGATGGCTTTTGAGGCTGCAGGCATGCTGGTGCTGGCTTACCTTCTTTTCTGGTTGGTTTGAGCGGCCTGCCTGGTTCGAATTCGCCCCAGGCTCATGCGTCGGCCGATCAGCCCAGCTGCTGTGTCCACCCAGCCCTGATTCCCGAACCCTTCACGCAGTTTGCAGGTTAGAATTCCGTCGATTTTAGTTTGCTGACGGAAGGATATTGCATGCAGTCTTGTCACTGTGGCTCCGGCCAACCCTACAGCACTTGCTGTGCCCCCTACATTTCCGGCGCCGAGATCGCGCCTACGGCAGAGGCGTTGATGCGCTCCCGCTATAGCGCCTATGTCGAACATGACGTCGATTATCTGGGGGAGACGCTTCATCCCGCACACCGTGCCGACTGGGACCGTGAGGCGACGCGCCGATGGTCTGAAGATGCGCAGTGGCTCGGGCTCGAGATTGTTTCCTCCGAAGCGGGCCAGTCCGGCGATCGGGAAGGCTGGGTCGAGTTCGTTGCCATTTTCAACGAGGGGGGCAGCCAAAAGCGGCACCATGAGCGCAGCCGCTTCCAATTCGAAGACGGGCGCTGGTACTACGTCGATGGTGAAATCCCCAAACCGAAGACCCTGCGCCACGAAAACCCGCGGGTGGGTCGCAATGATCCATGTCCGTGCGGCAGCGGCAAAAAATACAAGAAGTGTTGTGGGAAATAATAGAGAACGATAGGTTGCAGCTAAAAAGTCGGTTTGCTAAAAACTTAGCTGCAGTATTGAGATCGGGATAGGGGCGGCCAGCATAGCTGACCGATCCCCTCCCACACCACCCGGCATGCGGGTCCGCACCGGGCGATTGGAACCGTTGAGGTCGATGCGTTATGAGTTCCCCCGCGCACCGCCTGAGCCTGTGTAATCCCGGCCCGCCCGAACAGGTTTCTCGCTGCCATCGCGCGCGCAGTTTCGCGCCACGCTTCCTCCCCACGCTCGGTCACCCTCACGCAGTTGCGCTTCACTGCGGTCGCTGTGATCAACTCACGGTGGGACTTGCACCCACAAGAGTGAGCCCATGCTGGGCGCACATGAAAAAGCCCTGCATGGGCGAGCGTCGGCGTTCACATGTGATCGTATAGGTCAGGACTTCCGGTGTCTGAGCATTCGTGCATCGGCCATGTGCTAATTTTGTTAGCACTGCCGATTGCGATGTGCGCATCGTCACGTGGGAATTTTCTGATGGCGTCGCTTAGGCAGCTCGACACCAAGCGGCCACATGGGCTTTCAGTTGGCAACGACCGCTGCTATCGGCAGAGCGGACGCGCTGTGCATTTCACATTGGCCGCGGGCGCATTCGCTGCGCGCCATGGAAAGCGAAGCGAAGGCGCGTAGTCCCGGGTAGCCGCGAGGCGATACTGTTTACCCGACGTGCGCTTGCGCGCCAAAGGGGAAACAAAGATCGCATCCGATCGCGGCGTCCAGCCATTTGCGGTAGTGCTGCGTAGCCAGCACCGAGCTTGCGATGGTGTGGCGAAGCGGCGCGGACGCAGGGCGGCCTGGGCAATAACGGCTGTCGCGTAGGCGAGTCGATTTTGGGGACTTGGATGTCCCGAAATCTATCACGAGGTAGCGACACGCTTGTTCCCCTTGAGCCACCGCCCCAGGAAAAGGTTCGGCCACGACTGACGCCCCGAGTGGTTTTTCTACGGTTTCTGCGGCGTTAGCGAAAGGTCAACGATGGCTGTCGATAGACAAGCCACTGGCGCTTTTCACCGCGCGGGCTCCGGCAAAGGCCTGCACCGTTGCGCAAATACTGAACAGCACCAGATCCCGATAACCTCCTCACAATCGAACACTCGGGAGGCATGTGCTAGCCGAAGCAAGGCGCACGTCGGCGACCGCACCATCCTTCGTTTCCAACCAGATATCCAGACGCACTTGTATCCCCATGACCGTTGCCGACGTATGCTTGACAAGTAACCGTTTGCACGTCTAACGGGAAAACCTGAATGCGTGATTTTCACGCGGGGAGCCTGCCCGAATAAGGAACCGGAAGCCGGCTTGCCGTTCAGCAAGCTGGCTTGCACACGCCCTGCGATAGCGTGATCCACCGGCCATTCCTACGTAAAGTAGCCGTACTCGGTAAGCGGCAGACCCGACACCTCCTCCAGGGCCAGGTTGTCCACCGCGTAGGTATCCCTGATACGCGCCTCCCAGTCCGCGGGAATGACATCCGACTCTGCCTGCATCCTGCTCAGGAGTTTGTCGTATATCCTGCTGCCCCTGCGATACAGGGTGTCGCTCCTGCTGTTCCATCTGAGCCGCATCGAGAGCCGGGACCAGAACAATTCGCCTCGGGTGATTCTCGAGTTTTCCTTCCTGCCCTCGATCAGCCCGATGGCCGACGCTGCATCGATATCCATGAAGTCGCACAGTTTCGTCACGAAGCGGGCCGTATCGTGCTTCAGTTCCTCGTAGAGAAAAACACCCACGTTCTCCTCGCCGAATGATTTCTGATACAGGCAGATCACTCGGTTGTAATGCAGTGTCGCAGTCAGGTTGCGCTCGAATGATGAAAAACAGTATGTCAGCCACTGATCGATGGAAAGCGGCAGGTCCAGGCGTTCAAGCTCATCCTTATGCACGAACAGGTACTGCCCGAACCTCCCGTGCATGCCGTAAAAAGAGCGAAGAATGTCCCTTTGCTCCCTAATGACGATAATGACTTTGCAGGGTTCGAATGCCTCCCGCGCACGTTCGGCCACGATGCAGGGATCGGCTGAGGATGGATGCACGAAGGATTCACTTGAAAGCAATACGGACTTGTCGCGCATACCCACCCTGCATGCCGCGATTACTTTCCGGAGACGTTCCGTTCCCTTATAGTTGATCGACGTGGCGGTCGTCAGCTGCTCGATCTCCGGCCCCAGTTCCTCAATCCCGTAATGGAAACCCGGAATCATCTTTCCCAGATAATCGATCTCCGGGTGCGTGGCGAATAGGTGCTTCTGCAGCGTTGTCGTGCCTGTCTTCGGATAGCCGATATGCAGATAGAGGCCTGGCATCTTCGTGTTCCGTCGGAATCAGTCGGAAACCCGGGTTCCCTTGATGATGAAACCACCACCGCCGGAAAGGGACAGCATCTTTTCCGGACAATTTTCCAGATACTCGTCGATCGCCCTGGTTGCCCCGGGGCAGACAATAGAGCCGTAGTCATCGCATAGCAATATTCCGCCGGGCTGCAGCTTCGGGTAGAAAAAGCGGACGCTGTCGAGGGTTGGCTGGTAAAGGTCCACGTCGATGTGCACAAAGGCGAACCTGCGGTCCACAAGGTCCGCATCATCGAATCGGTCCGGAATCCAGCCCTCCTTGAGTATGACCCGGTCCAGCCCAGCCAGGTTCTGCTCAACGCTCTCCAGCGGGTAACTGAGAAACCCCTTCTGCCAGTGATCCCCATCACTGTCGCCGGGTTCCGATAGCCCGCTGAAGGAATCGAATCCGAAATGCGTTCTCTGCCATTTCGACGACTGGCTGTACCTGCTGATCAGCCAGGACGTGGAACCGCTGTAGACGCCGCATTCCACGGTGTCGCCTTCCACCTCGTCGATCAGACGGATCAATTGACGGACCATCCATCTTCGATCGACGTTATGTGTCTTTTCCTCATCGAATCTCCGGATGTACTCGTTGAACTCCGGATTGTCCCACCAGTCCACTTGCGGCCACTTGAAGCGATATTCCGGCAGTAGGTCCCCCGCAATGCTCGTCAGCAGCTCGAAACGCTGCAGCAGATCGTCTTGTTCATGCTTCTGGGCGATGCGTTTCAGCGCCACGCCTTCATTGAATTCTTTCTTCAGCATATAGAACAGCGCACGACTCTCCGCCCATGATATGATTCTTTTAAGAAACGTGCCCATGCACCTCTTCCTGCTTGCCGTGATCGATCTTCCATTGCGGTTTCAGTTCGACCCGCCCATTGTTCCTGCTTACCTGCTGCACCTTTATCTCGTTATCGCGGCTCCATGCAAGCAGTTCCCCCTCGGGGTGAGACCAGACGGAGACCCCGACGATCAACGAGCCGCTGGCCGCCAGCAGTTCGTCGATCGCAATGCTCAGCACACCGCTTTCACCCTTTCTCCCACCTTGGAACAGCCCGGGCTCGAGCATGGACTGGTAATAGACCCCGTCATAATCATTGATCCCGATGCCGATTGTCACCTGTATTTCCTGCATATCCGCATCGAGCCGGTAGGGGACATCGATTCGCACCGGTTGGTCTGGCAGTACACGGTCGACACTGTTTCCCATGCTATCCAAGAAAGACGCAGGGCCCATCACCAGCCCCGAGCCGTCATGTACGTTCTGCTCGTGGCCCGCCACCGTGACCTCGATGTCCTGCATGTACATGGAAGAAACGTCCAGTATCGGGCCGGACTTCATCAGGGCACCGTTCTTCACATAGATACCGATATCACAGAAGCGAAGAATGTTCGTCATATTGTGGGAAACGATGATGATGGCTACACCACTGCGCTGCATACGACGAATGACGTTGATGCACTTGACCATGAAGCGTGCATCCCCGACCGCGAGAATCTCGTCGAGCAACAGGATATCCGGTTCCATTTGCGCAGCCACCGCGAACCCGAGCCGCACCTGCATACCGGAACTGTAGTTCTGTACCGGAGTCTCCATAAACTCGGCCAGCTCTGAGAATTCGACGATTTCCGCATACTTTTTGTCGATTTCTTCGGTGGAGAGTCCCAGCACCGCGCCGGCAATGTACACATTCTCGCGCCCGGTCAGGATCGGATTGAAACCAGCCCCGAGGGCGATCAGCGCGCCCACACGGCCACGCATGGTGATCCTGCCGGTATCCGGCTTGATCAGGCCGTTCAGCATGCGCAGCAGCGTCGTCTTGCCCGAGCCGTTCGGTCCGATCAGACCGAGACACTGGCCGCGTTTCACCTCGAAGCTGATATCCCTGACCGCCCAGAACTCACCGCTGCGGAGTTCGCGGTTCTCGGCATTGCGTTGCCTGGTCAACTCTGCAGTCAGGTCACGTACCCCGTACCAGAGTGATCTTTTGAGTGTACGGCAGAACTTCTTCGAGACGTTCTCCACCTTGATCAGCGTGTCGCTCATGGATCAGGCGCTCATCCGCTCGATCAGGATCGGCATCGCGGCGCGGTAGACAACCCACATGACCCCTATCACGAGGAGCATGTAAAGGTTGACCGAAAAAAACAGGCCCAGCAGTTCCGGTGGGTAACCGGTCAGGACATCGCGCGCCACCGTGATCAACGGAGTGACCGGATTGGCCAGGAATACGATCTTCGCCAAGCCGTCCGCGGGTATCGTAAAAACCACCGGCGTCAGATACATGAAGAACTGCATAACGAGCGGTAATGCCTTGCTGATATCCGTGTACAGCAAACCGACCGGAGTCAGCGCCAGCCCGATGGTGGTGCCTGCAAAGATCAGCGACAGCAGCGCCAACGGAAGAAAGACAATGCTCCAATCCGGCGTAATGCCGAGCAACACTGCCGCGACGATCAGTATGGCAGCCTTGATGACCGTGTTGAAAGCGGTCTGATATATCCCCGAAATGATGATGGCCTCGTGCGGGAAATTGATCTTGGCCAACATCGGCTTCGCCGCCACAGTCTTTTCAATCGGCGCATTGACGGCGTCCGAGAAGGCGCTCCAGAGGATGGTCCCGCTGAACACGTAGACGGCATAGGGCAGCGCCGTGTCCTGCACGCTGACGATCCCGGCGCTCTGAATGAAAAGCCATATGGCGGTATTCGCCAGGGCTGGGAAAACGGCCCACAGGAAGCCGAGCAGGGTCTGTCGATATTGTGCCCGAATATCCCGCAATGCCAGTTGCCAGGCGAGTTCCCGCGCCGCCTTGATATCACTGACGATTTTCCCAGGTATTTGTGACAGATCACGCAACGACGAGTCCGGCGTGTAGATCGTGGTCTTCAAATCGGATTCACCCCTGTCCGGCTGTTCCTGCCTAGTCTCATCCGACGTACATATCCCGCGCTTTCCCGAGCTGTGTCGCTTATCGACCGGCTGCTAACGCACCCTATCGGCAGAACGTCTGATTTCTTGTGCAGGTTCAGTGCTTCCAAGCTTACTATCTCACCGGTCGGGAATCGACGAAGGTTACCCGGCCCCGCCCTATCAGTAGTTGGAGTTTCTTGTACAATCATGTCAGGGCGTGCTTGAAGTTGGCCTTGCTGATTTCGAAGCTCTTGCAGACCATAAGGTACAGGCAGGATAAACCGCGCCTTTGTCCAGCGGTAGTGCCTCCTCGCGTCCCTTGGAACCGGCCGTCGGCACCTCGCTCGGAAAAGTGATTTGCCTAAAGAGCGGCATTCCGGTGCCCGATTCCCCCCAAGCCGCCAGGCAGTGCGACAGCCGCTTCATTTTGCTCAGTGGCCGATGAATCTACATGTTCACATCGGCGGGCTCGGCGCGGTCTTTTTTTCAATTGGAAGCCTTCTTTATCCGCATTGATGTTGTCGAAGTAGTTGATGACGGCGCGCAGCACCCTAAACGCCAGATTGGCGCGGCTGGGCGACTTCTTCACCAAGTTCGCGTGACGTGACAGAACATCCTTCTGATTGATTGTCCTGCTGGGGTCGGTCCTGCCAGTCGGACAGGTACAGTCGGACAGCGCGTTCCTAATTAAATCTTGGTAAACCACCGGCTCTGGTGGTGAGATTCGAAGTGGCTCTGCCGTTCCAGCGTGCAGGGAAAATAATGGCCTCCATGAACCGGCAAGTTCTTCCGGAGGCCAGTATGAGAGAGTGGCAAAGCCAAGCACTATTGCGAATACCACGTGGTATTCCTGCCGAAGTACCGAAAGAAATCGATTTACGGCAAGTTGAGGAAGGACATAGGCGGGATATTTAGAGAGTTGTGCTGCCAGCATGGGGTGGAGTTGGTGGAGGGATATGCGATGAGAGACCATGTCCACAGTGTGCCAAGAAGTGGCGGCATCCAGGAAGGAGAAGCCACATGCTGTATGTAGGATGAGGGATAGGCCCCTCGGGCTCTGTTTTCAGGAATGGGGTCCAAATCGCCCTTGGGTTGCTCTAGTAAAAAGCTGGGGTGAGAAGCGTCAAGGGAAAAGGCGTAGGAATACGTCAGATGAGCTCAACAAAGACGAATGTAAATGAACCACTGATGAAGCGTCATAATGGTCCCAACTGCCATCAAAACCGAGGACTTGTGTATGCCTCGGGACAAGTCCAGAGATTACCTGATCATCGACTGGGCGGTGGCTGGCGTGAAGGTGGCGTGAGTGTTGAGTAGGCCTACATACGGAACTTGGGAACCTGTCGTCCTGATGGCAAGGTGTTTGAACGAGCAGGCAGCCCCTGCGAAATCGAATGCTGATGCAGGGCACAGGGGCGGATCAACCCGTAGTAGTGTTGAAACTTCCGTAATGGGAAGAGGAGCGAAGGGGTTGAGTTATTCAGCCATTGAGTATGACCAACCAGTGCGGGAGGAGTCATAGGAGATGGCAAGATCGTTTGATATTTCCAAGAAGCTTGTCTGGCAAGCGTACCTGCGTGTCAAGGCAAACAGAGGTGCTGAGGGTATCGATGGTCAGACGATTGAGGATTTCGAACAGAACCTGAAAGGGAATCTATACAGGATCTGGAATCGGATGACATCGGGAAGTTACGCTCCGCCGGCAGTCAAGGCTGTGACGATTCCAAAGCGTTCGGGAGGGACGAGAATGTTGGGTATTCCCACGATCTCTGACCGCATTGCCCAAACGGTTGTGAAAATGTATCTGGAACCTTCACTGGAACCGTTCTTTCACGAGGATTCGTATGGCTACCGTCCCGGTAAGTCGGCTATTCAGGCAGTGACGATCACCAGAGAAAGATGCTGGAAATACGGCTGGTTGTTTGAGTTCGACATCAAGGGAGCCTTTGATAATATCGATCATTCATTGCTGACACGAGCGTTGCAGAAACATACGGACTGTGAATGGGTTCTTTTGTACATCGACAGATGGCTCAAGGCGCCCATGCAGCATCCGAATGGGGATCAGGAGCAGCGAGCCAAGGGCACGCCACAAGGCGGTGTCGTCAGCCCGTTGTTGATGAACCTTTTCATGCACTATGTGTTTGATAAATGGATGGCTGTCCATGAGCCACGACTGCCCTTTGCAAGGTACGCAGACGATGCCGTTGTGCATTGTCCGACCTTGCGTGAAGCTGAGCGGTTGCAGGTTGTATTGGAACAGCGCTTTCGGGAATGCAATCTGGAGCTACACCCAGAGAAAAGTAAGATTGTCTGCTGCAAGGGTAATGTGCCTTGGGTAGATTATCCGGTGAACAAGTTCGAATTTCTGGGCTATGAGTTCCGGCTTAGAACGGCGGTTAATCGACAGGGTCGTAAGTTTGTGCGATTCATGCCTGCGATTAGTCCGACATCAGCCAAGGCCATCAGGAAGGAGATCAGGAGCTGGAGCGTTCAAAACAGGAGTGACAAATCTATTGACGATCTGTCGCGAATGTTCAGTAGCAAGCTTCGTGGCTGGATCAATTACTTTGGGCATTTCTACAAGTCAGCGCTGTATCCGACGTTCTACAATCTGAACAGGAAGTTGGTGAAGTGGGCTACCCGGAAATTCAAGAAGCTTCGGAGACGGCAGCGCCGTGCGCATTACTGGTTGGGAGCTGTTGCGAAGCGACAGCCCAATCTGTTTCCGCATTGGCAATTGCTGGGTCTGAGGCCAGCGATTGGATAACAGGAGCCGGATGAGTCGAGAGGCTCACGTCCGGATCTGTGAGCGGCTGGGGTATGTACGTCCCCGGTCGACTCGACTGTTGCTGATTATTCCGCCCAAGTTCAGTGTGGCGAATACGATCGGTTTTCTGAAGGGGAAGTCTGCGATTCGGATCTTCATGGATTATTTGCGGGTGAAAAGGAACTTCACAGGGCGTCATTTTTGGGCCAGAGGGTAATGCGTGAGTACCGTTGGCTTTGACGAGCAGATGATTCGTTAATATATCGAGAATCAGGAACGGGAAGAGAAGCGCCAAGAGCAGATGAGGTTGGCGGGGCTTTGAGTATCGAGCCCCCTCTGGGGCCTTTATCATACTGCCTGCTCTGCAGGTAGTATTTGATTTGCGCAGACTGGCGTCTGTGAATCTAAACTTGCTGGCATCCATCGGTTGCACCGCGATTGCAATTGATGGGCAGGCCGGGGTCGGTGTTGTCGCACTGATTCGGGCCGCTTTTTTTATTTGGCGGCAGCTGAATTCGCTACGTAAAAGTTTAGAACAGATAGGAAACAATGAGAAACGACTGGGAAAGGAAAAACAAGCAGGGATAGTACGTTAAGCCATTTTATGTCTAAAAATCGGGTGCTTGCGATGGGTGAAAAATTAAACAAGAAGTGTTGTGGCGCATGAGTGATCGATCATGACCAGGGTCAGGCGCCGGCCGATTCAATCCGCGTGGATGGTTTTGACGACGGATCAATCAGTGGGAATCATGAATGGCGGATAAACCTTTTGCCGAATCCTGCGTCGAGAACCGGGCGCCCATTCTCGAGGTGCTGCGACCGCGACTGAATGGCTGCAGGCGTTTGCTGGAGATTGGCAGTGGCACAGGTCAGCATGCGGTTTACTTCGCGCCAGAGCTGCCGAAGCTCTCCTGGCAGACCAGCGATCGCCGCGAAAACCATCCCGCAATAAGGGCCTGGCTGGACGATTCGGGGCTGGCAAACGTGCGAGCGCCGATCTGTCTGGATGTCCTCATGGACCCTTGGCCGCTCGATCGCTTTGACGCGGTTTTCAGTGCAAACACGGCGCATA
>Ga0316201_10004194_pt1 | contig 10841 bp, 7 predicted proteins | sample CS6wburrow_MG_FD_204516 | JGI IMG/M metagenome (GOLD analysis project Ga0316201, IMG submission 204516) | Coastal sediment microbial communities from Delaware Bay, Delaware, United States - CS-6 worm burrow | ecosystem: Environmental > Aquatic > Marine > Coastal > Sediment | place: USA: Delaware... | reverse complement strand
GCCGCACGGGCCCCCGTCCCACGGGCAAGCGGCACGACGCCCTCTTCCTGCCGGCGGCGGGGCGCATCGAAGTCGAGGCGCGATCCGGGGGGGAAGCTGCGGTCAAGCTTGCGGTCAAGACCATGACCGCGTCCTTCCGCATGGCGGAGCGCGACCTGGAGGCCGCCCTCGAACATCCCGAGACCGCAACCGAAGGCCCGGGCCGGAACCTGATGGCCACGCGGATGCATCTGCGGGCGTCGCCCGGCTTTCTCGCCAAGATCAACAAGCACCTGAGCGCCATCGAAAAACTCCTGGCCGACGAAGCGGCCAGGAATCCCCGGCCTTCCGTGGAAGACCAGCATCTGTCACTTACCCTGGCCCTGCTGCCCCTCAAGGGGCGCGGCGGCAGTGATTCAGCGAAAGGTAGATGATATGACGATCGGAACCCTGGATAGCTTCGCCCTGATTCTGTTGTTCGTCCTGACCGTGTTCTTTCCCCTGCTGGGAATCTGGGATTTCCGCCGCCTGCTGCGCTGGATTCAGGAGGGTCGGGCCGACGCCCGCATCAAGTCCTACCGCTGGATCCTGGTCATGGAGTGGGGATTGACCCTGGCCCTGCTGGGCTGGTGGCTGGCTGCCGGCAGGGATGTCCTGTCCCTGGGGCTGCTGCCGGCGGCGGCGGGTTGGCAGTGGCTGACCATCGGCGCCGGCCTGGCCGGCGTGGTCTTTTTGACTTGGCAGATGGTCGCGGTGATGAGAAGTCCCGCCAAACTGAAGGAACTGCGCGAGAACATGGGCGAGCTGGCCGGTATGGCGCCGACCACCGACGCGGAACACGGGCACTTCCGGATGGTCGCCATCACCGCGGGTATCTGCGAGGAGATCATCTACCGGGGCCTGCTGCTGACGGTCCTGACGGCGGCGGTGGGGCTCTGGCCCGCCGTCGCACTGTCGTCGGTCATTTTCGGCCTCGGCCATGCCTACCAGGGTTGGTCCGGGATCGCCAGGACGTTTCTGGTGGGGGTGGTCATGGCCTTGCTGACGGTGTTCAGCGGCTCGCTGTTCGTCGCGATCATTCTGCACATCGCGGCCGACCTGACCAGCGGCCGCATGATGTCCGCGGCCCTGCGCGCCGAGCCGGAGATGGTCGCGTGACCCGGGCCCTGATCAAGGTCGCCATCCGTGCCCGTTTCGTGGTGACCAGCCGGGCGATGGCGGACGCGCAGATCAAGAAAGCGTCAGCGTTCTACCTGGATCATGCCGCAAACGTCGGCGAGCTAGCGGGACGGCGCCGCGTCCTGGTTCCGCGGATGCTGGGTGTCGATCCGGACATGCGGAACTGGTCCTTTTTCATGATCCTCGAACACAACGCCATCGTGAACCGCAGCATGACCGCAGTCACAGCCAGCCTCGCCCGCGGGGAGACGCCATCCGGTCGCGGGGCCATCAACCCCAAGACGGATGTCCTGCCGTCGGCCGACCCGGGTCCCGAGCAGATCGAAGCCTTTCGCCAGTCGGTCGCCGATCATCTGACAACGGTGGCCGCTCTGGAATCGCTGCGGGGGTCACGGACGCACAAGCATCCCTTGTTCGGGGACTTCGACGCCCACCGCTGGCACTGCATGTTGGGATTTCACCTGGGAGTCCACCGGAAGCAGACCGCCCTGGTTCTCAGGGAGGCCCTTCGGCCCTAGCGGTCGCGGTCGGCGCGGATCCGAACCTCGCGCTGCGACGGTTTCGCGGTTTCAGGCCAGGGGGATCAGGTCGGCCTCGACCGGAGCGCCGGCGGGCACGACATTGGCCGTGCCGACGAGCAGAAATTCCTCGATGCCGATCTCACCGCCGGGCTCGAGCTTGATGGCGGGCTGGTCCGAATTGCGCAGCGGCAACCCGCCGGCATCATGAGTCACCCTGATCTGCGGGTGTTCCATGTCGACGCCGCTGCCCACGACCACGGCCTTGCGATTGTCCGTGAGCCGAACTTCACTGCCGGGAGGATAGATTCCCATCGTACGGATGAACCTCGCCAGCATTGCGGGGTGGTAGGAACCCTTGTCCTTGAGCATGATCTCGAATGCCCGTCGCGGCGCCATGGGCGCCTTGTAGGGCCGCACCGCGGTCAACGCCTCGAAAACGTCGCAGATGTGGATCAGGGAAGCGGCCTGACCCCGCTTGAACCAGGCCGGCATGATCGGATAGCCGCGACCGTCTTCGCGGATATGATGGCCCCAGGCCGCGGAAATGATCATGGGCCCTTTCTCGCCGCTGGCCAGCAGGATCTGGGCCCCGAGCGTCGGGTGCGATTCCACGATCTTCATCTCTTCGGGATCCAACTTGTCGGCCTTGAACAGGATCTCCTCGGGGACATGCCCCTTGCCGACGTCGTGGACCAGGCCGGCGGTGGCCAGCTCTCCCAGGATTGCCGGAGGATAGCCCAGCGCACGGCCCAGCATGGAGGCCAGGGCGGCGACCCGCACCGAGTGACCGATGGTATAGCTGTCGTAGTCCGGATACCGCATGAACTGCATGACATCCATGGCGCCGCCGGCGGAGACATCCACCAGCTTCTCCCCGCTGGAGCGGGCCCGGGCCATGTCCAGATCCTCGCTCTGCATGATGGCCTGGCAGTTGCCGGCCACCGTTTCGTACAGCGCCTGATAGACATCCAGCAAGGGGGTGAAGTCCGAAGCCATGAAGTCCGAGATCGCCTCCGTCTCCCTGGCGTCGGCGTTCTCGGGCCCGGAGTCGCCACCCTCGCTCAGGGGGTCGGCCAGGTGGATGTGTTCGATGCCGTGGGCGGCGAACAGGGCCTTGGCCTCTTCGAGACCGGCCAGTTTGTCTTTCTGCGCGGCTCCCAGGCGGAAGAAGGTGGCCACCTCGGTCACCGCCAGGGGTTGGTGGAAGACGAAACCACCGCAGCCCAGCCTCTCGGCGAATTCAATGAGAGACCTGCCGGCGATCGACGGTCCCACCAGGTATTTGCCGTGCCGGATGAACTTGCCGCCGAACACCCCGAAGGAAAATTCTTCCTGCCCGCTGCGTTCCACCAGCCCGTCCAGCCTCTGCGAAAAATCCAGCGAGACGGCCTTGACCCGCGGGTGTGCGTCGAAATACATCCGGCGCTGGTTGATGCCGCTGGCCAGCAGGATGATCAGATCGCTGAATTGGCGTTCCATGTTATGCGCTCCCGTCCTGATCAGCCGGCGCCGAGTCCAGCTGGACGATCAGCCGGGCAGCGAGCTGGCGGCAAGGCTTCGGCCAGGCCCGCAGGAAGAAGAATCTACGGTTGTCCCGGATCCGGTGCAGCTGGGTCCGGCCAATGCCGGGCTCCAGGCTGCCGAGAAGCTCGATGGCGGTCATCACCCAGGGCTCTTTCCTGCGGGAGGTCCGCAGCTTCAGGAGGTGGTGAACGATCAGTTTGGCCGCGTGGCGTCGCTGCTTGGGGTCGATGGTCTGGATATCGTTCTGGACGGCAAGCGTCAGATAGAAACGGATCCTGCCCGCGTCGAAATCGCCCGACGCCTTCAGCAGGATCTCGACGAGCGGGTTGGCCGGATGGCGCCGCAGATGCTGGTGGAGCCGGGGGCCGTATTCCGCGGCGAAGCTGGACTTGAGCAGGGCCAGATGAACGGGGTACAGCCGTCGCAGCGGGAGGCACAGGAGACTGGGGTGGATCTCCTTCTTGATCCCGGCGGCGGTATCGTTCAGACGGGGCGCCAGCCTGGATGCGGCCTTGGGATGGATCTTGCCGGCGGCGAGCCACAGCTTCCCCTGGACCCCGGGTTGTCCGACTCCGAGGCCCTGGAGAAGATCGCTGACCAGGTACGGCCATACCGTGGTGCGGCGCTCCGGCGGCAGCACCGACCAGAGACGACCCCAGAATTTCCCCAGGTATTCCGGTCTGGCGGCGAGCAGGGGCCCGGTAAACGCCGGCAGCACCTTGTCGACGGCGGCCTGGCCGTCCTGCATGGCGACGGCCGCCACCGCCGTGGAACAGAGCTTCAGGTCGGCCGGCGACAGGCTGCGGCTCCGTAGAGCCTCAGTGAGATTGGCCAGGATGTTGGTCTCCAGGATAGCCGAAGGTCCGGCGCCGAGCAGGTGCAGGCAGATGCCGAGGTAGGCGCCAGAGGACGGGAGGTCGCGATCGACGGGCTCCGACTCGGTCGCATCGAGGTCGGCCAGCGCTTCGTGCAAAGCCGTCAGACTCAGTCCGGGTTTCCGCCGGGCCTTCCCCTCGAATTTTTCCTGTGCGTGGGATTTCCAGTCGCCGAACTGCTCGACTTCACGCTTCAGCAGGCTGAAGACCAGATCCACCGAGCGGGAATCGCGGCTGAGTTCGAGCGCGTGTTTGGCGTGTCTGATCAGGCGGACAAGATTTTGGGGATCCGGATTCACCTCCACCAGGCGCTGCAGGGCGACGCGCAGGGCCTGGAGATTCTCCGACGTCGGGGCCACCCGGGAATCCGCGGATTTTCCGTCCCGGGAGGTCTCCGCCTGTTCGAGGTTCTCCAGAATCTGGGCGACGATTGCCAGGAAAGTGCGCGCGAGCTGCTCGTCTTCCGCCGCGGTGCCGGTGAGGCTTTCATCCAGGCCGGCGCCGAAGCCGCTGAGCAGGTCGTCGAGGGAATGCGCACCTTCCTCGCGGTCGCCCGTGTCGGTGGAGACGCTGCGGCTGGCGGTGCTGACCGTCGGCGGCAGATTCTCGATCCTGATCTCCTGGAAACCTTCGGTGTTGCCCAGGTTCAGTTTGTGTTCCTGCAGCGCGGCGATGGCCTGACGCAGGTCCGCCGGCGTCAAGCCGGCGCTGATCTCCAGGCGGGCGATGTTCAGGGGCACCAGGAGGTCGTGGAGAAGTCGGATGTTGCGGTGCTGCGGATCGAGCAGCTGTGACCGCACCATCATGCCGGACGCGGTGATCTCGATGGCCATGACCCTGCCTGCACCGATGGCCTGGACGATCTGGGCGCATGATTCTTTGGCAACGGCGGCGTACTGACTGTGGTCGGCGGAATAGTAGGCCCCGACCGTCAACAACTTGTCGATAGCCTTGAGGAACAGGGCGGCATTCCTGTCGAGGGGCTTGCCGTCCAGGTCGCTGATGATTTCGCTGTTGAGGGCCGCGGTCGGCGTCATTGGCGTTACGGTTCCCGATTCTGGGCGAACACAGGTTAAGTAGAGCTTCCTGAGTTGTTTTCGCGGAAAACGTCCGTAACTTGAGGGATTTTGAGAATGCCACGCCAGAGAACCGTGACCGGGGAATCGGCGGCCAAGGTCCCACGCGGAGTCCGTCTTTCGGCCTTCCGGGCCCTGTGTTATCTTCCTGAGCCGAAAGGCAGGCTTATGCGAGCGCAAAACGACAGGATCCCATGACCCCCCAGGAACGGCACTTCATTCTCGGCGCCGCCGGCCACGTGGACCACGGCAAGACCGCCCTGATCACCGCGCTGACCGGGACCAACACCGACCGTCTGAAGGAGGAACGGGAGCGAGGTATCAGCATCGAGCTGGGTTTCGCCGAATTCGATCTGGGTGACGGCGTGATGCTCGGGGTGGTGGACATGCCCGGGCACGAAAAATTCGTCAAGCAGATGGTGTCCGGTGCGGGCGGAGTGGACCTCGCCTTTCTGGTGATCGCCGCCGACGAGAGCATCATGCCCCAGACGATCGAGCACCTGGAGATCCTCGACTCGCTGGGGGTGCACAGCGGCGTCGTGGTGATCTCCAAGACCGACATGGTCGACGAGGATTTCATCGCCGTGACCAGCGAAGAGGCCATGGAGCTGGTCGAAGGCACCTTTCTCGACGGCAAGCCGATCATCCCGGTGTCGGCGCACCGCGGGACGGGCCTGGAGGAACTCAAGGCGGCGCTGAAAGCCGAGGCCCTGGCGCTGCCGGTGCGCGCCGAAGAGGGGATCTTTCGCCTGCCGGTGGACCGTATCTTCACCCTGCCCGGCGCCGGTGTCGTGGTCACCGGCACCTGCTGGGGCGGGGGCGTCGCGGTGGGCGACCGGCTGGAGGTCCAGCCCGGCGCGACGCCGGTCCGCGTGCGCGAGGTCCAGGTCCACGGCCACAAGGCGCAACGTGGATCCTCGGGCCAGCGCTTGGCCCTGGCGCTGCACGGCATCAAGAAGGACGAAATCCACCGGGGCTTCCAGATCACGGGGGCCGGCGCGGCGGCGCCCACCCGCCGCCTGGACATTCGCGTCAACCTGATGCCCCATTACCGGGGCGTGATCAAGAATCGCCAGCGGCTGCACATCCACCATGCGGGCCGCGAGGTCCTCGGGCGGATCATCCTGCTCGATGTCCAGGAACTCGGCGGCGACGGCGGACCGCGCAAGGGCCTGGCCCAGCTCCATCTCGAGGACGAGCTGGTGGCGATGCGTGACGACCGGCTCGTTCTGCGGTTCTATTCCCCGGTCACCAGCATCGCCGGCGGGATCGTTCTGGATCCCCGGCCCCGCACACACAAGCGGTTCGAGGCCACGGCGCTGGACATGCTGGCGGTCATGGAAACCGGTGATCCGGCGGACCTCTTCCGGCAGAATCTCAAGGCTGCCGGTTTCGCGGGTCTGGCACTCGGTGAAGCCATGGGCCAGGAGTACGACCCGGAAGCAGTGCTGATCGGCAAGCGGCTCTACCACCGTGAGCTCGTGGGCGACCTCGCCGGCAGGATCGCCGGACTCGTCGACGAATACGCCCGGAAATTCCCGCTGCGCATCGGTATTCCGAAGGAGGAAGCGCGGCGCCGGTGCAAGTTCAAGGGCGGGGCGAACGAGTGGAACCAGATCTGCATGGCCCTGCAGGAACAGGCCTCGTGGGTCGTGGCCGGCGACCGCATCGGACTGTCCACCGCGGGCCCGGAATTGAGCGCGGCCCTGAAGAAAGCGATCGAGCAGGCGGTACTGGAGCTCAAGGCATTCGGTCTCGACTGGCCCGGGCTGGACAGCTGGGCCGCCGCTTCGTCGGTCTTCCGGGCGGCCGCCACGGATCCGGCACTGAAGGATTGCAAGCCGGCCGAGGTCCAGAAGCACCTGGTCGATCACGGGTATGCCGTGCCGATCAACAACGATTACATTGTGGCCGCTGAAGCGTGGCGCGGCCTGCTCGGCAAACTGGGCGACCATTTTGCCGCCGCACCGGAAATGGCGTTTGCCACCTTCCGTGAATTGAGCGGGCTGACCCGCAAGCTGGGCATCCCCATGCTGGAGTACCTCGATCAGACGGGCGTGACGGTGCGCCGCGGCGATATGCGCGTGGCGGGCCCTGCCCTGGAAAGCGATTAGATGAACGGCAACGACCAGGTCACCGGAAACGTCTGTGCGCCGCGCAGGCCGACCCGCCAGATCACCGTCGGCGGCGTGACCGTGGGCGGCGACGCCCCGGTACGCGTGCAGAGCATGACCACCACCCGGACGGGCGACCACGAGGCCACCATCCAGCAGGTCAAGGAACTGGCGACCGCGGGGGCCGAATTCGTGCGGGTGACCGTCAACGACGCCGAAGCGGCCGCGGCCCTGCCCTGGATCATCGCCAGCGTCAACGTGCCCCTGGTGGCGGACATCCATTACGATCACAAGATGGCCCTGGCCGCCCTGGAGGCCGGCGTCGCCAAGCTCCGCATCAATCCCGGCAACATCGGCCGCAAGGAGTATGTCCGGGAGGTGGCCGCCGCCGCCGCCGACAAGGGCATCCCCATCCGCATCGGCGTGAACAAGGGCAGCCTCCACCGGCGGTACGAAGAAATGGCCCGGCTGGATCCCGCCGGCGCGCTGGTCCAGAGTGCGGTTGACGAAATCGAGACCCTGGCCGCGGTCGGTTTCCACGACGTGGCGGTCAGTCTCAAGAGCAGCACGCCGGCAGAAGTCGTCGAGGCTTGCCGTCGGTTTGCCACGATCAGTGACGTGCCCCAGCACCTGGGGGTGACCGAAGCCGGGACCCTGCTGGCGGGCACCGCCATTTCCGTCACGGCCATGTCGGTCCTGTTGAGCGAAGGCATCGGCGACACGGTGCGCATCAGTCTGGCTGACGATCCGGTCCACGAGGTGACGGCCGCCTTCCACATGCTGCAATCCCTGGGCTTGCGCGCCGGCTACGCCAGGGTCGTCGCCTGTCCGACCTGCGGTCGGGTCGAAGTCGACGTGGTCGCGCTGGCCAGCCGGGTAGAGGAACTGGCCCGCGAACTTCCCGCCGACAAGGTCATCTCGGTGATGGGCTGCATCGTCAACGGCCCGGGCGAGGCCAAGGCCGCCGATCTGGGCATCGCCGCCGGCCGCACCAAGGTGGCGATCTACCGCAAGGGCGAACTGCACCGCAATATCGAGAAGGACGATCTCGAGGCCGTCCTGATCGAGGAGATCGAGCGGCTCAAGGGCTAGCTGTTTCCGTCGATGGCCTGCGGTGTCTCGTCATGCCCCGAAATTCCTTCAAGTTCCATGCAGATATGCCGATAGCGAAGTTGGCAGCAGTCCGGTGAACGCCGTCGGGCATTCGACCGCACAACCTTGGAGCGGGGCCATGGCCTACATCTCGGGAACGAAAACAACCGCCGGCCAGAAGCCTGGCCCGGGCCACCGCGTGGACCGTTTCCAGGCCGTCCAGGCCTTCAACGCCCGCCTGGTCTGCATGACCGTCGACGAATCTTCCTACCAGGAAGTGGTCAACGGGGTCTGGAAGGTTCTGGGCTGCGATTCCTGCGCCCTGTTTCTGTTCGATGCCGCACGGGACGAACTGGTGCTGAAAGCGGCCGTCGGCTATCCCGACGTGCCGGTGGGTCTGCGCATCGCCCGGTCGGATTCGAACAGCATGCACTCCCAGGCATTCCGCGAGGAATACCTGATCCACGTGGAGAACATGGCTCTGCAAGAGGGCGTGAACGCCCTCAGCCCGGATTTGGGCAGCAACCTGGTGATGCCGGTCATTTCCCAGAATGGACCCGTGGGCGTCTTCGACTTCGGCAGCCACGAAACCGGCACCTTCGATTCCCAGGAAATCGGCATGTGCAGCATGCTCGTCGACCAGTTGTCCTATTCGCTGGAGAACATCCGCCTGGTGGGGGAACTCAGTCGCAGCCGCGACGCGGTGATCCGCGGCATGGCCCTGCTGGCGGAAATCAGGGACACCGGCATCGGGGGCCACCTCAACCGCATCTGCGAGTACGCCCGTCTGCTGGCCGACAAGCTCGTCAACAAGTCGCAGTTTCCGGAAGCGAACGCCTCGTTTGTCGACAACATCGCCCGCTCGGCCGCCCTGCACGACGTGGGTAAGGTCGGTATCCCCGATTCCATCCTGCTCAAGCCCGGGAAGTTGACCGAGGCCGAATACGAGATCATGAAGACCCACACCCTGGTCGGCGCGGAGCTGCTCGAGGGCCTGATGCGGGACTTCGGCGACTACGCCATGATCGCCATGGGCGCCGAGGTGGCGCTCAGCCATCACGAGTGGTGGGACGGAACGGGTTATCCCCGCGGGTTGGCGGGCCCCGAGATTCCCCTGGCGGCGCGTATTCTGGCCATCTGTGACGTCTACGACGCCTTGACCAGCGCGCGGGTGTACAAGAAGGCCTGGAGCCAGGAGGATACCATCCGGACGATCCGCGCGGCGGCCGGCCGGCAATTCGATCCGAAGCTGGTGGAGATCTTCTTCAGCGAGGTCCCCGCGCTGACCCGGATTCGCGAGGAAAATCCCGGCTGACCGTCAGATGCTCACCGCGCCGGGCGGCACCCCCGGTTTCACGAAGAGACTTTTTTCCCGCAGACAAACGGCCGTGCCGGCCGGCGCCTTGCGCGGCTTGCGCACATAGCGTTTCTCGGTGTACACGACCGGCACCAGAGACGCGTGGCGCGCCTTGCTGTTCTGGGCCGCCAGGGCGGCGGCCTTGGCCAGGATCACCTTGGGTACCTGCTCGGGCCGACCCGCGGTGCGCAGGATGACGTGGCTGCCGGAAACACCCTGGGCGTGAAACCACAGATCGCGGTGGTGGGCGGCGCGGTGGGTCAGTGCGTCGTTCTCCCGGTTGTGACGTCCGACCCAGACCTCCCAGCGGCCGTCGATCAGGTAGCGCCGGAACGGCCGGCCGGGTTCCTGGGACCCGGCGGCGCGGCGGCCGCTGCCGGAACTCGCTTCTTCACGGTGTCCGCCGTATTCCTGCTCCCAGGCCTGGATCGCGTCAAGACGATCCAGCGGAGTGAGTGCGGAGGTTTCGCCGGCGTCGGGCAGGGCATCTCGCGCGGCGGTCAGGGCCGCCTGTTCCCCGCGGGCGGTTTCCAGGCGACCGGCGATGACGGCGCGGCCCTTTTCGGCCTTGCGGGCCTTCTTGAACCAGGCCTCCAGGTTGCCTGCCGGTCCGAGGGCGGGGTCAAGATCGATGACCAGCGGCGTACCGGTCCTGGGATCGGGGATCCTGGCTGCGGTCATCCCGGCGGTCAGCAGGTGCAGGCCGGCGGCCAGCGCTTCGGCCTTGAGACGAAACTCGTCACCTCGTTCGGCACGGTCCAGGTCCCGGGTCAGGTTGGTCACGAGCTTGTCGGTGGACCGCAGGTGTCGGCTCAACCAGCTGACGGCCTCCTGGTGCGACCGCCGGGCCAGTGCCCCGGCCAGGTGGTCGAGCGCCGGCGCCGAGACCCGGTCCGCGGGCGGACCCGTGACATCTTGTTCCCAGACCGCCGCCGCCGGCGGCACCGTCAGCAATAGATGGGGCGGTCGCCGCCACGCCCACAGCAGCTTGCCCCGGGGGTCGACCAGCGCCGTGTTGCCGCGCGATCCGAACAGCTGGTGCAGCAGGGTGAGCCGCCGGCCCCGGGGATCTGCCCAGTCCAGGCACACGACCCGGTCTGCCGGCAACAGGCCGCAACCGACCA
>Ga0316201_10004193_pt1 | contig 10842 bp, 9 predicted proteins | sample CS6wburrow_MG_FD_204516 | JGI IMG/M metagenome (GOLD analysis project Ga0316201, IMG submission 204516) | Coastal sediment microbial communities from Delaware Bay, Delaware, United States - CS-6 worm burrow | ecosystem: Environmental > Aquatic > Marine > Coastal > Sediment | place: USA: Delaware... | reverse complement strand
ATTTTACCAACCCCCGAGGTGTGCAAGGGTCTGCGCACCTCCTTGAACTCCGGTTCCCAGGTGACGGCCTACCAGTGAATACCCTGCATCAGGCTGGCAAACGCCAGTTGCTCCGGTGAAGCCTGTTCCTGTTCCTCGGAGATGCCCTTGGCGGCGGATGAATCCGGAAACATCCGGAACGCGCTGTTCATTACGATCTCGGCGATCTTGGGCGCCACCGCATGCAGGGTCTGTGCAAATACACCCATACGGGTCGCGATTCTTTGCGGCCGGTAAATCACTGCCTGCCGGATAAATTCAGCGGCCTCGTCCGGTGTAATGGTCGGTACATTTTCGTACATTTTTGTCGGAGCGATCATCGGTGTGCGCACCAACGGCATGTTGATGGTCGTGAAAGCAACTCCGGTGTCACTGTATTCGGAAGCGGCACAGCGCGAAAATGCGTCGAGGGCCGCTTTCGATGCCACGTAGGCCGAAAACCGGGGTGAGTTGGTAAGCACACCAATTGAGGAGATATTGATGACATGCCCCTTGCGCCGCGATGCCATACCCGGCAGGGCCCGCAGGATGAGCCGCAGGCTGCCGAAGTAATTCAGTTGCATGGTCCGTTCAAAATCATGGAAGCGGTCGTATGAGAGGGCAATTGAGCGGCGAATCGAGCGTCCCGCGTTATTGACCAGGACATCAATCACGCCATGGTCTCCGACAATCTTGTCGACCAGGTTGTCACAGGCTTCCAGATCACTGATATCACAGGTGTAGCTGAATACATTGCCACCCATTGCCTTGATTTCTTCCACTGCCTCCGTGAGTTTTTCCTCTCCGCGGGCAACCATGATGACCTTCGCCCCGGCTCTTGCCATCATCGCGGCCACGGCTTTACCTATTCCTGAAGAAGCACCGGTGACCACCACGACCCTGTCACGCACGTGGCCGCGCAGGCTGCGGTCGATAAAGAGTTCCGGATCAAGGTGTCTTTCCCAGTAATCCCATAAACGCCAGGCATAATCATCCAGCCTGGGCACCATGATTCCGCTACCCTTGAGCGCCTTCTCGGTTTCACGGTTGTCAAACTTGGTGGGATAGTTTACGAATTTCATCATGTCCGGCGGTAATCCAAGATCTTTCATGACCTGCCGGGTTATCCGCCGGACAGGCGGCAACATCCTCAGACCCGCGGTAACCGCCGACGGTATGTAGTTGAAAATCCTGGCGTCAATACGCATGGTCATTTGCGGGGCGTGAGCGGCCCTGGCAAACAGGTTGAGCACTTGACCAATCCGTTTTGGCTTGGGGTCGGTCAGGTGAAAACACTTGCCATCGAGTCTTGCTTTGTGGGCGATGTAAATTGTCGCGGCCACCACGTAGTCGACGGGTACGATGTTGATGCGGCCCCCTTCCAGGCCCAGGGTCGGCATCCAGGACGGAATCATTTTGCGCATCTTCTGAATGAGCTTGAAGAAATAATAGGGTCCATCAATCTTGTCGATCACACCGGTTTCTGAATGCCCGACTACGATACCGGGTCGATAGATTCGCCACGGCATCGGGCACTCACGCCTGACAATGCTTTCGGAATCGTGCTTCGTGCGGAAATACGGGTTATCCAGACCATGCGCCTCTTCAAACATATCTTCCCGGAAGGTGCCTGAATACATGCCGGCTGCTGCAATAGAGCTCATGTGGTGAAAGCGTTTGGCCTTGATGGCGGCGGCCAGGTTGACTACATTTTGCGTCCCTTCCACGTTGACGCGAACCTGGCTTTCGGCATCTGCCATCAGGTCATAAACGGCAGCCAGGTGAAATACATGATCTATTATTCCTTCCAGTTCCTTGCGCTTTTTGGGCGGCACGCCCAGCATTGGCCGTGTCAGGTCGCCTGTTATCGGTATGACGCGCTTGGCAGAAGTACCCCACTCCTTCTTGATGCCATCAAATTTCTGTTTTGATTCCTTGCGGACCACGACATAGATAGTGGCGCTTTTCTTTTTTTGCAGTAATTCACCAATCAGGTTGTGACCGATAAATCCGGTCCCACCGGTAATAAGATAATTCATGTAACTTCTCCGAGCCGATCGTACGATAACTGCAATCTTATCAGATTAATAAACCATTCCCATGCTGTTACAATCTTCCGTGACGCATTAAATTCAAACCGCAAGGAGATCATCCGAATGACAGACCTCAACTCCCGCTTCGAAAAAGCCGGTATCGCGGCAAAATCGCTACCCGAAAAACCGGATAACGAAACCCTGCTGAAACTTTACGCGCTATTCAAACAGGGCTCCACCGGTGACGTTTCCGGCAAAAAGCCCGGCCTGTTTGATTTCGTCGGCGTTGCCAAGTACGAGGCATGGGAACGGCTTAGAGGCCTATCGCAAGATGATGCCAAGGGTCAGTATATTGACCTGGTGGAAAAACTCGGCGGCTCTGTCGACGGCTGATAAGGGGCTAACCGCAAATGGCGCGCCGCAATACACGTGAACTGGTCCTGGCTACCAGCCTGGCCCTGTTCAACGAGTTCGGCGAACCCAATGTCAGCACAAACCATATCGCGGACGAGGCCGATATCAGTCCCGGCAACCTCTACTACCATTTTCGCAGCAAGGATGATATTGCGCTGGAACTCTTCAAGTTATACCTGTTGAGTGTCCAGCCTGCGCTTGAAGTCGAAGGGTCAAGTGCGCAGGAAGCAGAGGATTTATGGTTGCGGCTGCATTTGATTTTTGAAGCAATGGGGCGCTTCCGTTTCCTGTTTCGCGACCTCAGCGACCTCTACAGCCGCATAAAAAACCTCCGGCGGGCACTAAACGGATTGCTGGAACGGCAACATGACGTGCTCACCACGCTCATCTCGAGCCTGCGCAAGAACGGCGTGATGCAAATCGATGAGCATGATAGCGAAGTGCTGGCCGATAACATGTTACTGGTCATGACTTACTGGATACCCTTTGCTGAAGTCAGGGGCGACCCCGGACTGGCCGATGGCAAAGTGCTGACCGAATCAGTCGCGCGCGTGCTGCACCTGGTGCTGCCGTATCTGCGCGAACCGGAGGCCAGCCAGGTCGAAGCCCTTGCACGTACCTACCGGCGCGTCTGACCAGGCTGTTCTATACTGAACCATATAATGCTTGAAGACATTTTGGTGAAGCAGGTATAAAGTATTTCGTGTGTCCGTGCAGATGATGTATAACGGGTCGTGCCACAAAAAAATCGTGAAGGCTGATAATGAAAGAAAAGCTACAAAAGGACATTGAGTTATTGAGAGCGGAGCTTTCAAAAATCGATGACACCGCTGGTCTTGAAGAGCCGATTGAGGCGCTGCAAGCTGCGATTGATCGATTGCAAAAAGATGCCGGCCTTGAGCAGGACAGGGAAATTGACGAGCAACTCAACGAAGCGATGACCAACTTTGAGATCGATCACCCGGTAATTCACGGCCTGTTACGCAACCTGATGAAGACCCTTGCGGACCTGGGCATCTAAGCACTCACTTCCCAGATCCACGGAATCGCTGTAAATGGACCCGCTCACGGGACCGGCAGAATCTGGCCGGATTCAGCTAAACTTTCCCCCGCTCCGGGCCAGTTTTCGAAGCAAGGGCGCCGGTTGCCAGTCATCGGCCCGCAATGTATCCCTGAACTCGCATATCCTCTCGTAAATCTGATCCGCACCAACCGTATCGGCATAGAACATCGGGCCTCCCCGATGGGCCGGAAAACCATAGCCATAGATATATACGATATCAATGTCCCCCGGGCGCTGCGCAATTTGTTCCTCCAGGATGAATGCGCCCTCGTTGATCAGCGGGTAAATAACACGTTCAATGATTTCCCCGTGACTGAACTGACGCGCCGGTATTCCGAGCACCCTGGCCTCATCACGAATCATAGCCTGCACTTCGGGTGCATCCAGCCGTTGCCGGGTCTCGGGATCATAGTTATAAAAACCCGCACCGGACTTTTGGCCCAGGCGGCCCTGCTCCACCAGTTGATCAGCCACGTGGTGGGCGGGATGGTCCGGCAGGGACGGTAGTGCCTCGCGCGCCTTGTAACCCACATCAAGGCCCGCGAGGTCGGCAACCGCCAATGGCCCCATGGCCATCCCAAAAGCCTGCAATGCTCCGTCTACCTGGCTGGGGGTGGCACCTTCCAGCAATAACATCTGGGCCTCGCGCAGGTAGCCCTTGAGCATGCGATTGCCGATAAAGCCGTAACAGACACCTGACAGCACCGCGACCTTGCGAATGGTTTTTGCAAGTTTCATCACCGTCGCCAGCGCGTCGTCCGCCGTCTTTACCCCGCGTACCACTTCCAGCAGTTTCATCACGTTTGCAGGACTGAAAAAATGCATTCCGAGCACGTCCCCGGGACGGGAAGTGACGGCTGCGATGGCATCGATATCCTGGTACGAGGTATTACTGGCCAGTATGGCGCCGGGTTTGCATACCGAATCAAGTTCACGAAAAACCTCGTACTTTATGTCCGGGTTTTCAAACACTGCTTCGATCACCAAATCGGCATCGGCCAGGTCTTGATACGAAGTTGTTCCGCTGATCAGCCCCATGAAATGATCCATCTGTGTCGCGGTAAACCGGCCTTTTTTCACGGAGCGTTGATAGTTTTTGCGGCAAATACCAATGCCACGGTCAAGTGCCTCCTGGTCAACCTCGAGGAGGGTGACCGGGATACCGGCATTAGCGAAGTTCATGGCGATTCCCCCACCCATCGTTCCCGCGCCGATGATGCCAACCGAGTTGATGTCCCTCAGGGACAGGTCTTTTGCAAGTCCCTCGATTTTAGAAGCCTGCCGTTCAGCAAAAAAGGCGTGCCGCAGACCAGCCGACTCAGGCGACATCATCAATTCCATGAACGCTTTACGCTCTATTTCGGAGCCGCTGGCGAAGTCCATTTTCGTCGCCGCCTCGACGCAGTCAACGATCCGCTGCGGTGCGGGTAAACCACGGGTTTTCTTACCAATTAGGGATCGCATGTTATCAAAATAATCTGCCGGCAAGTGTGATGTTTCAACCCGCTGCCCCGACGCGCGCCTGGGGCCCGCACCCGCATCGATCAGCTCGACGGCATAATTCAGCGCAGCCTCCTGCAAATGACCGTCGACAACACGGTCGACAAGCCCGGTCTCATGGGCCCGCTCTGCACTGACCGGTTTACCGCTGGTCATCAACTCAAGGGCTGCTTCAACACCGATCAGGCGGGGCGACCTCTGGGTTCCGCCGGCGCCGGGCAACAGGCCCAGTGAAACTTCGGGCAACCCCAGCTTCGCGGAACGCACGGCAATGCGATAATGGCAGGCCATCGCCGTTTCCAGCCCTCCACCAAGCGCCGTGCCATGGATAGCCGCAACGACCGGTATGGGGCTGGCTTCTATCTGGTTCACCAACTCGGGCAACCAGGGGTCGGCAGGTGGTTTGCCAAACTCGCTGATGTCCGCCCCGGCAAAAAACGTTCGCCCGGCGCAAATCAATACGATCGCCTTGTTGCCGCCGTCAGTCGCGCTCTTTATGGTGCTTAGCATTTCTGCCCTGACAGGTTGTGACAAGGCATTGACAGGAGGGTTGTTGACCGTGATCAACGCGACGGGACCATGTTGCGTAAGGCTGACGAGAGAGGTCATGACGGGACTCCAGGGTAAAACATCAGTATGCCACGAAGCAGCCAAAATTTGCCACGGTGCAATAACCGCTGCCGGGATGCAGCTTGGGTTATCATAACGACCCGTATTCGCCTTAATCACAAATGGAGCAGACGTGACCGAAACAGACTCATTCAGACAGGCAGCCCGGGACTGGCTGGAGGCCAATTGCCCCGGGTCCATGCGTCAGCCCTACCGCGACGAAGGCGATGCCTGCTGGGGCGGCCGTAATTTCAAATTTCAGAGCGAAGACCAGGAAAACTGGCTGAAAAAAATGGCGGGCAAAGGTTGGACTGTACCGACCTGGCCAGTCAAGTATGGCGGAGCCGGCCTCGATAGTGCGCAGGCCAAGATACTCCGCGAGGAATTGAACCGCATAAAGGCACGCCCGCCACTGGAAAGCTTTGGTATCTCGATGCTGGGTCCGCCTCTTTTGAAATTCGGCAGCGAGGAACTCAGGCAGCAACACCTGCCGCCCATCGCCCGCGGTGAGATACGCTGGGTGCAGGGTTACAGTGAACCCAATGCCGGTTCTGATCTTGCCAGCCTGCAGATGCGTGCCGATGACATGGGTGATCACTTTATCGTCAACGGCTCCAAGATCTGGACCTCCTATGGGGACAAAGGTGATTGGATGTTCTGCCTGGTGCGGACAGACTTTGCAGCCAAAAAACACGAAGGCATCAGCCTGGTCATGTTCGACATGACCACCGAAGGCGTTTCAACCCGGCCGATCAAGCTCATCAGCGGCAAATCGCCATTCACGGAAACATTCCTCGAGAATGTCCGGGTCGAGAAAAACCAGGTGGTCGGCAAGATCAACGAAGGCTGGACGATCGCCAAGTACCTGCTGACCCACGAGCGCGAAATGATCGGTGGCTCCGGTATTTTGCGTTCCGGCAGCACGCCGGTCTATAAGTTGGCCGTTGACGCCCTGGGCACCGGCAACGGGATATTGAACGATGCGATGCTGAGGGCGGATATTGCCCGTTTTGAAGTCGACGAACGCTGTCTCGCCTTGACCATCGAACGCGCACGCGACGAAGTCAAAGCCGGCGTCAGCCTCGGTGCCGCTGCATCCATGTTCAAGTACTACGGCACCGAGTTGAACAAGCGCCGCTACGAACTGCTGATGTCCATCAACGGCCAGCAAGCGCTTGACTGGGAGGGCGGTGATAATCGAGACGGTCACCTGCCTAAATCGTGGTTGCGCACGAAGGGTAATTCCATCGAGGGCGGCACTTCCGAAATCCAGTTGAATATCGTGGCCAAGCGTTTGCTTGGCCTGCCGGGCTGAGGTCACGATCATGGCGCTTTTATACAACGAAGAACAACTGATGTTGCGCGACTCGGCGCGTGATTTTCTGAACGGCCGTGCCCCCGTCAGCCATTTGCGACAGTTACGCGACAACGGCAGCAGTGACGGCTTCTCACGTGATCTTTGGTCTGAGATGACTGATATGGGCTGGCCGGCTATCCTGGTGCCGGAGCAATACGGCGGACTCGAATATGGTTACACCGGTATCGGTATCGTGCTCGAGGAAACCGGCAGGACACTCACACCCAGCCCGATGCTTTGCACCGCCATGATGGGCGCCGCTGCAATCGTCAAGGCAGGCTCGGATATGCAGCGGGAAACCATCTTGCCGGGTATCGCCGCTGGTGAACACCTGCTGGCGCTGGCCTGTGACGAAACATCCCGGCACGCACCACACGAGGTGGCAACCAGCGCAGATGAAATTGGCACGGGCTACCGGATCAACGGTTCGAAGACCGCTGTTATGGACGGCCACATCGCGGACACGTTTATCGTCAGTACCAGGACAGGCAAGGATATTTCCCTGTTCCTGGTGCCGGCGGAAACCGCCGGTGTCACGGTCAAGACCCGCAAGAATCTGGACACACACTTAACCGCCAACATCACTTTTGAACGGGTTGAAGTGGGCCGGGAGAATCTGCTCGGAACATTGAACGGCGGCCTTGCCATCCTCGACTATGTTCTTGACGTCGGGCGGACCGGGGTCTCTGCCGAGTTACTGGGTATCGCGCAGGAGACTTTTGACAGGACCACCCGGTACCTCAAGGAACGCAAACAGTTCGGTGTTCCGATCGGCAGTTTCCAGGCACTGCAACACCGTGCCGCACAGCTTTATACCGAGATCGAAATGTGTAAATCACTGGTCATCAAGGTGCTGCAGACACTCGATGAACGCAACGATGGAGACGCTGAACTTGTCAGCCTGACAAAATCGAAGCTGGGACAGACCGCGCAACTGGCGACTGCCGAGGCCATCCAGATGCACGGCGGGATCGGCATGACGGATGAGTTCGATATCGGCTTCTTCCTGAAGCGTTGCCGCATACTGGAAAGCCTGTTCGGTGACAGCTACTTTCACCTTGACCGTTTTGCACGGCAAAGAGGTTACTAGGGATGGATGCAAAGGTTTCAACAGGCACACAATTGATTTGATTGAATAGCAGCAGAGGTACATCACGATGGAACTTGGCATGTCGGAAAGGGTACGTCCACTGGTTGAGGCGGTACGTCAATTTATCAGGGAACGCGTGGCACCTGTCGATGGTGAATTTCAACGGGAGGTCGAAAAAGGTGACCGGTGGGTGCTGACCGCCCGTCAGCAGGAGATCCTGGAAGATCTGAAAACAGCAGCACGCGCCGAGGGCCTGTGGAATTTCTGGTTGACCGACAGCGACCGTGGCTATGGTCTCAATACCGTGGAATACGCCTATCTCGCGGAAGAAACCGGCCGCGCCCACCTCGCGGCCGAAGCCTTCAACTGCAGTGCGCCGGATACCGGCAACATGGAAGTGCTCGAGCGCTATGCAACCGATGAACAAAAGAAACAATGGCTCGAACCATTGCTCGACGGCAACATCCGTTCAGCATTCGCCATGAGTGAACCCGGGGTCGCTTCATCCGACGCCACCAATATCAGCACCAGCGCCACGCTGGAAAACGGTGAGTGGGTTATCAACGGTGAGAAGTCCTATATTTCCGGTGCGGGCGACCCGCGTTGCAAGATACTTATCGTCATGGTCAAAACAAATCCGGAAAACCCACGGCATCAGCAGCATTCGCAAATCCTGGTGCCAATGGACACGGCAGGTGTTGAAATCGTGCGCCCGCTCAAGGTCTTTTCACTCGATGACGCGCCGCACGGACATATGCACATGAAATTCACGAATGTCAGGGTGCCCGAAAAAAATATCATTCTCGGTCCCGGCCGCGGATTTGAAATTTCACAGGGGCGGCTCGGACCCGGCCGCGTACACCACTGCATGCGCGCCATCGGCATGTCCGAAAGAGCACTCGAGTTGATGTGCCGGCGATCCATCAGCCGCACGGCCTTCGGCCGGCCACTGGCCAAACTCGGCGGAAACTATGACCGCATCGCCGACGCCCGCATGAACATCGACATGGCGCGTCTGTTGACACTGAAAACGGCCTGGGTGATCGATACCAAGGGCGTTGAAGAAGCACACCTGTGGATCTCCAAGATCAAGGCCGTCGTACCGCAAATCACCCTCGATATCATTGATGATGCGATCCAGATGCATGGCGCTTATGGGTTGTCACAGGACTTCCCCCTGGCCGGCATGTACATGGCCGCACGCACACTCAGGCTCGCGGACGGGCCGGATGAAGTGCACAGGATGGTGGTCGCACGACAGGAACTGCGACCCTATGTGAGAGAACTGGGCTGATACAGCGCTCAAGTCACTAAGGGGAAAACCATCGATCATACCCGCCGAAAGCCAATTAAAAGCCTGTTGCGGAATACCTGTGCTCGATGATAACGGTGGCCGGGCGGTGTAACTGCTGCCATATAAACTGAATTCGATACCCGCTGGCACGCGGTTAATACTTCAGCGGCCCAGCATCAGTCTCTGGCAGTGTTCACCAAGGTTTTGAGCCGCGACTCCAAAAGTGCTGAAGCGTTCATCCTGCGTCTGTCCATGGAAGTAACGGAAATAGATTTGCTGCAGGATTACACACAGCCGCCAGTATCCGTAGACAAGGTAAAACCGGAAGTCGGGAATATCAATTCCAGTACGCTGCTGGTACAGGTCAAGAATTTGTCCGCGCGTTAACATGCCCGGTGCATTCGAGGGTTGCACCACCAGGTGTTTCAATTCAGCCGGGTCGTCATCCTGTATCCAGTAGGCAAGCGAGTTGCCAAGATCCATCAACGGATCTCCCACGGCACAGATTTCCCAATCCAGCACGGCCAGTATTTTACAGGGGTCATCGCGATCGACAATGACGTTATCGATACGATAATCGCCATGCAGTATGGATGGCCGGATACTGTCGGCAGGCATGCTGGCCACCAACCAGTCACGGACGGCGGAAAAGCTGTCCACGTCGGGTGTGATGACGCGTTCAAAACGCCGGTTCCAGCCCAAAATCTGTCGTTTGACATACCCTTCCGGTTTTCCAAAATCCTCAAGCCCGGCCTCAAGATAATCCACCTGGTGCAACTCCATCAGTTTTTCCCAGAAACTATTGCAAAAGCGGCGAGTGTCTTCCTTTGTGAAGTTCCACTCCACGGGAATGCGGTTCCTGATCAACACCCCGTCTACCTTGCGCATCACGTAAAACTCGGAACCGATGATGGATTTATCATCGCTGTAATAAAGCGTATCGGGTACAGACGGGTAAACCGGTTTCAGCGCATTCATGATGCGGTATTCGCGGATCATGCTGTGCGCTGTTTTTGCCTTGGTGCCAAACGGTGGTCTGCGCACCACCAGGTCATCAGTTTCGTACTTCAAACGATAAGTCAGGTTGGAGGCGCCACCGGCAAACTGGCTGATTTCGGCCTCACCTTCAAGATCGGGAAGCACTGATTTCAGGTGCCGGTCGAGTGCCTGCCAGTCCAGCTCTTCACCTTTTCTGACCGCTGTGGTCGGGTTGCTGCTTGTGGTATTCATTATTCAGATCAGCCCAGGGTTGCGCCGCCGTCCATTACGAGTGCTGTACCCGTTGTATAGGCCGCCTCGTCTGAAAGCAGGTACAGGACACCGGCAACCATGTCCTCAGGTTGGCCAGCCCTGCCTGCAGGTAATTGTGAAAGCCATTTTTGCACACCCGGGTCTTCAATCAACGCCGACGCCAAACGGGTTTCAACGACACCCGGAAGTATGGCATTGACCCTGATCCCCTGC
>Ga0316201_10004192_pt1 | contig 10842 bp, 8 predicted proteins | sample CS6wburrow_MG_FD_204516 | JGI IMG/M metagenome (GOLD analysis project Ga0316201, IMG submission 204516) | Coastal sediment microbial communities from Delaware Bay, Delaware, United States - CS-6 worm burrow | ecosystem: Environmental > Aquatic > Marine > Coastal > Sediment | place: USA: Delaware... | reverse complement strand
TTGGCGAAAGCAGGCGGGTGACCATAGTTCTGGGCTGGGCCAACCAGGTTCAGGCCCGGGCCGATATTGTTCAAAGTTGCCACAACAGCGGTAGCACCCGTGACAATATCAACCCCGAGAGCAGTGACGACCAGCGTGGCCAGGAAGAAAAAGGCAATATACAAGCCAAAAAATCCGAGAATTGAAATCAACACCTCGCGGGGCACTTTCACCTTGCCCAGTTTAATCGCGCCAACTGCCTGGGGATGCACCAGGTTTCTCAACTGCAGCCTGGCATATTTGAAAAACAGCAGAAGCCGTACATGCTTGATGCCGCCGCCGGTCGATCCGGCACAGCCGCCGACAAACATGAGCGAGACGAGGAGGATTTTGCACACAGGAGGCCATTGATCAAAGTCAGCAGTTCCGAAACCGGTGGTAGTAAGAATGGAGGTAACCTGGAAAAATCCGGTGCGCAGGGCCTCACCAAAACTGGCATAGGTGCCATAAATAAGATTGAAAATGACTATGATAACAATTGCAAAAGCAGTGAGGTGCACATAAAAGCGGAATTCCTCGTTCTGCCAATAAGATGAAAGACGACCGCGCAGTCCTTGGTAATGCAGGGAAAAATTGACGCCAGCCACAAACATGAAAAATATTACTATAGATTCGACATATACCGAATTAAAAAAACCAACACTCGAGGTATGTGTAGAAAAGCCGCCAGTTGCAAGGGTAGCAAAAGAATGGCAGACAGCGTCAAAAAAGCTGACCCCGCCAAGTATCAGGAGGAGTACCTCCGTGACCGTGAACAGGACATAAACAGACCAGAGTATTCTGGCAGTATCCTGAATCCTGGGTGCCAGTCTGTCTTTGGTAGGCCCGGGCATCTCAGCTTGAAAAAGCTGCATGCCGCCGATACCGAGCAGCGGCAGAATAGCCAGGGTGAGGACGATGATCCCCATGCCGCCAAGCCAATGTGTCAAGGCGCGCCAGAAGAGAACGCTTTCGGGCAGAATTTCCACCCGGGTCAGGATGGTTGATCCAGTAGTGGTAAAACCGGACATGGACTCAAAGACACAATCAACAAAGGAATCCATGGCCCCGGAAAAGTAGAACGGCAGGGCGCCGAGTAGGGCCAACCCCAACCAGCTGAAAACCACGACAGCAAATCCATCCCGGTACCCCAGGTCTTCTTCAGGGACAAACGAGCAGACCAGTCCGCCTCCGAACAGTACCCCCAGAATCGAGCTCAGCAGAAAGACCGTCACCATGCCATCGTTATAATAGTAACTGAATGGAATGGGAGTCAGCAGAAAACCGGAAAGCAGCAGGAGCAGTTTTCCCAGAACATTTAGTACACCGCCCGTTCGCATATATCACCTGACGATCATATTGAGTCTTTTGTCTTGCTAAACAATTAATAAACGTGAGAAACAGGCCTTGTGCCAGTAGATATGATAAGCCGGTTGATTATTAAAGGATCATGAATGTTCAAAAAAAGCCTCAACATGGTGTATAGCTTCTTTTGTAAAGAAAATGATCAAGTTATCATCAGGCTGGAGGGTGGTCTCGCCCGAGGGTATAAAAATCTGCTTATCGCGCACGATGGCGCCCACAATCGCACCCTTTGGAAAGAAGAGCGACTTTAACGGGGCATCTTTAAACTTGGGGCGGTCCGGCACCTTCAATTCAATGACCTCGGCATCACTGCCCAGGATTGTGGTTACAGAAACAATGGAGCCCCTGCGGACAAAGCGCAGGATCATATCAGCAGCCACTTCTCTGGGGCTGAGGGCTACGTCAATACCAAGTTTGCCGAGCAGGGGAATAAAATCATGCCGGTTGATCTTGGTAATGCATTTCTTGGCGCCATGATGTTTTGCCAGCAGGCTTGACAGGATATTAATGGCATCACTGTCGGTAACAGCAATTATCAGGTCCGCCTTTTCTATGCCCTCCTCCAACAGAACATTGGCCTCAAGGCCGTCAAAATTCAAGACCAGGGTGCTTTCCAGGTTTTCGGTTAAAAATTCACAGTGATCTGCATCCTCTTCAACCAGGCGGACATTTATGCCCAGGGCCTCCAGCTGTTTTGCCATATTGAACCCAATGGTACCGCCGCCGATAATGAAAACCAGCTCAGGGAGCTTGCTGGACAGGTTGAACATGTTCTCCACTTCAGCAATGTCCTGCTTCCGCACCATCAGGTAGACCTTGTCTCCAATCTCTATAACGTCGTCGCCGCCGGGAATAATCGTTGTTTCATTCCGTATGATGGCAGCCACCACGTAACGATAACTCCCTTTCTGCTGTTTGAGTTTCTGCAGACTCAAACCGGCACAGGGATTATTTTCGCGTATTACATACCCCAGCAGGGAAACCTGGCCATCAGCAAACTCCGCAGTATCAAATGCCTCGGACACAGTAATCAACTGCATGATCGCAGCTGTCATGGCGCGGTCAGGGCTGATCAGCATATCAATGCCAAGGGCAGTTTCATTGAGCGGTGCGTCCGGCGACAGAAAATCTTCGTTCCTCACCCGGGCCACTCTTTTTTTGACATTGTATTTTTTGGAAAGGAGGCAGGCTACGAGGTTCACTTCGTCGCTGTCCGTGACTGCAATAAAGAGCTCCGTGTTATCAATGCCTGCGTCTTCCAGAACCCTGACTGACGCACCACTGCCATGCACCGCCAGTATGTTAAGCTCCCGCTCCAAGCGGCGAAGCCTGATCTCATTGCGGTCAATCAGGACAACATCCTGCCCTTCGGCAGAAAATTTTCTGCTCAAGTGACGTCCGACCTGGCCGGCACCAATAATCATTATGCGCATTACTAGAGTTGCCTCCGTATCAAAAATTGTAAAAAAGTTCGGGCATTATATATGATGGGACTGACAAAAGTCAAACATGCATACACTTGGACAACAATATCGATAAGTTAGAATGAGAGGAAGAGTGGCCCATAGATTTTTTTATTGCAGCGCTGAGCAGACAGGTTAGAGTTGATGGGTACAGAAGAGGTTTAGTCGGATATCTTGGATTTCAGATCGGGCCGGGTTTCTGGCTTGTCTGCATCCCAGTACCTGCTTTCTTTGCCGGTTGCGGTGACATTTTCGTACACGCCGTCATCACGTTTCACCAGCTTGGTGAAGCCCATATTTTTAAGGTCGCTGTTTCCTTTTGGGGTATTGACTGAGACAAGGGAGATCAGCCTTTTCACTTCCTGGCCGCAGTATGGGCAGCATGTTAATTTGTCGCTTTTTATTGACTGTTTCAGCTCAAAATGCTTTCCATGCTGACAGCCTTCACCGAGGTGTTCGTATTCATAAATAGGCACGGGTTCTTCTCCTTGCTTGCATTTCCCACATTCAAAGTGCTGTAACGGGACGAACCTTATTAATAATTAAGTATTTGATTAAACTGGCGCAAGCTTCTCTGCCAAGAAGTGTAGAATCTTTACAGCGCCATTACAATAACTAGTCATTTTATCATAGAAGATTTTTATTTGACACCCATATTTTTCTATGGTTATATCTCCTATTTATTGGTTTTTCGGAAACGAACTGTCTGCCCCTGCAAAAATACCACACGCACAGGGCACTTTGACGATTTTTGGTTAAGGTGTTAGCAGGGGTTTCATATATGTTTGAAAATTATAGACGTTTAAGGAAAGGTTATGAAGAGAACATTTCAACCAAGCAACATTAAGAGGAAAAGAACCCATGGCTTCCGGCTGCGCATGAGAACCAAGGCAGGCCGGGCAGTTATAAATAACAGAAGAGCCAAGGGGCGTAAAAGGTTAAGCGTTTGATAGGATCGCCTGGCAATTGTACAGGATGCCAGGCCTTTCTTTAATGGACAGGGCCGGCCTAAGCTGTTGAGCCATGAATACCCTATCGTTACCCAAAGCCTATCTCCTGAGAAAGAAAAGCGAATTTAATATTGTTTACCAGCACGGTAAACGGGTGCACGGGGAAAATTTCAGCCTGATTTTACTGCCGAACGGAATAGCGCAAAACCGGCTTGGAATCAGTATTCATGGACAGCTCAAGGGAGCGGTAAAGCGAAACAGGATCAAGAGAATCATCAGGGAATTCTTCCGGATAAACAAACGTTTCCTGCAGGAAAAAAGTTCCAAGAGTTGTGAGTTGCCCTACATGGATATAGTTATAACGGTACGGAAAGGTTTTAGTTTTGAAAATCCGGCGGACGTTGCAGGGGCCGTAAGCCGCCTGCTTGAGAACTGCAGACCATTGTTCCAGTAGTGAAGGATTCTATCTCGTACTCTTTACAACCCAGGAACAATGTTTTGAACGGGAAGGCCTGATGCAGGAAAAAGTAGATTAATGAAAAATTTTCTGCAGAAATGCGGTACGTATTTTTTCCTTTTCCTCATCCGGGCGTATCAACTCCTGATTTCACCACTTTTTCCCCCTGCATGCCGTTTCACCCCCACCTGTTCCCAGTATGCCATTGATGCCATCAGACTCCATGGTCCCGGCCGCGGTTTTTTCATGGCCTTATGGCGAATTTTGCGTTGTCATCCATTCAGCGATGGCGGCTATGACCCGGTAAAATAAGCCAGGGAATGTTCTGCCTGGAATGGCGGGAAACTGCACTGACCACTTGAGGGACGTAAGGACATATTAAATGGATAATTATAGAGCTATATTGGCAATTGTTCTGGCCTTTTTCATTCTGCTTGGCTACCAGTACCTGTTTGTTGCGCCTGAACAGGAGCAGAGACAACCCGTAGTCGAAACTACAGCTGAACAAGCGCCTCAGCCAAGAATTTCTCCCCAGGTTGTACAGCCAACACCTGCTCCAGCTGAAATTGTTCAGGCTGAGCAAACGGCACAATTTGAGGAGCCGGTGAACCTTCCAGCCCAGAAGGGCAGGGATATTGTCGTTGAGACCAGTAAATATATAGCCGTTATCTCAGAAACCGGTGGCGGCATGAAAAGTTTTAAGCTGAAAAATTACCGGGAAACATCTGCTCCCGATGCTGAACTGAAAGAACTCATTAGTACGGAATCCTATAGAGACTTCCCGCTTTATTTCACCTGGGGCGTTGAGCCCAGGCGGGCCCAGCTGCCCCTTTTTGTTGCAGATAAGGAGACCCTTCAGATTGCAGCAGGAGAGAGCCAGACACTGACCATGACGGCTCAGCTCGCTTCAGGCCTGCAGATAACCAGGCGCATGGTGTTTGCCCCGGATAGCTACCTGATCAATTTGTCGGTTAGTATTGACAATTTTTCTGAAACGCCTCTCCAGGGCTCTCCCTTTATAAGCCTCACCAATCGTCCATTCGGTTCAATATCGCAGCGGTATCTATTTTCCGGGCCCGCAGTCTTGCTTGACGGGAAACTGCAGGAGGTTAAACCCAAGGAGCTTGAAGAGGCCGCCCAAACCCTGCAGGGCAATATCACCTGGGTAGCCTTTGAAGGGACATATTTCATGACCGGGGTTATCCCCGAAAACCAAAGCAACCAGACCCTTAAGTTATCTGCCGAGGGCGACATAGTTAATTCTCTCCTTCTGGGCCCTGAGGATATTATCGCGGCAGCCGGCGCCCTGCAGTATAATTATCAGGTATATTTCGGACCGAAAAGAATAACGACCCTCAAGGAAGCCGGGCATGATCTGGAGCGTGTTGTCAATTTTGGCTGGTTTGACAAGCTTGCCAGGCCAGCTTTGTATCTGTTGAATTTTTTCTATGGCTATGTAGGGAATTACGGGATTGCCATTATCCTGGTCACGGTGCTGATCAAGATTCTTTTCTGGCCGATTGCCCAGAAAGGGCTTAAGTCCATGAAAAATATGCAGAAAATTCAGCCCAAAATGGCAAAGCTGAAGGAAAAGTATAAAAATGATTCTGCCCGCCTGAACCAGGAGATGATGGGCCTTTACAAGACCTACAAGGTTAATCCCCTGGGCGGCTGCCTTCCCATGTTTTTGCAGATCCCGGTATTTTTTGCACTGTACAAGGTGCTGCTCCAGGCCATCGAACTCAGGCATGCCCCCTTTATGCTCTGGATTAGTGATCTGTCCGCACCGGATCGCCTCATGATAGGCATGGATATCCCCTATCTCGGTGGCATCCCTGTTCTCACCCTTCTCATGGGTGGCTCCATGTTTCTGCAACAGAAAATGACACCGAGCCCGGCAGATGCCACCCAAGCAAAAATAATGATGTTTCTGCCCGTGATCTTTACTTTTATGTTTTTGAATTTTGCATCGGGCCTGGTGCTCTACTGGCTTGTAAACAATCTCCTGTCCATAGCCCAGCAGTATATAATCAACAAGCAGGCGGCGGCATAATATATTATAGCCGGCCAACATTTTACAGATCAGCAGTAAGCCGATTGAATAAACGCGAGGAGCAGAATGCCTTTACATAAAAAGATGGAATTTGAAGGAAAAGATGTCGCTGAGGCTATCAGCAAGGCATGCAAAACCTTTAATGTGTCCCAGGAAGATCTTGATATAGAAGTTTTGACAACAGGCACTTCAGGGATTTTTGGCCTTTGCAAGCAGAAGGCACGACTCCGGGTTGCCTTGAAAAAAGAAGACGGACTGAAGGCGGCGGAAAAGTCTCCCAGGCGACCAGCCAAAAGCAAAAGCGAAAAAGAAAGGACCATCGAAAAAAAGAAAATAACAGCTGTAAAAGAAAAAAAGAAAGCAGCAAAAGGCAAACCTGTTGAGAAGGCTCTGGAAGCGGCAAATGAAGCCAGGGAAGACGTTGTAATCGGAGAGGACCTGCTGGCTCACCTTAAGGTTGACCTGGTTCGAATCCTGGAGCTGATGCACTATCCGTCCGAGGTTTCTGTGTCCAGTGATAAGGAGTATGTCACGGCGCAGATAAAGGGAGAATATGTCAATGAAATCGTTGAACAGAACGGCAAAATACTTGACAGTCTGCAGTATTTACTGCGTAAAATTGTCGGTAAAAAATATAGCGAAAAAGCTATAATATCGCTAGATGCCGGAGATTTCAGGGCTGTCAGGACTGAAGAGTTGAAGCAGCTTGCCCTGGAGCTTGCTGTTGAGGTCAAGAAAAGCGGGAAAACCGGCTCCATTCCATCTCTGAATCCTTCGGAACGGCGCGTTGTTCACCTTGCCTTGCAGGATGACAAAGATGTCCGCAGCCGGAGTGTGGGAGAGGGACTTTTCAAAAAGGTGTTGATCTATCGCCCCGGCAGTAAAGGCAGAAAAGGTCCAGCCCAAAAACGGAAGGGCGGCAAGGATAAGAAATAGCCTCATGGCAAAATACTGATGTATCACAACAATACACATCTTTGAAGGTGATTGACAAATCTTTGCACGATTTATCACGTATTCAAGGAGCCGCGACGCCTATAAATTGCGGCCTGTTAGGGCCAACGCCGGGGGAGAGTTCCGTAATTTAACGGCGCGCCCTGTGGAACTCCATAAATTGTGCAACCAGCGCAGGAACTTTCCTGCAAAACCGTGGTTGAAATGAACAGAGAACAAAAACAGTTTATCACATTAAAATAATTGATTCGTTGAGCCCCTTCGAGCAAAGCCCACCTGCCAGCAGCACTGCAGAAACCATCGCTGCCATAGCCACCCCGCCAGGACCAGGCGGCATAGGCATTATCCGCGTCAGCGGCCCCCTGTCACTCAGCATTCTACAGAGAATTTTTTTGCCGCGCCATAAGCGGCATAAAGAGTCACCACAGGTATATAAAAGCCACCGTATGTATTACGGCTGGATTATTGATCCTGCCAATTCTTTGCCAATTGATGAAGTGTTGGCCGTTTTTATGCGAGCCCCAAATACCTATACCCGTGAGGATGTGGTCGAAATTCAATGTCACGGCAGCTATCTTGTTCTGCAGGAAATTTTAAGTAGCATAACAGCAAGTAATGCGCGCCTGGCTGAACCGGGTGAGTTTACCAAGCGGGCATTTTTGAACGGACGACTCGACCTCACTCAGGCAGAGGCTGTTCTGGAGCTTGTTGAGGCCAAGACAGACGTGGGGCGCGCCATGGCCATAGGACAGCTGCAGGGCAGACTCTATGAAAAGGTCTCGGCAATACAGGAGAGGCTCGTGGCCATGCGTGCGATCATTGAGGTTGCCATAGATTTTCCCGAAGACGAAACTGATATTCTCGATTTTGCCGCCCTGAAAAATCAACTTAGGGCAGAGGTAGAGGAGCCCCTGGCAGCATTGATTGCCAGGGCAGATGAGGGCTTAATCTTTCGCGAGGGTATCAGCGCCGTGATTCTGGGACGCCCCAATGTTGGGAAATCAAGCCTTTTAAATACTCTTTTGGATGAGGATAGGGCCCTCGTGACACACATTCCAGGGACGACGCGGGATACTATTGAAGAATGTATCAATATCAGAGGCATGCCTGTTCGCATAGTTGACACTGCGGGAATCAGGCAAACAAGTGAGGCTGTGGAGGAAATGGGCATTCAGAGGGCGCGGGCCAAGCTGGCAGCTGCCGACCTGGTTCTCTTTGTGCTTGATGCCGCTGAGCCCCTAAGCGAAGAGGACCAGGCGCTATACAGCAGCATAAAACAACACAGCAAAAAACAGAAGGTGCTGTTGATCCTCAATAAGATCGATATTGCCCCCGGAGCGCACCCTGATCAGTATAGGATTGGCCTGGGAAATGAAGAGCTGGTTGTTGTATCTGCAAAGTTTCATACAAACATACAAGAATTGAAAGAGAGGATTTTTTCCTTGATTACAGGTGCTAAAGAAGGAAGCGGCTGGGATCCCGGATCAGCAGTAGTCCCAAACGTGCGCCATAAGGATGCACTGAAAAAGGGGCTCGAAGCGTGCCGCAGGGTCAAACAGGGGCTGGATGTAAACATTTCTCCCGATCTTCTGGCAATTGATATCCAGTCAGCTCTTGAGCATTTAGGAGATATTGTTGGCGAGACTACAACGGAAGACGTACTTGATATGATCTTTGCAAGATTCTGTATCGGCAAGTAAAGAGATGCAAAAGCAGCCAGGGCATGGCCGTTCATGCCCCGGCTGCAAATATGAACATTGAAAGAAATTTAGAAAGTTAAGAGACAATCTTCACGTGTAAGGACACCGTTTGCTTTTGTGACCATTATGGACTGTATCTCATTTTTGTTGAGAACAGTTTTTTCTCCTTTGAGCACATGTACTATACAGTCCGTGCATATTTGTAAAATATACCTGTAATCACTCATTTCTCTTGCTATTTCCCAGCAGGGTGTCCCGGGCCGATCTTTGGCAGGACATTTTTTGGATTCATCACAATTCATAATTTCCCAACATGGCCAATCACATTTTTCACCCATAAGTGCACCCCTCTGTTTAAATCAGTAAAAAAGAGCCGTAATACATTGTGCGGCTTATACAATATGTGAACCCCGGATAAATCAAGTCGAGGGAAAACAAAAATAAAGGCAGGGTTTTGTCGCCCTGCCATATTCATTTACTCCTTTAGACAGCCATTTAAGCTTCTTTTTCCTCTGCCTTTTTTTCCTCCTCAATTGGTTCACCGCCATCAGGCATGGTAACTCCAAGCTCGGCACCACCCCAGGCGGGATCGTATGTGGCGGCCAGGTCTGCACGCCAGATCCTGTAGCTCTCTGGAATCAGTTTGGCGCCTGAATAGATTGAAGCAACAATAAGATAGATTGCAAAGGAGATATAATACACCGCAAATACTGTGGCGATTAATCCGAGCGCTCCCAAAACACCCCATCCGACTACACCCTGTGTAAGCATTATAATTATTTGATCAATCATGACAGGCCTCCTTTAAGTCTTTTATCCAGCGGTGTATCCTTTTTGCAGTTTCCAGGTCGCCCCTTTATGACCTGAATCAAGATCTGCGGTTTTCGATTTAATTTGCTTTCACTTTAATAAATACAATATGTGTGCCAAATTTCTGCAAAGGGATGAATTATTAGAATATTTCTATTAACCTGTTGAAATAATTTATTTTTTATTTTTATAATGCACAGAGTCAGCCAGTAATGACATCATTTATATGAGGCAGGCTGTTGAGTAATTAAGCAGTGTGTTGAATTTTTCAGCACTGCAGGTTCAAGTCATTTAGTCCACTGGGTAAGTTATTCTTTAAATGTGTCATGGGTATGGCAATAGAGAAAGCATTGTTCCATGACCCTTTTAGTTATGCTCTGTGGCAGTTCGTTCAGCATATCAAAATCCGGCAGACCCCCGTCGGGAAGTGTTATACCTAGCTGTTTGTCCACTTTACGATTTATTTCGGTGGTAATCAAAGCAGCCAGCCTGTACATTTCGACTTCAAACCACTGTATGGCAGCGGCGCCGTAAAACAGCTTCTTGAGGTTTTTCACCAGTCTCGTTGGGCGCAGCAGCACTAACCAGCCGTTTTCATATGGGGACGTATTTGCCAATTGCGGCTGGTTGATAAGATCTTCATTGACTTTTTCCACATAGCCTTCCACAGGTGGCATCAAGGGGATATTAAGGCCTCTCGCCTTAAGCCGTATGCTCTTCTTGCCAATCTTTTCATCGCGTAGTGGCAGGCATATCTTCTCGATCGGCCCCAGGATATTCTGCCCGAAATCATCTAATCCGATGCGCACAAAGGCATTTTCTTCGACCTTTGCCCAGGTGTGGCAGTGCGAGTAAAAGCGGTGGGTGCATATTTTCCCGCCTGTGCAAAGGACCCTCTTGGGGATCAACTCTTTTCCCCCACGCATGACAATATCAAATGAGCAGTTGATACAATCAAAACCCAAATCGCATAACTTGTAAGGTATGACACCGGCCTCGGCCCAGACACATTCCTGTTCCCCATCAGGAACGATCTTTCTGCACCCAGTAAGCCGTTCCGGTATTCTTTCGA
>Ga0316201_10004191_pt1 | contig 10844 bp, 10 predicted proteins | sample CS6wburrow_MG_FD_204516 | JGI IMG/M metagenome (GOLD analysis project Ga0316201, IMG submission 204516) | Coastal sediment microbial communities from Delaware Bay, Delaware, United States - CS-6 worm burrow | ecosystem: Environmental > Aquatic > Marine > Coastal > Sediment | place: USA... | reverse complement strand
TAAAAGGTTTAATTCAAGACAAAAGGATCCATTAAAAAAATGGAAGATCAGTCCTGTAGATTTAGAATCAAGGACTAAATGGGAAGAATATAGCTTCTATGCTCGTGAAATGTTCCTAAAGACTCATACTGAATTCTGCCCATGGGTTATTGTTAAAACCAATATCAAAAGAGTAGCCAGACTTGAAAGCATAAGATATGTTCTATCATTATTTGACTATGAAGGTAAACCCAAAGGCGATGTATTCCTTTATCCAGACTTAAGTGTCTTACATCGATACCACAGATCATTGTACATGACTTCAACTTATTGATTTATGACAAACACATCTAATTTTAGCAGAAAAGAATTGAAAGTCTTAAGCTCCTCAAGAGGAATTCAATATTTACTTCAACAAGGTGATCTCAATCCGAAAGAAGTAATTGACAGATTGAATTATGAAGAGAAGTTAAAAATTCTTCAGGCCAAATTGATCAAAGTTCAGAATTGGGTGATCAATAATCAGAAGAGGATCATGATATTATTTGAAGGAAGAGAATTTGCTGGTAAAGGAATGACGCTCAACACTTGTATTGAACATCTTAATCCCCGGGCATACAGAAAGGTTGCACTCAATAAGCCCACTGAAAAAGAACAGGGTCAATGGTACTTTAAAAGATATATTGAACAATTACCTGAAAGAGGAGAAATGGTATTTTTCGACAGGAGCTGGTACAATAGAGCCGTAGTTGAACCTGTAAACAAATTTTGTACAAGGAAAGAGTATAAGAGGTTTATGAACGAGGTTAATCACTTTGAGGAAATGTTGATCGGCGATGGAATAATTATGATAAAGTTTTACTTATCCATATCAAAGAAAGAACAGAAATCAAGGATTAAAGGAGTTCAGGACAATCCGCTATTGCGATGGCAATTGAGTAAAGTAGATATTGAAGCACCTGGAAAATGGAACCTGTATACAAAATATACAAAAGTAATGCTTGAAAATACCAGTAGTTTTACAAGGCCATGGCATATCATACAGGCTGATAATATAAATACAGCAAGATTAGAGGTCTTTGATACAATTCTTAAAATAGCTGCCAGTTATAAGAACTAGGGCATATATTTCTTTTTCTTTTTATGCTTTATAATTTTTGCATCCACATAGAAAACTGTTTCTTCAGCAATATTTTTAGCCAGGTCCCCTACTCTTTCAAGTTTTTTCATTATTGAAAATAAGTAAAGTAATTGCTTTACCTTTTTAGGATTCTTTTTACACAGTGCAGCAATTAAGTCAGATGTCTGTTTATTAATCTTATTGAGTGTTTTATCCTTTCCAAAGACCCACTTTACAATATTTGTATCTTCATTTATGAAACTATAGATGGCATCGTCGATCATTGAAATTGCAGTTTCAAACATCTCTTTGAATTTCACTTTTTCCAATATATCATCTTCATAAGGTTCATCAATTATACCTTCATCTATGTATTCTGCAATGCCCACTGCATGATCAGCTATCCTTTCCAGTTGAGCAGAAATACTCATCACTGCCATCGTATATCTTAGATTGGATGCCAGGGGGCTATATAAAGCCAGAATATTTTCACATGATTTGTCAAGCCTTAAATCCATAGAGTTGATTTTTTTCTCCATGGAAAGTATTTCCTGGGCCAAATTGGTGTCACAATTCAACAATGCTTCCTGAGCTTTAGTAAATTGAGCCAGGACTGACTGCATCATTTCTTCAACGTCCTCTCGCAAGTTGTTCAAGGCAAGCTGTTCATTATTTAAAGTTTCTGACATAATTTCAGATTATTGGTTATCCGAATCTTCCGGTTATATATCGTTCAGTTAGTTCTTCTTCAGGATTAGTGAATAAATTCTTTGTTTTCCCATATTCAATGAGCTCACCTAGATAAAAGAAGGCTGTCTTATCACTTACCCTACCTGCCTGACTCATATTATGTGTAACTATTACTATGGTATAGTTTTGTTTAAGGTTGAAGATCAATTCCTCGATCTTTGCACTGGATATTGGGTCCAGTGCTGAAGCAGGTTCATCCATTAATAGTACGGTAGGTTCAACAGCAAGGGCGCGTGCAATACACAACCTCTGTTGCTGTCCTCCTGATAAAGCCAACGCAGATTTGTTAAGATCGTCCTTCACCTCATCCCACAGGGCAGCTTGAATAAGTGACTTTTCAACAATTTCATGCAATTCCGACTTCTTTTTTCGCCCCATGATCTTCAATCCAAATGCAACATTCTCGAAAATCGATTTTGGAAAAGGATTTGGTTTTTGGAATACCATTCCTACTTTTTTCCTTAACTCTTCTACTCTGATTTTATCATGATAGATGTTCTGTCCATTAACCACAACATCGCCTGTCATCCTGAAACTTTCAATGTAATCATTCATTCTGTTAAACAGTCTCAAAAAAGTAGATTTCCCACACCCTGAGGGGCCTATAAAGGCTGTTACTGTATTCGCTTTAATCTCAATGTTCACATCTTTTATGGCGTGTGTATTACCATAATATACATTGGCATCATGAGTAGTAATGACGAATTTATTATCCTCCATTTCTGGGGGAGCATTTCCAGGTTTTTCTACCAACTTATTTTCTTCTGCCATCTGTTTCTTAAATATACGGCTATACCGTTTAGTAAAAATGTTATTCCTAACAATATAATAATCCCTGCTGCAGCGTTGATTACAAAATCATGGTCAGGTCGTGAAGTCCAATTAAAAATCTGCATAGGGAGCACTGTAAACTCATCCATTGGACTTTTAGCAACGAAAGGCACATAGGCCAGAGCACCAATAACGATAAGTGGTGCCGTCTCCCCTACTGCCCTTGATAAGGCGAGAATTACACCAGTAGAAATCCCACCAGCTGCAGCTGGCAGCACCTGCATACTCGTTGTCTGCCATTTACTGGCACCCAACCCATATGCAGCTTCTCTGATTGTTGATGGAACAGCTTTCAGTGCCTCGCGAGTTGCTACAATGATAATTGGCATTATCAGGAGGGACAAGGTAAAAGAACCAGCCAATAAACTTCCTCCCAGCCTCATGGTTCTTACAAATATCTCAAGTCCCAATATTCCATAAATCACAGACGGAACTCCTGCCAGATTAGAGATATTGATTTCCAGTAGATTGTTAAACCAATTCTTTTTTGCATACTCTTCCAGGTATACACCGGCAGCTACACCTATGGTAATTGAAATAATTGCAGTTAAGAAAAATATCCACATGGTACCTGTCCAGGCAGTTAAAATACCGGCCTTCTCTGCTTTTCTTGACGGAAGGCTCGATAGAAAATCGAGATCAATCCTAGCAATTCCTTCTTTTATGATACTAAAAATGAATATTGCCAGTAAAACCAACCCCACAAGAGTACTGATTATCCCAACTACTTGGAATGCTAAATCCTTATACCTATTGATATTCACTCTATTCATACTTATTCTGGAATTTTTTCCTGATATAAAAGCTAATATTATTTAGAATAAAAGTAAAGATGAACAAGCTTAAACCAACGGCAAAGATGGTTCTATACTCAATAGAAGCATAAGGAACATCTCCAAGGCTAACCTGGACAATATATGCAGTGATGGTTTCCACAGTCTCCAGTGGGTTGATGGTGAGATTGGGTTGCTGGCCAGCAGCTATTGCAACGATCATCGTCTCTCCAATTGCACGGGAAATTGCCAAAATAATTGAAACAATAATTCCCGAAGAAGCTGCAGGCACCAATACCCTAAGGGCAGTCTGAAGACGAGTTGCTCCTAATCCATAGGATCCCTCTCTCAATGATTTAGGTACTGCAAATAAAGCATCCTCGCTTAATGAAGAAATCATTGGAATAATCATAATTCCCATCACCAACCCTGCAGATAAGGCATTAAAACTTGCTACTTCAGGGAAAAGCAATTTTAAAAAGGGAGTAACTATCGTCAATGCAAAAAAACCATAAACAACAGTTGGTACTGCAGCCAAAATCTCAAGCATCGGTTTTATATATGCCCTGAATCTCTTATCGGCATATTCATTTAAATATATGGCTATAGTAACTCCTAAAGGTAATGCTACAGCGATTGCAATAAAAGTGGTTAACATTGTTCCCGCCAACAATGGCAATATCCCATAGGACTTTTTAGTAAACAAGGGTGTCCATTCGGTCGCAGTGATAAACTCCCAAAGGCTCACTTCTGTGAAAAATCCTACCGACTGTGTAAAAAGCACCCAAATGATCCCAATGGTAGTGAGTATGGTTAGTAAGGAAGCGAATAACAAACCACCTTCAATAATCTTTTCTTTCAACCTTATTTCCATGCTTTAATGCACTTTTACTTATTAGTAAGGAAAATTATTGATACTCGTTTACAAATTCTGCAAATGCAGTTTTCAAGTTTGCATAATTTTCATCGGGCAATGGAATATATCCAACATCGGGAACAAGCTCACTTGCATTTTCAAGGTAGAAGTTTACAAAATTGACAACTTCAGGCTTTTTGACAGCCTCACTACTCACGTAGATAAAGATCGGTCTCGAGAGTGGGCTATAACTTCCACTTTTCACGGTCTCCATATTGGGCTTAACCACATCAGTGCCATTGTCGACGCCTATCAGTTTTAATTTATCCTGGTTCTCCAGATAATATGCTAACCCAAAAAACCCTAAAGCTCCTTTATCACCTGCGACACCCTGGACAAGCACATGGTCATCTTCAGAAGGCATAAAATCACCTCTACTCGAACCACTTTCACCTACAATAGCCTCTGTAAAATAATCAAATGTACCAGATGCCGTACCCGGTCCCATAAGGGTTAGCTTCTGATCTGGGAATGAAGCATTTACATCATTCCAATTCATAACCTGCCCCTGGGCCTCAGGCTGCCAAATCATTTTCAGTTCTTCAACTGTAAGTGATTCAACCCAATCATTTTGGGGATTGGCAACAACAGCCAGCCCATCATAAGCTACTTCTAATTGAATATACTCAATGCCATTTTCACTACACGCATTAGCTTCTGATTCTTTTATTGGCCTGGAAGCATCCGATATATCTGTTTCTCCTCTGGAAAATTTCTTAAATCCTCCTCCTGTTCCAGAAACCCCTATCGTAACTTTAACCTTTGGTGATTCTTCACGATATTCCTCTGCCACTGCTTCTGATATGGGATACACTGTACTGGATCCGTCAATCCTAATTGTACCTGATAATGTCGATTCTTTATTTGCACTTGAATTTCCACCACAAGAGATGATGGTTACCGCTAAACAAAGCAATAATAAAAATTTGAAATGTTTCATTGATTTTAGTTGTAGTAATGTGATTTTCTAATGTTTATGTTTTTACAATTCTCGACTCGATTATTTGAACACTTAGAACTATTAATATTTGATGAAACAATAAATGAATATCAATTGAAAATTTTGAAAATAGGGACAAGAGAGAATAGATCATTTATTGAGGACAAAGTTATTTGGCCAATGTTAACTCAATATTAAATTAACAATAATTATAAAGAAATATATATTACCAGAATGGTATAACTGATACGGTCAAAAGTATTGTATTTAAAGCATAAAAGATTTTACATTTTGATAACATACATCACACAAATACTTAACATTAAAGAATCAATTTTATACTATACTTTTTTAGGTAGTGGCGACATATCAAATTAAGGGACAGTTAATTTTTTTCGCCACTACCATTTTCATTTATAAGTTAACATTGGGGTAACATTAGAAGCGTAAATTAGCAACATCTTTAACACAAATCTGTCCCTAATGAAAAAACTTTTCACTATGGTGGTTGCCCTGTTTTTCATGGCCAATCATACTACTGCTCAATTCCAATCCTATAAATTTGGAGATGGAATTAAAGTAACTTCCCAAGACTCTTCTTTTTACATGAGGTTTGGATTCAGATTTCAAAATCTTGCAGTTTCTACCTGGAGATTAGCAGATGAAGGAACTGAATATTCCGCCAACTTACTGGTCCGACGATCGAGATTAAAATTCGATGGTTATGCCTTCAATCCTAAACTTAAATATAAGCTTGAGCTAGGTCTTACCAACAGAGATGTCGGAGGAGGAACTGGTCCAGAATTCAATAATGGAGCTAATATTGTATTGGATGCATTTGTTGCTTATAGTTTTCATAAGAATTGGGCTATTTGGTTTGGTCAGACGAAACTTCCAGGTAACAGAGAGCGTGTAGTATCTTCTGCGAATCTGCAATTGGTTGATCGATCCAGATTGAACTCAAGATACAATATTGACCGAGATGTAGGATTGCAATTAAGGCATACATTTAAAGTTGGATCTGATTTCATTTTTCGTGAAGCATTTGCATTCAGCCAGGGTGAAGGTAGAGACGTAACAGGAGGTCACTTTGGGGGATACGAATATACTTTCAGGCTTGAAATGTTACCATTCGGATCCTTTGCTTCTAAGGGAGACTACATCGGGTCCGCTATTAAAAGAGAATCCACCCCCAAACTATCAATTGCTGCTACATATGACATCAACAAAAATTCAGTAAGAGAAAGAGGTAACTTAGGAAGCTTTATCAGAGATGATAATGGCACTTATTATGGTAAGGACCTTAAGACTTTCTTTGCTGACCTGATGTTTAAATACCAGGGATTATCTATCGCCAGTGAGTATGCTGATAAGACAACAGAAGACGGTATCCCCACTGTTCTGGATAGTGAAAACAATGTGGTCGGTACATTTTATACAGGAAGAGCCTTTACGATTCAGATGGGTTACATGTTTGAGAGTAATGTAGAAATGGTATTAAGATTTACAGACAATAATCCAGATGACTTAGTTGCAAATGATGAGGTAAGATGGACTTTCGGATTGAATAAATTCTTTGCAGGTCATAAATTAAAAATACAAACAGACTTCCAAAGCATTCGACCTGATGGCGGAACCAATAGCTTTGTGTGGAGAACACAAATGGACGTCCACTTCTAATAACTTATAAATTGAGATTAAGAAAGCCCTTTCGCATTAAATTGCGAGGGGCTTTTTATAATTCATGAATTTTCGATGTTTTATTATATAAGACCAAATTGAAGATTAACAGAATATTGGAACCTATCCTATCATCAAAATATCTATAATAAGTAATCACCAGGCAATAAACCAATTTTCAAAAAATACTTTACTATTTATACATATCTTACCATGATGATAAAGGTCTAGATTATAAACATCATATACATCTTCATGAAGATTCTGAATCCTTCTATATTGAAAAGAAATATTTTCTCCTTTTTAATAATTATTATTTTATCACAGTCTGCTGCAGGTCAGATTTTACCAAACCGATATATTGATCAGGTCTTTTCAACATTTGTCGAAACTCAAAACGTCCAATTCAGCACCCAAGTCCCCCAACCTAAACCAGGGGGTGGTTTTTACGAATTTATCACAGGATTACCACTTAATGCTCAGGAAGATAATTTTGATTTGGTTGATTTGAGAATGGATATTTTCCAACCCCAGGGAGACACTATGGAATTGAGACCCTTGATCATTATTGCATTTGGTGGTGGCTTTCTAGATAACGATCGATTTGATCCTTTCATCAGATTATTAGCTCAAAATCTTGCACTGAGGGGGTTTGTTACTGCCTCGATTGATTATCGATTGGGTATGAACATTTTCGATGAAGAACTTTCCAAGCGGGCTGTTTATCGTGGTCTTCAGGATGGAAGGTCAGCTGTCAGATATTTTAAAAATGATGCCTCAACATTAAATACCTACAGAATTGATACCAACCTGATCTTTATGGGAGGTCATAGTTCAGGAGGATTCATAGCTGTACATAATGCATTCTTAAACATAGAATCCGAAAGGCCAATATCTACATTTGACTACCCTATGCCTATTCCTCAATACCCCGACTTGGGATGCTTTGATTGTGTAGGAGATAACCAGGGATTTAAAGGAACCGCAAAGGCAATATTTAACCTTGCAGGAGCCATAGGTGACACATTATACATGGAGGATGAAAATGATCCACCCATCATAAGCTTTCATAGTACTGATGATGATACTGTCCCTTACCAGACTGGTCAGCCTTTCAGCTATCTGGCTCCTTTGGTATTTGGATTTGATCTTCCTGAAGTCCATGGAAGCTCACCCATCCACACAAGGGCAGATAATAAAGGTATCAACAATACATTTAACAGTTACACCTCCAGGGGACATGATATTCACCACAATGGTATAAGTTTGTATCCTGATATTGTACCAGGTATAGCTAATTTCTTTTTTAATGAATGCCTAAAGCCTGAGGATGCAGTTATCGATGGAAATAGTATTTTCTGTAATAGTGATAATATTCAGGTATATTCTGTGGATCCGGATAACTATAAATATTATGACTGGGAAGTTATCGGAGGAGTTATAACAGATGGAGATCAACTAAGTAATGAGATTATAATTGATTGGGATCCTCTTGCCCCCATCAAGAATATCAATCTGACCCCATACACTATTTATGGAGCCCGAGGTAATACAGTAAGCTTCAATGTAAATTCTACTGTAGGAGAAATAATCCAATGGACAACAGGAAATGGAGAATGGAGCAACATTAATAATTGGAATATGGTCAGGATTCCATTGACTTGTGATCAAGTTGAAATAACGACCATAATTCCCTTAACCATTGACACTCATAACACTCAAAGTATCAATATCAAAAGTCTTACGTTTGATGGCCCTGTATCCTTAAACATCCATACTTCTACTACATTCAATATCTCTGGAAACTAACTCAGTGAGAATAAAAAAAGCCCGGTACTTCTACCGGGCCTCAACAATTTTTTGCTATGAAGCAATTGTTCCTCTTCTTATATTACTTCTGATCGTCAACTTCTTCAAATTCTACATCCGTGACATCATCCGCTCCTTCACTTCCGCCTGTCGCTGATCCATTAGCAGTTGTGTCAGCAGTGGTATCGGTATTCCCAGCAGTCTGCTGAGCTTGATAAATGTCCTGACTAGCAGCTTGCCATGCAGTATTCAATGCTTCTGATGCAGTATCCAGCTTATCCATATCCTGGGTCTTATGAGCATCTTTCAACTCTTCAACCGCTTTCTGGATCGCTTCTTTCTTATCAGCAGGGATCTTGTCACCGTACTCGCTGACTTGCTTTTCTGTCTGGAATATCAGAGAATCAGCAGCATTCAATTTATCTACTTTTTCTCTGGCAGCTTTATCCTGGTCTGCATTGGCAGAAGCTTCTGCTTTCATCCTGGCAATTTCTTCCTGAGATAATCCTGTAGAAGCTTCAATCCTAATATTTTGCTCTTTTCCAGTTCCTTTATCTTTCGCAGAAACACTCAATATACCGTTAGCATCCATATCGAATGTTACCTCTATCTGAGGTACGCCTCTAGGAGATGGTGGAATTCCATCCAATATAAATCTACCTACGCTTCTGTTGTCCCTAGCCATAGGTCTCTCTCCCTGAAGGATATGTATTTCAACAGATGGCTGATTATCAGCGGCAGTTGAATAAACTTTCTGTTTTTTAGTAGGGATGGTAGCATTGGCCTCAATCACTACGTCATAAACACCTCCCATAGTTTCAATTCCTAATGATAAAGGTGTTACATCAAGAAGCAATACATCCTGAACATCTCCGCTTAAAACACCACCTTGAATGGCAGCTCCTACTGCTACTACCTCATCAGGATTTACTCCCTTTCCTGGTTTCTTTCCAAAGAACTTCTCTACCGTTTCCTGGATAATAGGAATCCTTGTGGAACCTCCTACCAGAATTACCTCATCAATTTCACTTGTTGATAATCCCGCTTCTTTAAGTGCTTCCTGGCATGGCTTCAACGTTCTATTTACCAGATCGTCAGCCAGTTTTTCAAAGTGTGATCTTGAAAGCTTTAAAACCAAGTGTTTAGGAACACCATCTACTGCAGTAATGTATGGAAGGTTTATTTCTGTTGAAGAAGAAGAAGAAAGCTCAATCTTAGCCTTTTCCGCAGCATCTTTCAACCTCTGAAGCGCCATAGGATCCTTCCTTAAATCAATTGACTCCTGTGACTTGAAAGAATCTGCCAACCAATCAATAATAACCTGGTCGAAATCATCTCCACCTAAGTGTGTATCTCCATTGGTTGATTTTACCTCAAATACTCCTTCTCCTAATTCAAGAATAGAAATATCGAACGTTCCTCCACCTAAGTCGTAAACAGCTATGGTTACATCTTGATTCTTTTTATCCAGACCATAGGCAAGTGCTGCAGCTGTAGGTTCATTGATGATTCTTCTCACCTTAAGACCGGCAATTTCTCCAGCTTCTTTGGTGGCTTGTCTTTGTGAATCATTAAAATAAGCTGGTACAGTGATCACTGCTTCTGTCACTTCTGCTCCCAGGAAGTCTTCAGCCGTTTTCTTCATTTTCTGAAGAACGATGGCAGAAATCTCTTGTGGAGTATATTGTCTACCATCGATATCAACTCTGACGGTATCATTGTCACCTTTTCCTACTTTATATGCAGTTCTGTCTGCTTCAATGGTAACTTCAGAGTATCTATTACCCATGAATCTTTTGATAGAAGAGACGGTACGTGTAGGATTGGTAATGGCTTGACGCTTAGCCGGATCACCAACTTTTCTTTCGCCATTATCAAGGAATGCCACAACAGAAGGTGTAGTCCTCCTACCCTCTTCATTAGGTATTACCACAGGCTCATTACCCTCCATCACCGCTACACATGAATTGGTCGTCCCTAAGTCTATGCCAATTATTTTACTCATTTTTATTGTGATTTATAATTTTGATTAACAATTGTCGATTA
>Ga0316201_10004190_pt1 | contig 10844 bp, 9 predicted proteins | sample CS6wburrow_MG_FD_204516 | JGI IMG/M metagenome (GOLD analysis project Ga0316201, IMG submission 204516) | Coastal sediment microbial communities from Delaware Bay, Delaware, United States - CS-6 worm burrow | ecosystem: Environmental > Aquatic > Marine > Coastal > Sediment | place: USA: Delaware... | reverse complement strand
AAGGCGATGCTGGATGTATTGGTTAGGCGGTTTTCGGTATCGCCATTGACCATGGAGTTTGGAATTTTCTCCAGCAGGGCCTTCTCGAGCTTGTCGCGCAAATATTTCACCCGGGTATTTTCTTCTTCGATGAACCGGCCCACCAGTTCGGCGGCTTTTCCCAGTCCGACAATGGCGGCCACATTTTCAGTTCCGCCGCGCCTTCCGTGCTCCTGGTGGCCCCCCATGAGAAAGGGTGCGAATTTGGTTCCCCTGCGAACGTACAGGGCGCCGATGCCCTTTGGAGCGTGCAGCTTGTGTCCCGAAAGGGAGAGCATGTCCACATGGCTGTTCTCCATGTCGAGGGGCAGTTTGCTGACGACCTGAACGGCGTCGGTGTGGAAAATGGCCCCATGGTCGTGGGCCTTTTGAGCGACCTCCTCGATGGGGAAGATGACCCCGGTCTCGTTATTGGCCCACATTAGACTGACGACGGCGGTGTCGTCGCTGAGATGATCGTAGAGGTAATCGAGATCGAGCCTGCCCTTACCGTCCACCGGAACGAAGGTGGCGCGATAGCCATTGCGCCCCAGGTATTCGACAAGATTCTTGATGGCCGGGTGTTCTACCTTGGAGGTGATGATGTGGCGCTTTTCGGGATTACTGCGCAAGGCCGCGTAGATGGCCGTGCTGTCGCTCTCCGTGCCGCACGAGGTGTAGACGATCTCTTCGGGCTTGGCGCCGAGCAGATCCGCCAGCTTGGATCTGGCCTCCTTGATCTTCATGCCGACATTGCCGCCGAAAGTGTGCATGCTGGAGGGATTGCCGTAAAATTGACCGAAGTAAGGCATCATCTCTTCCACAACCTCAGGGGCGACCTGGGTGGTGGCGTTGTTGTCCATATAGACCGGCTTCATCATGACACCTCCTCTACCACCAGGGAGGTGGCGACCAGCTCTTGAAGCTTCGTCTCAACATAGTCCTTGAGCGTGACCTGGGACATGGCGCAGGTGGCACAGGTGCCGATAAGCTTCACCAGGACCCGGTCTCCGTCGACGTCGATGAGTTTGATGTCGCCGCCGTCCTTTTTGAGGGCCGGCTTGATCTCCCGCTCCAATGTTTCCGTTATCAGCTTGATCTTCTCTATGTTGGTCAACCGTATAACTTTAGGCTTTTTTTCGATGGGCGTTCCGGTAACCGTGGCGATGATCTCCTCGATTTTTTCGTGGCATTTTCCACAGCCGCCGCCGGCTTTGATGTAGTTGGTAATTTCTTCAACCGTCTTGAGGGAATTTTCGCCCAAGGCTTTTTCGATCTGGACATCGGTGACGCCAAAGCACTCACAGACGATGTTGCCCTCGGGTTTTTTGTCCGGCTCCCCCAGGTAACAGGCGATCGCCTTTTCAAGGGCCTCCTGGCCCATCACGGAGCAGTGCATCTTTTCTTTGGGCAAGCCGCCGAGAAATTCGGCAATGTGGTCATTGGTGATTTGTTGGGCTTCCTCGACGGTTTTGCCGATGACCATCTCGGTCAAGGCCGACGATGACGCAATCGCACTGGCGCACCCGAAGGTCTGGAATTTTGCTTCGGTGATGCGTCGGTCATCGCCTACCTTGATGGTCAATTTGAGGGCATCCCCGCAGGACAAGGATCCCACCTCGCCCACACCGTCCGGGTTTTCGACCTCACCGACATTTCGGGGGTTGATGAAGTGTTCCTTGACCTTCTCAGTGTATTCCCACATAGTTTTCCTCCAGAAATTCAGCGGCAGTATCCTGCCGCCGTCAATTTGATCAGATCTGCAAACGACAAGAGTATAAGCACGAATTTTAGATTGAAAAGGTTGTCGGGCAGGTTGATGGCGGAAGGTTGAAGGTGTACAATAGCCGAAGAGCTGGCCGTCACAAGCAAGGCCAACCGATACCGTATCGGGCCCTGCCAATGGCTCCCCGGCGGAACCTTCGGAAAGGGCCTGTGACGGACCTGCACCGCTGAAAGGAGGCACCATGGATGTCCGAAAAATGGTTTTTGCAGGCAGTTGGTACCCGGAAAGTGCGCCGGCCTGTGAGACGGCCATTGCTGAATTTTTAGCTCCGGCGGCCGTCACATCGGATGACGGCGGACCTTTCATCGGTGGAATTGTGCCCCACGCGGGGTGGGTCTACAGCGGTCGGATTGCCTGCCAGGTGATCAACCGGCTGAAGGAGCCCGATCCCATCGATTTGGTGGTGCTGTTCGGCATGCATTTACATGAACAGTCCGCTAATTACATGATGGACCGGGGCGCTTGGGCGACCCCCTTCGGGCACCTACCCGTGGAAGAGGAACTGGCCCTGCACTTAAAGCGCCATTTTCCATTTCAACTGGAAACACCCCGGCGATATGTCCAGGACAACACCATTGAACTGCAGATGCCGCTGGTCCACCATTTGCTGTCGCCTGCAACGGTGCTTGGATTGGGTGTCGCGCCCCGTGATACTGCTCTTGGCATCGGTGAGGCGGTTGCCGATTGGGCGGTTGAAAAGGGCAAGCGGCTCAAGGTCGTCGGATCCACGGATCTGACCCATTATGGCGGCAACTATGGCTTCTCCCCCCACGGATCCGGCGAAGCGGCGCTGGCCTGGGTTCGGGAAAAGAATGACCGCCGCCTGATCGATGCCCTGCTGGAGATGGCGCCACTGCGGGTCATCGGCGAAGGTCTCGAAAACCAGAATGCCTGTTGCGCCGGTGCCGCAGCTGCTGCCGTGGCGGCCGCCAGGCGAATGGGCGCTACTCGCGCACGACTGCTGGAGTATGCCACAAGCCACGACATTACCCCCGGCGACAGCTTTGTAGGATATGCCGGCGTGGCCTTCGGTTAGACACACTCGGCGCTGGTAGTAGAATGTTACCATTTCGTCAGGTTAATCTTCCCTGTTGCGGTTTCCCGGAAACGAATTAACTTTTTAAAAGATTGGCCGATAATGTGCATAAGCACCTTATCGCAAGGTGTCAGGCCAGCGCTCTAGTCCGGCAAAAATTGAATTTGGCCAAAAATTCAGTAGATTAGAAAATGTCGAGGCAAAGTGGGTATGGTCAATTCAACTTATGAGGTGTCACCATCATGGCGGTATTCAATTATTTTAAAAAACTGTTGAAGCGACAGGGCGGCAATCGTCCTGTAGAGGTCGTGCGGGAAGACCGTAGCCGGATGGATGCCGCTGCACTTCACACGCCTCAACCCGAACCTTACCAGCAGTTTGACGTGGACCTCGACCTTTCCCAACAGACTGATCTAGAGGGATATGCGCGTGAACTGAGCATTTCCAAAGAGTCCATAGAGCGATGGATCTCATCGGGATTGCTGATGCCGGACGAAATGAAAGTGGCTGAGAAACTCGTCAAATTCATGAACAAACAGTAGTTTGTGTCGATGCATCCTCTTGAGCAAGATATTTCTTAAGGTTAGCGTAAAGATGCCGATACAGACGTAGAGACTTCGCGGGGGAGTCTCTAAAGATATATTCCTATATATCTTCCTTTAGCCGGCGGGGCGGCATTTGCCGCCCCGTTTTCTTTTGGTGCGCCTGGAAAGGTGTCCCCAACCCTCGATGCTCCCATCTTGCCGGACCGCCGGCCAGACCCTTTGCCCGAACACCTGCCGTTCCGCGCCTTCCGTTGATCATTCTTACTGTTCGTGTTAATAATCCAACCTTCGGGTTTCATGTAGGAGCGGCTTGCGCCGCGATAAAAAGGCGCTGCAGAGACGATTTCGCGGCGCAAGCCGCTCCCACAGTCGGTTCTGGTCTGTTTTTGCCCGAAACTCAGTTGAGTTCATAATTAAAGGCTTCAAACCAGTGATCCGATACAAGGGGTGGATACCAACCGGGGAACGCTCGATGATCCAGACAATTGTTGTAAAACTCGCCCTTAAGCTCGGCGCTGGATCGCTGCTGGGTGTGGCCGCCATGTCCTGCATGGCCGTCAACCCGTCACCCACGCACAGCACGCCCCTCTCTATCGAAGCGCTGTTCGACCATTGTCGCTTACCGGCACATTGCAGCGGTCCGTTGGCATGCGATGGGAGCGTGGTGACGGTGTGGGGCTACCTCGACCAGGCCAACAGCTTCGACAAACGACGCCATCCCAACCTGCCGTATGAAAAGTTCAAACTGGTCGACCACGACGGCCGGTCGGTGGAGGTCTGGCCCCAGGCAGCCGACAACCGGGCCATTTTCGACCAATTGGTGCTCCACCCCACCGGCAAGGTGATGGTCACCGGCCGGTTAAAAGGGGTGCGATTGCCCACCGGGGGCGGCTGCGCCTACGGCGTAAAGGTACTCATCGATGACGTTTCACAGCTTGCATTCGATTAGGCCCAGGCATCTATTCACCTGGCTGCGCCTTTTCCCGGCCATCGCGGCAGCCGCTGCCATTCTGGGGGCGTTGTCTACCGCCTATAGTGCCGAGATTAGCATCGCGGTCGCCCGCAGGGTGGCCGAACAGCAATTGCGCCATCATGTGGCCCTGTTTGGGGAGTGGAACGGCAGCGACCACCCAACCATCGCCGACGCACAGCCGCTGTACGTTGATGGAGGCGGCCCTATCGCCTACCACGTTAAGGTGAGCCCCGGGGGGTACGTACTGGTGTCACCGGATGACGCCCTGAGCCCCATACCGTTCTATTCCACCCGGGCCACCTTTGACCCGGATCGGGCAGGAGATGCCAATGCCTTGGAATCGTGGATTATTCCGGAAGCCAGCGGGAAAATTAAACGTCTTCGCAGATTCCGCAGCAGGGCCGCTGCCAGTGCCCACGGGGCCACCCCATCGCTTCGATCCGCCAGGCGAAAAGCGAAATGGGACTATCTGAAGAACCGGACAGGCGATGGCTTTCCACCGGACCGGGCACTGGATGCGGCCGTCGGCGCCATGGCGGGCGAACAACTGCCGGGACGTTCGGCCGTCAGCCCCCTGATGACCACCGCCTGGGGGCAGGCTTCGCCTTTCAACCTGAAGATGCCGGAACCCCCCGGTGGCAGTTGCTCCAACGCCCTGACCGGATGCGTCGCCACTGCCTGGGCCCAGGTGCTCAAGTACTACGAGTGGCCCGAGCAAGGCACCGGTAACGGAGACTACTCCTACCTCGGTGACGGTTCTGATGTCGTCGATTTCAGCGACGCCAAGGCCTATGATTGGGACAACATGCCCGACGTGCTGACCGACAGCAGCCCCCAGGCCCAGAAGGATGCGGTGGGCTGGCTTATGTACTATACCGGAATGGCGGCCGAAACCGACTTTGGCTGCGCCCTGTCCAGCAGTTCGGTGTGGGCTTCGGATGTCCTGGCCCGGTACTTCAAGTACAAAAGCACCCTCTCTTTGCACAGCCGTTACAACGACGCCATAACTCCGGCGACCCCCAATTATGATGCCGACGCCTGGTTCAATTTGATAAAGGCGGAAGTGGACCTGGGGCGGCTGGTCATTTTTTCGATTTTTTCAGACAGCGGTGGTCACGAGGTGGTGGTGGACGGCTATAATGACCTCGATGCCGTCCACATCAACTACGGTTGGGAAGGAAACCATGACGGCTTTTACGATATTTCCGACGACGATGACTTTGACGGCGGCGGCTTCGACTGGTACGTGGATCGCCAGCAGTACCTTGTCGTCGGTATCGAACCCGACCAAACCACAGCATCCCGCGGCGGCGGCGGTGGCGGTGGCCGCGGCGGGGGATGTTTTATCCTCTCCATGTCGTTCTGGCTGAATTAGCCTCGCTCCGGCAACAGCCTCCTTTTAACTGACGCGGGGGTCGTCCGCACCGCCATCCGACTCCAGAATGCGTTGAATCGGCACCGGCAGTGTCGGAGATGCCAGCCATCGCCGGGTCTCCGATTCCGGTGCCTGGATCCTGACACCGGCGCAATGCAGGGCCAGGCGATTGAATCCATGGCGTTCCGCCAGGAAACGGCAGGCCCGCGGAGAGCCGTAGCGGCGGTCCCCCAAAATGGGGTGGCGCGACAGTGCCGCGTGGCGTCTGATTTGGTGGGTGCGGCCGGTCAGCAGCTCGCATTCCAGCAAGCTATAGCGCCGGCCGCGATGAATTATTCGATAGATTGTTTTGCTGGGAACCCGACGCCCGGCACCCTGGATATTTTTTCGGCCGGCCGCTGTGGGCGACAGCGGCCATCGCCATTGCCCCCTTTTTTCCAACCCACCTTCGGTTCCGTGGACCAGTGCCAGGTAGCGTTTGGACACCTGGCCGGCGGCAAACGCCTCCGAGAAATGCCTGAAGACCTCCTTGTACCAGGCCAACAAGAGCACCCCGCTGGTCTCTTTGTCCAGGCGGTGAACCGGGTGCAACCCAAATGGTCCATTGGGCCGATCAGCGGACTGGTCTGTGGCTTCGCTTTCAAACTGCCGGGTCAGCAGGGAACAAAGATCCTTGCCGGGGTCGTTGTGCACGCTCAGCCCGCTGGGTTTGTCCACTGCCAGCCAGCCTGCCCCGCTTGCGATGATGGGGATGGGAGGCGCTGTCATCGTCTGGAGTCGTGGATCATGGGTCACCCACCAGGGGGATCGATTCCCCCGGCGAGCCGGCACGCCAGCCCGACACCCCGGCCGTCCTGCATGAATTCGACGACTTTATGGGCCAGGTCATGGCCCAGCTGGGTTTCCTCGTCGATAATGATATCCGCCCCTGCTCGTCGGACGTTGTCCAGGTAGCGGTTGTACCGGCAGCGGGCGGCAATGGGCAGGTGCGCATGCAATTGTCGCATGGTTTCGACAATGCGAATCGTGGCCGCCGGATCTGGAACGGTCACCACCGCCATGCAGACATGCTGGAATTGGGCATGCAGCAGAATTTCGGCGCTGGCGGCATCGCCCAAGTGAACCTTGATGCCCAGTTCGCGGCCCTTGATGCGGCTCTGGGGGTTGATGTCGATGACCACCGGTTCCAGGCCCGCCTGTTTGAGGTGGCGGGTCACCTCCTGGCCGGCGGGCCCCAGGCCCACCACCAGGACTTGCTCCGGTGATGCCGCCTTGTCCGTTTGCACTTGGAGTGATCTGGCCGAGTATTTCCCCAGAAGGACGGCCAGGAGCCGATCAGTCAGCGAAAAGGCGTGGCCCACCATGTAGGGCGCGGCAAACATAAGGGCGATGATGACCGAGACGGCCAGATCGAAGCCATCGGCACTCAGCAGCCCGCCGTTCCGGCCCGCCACCGCCAGTACCAGCGAAAATTCACCCACCTGGGCAAGGGTGATGCCCGTGGCCAGGGCGTGGCGGCGGTCCAGTCCGAAGAGGCGGCCGATGCCATAGAGGAGCAGGGCTTTCACCGTGAAAATGGCGACTGCCGCGCCAACGATCCAGTGAAGGTGGGTGATAAACCAGGCCGGTTTGGCCAGCATGCCCACGGAAGCGAAAAACAGCGTCACCATGATGATCCTGACGGAACTGATATCGGATCGGATCTGGGTGGCATAGGGTGATTCGCCGAGCAGCATCCCGGCAACGAAGGCGCCCAGGGCAGGGGAGATGCCCAGGGCGTGGGCGCCCCACGAGGCCCCCAGGCCGATGGCCACGGCCAGCAACACGGTCAGTTCACGATTGCCAAAAATGCCCTGGCTGGCCAGCAGCAGCGGGACGAGGTGATTCAGAAGGAGGTAAAGTACGAGGCCCAGGCCGATGGCGGATGCCAACAGGGTGGCCACATGCCGGAACATGCCGTCCTGGGCGGCCTCCGGTCCGAACAGGCTGACCATCAATACCAGCGGCACGATGGCGATGTCCTGCATGAGCAGGATGGCCAGGCAGGAGCGTCCCCGCAAGGAATCGATTTCGCTGCGCTCCACAAGAATCCGCATGACCACTGCAGTCGAACTGAGGGCAACGATGGCACCGATGGTCAGGGCCTGGGGCAGGTCCAGCCAGGGTTTCAGCCCGAGCGCCACCACCCCCATGGTGACCACGACCTGAAGGGTTCCACCGCCGAATGCCATGCGCCCCATCTGCAGCAGGCGCTTGAACGAAAATTCCAAGCCGATGGAGAACAGCAGTAAAGAGACGCCCAGCTCAGCGGATTGGTTGACCGCCTCGGTATTGAACATCAACGGGCCGACGATGGTGCCGGCCAGAAGGTAACCCACGATCGGGCTTTGCCGAAGGCGCTGGGCCGCAGCGCCCAGTAAGAAGGCGGCGCCCAGCAGCATCACCAGTTCCATCAAGAAATACCAGACGTCCAAGGGGGATCCTCTCGTGTCGACTACTTCCCTTTTTTCTTCAACCTGGCCCAGGTATCGCGCAAGGTGACGGTCCGGTTGAACACCGGTTTGCCGGGAGCGGATTCTTTGGAATCGGCACAGAAGTAGCCCAGTCGTTCGAATTGGAAGAAATCTCCCGGTGCCGCCGCTGCCAGCCCGGGCTCCAGCTTGCACCCCTGCAGGGTTACCAGGGAATCGGCATTGATGAAGTCCTTAAAGGATTTGCCGTCGGTTTTTTCGTCGGGGTTCTCTTTGGTGAAGAGCCGGTCGTAGAGCCGCACTTCGGCGTCCAGGGCGTGCTGTGCCGATACCCAGTGCAGGGTGGCTTTGACCTTGCGGCCATCCGGTGCGTTGCCGCCCCTGGTGGCCGGGTCATAGGTGCAGCGCAATTCGACGATGGCACCGGTAGCGGGATCCTTGACGGCTTCCCGGCAGGTGATGAAATAGGCGTAGCGCAGCCGTACTTCCCGGCCGGGTCCCAGGCGGAAGAACTTCTTGGGCGGGTTTTCCATGAAGTCGTCCCGTTCGATGTAAAGCACCCGCGAGAAGGGGACCTTGCGGGTTCCCATGGAAGCGTCTTCGGGGTTGTTGATGGCCTCCAGTTCCTCGGATTGGCCCTCCGGGTAATTTTCGATGACGACCTTAAGGGGGTTCAAAACTCCCATGACCCGTGGCGCCCGGCGATTGAGGTCTTCCCGGATGGTGTGCTCCAGCAGGGCGATATCCACCATGCTGTTGGCCTTGGCCACCCCGATGCGGTCGCAGAACGTCCGGATGGCCTCCGGGGTATAGCCCCTGCGCCGAAAGCCTGAAATAGAGGGCATGCGGGGATCGTCCCAGCCGGACACATGGCCCTCTTGCACCAGCTGGATCAATTTGCGCTTGCTCAATACAGTGTAGCTCAGGTTCAGGCGGGCAAATTCATATTGACGGGGGTGGCAGGGCGGCTCCAGCTGATCCAGGACCCAGTCGTACAGCGCGCGGTTGTCCTGAAATTCCAGGGTACAGACAGAATGGGTGATGCACTCCAGGGCATCCGAAAGGCAGTGGGTGAAATCGTACATGGGATAGATGCACCAGGCATCGCCGGTGCGGTGATGGCGGGTTTTGCGGATCCGGTAAATGGTGGGATCCCGCATCAGGAGGTTGGGGTGGGCCATGTCGATTTTGGCCCTCAGCACATGGGCGCCGTCGTCGAACTCCCCGGTGCGCATGCGCTCAAACAGATCGAGATTTTCATCTATCGAACGGTCGCGATAAGGGCTCTCATTGCCCGGTTTCGTAAAGGTGCCGCGATACTCGCGGATCTCATCGGCGCTGAGGCTGTCCACGTAAGCCTTGCCGTCTTTGATCAGGCGCACGGCAAAGCCGTAGAGCTGTTCAAAATAGTCGGAGGCATAAAATTCGCGGTCCTGCCAGTCGAATCCCAGCCAGTGGACATCCTCCTTGATGGCGTCAACGTACTCAACCTCCTCTTTGGTGGGATTGGTGTCGTCGAAGCGCAGGTTGCATGTGCCCCCGTATTGCCGGGCCAGGCCGAAATTCAGGCAGATGGACTTGGCATGGCCGATGTGCAGGTACCCGTTGGGCTCCGGGGGGAAGCGGGTGGCCACGGCTCCGCCATGGGTGTTATTTGCAAGATCTTCCTCGATGATGGTTTTGATGAAATTTGATGGGGCGCTGCTTGCCGTATCGGCCATGTGGGGGTCTCCCTTTGGGCTGTTGAAAACGACCTAAACTGCATCGGCCGTCGGTGATCTCGCTTTTTCCGGCAATAGTCGGTTGATAAATTCCAGACTAGGGCCAAAATAGGCAAACCGTGCCACAGTGTCAATCCGGTTTCTCCCCGTTTCGAAATAAAAACAGGGCTGCCCGCGCTTGTGACCGGATTTGTCACACCCCACTGTTAAGGTGGGATCAACCGAGGAATCCAAACCACATGACGCTGTTGTACAGGAGGTTATGAGAAATGCGAAAACATGAGCTTTATCCAGACTATCGTGATCGATTCGACTATTATGGGAATAATGAAATTGAGCGGGTACGGTTCAAGGGCGGCCTGATGGTTCGCCGGGACTGGTTCGTGTTTGCATCAGAGGAGGAGGCCATGCTCTTTTTCAGTAAACGTTGTGGCGTGTCCGAAGGGCATTGGGGTTGATGGCATTGTCGCGGTCAAAAAAAATACCGCAGGTACAATTGCACGCCGGCATAATTGAAAGAGACCTTCCCGTTCAGATCGACCCCCGGCCAGTCTTCCTCATCGGCCTGCAACCGAAGGCCAAAGGTGTCGAAGCCCAGACCGATGCCCACATGCTGCCACGGGTAGTATTCCAGCGCGCTCCTGAATTCCAGCACCGACCCGGTGAAACTCTCATACTCCAGGTAAAACACCTGGGCTCCGGACCGGATGAACCACTTGGGCGTCACAGCAAAGTCCGCGCGCAGCCCCAGCACGGGCAGTGGGGCCGTAAAGCGCCCGGAGCCCTGCTCATTAACGACCCCGGTGGCACGAATACCGTAGTCGATGGGCATAACGTAAAGGCCGACGCCGACCGCCAGATCGATGCGATCGTCCTGAAAAAATGAATAGGTGTAGGCCAGTTCATAGATATCCAAATC
>Ga0316201_10004189_pt1 | contig 10844 bp, 7 predicted proteins | sample CS6wburrow_MG_FD_204516 | JGI IMG/M metagenome (GOLD analysis project Ga0316201, IMG submission 204516) | Coastal sediment microbial communities from Delaware Bay, Delaware, United States - CS-6 worm burrow | ecosystem: Environmental > Aquatic > Marine > Coastal > Sediment | place: USA: Delaware... | reverse complement strand
CTGGATATCGCCGCGCTCCCGTGCAACCACCTCATCGCGCGAAGAATAAACATGGACCTGGCCCCTGCCCTGTTGCTTGGCCATGTAGCATGCCGAATCCGCGGCGCTCATGACGTCCTGAAGCGTGCCACTCGCATGCGAAATTTCTACGAGGCCGATCGATACACCTATATTGAAGATCTTGTCCTTCCAGACGAATCGGTAGTCTGCGATCGCATTACAAATGTCGATCGCGATCTGCCGCGCCTTTTCGATAGGGCAGCCGATCAGTATCGCGCCAAACTCGTCGCCACCCAGACGGCCAACAAAATCTGAATCACGCACCTGGTCCTTGATCAGGGCAGCAACCTCACGAAGCATATTATCGCCAGCCAAATGACCGCAGCTGTCGTTCACAGCCTTGAAACGATCGAGGTCCATGTAAAACAACATGTGGACTGCTTCTTCGGCGTGCGCAGAGTCCATCGCTTCATCGAGGCGCCGCTCGAATTCACGGCGATTGATCAGACCAGTCAATGGGTCGTGTGTTGCCTGGTATGACATCTTCCGTGTCAGACCACGCAATTCACTGACGTCGTGGATTACGACGACCGTACCGGAAATACTGTTGCTGGGGCCGCGTACGGGTGACGCCGTTAATTCGACAGAGTGCTCGTGCTCGCCATCAACGCTCACCATCACGGCGCGCCGACCCATATTGACGCGGCGGCGCATAGCAAGAGAACGTTCAACAGGATCACCGAGCGGTCGGCGATCGGCATCATCGACCAGCGTAAACAATTCCCCGACCCGATGACCCGACGCGTCGTCACGATTGGCGCCTACCAATGTCTCGGCGGCACGATTCATATAATCGATACGCCCATCGTTGTCTGTCGTGATAACGCCCTCGGCGATCGACTCGAGTATGTACTGCGCCTGGCGTTTGCTACGCGACAGAGATACCTCCAGGCTCTTGCGGTAGCTCACGTCACGCGCGATCGTAATGATCGCCGTGTGACCCCGAAAATCGATGGTCGAGCTTTGCGCTTCCACCCACAGTCCATTCTGATCGCCATTAATGAGCTGCATCTCGATGCGGCGCGGCGCATTCTCTCCGGCAAGCCGCTTGGTGATTGTCTTGCGAAAAAGTGCGCGATATGCCGGTTTGACAAGATCCGCGATCTCACGCCCCGTCAATTGCTCAGGAGCAAGCCCGACGAGACTTGCCGCAGACTCGTTTGCAAGCAGAATTTTCTCGTCGTGAATAATCACGATCTCCGGTAAGGTGCGTGCGAAGTCCCGGAACAGGCGGTCGCGTCCCCGGATCCTTTCATCGCGTTCGCCGAGCGCATCGAATAGACGGTTGACGGTGTGCGCGAGCTGCGCCGTTTCCGGGTCATCGGGAACGGTCAGGCGATGACCGACTGACGCATCGCGTGAAGCCTCCAGCGTTTCTTCATGGAGTCGCGAAACGCGCGTGCGCATCTTCCTGCGTGACGACCACAAGTACAGGCTTACGCCGGTAGCCACCAGGACCAGCGTTGCCAGGATGATCATTGTGACCGTGGAAGTCATTCAGAGCCCGGTCATCACGAAGTCAGTTTGCAGGGAATCATTTGTTATGATTGCTTTTTTTGGGGCGCGAGGCATATCTTCGGTTAAGCATATCCCAGCAAGCACAGCCCGCTGCTGCTATTCACCATAATGCCGAACTGGTTATCATAAGATGCTCATTCACGCCGCAGGCTGAAACCGCAGGTTTCGCTGCTTTTAGTTTATTTTCGATATGTTACAGGTTTTAAAAGCATGAACACTGATTACGCCCGCCTGCAGATGGTCAACCAGCAGGTACGGGGATGGAACGTATACGACGAACGCGTTCTCGCCATGCTAAGGGAATTGCACAGAGAGCATTTCGTTCCCGATGGATTCGAGTCCCTCGCATTCGCCGATTTAGCGATCCCCCTCGGCCACGGGGAACATATGATGACGCCGACAATCGAGGGCCGCGTTTTGCAGGCGCTGGGCCTCCAGGGCGGCGAGACCGTACTCGAAATAGGAACTGGCAGCGCATTCATGACAGCCTGTCTTGCAAAACTGTCTGCACAGGTTACGAGTGTCGATATTTACGATGATTTCATCGAGTCCGCCCGGCGCAAATTCGAAGCCGAGGGTATAGAGAATGTTAAATTGATGCAGATGGACGCGACTCAGGAACTACCCGCCGGCGAATTTGACGCCATTGCTGTCACTGGTTCGATTCAGGCATTTGACCCGCGCTACGTCGAGGCCCTTGCGCCAAACGGCAGACTTTTCATGGTTGTCGGCGAGGCGCCCGTTATGGAAGCCAAATTGATCGAGCGCACCAACGAGCACGACTGGCACACAATCTCGCTGTTCGAGACGGACCTGCCACCGCTCGTTCATGGCGCATTGCCGCCACAGTTTTCTTTCTAGCAGCCAGGCAAGAAATAGAGCATTCTACGAAACCGGTTGTCGACATCTTGCATCTAAGACTTGAAGCGCCTCTTCCCAACTGGTTTGGTGATGTAGTAGAGTATAACACCTATCGCCCCACGGCGGCCCCAATCTGGAATACGATAAGATGAAAAAATTGCCAATTATCAACAGTTTAATGATCATTGTCGGCCTTGTGGTCGCGCCATCAAGCGCGAATGCCGCCTCACTTCTCGAAATCTACCAGCAGGCGCTGCAAAGCGATCCGCAAGTCCACGAGGCCGAGGCACGTCGTCTCGCTGCTCTCGAGGCCAAACCACAGGCGCGGGGTGCATATTTGCCGCAGCTCACTCTGACCGGCGATTACAGCATGACAGAGCGTTCAGGACCGACCTTTTTTCAGCCGGACCTGGAGTCCGATCGGGTCGAGGCCGATCTCAAGGCGGAGAGGGACGAGATTGATTTCGGTTTGGTTCTGCAACAAACGATCTTCAGATGGGACAAGATCGTCAACCTCAAACGCGCCGACAAACTGGTAGCTAAAGCCGAAGCCGTGCGCGAGGCAGCGCAACAAGACCTTGTCATCCGTGTTGCTCAACGCTACTTCGACGTTCTGGCGGCAGAAGATCGTCTGACGTCGATTCACGCGGATCGCACCGCAATTGCCAGGCAGCTCGAGCAGGCAAAACAGCGATTCGAAGTCGGGCTGATTGCCATTACCGACGTACAGGAATCGCAGGCAGCTTATGACCAGTCCGTAGCCGACGAGATCGGGGCAAAACGCCAACTGGCAACAGCGCGCGAGTTCCTCCGCGAGATCACGGGTGAGTACGTTACACAGCTGTCAGCGCCCAAAGACGATATGCCTCTGCGGCGACCCGAAAAATCGGAGCGCGACTGGGTCGACATGTCACTGCAACAAAACCTGAATCTCGTTGCCAGTCGACTCGATGAAAAACTGGCGCGCGACGAGATTTCGTTTCGTAAGAATGGCTATTACCCGTCGCTGGAACTCACCGTGCGGACCAATGAGCTGGATACAGATTCAGACTCCACCTATGACTACATCGACCCTAACACCCTGCAGCCAGCGTCAGTGACCTTTTCCGATAGTATCGGTACAAGCACAGAGGGAGTTTTCCTGCAGTTCAACATGCCGCTGTTCGCAGGCGGTGGCACGTCCTCGCGAGTAAGAGAGGCTGTCTATCTGCACCGCGCAAGCCGTGAACAACTGCAGCGAGTAACGCGTGAGACCGAGCGGCAGTCACGCGATGCCTACCTTGGCGTGCTTGCCGAAGAAAGCCGGGTAAAAGCACTCAAGCAGGCCGTTGCCTCCAGCCAAACGGCGCTCGAAGCCACGCAGGCCGGATTTGACGTCGGTACACGCACCATTGTGGACGTACTTAATTCACAGTTCGCGTTATACGCTGCAAAAACGAACTATCAGCGCAGCCGCTACGACTACATTCTCAATGCGCTGCGATTGAAGCTGGCGGCCGGCACGTTGCAGGTTCAGGACCTCGAAGAAATCGATCAGTGGCTGGTCGAACGAAAGCCGCCGGAAGAGGTGATAGCCGAGGAAGCCGCCAAGGAGAGCGGCAGCTAGGCGATTCTCTATTTGATCAGCGGCACCAGGAGCACCAGGAGCCGCTCTAGCGCGCCTCGATTATCCTCGAGAAGTTGCTGCCCCGCACGGCCCAGCCTTGCGGCTTCCTTCGGGTCGTTAAGCAGTTCATCGACTACTTCGCCTAACTCGGCCGTACCGGAAACTATTCGGCAAGCGCCCACGCCCACAAAAAGATCTGCAATGTCCTGAGAATTAAAATTATGCGGCCCGGTTACGACAGGCACGCCCAGCGCCGCAGGTTCCAGCAGATTGTGTCCGCCAATCGGCACCAGGCTTCCCGCCACGAATGCCACGTCGCTCGCCGCATAGAAAAGCGGAACCTCGCCCATCGTATCGCACAGAAATACGGCCGCGTCGCCTGCAGGACGCTGCTCGGTCCGTGAGACCACAGTCAATCCATGCTTATCAATCAGCTCTCTCACGCCAGCAAAACGCTGGGGGTGCCTTGGGACGAGGATCAGCAATAAATCTGGATGACGAACCAACAGATCACGATGTACGTCGAGCACGAGCTGCTCTTCGCCCTCATGAGTGCTGGCCGCAATCCAGACCGGACGATCACCAAATAGCGCTTTGCGCAAAATCTCGGCTTCGTCAATTACGCCGGGGTCCTGTTCTACATCAAACTTGATATTGCCCATGACGCACGTGCGCGACGGACTGGCACCAAGCGAAAGAAAACGATCCGCATCCTCCTGGCTTTGCGCAGCGATGATAATTCCGTGTGAAAGTGTTTCACGGATCAGCGGCAGCAGCTTGCCGTATCCTGGTATGGATTTTGGCGAGATCCTTGCACTGACAAGAATCAGGGGCACTTCGCGAACACCGCAGGCTCTGTAAAGATTTGGCCAAATCTCGGTTTCCATTATCAATGCCGCTTCCGGTCCCACGCAGCGAAAAAAATTATTCACAGCGTTCGGAAACTCAAACGGTATAAAGCAGTGCTGCACAGACTCGCCGAACAATGTGCGCACGCGTGCAGCGCCTGTCGGCGTAACCGTTGTAACCAGCAGTGGTCGGCCGGGAAACCGCTCCGCGAGCGCCCGAATCAGGGGTTCGGCAGCCTGTACTTCACCAACAGATACGGCATGTATCCAGATACATCCGTCGATACGCGGAAAGCCGTACCCGAATCGTTGATTTAGACGGTCGAAATACTCTCGATTCACGATACCCCGAATCAGCCAGTAGACCGCAAACGGGATGAACAGCAGGTAGGTCAGCAGGTTGTAAAAATAGCGCATAACCAGCTGTCGTGTCGGCTATTTGTCGCCGAGCTTGTCGATAATGCGGCTCGACGAGTGGCCGTCGCGAAAAGCAAGAGCGCGAACCTCGCCACCGTTTTCCTGGACCTCTTTCGCACCGACGATTTCCTCGGGCTTGTAGTCGCCGCCTTTCACGAGGACATCCGGCAGCACAGCCTTCATCAGCTTGGCCGGTGTATCTTCGGCGAACGCGACCACCCAGTCGACGGCGGCAAGCCCGGCAAGGACCAATAACCGATCTTCCAGCGCATTTATTGGCCGTGTTTCACCTTTTAGCCGACGAACTGAATCATCGTCATTGACCGCGACGATCAGTCGATCTCCCAGGCTCTTGGCTTCTTCCAGGTAGGCGACATGGCCGGCATGCAGTACATCAAAACAGCCGTTGGTCATTACGATGCGTTCGTTGCGACTGCGGGATTCGTCTACGAGTGCCAGCAATGTGTCGAGGTCCACGAGTCCTCGTCCACCCTGCCCCCTCTGGTGCAACGCAGCAGAGAGTTCGCCGGGCGTAACCGTAGCAACACCGATCTTGCGAACTACCAGGCCGGCCGCGATATTCGCCAATGCAGCTGCTGACGCGAGGTCCTGTCCGCTCGCCAACGCTCCCGCCAGAGTGGCAATAACGGTATCGCCCGCACCAGTGACATCGTAGACCTCACGCGCCTGGGTTGAGAGAAACAGCGGCCGCGCACCTGTCTCTACAAGCAACATGCCTTTTTCACTCCGCGTAACCAGGAGCGCATCGAGATCGAGATCATCCATCATTGCGTGGGCTCGATCGACGAGGTCCTCATCAGAGTCGCAGCGGCCGGCGACGGCTTCAAACTCTGCCTGATTGGGTGTCAGCAAAGAAGCGCCGCGATACTTGGTGAAGTCTGTTCCCTTGGGATCGACCAGCACGGGAATCCCGGTCTCCCGGCACTGCGCGATCATGGCAGTGACGTCGGACAGCGCTCCTTTGCCGTAGTCGGACAAGATTACTGCGCCGGCACCGCCCAGCCTGCCGCTCAGCGTTTCAATCATGGCATCACCCGACATCGCAGTGACGTTTTCTTCGTCCAGGCGAATAAGCTGTTGCCCGCGGCTCTGGACACGCGTTTTGGTGATGGTCGGACGATCTTCGGCGTACGCGAAATGACATGAGATACCGCGCTCAGCCATGATCGCCTTCAGTGAATCAGCTGCAGCGTCCTTACCAACCACCCCAACGAGGTTTGTGCTCACACCCAGACTCGCGAGATTAACCGCCACGTTCGCCGCGCCGCCAGGCCTGTCATCAGTCTCATGCACATGCACAACTGGCACAGGAGCCTCGGGAGATATGCGGCCCGTTGAACCGAACAGGTAACGATCAAGCATTACATCGCCGGCAACGACGACACGAGTGGATGAAAAATCAGGAATTGAAATAGTCACGCGGGCAATCTATCAGATTGGCGCCACGCGAGCAGCCCGATAATGTCTGCGTATGCCTGAGCGCGTTTTATTTGACGAAGCAGCGCGCCAGGTGAGGCGCGCTCAGCCGCATTTACTATCACCGCAGGAAAGGCACGTCATACACCCATCCATCATGATAACGGCGGTCGTGTTGCACTTGGTACAAAGCTGGGCACCTTCCGGATACTCGCTGCTGGAAAACGCGTCCGTTTGCTTCTGCGACTCTTCATACTCGGCGCGCTTCTGTTCGACGAGCTTCTGCTGATGCTCGTCCAGACCAGGTCGGGGCATCATGCCGATGGATATAAGATGTTTCTCAACGATATAACCGAGTTCAGCAATGATCGAGGGCATAAATTTGCCGCCCGCCTGCCAGTAGCCTCCGCGCGGATCAAATACGGCCTTAAGTTCTTCGACCAGGAACGTGACGTCCCCACCCTTGCGGAAGACCGCTGAGATGATTCGAGTCAGCGCGACGATCCACTGATAGTGGTCGAGATTTTTTGAATTGATAAAGATTTCAAACGGCCGACGTTTTTCGTGCTCGGTACCCTCATTCAGGATGATGTCGTTAACCGTCACGTACATCGCGTGGTCCGATACCGGCGTCTTCACTTTGTAGGTAGAACCGACAAGCATCTCCGGTCGCTCGAGTCTCTCGTGCATACGGATGACTTCGGCCCGATCGCCTCCACCTTCACGTTTGAACTCACGCTTCCCTTCTTTCTCTTCGGCCACCGACTGGTTCACGGCATAGCCGACAATCTTCTTATCGATCTTGATCATTTAAAACTTTCCGTAATAGCCTTCTTTGAGTGCGTCAAAAAGATTTGCTGCGGTATGAACCTCACCGTCATACTCGATTTCTTCATCACCCTTCAGATCCACCGTTGATCCGTCGTCCAGTGTGAATGAATAGGTCGTGTTCTTGAGGTCTTTTTCTTTTACCAGTACACCCTGAAATGCCTCGGGATTGAAGCGGAACGTCGTACAACCCTTGAGCCCCTGTTTGTATGCGTACAGGTAGATATCCTTGAAATCGCCGTACGGATAGTCTGTCGGTACGTTGGCAGTCTTCGAAATCGACGAGTCGATCCACTTCTGCGCCGCCGCCTGAATGTCGACATGCTGCCTGGGTGTCACTTCATCTGCTGTAATAAAGTAATCGGGCAGGCTGCTCAGCGCGTCCTCGGCAGCGCCCGCCGGCAGCGCTTCCGGATCAATCATGTCCCGATACGCCAGCAGCTCAAACGAAAAGACATCGACTTTCTCTTTCGTCTTCTTGCCCTGGCGAATGACATTGCGGAAATAGTGATGCGCAAAGCTAGGCTCGATGCCATTGGAGGCATTGTTCGCCAACGACAACGAAATCGTGCCGGTAGGCGCTATCGAACTATGGTGCGTGAAACGCGATCCTGTCTCGGCAAGTGCTTCAACGAGCTCCGGGTTTTCAACCGCAACTCGCTGCATATAGCGACTGTACTTCGCGTGCAGAATACGCCCCGGCACTTTGTCGCCAGCCTGGTAGCCGTCTCCTTTCATTTCCGGACGCCTGCGCAGCATCTCTTCGGTGACTTCGAAGTTCTCGTTCATGATCGGGGCAGGCCCCTTCTCTTTCGCTAGTTCAAGACCCTCTTCCCAGCCAGCAAGCGCGAGTTGTTTGGCAACTTCTTCAGTAAACTCCACGGCTTCTGGTTCACCGTATCGCATGCGCATCATCGTGATCGTGGAGCCCAGGCCCAGGAAACCCATGCCATGGCGACGCTTACGCTGAATTTCATTCCGCTGCTGCGGTAGTGGCAAGCCGTTAATCTCGACGACATTGTCAAGCATGCGTGTAAAAACCTTGACGACCTTGCGGAACAACTCCCAGTCGAACTTCGCTTTGTCCGTGAACGGCTTCTCAACAAATTTCGTCAGGTTGATCGAGCCCAGCAAGCAGGAACCATAAGGCGGCAGGGGTTGCTCGCCACACGGATTGGTCGCCCGAATGTTCTCGCAGAACCAGTTGTTGTTCATTTCGTTGACCTTGTCGATCAACACGAAGCCTGGCTCGGCGAAATCATAGGTCGAAGCCATTATGATATCCCACACACGTCGCGCCGGGAGCGTCTTGTATATCTTGCACGCAACCAGGCCTTCCGAATTCGTTACGTAATTGCCGGCTTCCGGCCAGTCACGCCATACGAACTGGCCGTTGTCCGTAACGTCCAGCTCATCTTCTTCGACTTCCTTGTGCGTCACAGGGAATGCGAGTTTCCAATCATCCTCATTAATAACCGCCTGCATGAACTCGTCCGTCACAAGCAAAGAAAGATTGAACTGGCGAAGGCGCCCATCCTCGCGCTTGGCAAGAATAAATTCCATGACATCGGGATGGCCAACATCAAAAGTGCCCATCTGAGCACCGCGGCGCCCGCCGGCAGAAGATACCGTGAAACACATCTTGTCGTAGATATCCATGAAGGACAGCGGACCTGATGTGTACGCACCTGCTCCCGTCACATAGGCACCTTTCGGTCGCAGGGTCGAAAACTCATAGCCGATGCCGCAACCAGCCTTAAGCGTCAGACCTGCCTCATGCACCTTGTTGAGGATGTTGTCCATCGAATCACCAACCGTACCGGATACGGTGCAGTTGATCGTCGATGTTGCCGGTTTGTGCTGCCGTGCGCCTGCATTCGACATAATACGGCCAGCAGGGATAGCCCCTGAGCGCAGTGCCCACAAAAATTCCTTGAAATAGTGTTCGCTCTTGGATTCGACTTCTACATTAGCCAGCGCTCGCGCGACTCGTTTGTAGGTACCATCAACCGTCTCATCGATTTGTGAGCCATCTTTGGCTGTCAGTCGATATTTTGCATCCCAAATGTCGAGTGATGCTGGCTGAAATTCAATGTCGATGACCGTGTGCGTATCCAGATTGACAGCAGACTTCATTAGTCCTGTTACTCCCCTGTACTCCCTTAGGAGACCCCAAGTGTCTTGTAATTTCTCGCGTTTTTAGAGAGAAAAGAACCCCGCTCGCCGATCGCCTGAGAGCGCGCGACGAGTGCCCAAAATGGCCTCTTTCCTCATCTAGGTTAGACACAAGATGTTGTGCCTAAGTGGAGTCAAGATTATGCCCGTATGGGCTCACTGTCAAGCGTTTACGCGAAATTTTTGCTAAGTCATTTAACTATATAAAACATATACTTATGAAATACTCTAAAGTAAGTGCTTTAAAAATAAGCTAAAAAAAATGACACTTTTGTGAAAAAAAAGAATCACTACATATAGTAGCGATTATTGTCACATAACTCTCCTCTTGAATTGCCCTCCTGCGCCCTTATTTTAGGCTGCATTAATGGAATTTAAGTGGAGAACTTCATGAATACTGCCCGATTTGAACCCTGGTCATTTGTAGACCTGCTGCATCGTGACCTCGACCGCCTGGTGCAACGGCGCGACGTGACTGGGAACGACGACAGTCCGGTCGCCGACTGGGTGCCAGCCGTTGATATCGTTGAAGAAAAAAGCCGTTTTGTACTGCGCGCCGATGTACCGGGCGTGAACCCGAAAGACGTCGATGTCTCAATGGACAACGGAATATTGAGCGTGTCTGGTCAGCGCCTTGCCATCGATCCTGGCGAAGACGCGGGTGTGCAGCGTCTCGAACGCGCGACCGGCCGTTTCCTGCGCCGCTTTACCCTGCCGGAGACGGCCGATGCCGAAGCAATCGCGGCAAAATACGCCAACGGCATCCTGGAGGTAACAATACCGAAGTCACCCGAAATCCAGGCACGCCGAATTACGGTTGAGGCCGCCTGACACCGCGAATGGACCCAGCCCGATTGCGACCATGGGTCGCTCTCGGGCATCTTTCGTCCTGCGGTCGGAAATCAGACCGAACGACATCCGTGGCCCCTGGAACATGGCTCACGTATATTATTGAGTCTGCTTCCAAGATTCACGATTGATTCAGCTTGGTGAACCTAATCTGGTTTAAGCCATCTGAACAAAGACAAGGCTACAAATGAGATATTTATGATCACGAAGACTCGATTATCCTGGGCTACCCTGTTTCTTGCACT
>Ga0316201_10004188_pt1 | contig 10845 bp, 10 predicted proteins | sample CS6wburrow_MG_FD_204516 | JGI IMG/M metagenome (GOLD analysis project Ga0316201, IMG submission 204516) | Coastal sediment microbial communities from Delaware Bay, Delaware, United States - CS-6 worm burrow | ecosystem: Environmental > Aquatic > Marine > Coastal > Sediment | place: USA... | reverse complement strand
TTATCCTCCCAAAATCTTTATGATTCAGGTTCTTTTGGTTTGCGAAAATCAGCCCACAAGTCAAACACGCCAATTCCAGTGACTACCATCGGTAACGGATTAACCAACGTGACCAGCAGGTAGCCGATAGTTCTTATGATCGGCGAAAAAGCCTTGCGGCGAAAAAAACAATCGATAACAGCCAGACCTTGCAGGAAGTAAACCGGCAATAGAATCACCAGCAGGTTCAGGGCAAAGGTTCCAGCTATCCCTTCAACAAATGCAACCAGGAAACCAGCAGTTATGAGTATCCAGACCAGCCATTCAGGTGATTTCCACTCGGGAAAGGCTCTACCCGGAACAGTGTAACGACCTCGTGCCAGCAGCGACAGCAGAAAAATCAGGCCGACGATCATAAGGCCACTGACGGTGATCGAAATCCCCGGATAAGCCTTCTCCAGGAAGCTGGCCATATTCTCTATCGCCAGCCCTACCTCACGCTTCTGGGCTGCAGGAAGGTCTGCGTCAGCAAACATATCCTGCATGATCGTCGTGGTCTGGACAATTTCCTTGCCGATCAGATCACTGACTGTTACCAGGGGCGACTGGCCGGAGACAGCTGAGACAACCAGCAAGCCGCAAATGCTCGCCGCGACCATGGCCCACAAAACAGTGACTGCAGCCTTATCCCAAGCGAACCCTCGGTTTAACAACCAGGGTAACGCAACACCCGGAATACCAAACTGAACCAGGTACATGACGGACGAAGCTGAATCCGCTGTCAGCAGTACCAGGAGTGCAGTCAATGCAACTGTCACACCTGCGGCTGCTGAGCCAACGCGCATACCAACAAAAGCTGCCGGTAGAGGCGTGAAGAGGTTCACTGCAACAGCAGCAAAACCCAGAGCGGCAAAGGTTCCGAACAACGCATACCCGGCTATCGTGCCGAGAACAACGTAAAGTCCTCGCTGCATCATCATCGCGCTAGCGCTGCGATGAACCTCTCTCGAGAGAGTGGCTTGCGGTGAAAGGCAGCAACGCGATATTACGCGCGCGCTTGATTGCTTCTGTCAATTTTCTCTGATGATCCGAACAGGTACCGGAAATCCTCCGTGGAGTAATCTTGCCACGCTCGGAAATAAAGTAACGCAGTGAACGGATATCTTTGTAGTCGATTGTTGCTTTCTTATCGGCACAGAAACGGCAAACTTTGCGACGGCCATAACGCCGACGAGGTCCACTGCTGCGATTTCCTTCATATGCCATGATTATATCTCCTTCTTCATCGTCTTAAGGTTGATTCGAATGCTAGGATTCTTCTGTTGATTCCTCAGTAGCAGCTTCAGCTTCTGCAGGGGCTTCGGTGGCACTTTCGGTCACCTCAGCATCTTCTGCGGGGGCTTCTTCGGGTGCAGCCTCAACAACAGGAGGCGCCTCGTAACCACCTTCCAGAATAATGGTCTGGAACTTGATTACCTTTTCGTCGATGCGCATGCGGCGCTCGAACTCGGCAATAACAGTCGGCTCGGCGTCAAAGATCACCAGAACGAAGCAGCCTTTAGACTGCTTCTTGACCTGATAGGCCAGTGTCCGGGTTCCCCAGTTTTCTAACTTAAGAACGTCAGCACCCTGATCAGACAAGATCGTTTTGTACTTGTCGATGAGGGCAGTCTGATCGTCCCCGATAACTTCCGGGTGTACGATGAAGATTGATTCGTAGGTTCGCATAAAACCTCCTCTTGAGTTATTAGCCCCGCCAGGCGGAGCAAGGAGCGGAAGCATCCTGTATGCTTCCTTCTAAAGAACTTTGTTTTCTACCACACCCCGTACCACGAGGCAACGGATTTTTATCAATAAAGAGCGTGAATGGGACACAAAGGGTCTTAGCCAGCCCCCAGCCCCTAATCCCCAGCCTCTGCCCTCTTAGACATTAAAACGGAAGTGCATGACATCGCCGTCTTTGACAAGATATTCCTTGCCTTCAAGACGCATCAGACCTTTTTCCTTGGCACCGGCTTCACCTTTTGAAGAGATAAAATATTCGTAACCAATCACCTCCGCGCGAATAAAGCCCTTCTCAAAATCAGTATGGATCACTCCGGCAGCTTGAGGAGCGCGAGCCCCTTCACTGACGGTCCACGCACGCACTTCTTTGACCCCTGCAGTGAAGTAAGTAATCAAACCCAACAAGCGGTATCCAGCATGAATCATCCGATCAAGGCCAGACTCATCAAGACCGAGCTCACCGAGAAATTCTGTTTTCTCGTCCTCTGCCAATTCGGCGATCTCTGACTCTATTTTGCCGCAGATAATGACGATTTCAGCCCCTTCTTTTGCAGCATGCTCCCTGAGACGATCAACAAATGGGTGCTCACCGGCAAGATCATCTTCTGAGACATTCGCCACATAGAGAACCGGCTTCGCTGTTATCAGGCAGAGTTCACCCAGTGGGGCCCATTGTTCAGCATTCAGGTTGGCATTGCGAGCAGGCTGTCCACTGTCGAGACATTTTTGCACCTTCTCCAGAATAGCCATTTCTTCCTGCATCTTCTTGTCGCCACTCTTTGCCTGTTTGCCGACACGGTTGATGCGCTTCTCAACAGTATCCAAATCAGTCAGGTTGAGTTCGGTCTGTATCACTTCAACATCACGCATTGGATCAATACTGCCATCGACATGCACGACATTCTCATCTTCAAAACAGCGCACAATATGGGCAATGGCGTCAACCTGACGAATGTGCCCAAGGAACTGGTTACCCAAGCCTTCACCGCGACTCGCCCCTTTCACCAGGCCGGCGATGTCGACAAACTCCATGGCTGTTGGCAACACCTGCTGTGGGTTGACAATGTCAGACAGCTGATCAAGCCGCTGATCGGGAACTGTTACGATCCCAACATTCGGCTCAATGGTGCAGAAAGGGTAATTGGCCGCTTCTGCGCCAGCAGAGGTGATCGCGTTAAAGATGGTCGACTTGCCGACATTGGGCAGGCCAACGATGCCGCATTTGAATCCCATAATTTCTCTATCTCTGTAAATAACGATAGCCGGGGCACAGGCCCCGGCTATCGTTACTGTTAATTATGTCTCTCTGATTTAAACCAGCAGAGGAGCAATAACCAGGGCGACAACACTCATCAGCTTGATGAGGATGTTCATGGCCGGGCCAGAAGTATCTTTAAAGGGGTCGCCGACAGTGTCGCCAATGACAGCAGCTTCGTGAGCAGCGCCGCCCTTCTTCTCGCCTTCAAGCTTGCCCTGCTCAATATATTTTTTGGCGTTATCCCAAGCGCCACCACCGTTAGACATCATCAAGGCAAGCAGAACACCGGCCACGGTGGCACCGGCGAGCATACCACCGAGAGATTCTTTGCCAAGGACAAAACCAACCAGAACTGGTGCAACAACTGCAACGACACCAGGCAGGATCATTTCACGCAGAGCCGCTTTGGCGGAGATATCAACACACTTTGCTGAGTCAGGTTTAACCCCTTCCTTGCCTTCGAGAAGACCGGGAATTTCGCGGAACTGGCGACGGATCTCTTCGACCATCTCGGCAGCTGCACGGCCTACACTAGTCATAGTCAATGCGCCAATAAAAAACGGTAGTGCACCACCAATGAGCAGGCCGATAACAACTTTCGGATTTATTAGATTGATAGTTTCGAGCTTAACCGTCGTCGCGTATGCAGAGAAAAGTGCGAGAGCGGTTAAAGCTGCAGAACCAATAGCGAAACCCTTGCCAATAGCGGCAGTGGTATTGCCGATGGAGTCGAGGCCGTCTGTGATCTCACGCACATCAGGACCAAGACCGGCCATTTCGGAAATTCCGCCGGCGTTGTCAGCAATCGGACCATAAGCATCAACTGTCATGGTAACTCCAACAGTCGCTAGCATACCAACGGCCGCAATACCAATCCCGTAGAGACCGGCAAAATTATTCGCCACAGCAATGGCCACGCAGATAACCAGGATCGGCGCCGCACAGCTCTCGAGACCAACAGCAAGACCTGTGATTATATTGGTTGCCGGTCCGGTTTTACTTGCTTCAGCAATGCGGAAAACCGGTTTATGTGCGGTGTAATATTCGGTAATCTGGCCAATCGCTACTCCAGACAGACAGCCTATCAAGACCGCCAGGAAGACACCAAACTTGAGGCCCATACCCCAGATAATCAAGATAGAAATCACCAGGAAACCACCGGCAGCAACAAAAGTTGTGTAATGCAACGCCTTGGCCGGATCCTGGTTGCACAGTTTTTTCATCGACCAGATGCCGACAAAAGAGAAGAGCAGACCAGCTACTGCCAGAGAGATCGGCAGGTACATAGCCGCCGCCCGGACACCTTCACCTGTCCCCAGCTTAGCGAGAAGTTCAGGGCTAGCTGCAGCGGCAATGGCGATCGTTGCGATGATTGAGCCCACGTAGGATTCAAAGATGTCGGCGCCCATCCCGGCCGTGTCACCGACACAGTCACCGACGTTATCAGCAATAACGCCTGGGTTACGTGGATCATCTTCGGGAATTCCTGCTTCCACCTTGCCGACCAGGTCAGCACCAACGTCGGCGGCCTTGGTGTAGATACCACCACCAACGCGGGCGAACAGTGCGATGGAGGAAGCACCCATAGCGAAACCGTTTATATATTGAACTGTTTTGAGATCTCCGCCATAGGCCATGTAGGCAATACCGACACCAACCAGGCCCAGTGAGGCAACTGCAAGCCCCATAACTGCGCCGCCGTTGAAGGACACCATAAGGGCTTCAGCCTGACCCGACACGCGGGCAGCTTCGCAGGTCCGAACGTTGGCCCGGGTAGCGGCCTTCATGCCGATGAAACCACAGGTCATGGAACAAAGAGCACCACCAAGAAAAGCCAAGGCGGTCTGGTAGTTCATAGCGACGGCAATGATCACAAAAACCACAGTGATAAAGACGGCCAGAACCCGATATTCACGGCCAAGAAAAGCCATGGCGCCGTTATGAATCTCCTCGGAGATATCTCTCATTTTGTCGTTGCCGACCGGATAGCGTTTGACCTTGTTGTACAGGACAATGGCTATTATGAATCCGATGACGCCTAGGATTGGTGCTAAAGCTTGCATATCTGTCTCCCTTTAACCTTTCTTACGTTTTTATTTTGTCAACAAATCACGATTATTATATCGACTCATAGCGTCCTGTGCCCCGTTTCGTACTAGATCTTCCAGGGCCTCGGTCGCCGTTTCTACATATTTTCCCAACAAGGCTCGTTCGGCGGCATTGAAGCGGCTCAAAACATGTGCGGAGACATCGCCACCCGCTGGTGGACGGCCAACGCCCATACGCAGGCGTTTATATCCCGTTTCACCAAGGTCAGCACCAATGCTGCGCAGGCCGTTATGCCCGCCATGGCCACCACCGGCCTTGACCCGAAGGGAGCCAAAAGCCAGGTCAATTTCGTCGTGAACCACAATCAAATCCCCCAGCTCAACACCGAGGGATTGACAAGCAGGAGCAACGCTTGCGCCACTGCGATTCATGAATGTTTGCGGCAACAGAATCGTCACCTCTTCGCCAACGATTCGCCCCACACCATAAAGGCCTTGATAACCTTTACGTTTCAGCGCGATGCCGGCTCTGTCTGCCAGACAGCTGGCAACCATAAAGCCTATATTGTGGCGAGTTTCGGCATATTCAATACCAGGGTTGCCCAACCCAACAATCAACTTCAAAAGCGCCTCGCCTACTCTTCGCTAGCAGCCTCTTCAGAGACTTCTTCTGTCTCTACGCCCTCTACGCCCTCTTCATCCTCTTCATCAACCTCAACTTCTTCAGCCATGCGACCAACAACTGTCAGCACTGTGAAGTTGACATCGTGCTGGGACTCAACACCTTCAGGGAAAGAAACTTCATCAATATGAATACCCTCACCGACGTTCAACGCGGTGACATCAATCTCGATGGAAGTCGGGATATTGGTCGGCAGGCAGTAAACTTCAAGCTCGTGACGAATGAGCTGCAGGGTTCCACCTTCTACTTCGCCCTGAGCTTTACCAACAGGCTGCACAGGAACCATGACGGCCAGGGTCTTTTTCAGATCGATCGCCAGGAAATCAACGTGCGTGGGATTTCGACGGATCGCATCAATCTGCATATCCTTAAGGATAACAACCAGGCCATCAAATGGGCCATCGCCTTTGAGGGTGAGCAGTGTGTTCCAGCCAGCTTCGGTGGCAACTGCCTGCTGAAGAGCTTTCGGTTCAAGACGAAGGTTGAGTGCCTCAACGCCTTTTCCATAAACTACTGCAGGCACCAGGCCGTCCTGACGGACCTTGCGAGAGCCACCCTTACCTGTGCGAACTCGCGTTTCTACATTCAGTACCGATTTGGCCATTTATCTATTCCTCCATCCTTGAACTTCTTAATTTAGTTTCTTTATTGGTTTCTGTCACAACTACACGAAAAGTGAGCTGACAGATTCATCACCGTGAATACGACGGATCGCTTCCGCCAAAATATTTGCGACAGAGATCGTCCTGAGTCGTGAACAATTCTTGACCTTTTCTTCGGTAGGAATTGTGTTACAGACCAGAACTTCCTTGAGATCGCTTTCGTTGATCCTTTCCAGTGCAGGCCCGGAGAGGACCGCATGGGTTGCCGTAGCATAAACATCTCCAGCACCATGGGCCTTGAGTGCTGCAGCTGCCTGACAAAGGGTGCCGGCCGTATCGATCATGTCATCAACGATGATACAGGTCCGGCCATCGACATCACCGATGATATGCATGACTTCTGAGACGTTGGCAGCGCTGCGACGCTTGTCGATAATCGCAAGACCGGCATTCAACCTTTTAGCGAACGCCCTTGCTCGCTCGGTACCACCCGCATCGGGAGAAACAACCACAAGATCTTCTGTAAAGCGGGCCTTGACGTCTTCAAGGACAGCAGGGGCCGCATAGAGATGATCAACCGGAATATTGAAAAAGCCCTGGATCTGACCCGCGTGCAAATCGACGCAGAGAACCCGTTGCGCACCCGCGGTAGTAATCAGGTCTGCGACCAATTTGCTGGTGATCGGTGTCCTCGGAGCAACCTTGCGATCCTGTCGAGCATAACCGAAGTAAGGAATAACGGCTGTGATTCGGGCAGCCGAGGCTCGTTTAAGGGCATCAATCATAACCAGTAGTTCCATCAGGTTATGATTCGCAGGCTGACAGGTCGATTGAACGACAAAAACGTCTCGACCGCGGACGTTTTCGTTAATTTCAACCATAATTTCGCCGTCGGAGAAAGACTTGACGCTTGCCTGGGCTAAAGGCACGGAGAGGTGACGACAGATTTCCTGCGCAAGGGCTGGATTTGCATTACCGGTAAAGATCTTCAGTTCTTTAAACACATCATCACCTGTTTCTCTGGAAACTTCAGGCCATGTCAATGCATGGCCTGTGTCTCAACCCATTATCAATGTAAGCGACCTCCTCAAACATCCGGAGGTAGAAATCTTGCGAGTGGCAGGGGCGACAGGGATCGAACCTGTGAATGCTGGAATCAAAATCCAGTGCCTTACCGCTTGGCGACGCCCCTATTTTTTTTACTCGATGCTACAGTGGCTTAACGACCTGCACCCACCAATCTGTTTCCGTTGACAGAACTTTGGCAACTTTTCCCGCCTGGTCTTGATCGTCAAAAACGCCAAACACTGTCGGCCCGCTACCGGACATGAGTGCCCCGGCAGCACCGCCAGCAAGCAAATGTTCTTTGATCGTCGTGATCACAGGATGACGTTGGCAGGTGACAACTTCGAGATCATTATGCAACAGACGTACTAAGCCGCTTGTTCTCACGGGAAACCTCGGGATTTTAGCGATTGGCCGAGAGCATGTCAACCCCAAAGTTTTGAAAACCCATGCTGTCGAAACTTCTATACCAGGATTCACCAAAACAAACGTAGTTGGCGGCATTCCGGGCCAGGGATGCAACCTGTCGCCAACGCCAGTGGCCCAGGCGGAAGACTGCTCATAAAGAAAAAAGGGGACGTCTGCTCCGATCTTCATACCGATACTTATCAATTCGCTCTGCGACAGCTTCACGCCCAACATGTCATTCAGTGCCAAGAGAACCGATGCAGCGTTTGAGGAACCTCCACCCATCCCTGCCGCAACAGGAATCTTTTTATCAATCCGCACTGCTACGCTGCACTCCTCTCCTACATAGGAGAGGAAAAGGCGTGTAGCTCGTGCAGCGATATTTTCAACACCTGGAGAGAGAACTAGCTGTGGACAGCAAACTGTTATCTCAGCCCCACTGGAGATGGCAATTTCCAGACGATCCTGGATAGCAACCCTCTGCATCAGTGTCGCCAGGTCGTGGTAACCATCTTCGCGGCGACCCGTAACATGCAGGCACAGGTTAATCTTTGCCGGTGCGTGAACAACCTTCTTCATGAATGAACCCTATCCCGCGCCTAGAATCAACGACAACCTACAGTAGCCTACAAATTTGAAACGTCCCTGACCAATACCAACCACAAGATCAACAGTCAAGCAGATCAAGCGTCTCACTCCTTAAAACATGATTTGGTTACCCACTTTACTCAAGTTAGAATCAAATTGGTTCATTACATTTTCTCGACATGGACAAACACGGACAAAATCAAGACAAAACCAAAACCGGCCTCACGCAGAGACGCGGAGAGCGCAGAGAAAGACGGCTCATGGAAAAGTTTTATCGTTTATTTCTTACTCTGCGCTCTCTTGGGACGCAGAGAGCAAAACGAACGGGCCTGAATCAGGTCGTTTGCTTTTCCCGTTTCACGTTTTTCTATGCTTTACTGGAGCGAAACAGATAACCAGAAAATATTAAATTTCTCAGTCGTGAAAACCATAATATACAACAACCTTAATCTTTAGCGCTCACATGCAGGGTTATAAAGATCCACTGCTCCCCTTGAGAACACACTCAACTGTCCCAACTATATTTTTCATGCACAAACAAGCAAATACAAAAAAACGTTTTAAGCCATATTTCAGGAACCTCCCTAGCTGGCCAATATCCGCCACATAAGGTCAAGGTTAGCCACACCGGAACATACGAGCAACACAACCAAAACCATACAGGCCCTTGCAAAACGGCTTCTTTGTGCTTGAATGTACTAGTTGCAAACAGTTTTTTAAGAATGGCACCTTCCTTGCGTTAAGGTGTTTAATAAACATCAATCGAAAGTGGCATTCGCCCTTGTTTCACTAACCCCATTATAGGAGGCAAAACAGCATGAAAAAAGTACTCTCTTTGGTCAGTGCAGTCGCACTGGTCGCAGCATTTGCACTGCCCACCACGGTCCTCGCAGAAAAAACCCGTCTCGGCTTCGGCGGTGGTCCCGAAGGCGGCACCTTCCAGTACTTCTCAAACGGTATCGCTTCCCGTCTCTCTAAAATGCTGGACAATGTTGAAGTGTCCAACATGGCTTCTGCCGGTTCCGTTGAGAACGCTCGTCGCGTCAACTCAGGTGAAATTGATTTTGGCATCTCCTACTCTGGCGACACCTACCTTGCCCGCAATGGCCGCCTGACCAACGACACCAACAAGTATCCCAACATCCATGCTATGGCTTTCCTCTATGGTGCTCCTGCTCACCTGATCGTTCTCGAGAAGAGTGGCATCAACTCGATTGCTGACCTCAAAGGCAAGCGTATCGCTGTTGGCGGCGCTGGCTCAGGTGCAGCTGCTTCCGCACAGCGCTTCTTTGGTGCCATTGGTCTGTGGGACAACATGAATATTGAGTACATCGGCTACAGCAAAGCTGCTGCAGCGATCGGCGATGGCCTGATCGACGCCATGTGGGTTTTTGCCGGATTCCCTAACAGCTCAGTTATTCAGGCTGCAGCCAGCAACAAGATCAAGATCCTTTCTACTTGGGAAGCAGGCGAAAAAGGCGGTGCCTTCGAGCAATACCCCTTCTACGCACCGATTACTATTCCCGCAGGCACTTATAGTGGCGTTGATTATGATGTTATGTCATTCCAGGATTCCGCTCTTTGGGTTGCCAACAAAGACGTTGCCCCTGAGCATGTCTACAATGCCCTGGCAAATATCTACACCAAAGAAGGTCTCTCCTACATGGTCAAAGTTAAGAGCACAGCCAAATCTATGTCGGTTAAAGGCGCCCTTACAGGCATCGTGACTCCGGTACATGCCGGCGCACAGAAGTTCTGGAAAGAGCAAGGGCTCACATTGACCGCGGATCAAATGGGTCAATAAGGTTCAAATATTTCTTTTAGTTCGCGAAGCGGGGCCATTCGGCCCCGCTTTTGCACTCTGTGACACTTTCTACAAAATCAGAAACGACACACATCTCTAACCAGGCAGGTACGCAGAATGGCTATAGAACTCCAGGAAGATTTAAAAGACCTCTCTCCCGCAGAGCAGGAAAAATTAAAAAAATTAATGGAAAAGGATTCCAAGTCCTACCGTTCACCAACCGGCATCTTTAAATGGCTGGTTGCAGTGCTCGGCGGTGGCATGGTTCTATTCTATTTTTACACGGCGGGTTTAGCCGCTGTTGGGACCCAGTATCATCGCGGGGTCTATGTTTTTGTTACCTATGTGTTGGTCTTCCTGCTTTACCCCGCAGGCACGACGCGAATGCGCATTCCGCTTTCTTTGATCATAGGCAGCATCCTTTCTGCCGCAATTGCAGGGCTTGGTTTTTTTGAATCGATTGATGCATTCCATGCTGAGTTAGTAAGTGTCAATATGGGTTTGATAGGCGCTATTCTGTTGGGAGGTGCCGTCATTGGAGCAAGCGCAACCTTTATCGACAACATCCTCATGAAGAAATGGCCAAACAATCCAACTCTTTCTGACATCCTTTACGCTTTGACAGC
>Ga0316201_10004187_pt1 | contig 10846 bp, 8 predicted proteins | sample CS6wburrow_MG_FD_204516 | JGI IMG/M metagenome (GOLD analysis project Ga0316201, IMG submission 204516) | Coastal sediment microbial communities from Delaware Bay, Delaware, United States - CS-6 worm burrow | ecosystem: Environmental > Aquatic > Marine > Coastal > Sediment | place: USA: Delaware... | reverse complement strand
CGACTTTAATTTTTCTATTAATTCACCGCATCCACCATGGGGATATTCGAACTCAGTATGAAGACTCTTAATAAACCTCCAAACAATTGGTAGTCCTTTCTCGCCTTTGCCGTCGATCAATTCGGAAAAGCGCATATGCACTCCATCTCTCAGTAGGTAGTCCACCATACATAATAGTCGATACCAGCGAAGAGACAGTTTCTTGGTACCCAGAAAACCAACGGCTTCAACACAATTCAAATCAATACCGTATTCCTCGGTGAGAAAGGTGTAAACCTGCTTACGATTCCTTATAGAATGGACCGCAACTTCCAATCCTTGAAAACCCCACAAATCTCTAGTCTTCCACGCTCCACCCCAATCCTTGGATTTCTCAACTAGTAAAACCGATTCTCCTGCATTTGCAAGGCGGATTGCTTGGATCAATATCAAGGGGCTGGTTCCGATCAACACCCAATCGGCTAATCGTTGGGGTACCAGAGGATCATGTATAGGACTCAAGTTTTAACTCTCTTTTACTTGTTTACGATTGCCTTTGAATCTACTTATTAATTTCTTGGGTATAGGTGGCATTTAAGCTATATTGCCAGAGATCTGCATATATTGAACATTACTTTTTCTCAGCAACTGGCTTAATTCGCTGCGAATTCCCGTAGCAGTTGAATGGTGAAGACCGGATTCTGCCCTTTTAGCGCTTAATTTCACACCAATTCCAATGACTGGACAGTCGTTGTAAACTGATTGCAAATGTCGATTCCAAAAGTTTTATTAGTCGGTCCGAGCTTTTCAGGAGGCGGTGCGGAAGGGCGATTTTCAAATATCGCCAGGTATCTTTTTGGTGGTAAGAGCGCCGTGGCCGTTCTTACGTTGGGTCAACCGCACGAAGAAGCGCTTCAAACCGAGGTAACTGACCTGGGATGGCGTGGACGAACAAGTTATCCAAAACTCGTATGGAACCTTATGTGGCAAATGCGTAGTCAGAGATATGACGCAATAATGGCCTTTGGTTTGTTTCCTAATCTGGTATCCATAGTTGCATTCATATTGGCTGGTGGCGATACGAAGCTTATCATCAATGAAATTACCCGCCCAGAGATTGAAGCGAAATTTGGACGGGGCCGGGTTTATTACTTCTTGCGTCAAAGACTATATGCCTACGGTTCCCTGATTACTGCAACCTCAATCGATGGATTAACGGAAACTTGCAGACTGGCTGCAATACCGGTTGAAAGCGGGGTCAGGGTTGTCCAGGTTATAGACAGGGAAAGTATTGACAAAAAGGCTCTAGGAAAACTTGAAGTAAAGATACCTCAAGGAAATTTTGTTGTTTTTGTTGCACGCCTGGACTTCATGAAGCGGGCCGATACCGTGATTGAAGCCTTTTCGCTCCTTGCTGAACGAACTGATTGTCAGTTGGTGATAGTAGGCGATGGAAAAGCACGATCAGCGCTTGAATCTCAAGTTGAGCGTTTGAGTCTCCAAGACAGGGTTCAGTTTACCGGGTGGTTGAATAATCCTTTCCCCGTGTTAGTTCAAGCGTCGGCATCTGTTCTGGCTTCAGAGTACGAGGGGTTCTCCAATTCCGTATTGGAAGCAATGTTCTCTGATATACCTGTGATTACCAGTTACTGTAGCTCGGACGCGCGGGAAATGTGTGATAAAGGCGCGGCGTTGGGTTTCGAAGTCGGAGACTATAAGCTATTGGCAGAACACATCGCCAATGTAATCGCGGATAAGGCGCTCAGTGACAAGTTGATACGATGTGCACGTGCGTATCGAAGACCACATGCACTGGAAAATGCTATACCGTTTTACGAAGACCTGATTCGAAAGGTCGTGTCCTCTAACAGAGACTTGCCGGGTTCTGTGCAAAAATTATGACTACTCTAGTTCATTGGAACCCGGGACTGGCGCCGGAATCAGGTGGACCTGAGCTCACGGCAACCAAACTCACCAATAGAATAGTTGAAGAACTGGGTGTCTCGATTATTCTTGTTACTCAATGTCGAACAGGAGGGATTGTTGTTGGAGCAGGAGAGGTTTCCAGAGTGGGTAGACTCATCGACGATAGAAAGTCCATTATGACTCAAATGACGCCATTGAAAGCAAATTGGCACTATTTCAAGGTGTTAATTCGTAGCGTTCAGGTTTTGAATCAAAAGCCTCTCGAACCTGGTCATTTATCATTTTAATGTGTGGCATCACAGCAATTTATCGCTATCGCCACAATACCCCTCCCATTGAGCGCGATGGTTTGCGACGTGTGTGCGACCATATGTATTCGCGTGGCCCCGATGCATCAGGAGAGTGGTTTTCATCAGATGGCCTTCTTGGGCTAGCCCATCGGCGGCTAAAAATTATTGATCTGGATTCAAGGGCGGATCAACCAATGCTTACACCCGATGGTATGCACGCTATTGTCTTCAATGGCGAGATATATAACTACCACAGCCTTCGCAAAAAACTGGAAAGAAAAGGCCACCAATTCACGACCAACAGCGATACAGAAGTATTGCTTCATTCTTTTCTGCAATGGGGTGGAAAAATGTTTGCCCGCTTGCGCGGAATGTATGCATTTGCGATATGGGATGGAGTAAATAAGCGACTATTAATTGGTCGTGATCCTTATGGTATCAAGCCCTTGTACTACGCGAATGATGGTAAGACTTTGCGTTTGGCGTCGCAGGTCAAGGCTCTCCAGGCCAGCGGACAGATAAGTAAAACAGTCGATCCTGCTGGTATGGTGGGTTTTTTGTTGACAGGCAGCGTGCCGGAACCACACACAATCTATCGGGACATCAAAGCCCTACCTGCAGGCCACGCTTTGTGGGCCAAGGATCAGGGTGTCGGTGAGCCTTGGTCTCATGGTTCCGTGGCAAGTGTTTGGCAGGGCGCTACAAGCAACCCGGTGATATGCAATTCAGCCGAGCTTTGTGAGCAGGTTCGAAATGCTCTGGTAGATACGGTATCACACCATCTTATTTCGGATGTACCCGTAGGTGCTTTTCTGTCAGCTGGGATCGATTCAGGAGCATTGGTTGGACTGATGACCGAATCCGACCAGGAGACACAAACCGTTACCCTTGGCTTTGATGCATTCAAAGGGACAGCTCAAGACGAGACAATGCTGGCGGTAAGCATGTCGTCAGCGTTTGGAACCAAACACACGGTACGTTGGATTGATGACAGGGAAGTAGAAATGGTTTTACCATCGATTCTTGATGCAATGGATCAGCCCAGTGTGGACGGAATAAATACTTGGCTGGTTAGCAAGGCGGCGCATGACCAAGGGTTAAAGGTGGTCGTATCAGGTATTGGTGGCGATGAATTATTTGGTGGTTATTCAACATTTGAAGAACTACCTCGCTGGCGAAAACACTTACACAGGCTTGGGATGGTGCCAGGCATCATGAATATTACTTTGCCTTTATCTCAGAGTCTCAGTTCACATGGGTGGATTCATCCGAAAATACCGGGATTACTTGCAGCAGGGGACAATCTAAAGGCGCTTTACCTGGTGCGGCGGGGTTTGTTTTTGCCCTACGAACTTGAGCACATATTTGATGCCGAATTTATAAGGGAAGGCTTAGCATTGCTCAGTCCCCCTGGGTTTATCTCTGCTGACAGTTCTTCACTACCAGACAACGATTTTGCTGCAGTAGCAGTGCTGGAGGGATGTGGATATTTGCGGAACCAGTTATTACGGGATTGTGATTGGGCCAGCATGACACACTCGTTGGAGTTGCGTACGCCATTGGTGGATTACACGTTGTTGAAAACACTTGCACCTTTGCTGGTGAATCGACCCAAGGACTGGCAGGCTAAGGAAGCGATGGCCTTTGCGCCAAAATCACCTTTGCCTTCGCAGGTAATAGACCGATCAAAAACTGGTTTCAGCCTGCCTATGAAACGTTGGCTTGCTCAAAGCCAGACGCTTGACACGTGGCGAAGAGAACCCGCGCTCGCTGGGCCTAATGTTCATTGGTCTCGTCAAATGGCGTATTCGCTTGCATCCGGATTGATGATGCACTGAGATTATGACTCTTTGAGTAAGCAGGAATTACGTTGACACAGAATTCTAAACACCCTCCGTTCAGTGGTTTACTATACGGCGCGCCAATACCCTGACTAACATATAAATCCCAAACCCGACAGCGACACCGAGAACATTTATGCCAATGTCCATAAAACTGGCATCCCTGGATGGTATAAATATCTGCACAAGCTCCATCAATACCCCGAATGCGCCGGCCAACAGGGGAGCGAGGATTTTGTGTCGACGTGAAAACACACCCGCAAGTGAGAGACTCAACAGGGCATAGCAAACAAAATGTCCGAAATTAGGGCTATCCCGTAATGACATTGATAAAGTCGTCTTACTCAAGGATAGAAATTCGGCAACCAGCGTATAAATCTCGCTAAACGTCTGGGTGCTCGTGCAGCTGGCAACAGCGATCAACATAAACATACTTGCGGAAGTGGCATAATAGAAAAGCAACCAGGATTTACCCGATGGTTGCCCAATCAATTGCATCTGTTCTGGTATAAGCAATCAGCTACCCTCCATTTTGGCCCAGCCAACCCGTTAGTAATTTCTGTATATTATGACGCTCTGTGTTCCATTATCAAATAGGCCGCTCACAATTCTCAGTTAAGCGATAATTTAAAAAGAAAAGGCGACCCTGCCCGGCAGCCATGTGTAACGCTGGATGAAATAATCACGAAAATGGTGCAAAATAATACCCAGGCATGAAAGGGGAACATGCCACGATCCGTTCAGCCATCTTACTATCCCGGTTTGGAGAGTATCAACTCGTGGATATTTGACTGGTCTGTAGTGTGATCTTGCAAATTGGGGGGATTCATAGTGAAAAATTACAGAATTGCGGTGTCATGTGTCGGAAGTGGTGTCGGGCAATCGATCATCAACTCTTGCCGGCTTTCACACTTACCCTTGTATACAGTCGGATTGGGTACAAATCCCTTTGCTTTTGGTGCGTACGACTGTGATGCCATGGATTATGTGCCGACGATTTATGACAAGAACTATGTTGATCAGTTGATCGACGTGCTGAAAAAGCACCGTGTGGACCTGGTTATTCCAGGACTGGATGACGAAGTGCTGATTCTGTCCAGGGCATCTGCCCAACTCGAAAAGGCGGGTATTCAAGTTATCAGTGCCGGAACACGGTTGGTTGAACTGTGTCGCGATAAAGAGCGTATGAGCAATGACCTGAACCCCATTGTGAATATATTTGTGAACTCTTATGACAAGAAGAGTGCAGTTGAGGCCATCGCTAAGGGAGAAATTGATTTTCCGTTGATTGCCAAACCGCGCATCGGTAATGCATCCAGGGGTATAAAAGTTATTTTGGATGATCGCGATCTGAACCGAATTAGCGAGCTTCATACCGTACAGGAATTGGCAATTCCCCATGATGATGACCCGAACTTTAATCAATTCATGCAGATGATCAGCAAAAGAGTTAATCCTCAGCTGTCTGAAATATCTATTCAATTGGTAACAGATCGTACCGGTGAATTGATGGCACGCATGGCTTCCCATAATAAATTAAGCAATGGAGTACCGATTGAGATCGTCCCTTTTGAGAACGATTCTGTCTGGAATGCTGTGGATAAGCTTTATCCAGTGCTGAAGGAAATGGGTTTAAGGGGGCCACTCAACATCCAGGGACGCCTGACAAACAAGGGCTTGAAACTGTTTGAAATGAACCCGCGTTTCACTGGTATTAGTGGTTTGCGGGCAATCATGGGATTCAACGAGGTAGAGGCTTGTATCAGGAAGTGGCTCGACGTTCCCGGTGGGACAGCCCCGTTGAAAATTAATCAGAACAATTTTGGCATACGACAGACAGCGGACAAGGTGGTGCCGTTGGAGCGTAACGCGGAGGTCCGCGCAATCTCAGCTTCGGTAAACGGACAGTCTTTAAAGACAAAGAAAACTGTTCTCATAACCGGTGCCGGTGGGTACCTGGGGCGAAACCTGATCGAAGATATGTTGAACTATGAGCAATACGACATCCAGGCTATGGGTATTTCAAAAGAGGCTCTGCTGGAAAAATTCTCCGGTAAGGCAGTGGAGTGCTTCAGTATCGATGACATGCGGCAGGGACGCATGTCGTTGGGGCAGGTCGATCGCTTGATTCACTGCGCATTTGGCCGCCCGCATTGCTCTGCAGAGCAAATCGCCGATAGCCTTTCGTTCACCAGCGAATTATTTACAAACGCCGTCACACAGCAGGTTCCAGCGATTATCAATATTTCCTCGCAATCAGTTTATGGAATAAGTCGTCCATCGCCTTGGACGGAGGAGCTTCCCGCCGCTCCCGAGACCCCCTATGCACAGGCGAAGTATGCGGCAGAGCTGATGGTCGAAAGTGGAAAAAAAATTAACAATAATGTCCGCTTCACTTCCCTGCGACTGAGTAGCCTTTCCGGAGGGCGTGACGGATTTGTACCCAGTGACCTGATTGGGAAGTTTGCCGAAAAGGCGCTTAAAGGCGAAAACATCCACATAATTGGTGGTACTCAGTTGATAGAACGGCTGGATGTAGGTGATGCAACCGGCGCTATTCTCAAGCTTCTGGATGTCGACCCGGCTCTGTGGGACAGGGTTTATAACGTTGGGCCCGGCACGCAGTGCAAAATTTGCGCACTGGCCGAGAAGACCGCGCAATCCGCCGAGAATCTCACCGGCGTGAAAAAATCTGAGATAACGGTGGAACAGAAGGGTGTGCCCGTGCATTTCGGCATGGATATAGCAAAGATAAGATCGGCAACCGGCTGGTCTCCCCGCTACACCATTGACGATACGATTCAGAGTGTTGTGACCTACATGAACACGAACCGCTAGACCGAAAATGCACCAGTCGGCGCCGGCACTCTTCTCAGGATATTAGAACAGAAGTGGAATATGGCGTTTCAGGTAGCATTAGCCTGAGATTCATATCTGATTCGTCACGACAATACTCGGTTTAACTTTCAATAAACGTTTACTTCCAGATGTAAAATTGATGCCGCTTTGCAGGGCAAAACGGCATCAATTCATTTGAAAAACAACAAGAAGCAAAATAATATTCGTAATTTCAAATGCTAAATTGCTTCGTCTTAGGTTATGGCTTACTTAGGCTCAACCGTCAAAACTGCTGAAGCGCTGATATTTTCATCTAGCAGAATTTCATAGTTTGTACAACTTCTGCCGATCATGCCGAGTTCGTCCAGAGGCTTGAACTTGACCATCACGCGAAGTGTGCTGCCCGCAGGGACATTTTCCACGTAAACATCTGCATAAGTTGGATACAGCTCAATCCAACCACCATTTCCATTGGCCAGTTCGCCACCGATGTCATACACATCACCGCTTGCGTCGACAAGCACTACCTGTACGCCACCAGGGACCGAGAATGGGTTTACAGTGCCAATGTCAGTGCAATCGCTGAAGTCTTCTCTGACCAAAACTTCCTGATCCTGGACAACTTCTATGTTGGAAACCGCGAAATATTGACCCGGTGTGATGACTGTTTTCTTCTTTAATCCCTTACCTAATAATACGAAGTCCCCTTCCGCATTCTGTGGCAGAGGATCAGCAAAAATGTCGTCATCCACATTTATGTTTGGCAGCCTGTATTCCTCACACTCATCCTGATCGTAGACTGCGCATCGCATAGACCAATCGTTGTTGGTGTATGTGTAAAATTTATCGATGACCGGAGTGCCGGCAGCACAGGCGGTAGCGTCATTGTATTCAGAAGGCCCGGCGCCTCCATTTTGAACATTCGTGATAGTTGGCGCGGCAAGATCAACCGTATAAATGACGTCATTGTTCCGGTAGAGGAAAAGGGTTCCATTCGCATCGAACCACGCGCCACCGTAATAACGTGCAGGACCTGTTTCGCCGAGTGGCAAGCCGCTGGGCTGCCCAACCGAGCTAATTACACCGGTAACCGGGTTCAATTGAAAGATTTCGCCACCAGTGGGGGCCGTTGGACCTTCACCCGCGGCGCCATAGAGCATACCGTCATCAGGATTATACGCCCAGTCGGCTACTTGAACCGGCCCGCCTAAAATTGGCACCTCGGTTACAGCGCTCGTATCCAGGTCGACCGTGTACAACGTATCTGATAGATAGGTGTTGAGATAGTAGGTGTTTCCATCGGTGGAAATATCTCCAGCCACAAAACGCAAGTCATTTGGTAAACCGACAGGCGTACCGAGTGGAAATACGGTGCCGTTGCTGTCAAGTTGGATGATACCGTAATTTACCTTTGCGCCATCTACTGCCAGCGCTACTGCATACAAAAGGTTTTCAGCGGTGTCGTAACCCAGGTTATTGGCCTGTATAGGAATTTCCGCCCCACCGGGTCCAAACGGACCAGTTAACTGTACACCAATTGGATAGAATTGAAACGGGGTTACATCCTGATCGATTCTGAACAGTTGCGCTGGTGCTGCACGAACGGTATAAGCATCACCGGTGCAGGCAAAAGGCACTGGCTCATCCTGTGCCCATACCGGACCGATAGTCAGGGACAGGCACATCAAACCGAACATTGACACCAAGGTTCGGTAGGTACGTGATATTGTAAATTTACTCATTGAAATCTCCCTTTTAAAAAAAAATACAAGCAAACCAGCCACCTGCTGGTAAGCCTCCTTACTCTCATCTTGGGATAGATCAATCAGGAAGGATCCCCCGACCTCCAAACCCAAGCCTAGATCAACAATCCATTAATCCAGCTTGCGTCCATGCGGTGTTAAGATTTTAACAATCTTATTTAGAACGATAACGCTTTAATTATAGACCCTATTTTTAAACTTGTTTGGATATCGGGAATAACGCGATAAAAAGATACATTTAACTGATCCAGATCAATTTAAAAATTGCGAAATTGTTATACCGAATTGAAATTGTCCGGCAGGGAGGACACCCTACCTGAGTGGCTGACCCAACCGAACATCGGCTTATGATTTACACCCTCATTTTTTCTTAAATAACTTAGCTGGATTGCCATACCAAATCTCATTGTCTCCGACATTTGATCTAACTTGGGAGCAGGCTCCAATGATTGCGTTCTTTCCAATACTGAAACCTGGCATCAACGTGACATTCGCCCCAATCAATGACCCATCACCAATTGACCCAACTGTCTTCTCGCTATCCTCTTCAAGATTTGGCGTGTCTGTAAGTACAAAGCTATATTTGACAGCAACATCGCTACCAACAACGCCATTGGCTGATATTGTGCAGCGGCTTCCAAATGATGTTCGATCTCCAATCCTGACATTTTCCCGAATCTCACAATAGGCTGTAAATTTGCAACCATTACCGATGGTTGCACCTTTTCGAATAATACAAAAAGGTCCAATTTTCGTATCTCTACCTATGACAACATTCTCTTCTACTAACGCTAAAGGGTGAATTTCGGTGTTTTCACCAAGTGTTGCTTTATCTGAAATCATATTAACCCTCCTTGACATTTACCTTTTTAGGCTTGGGCATTCCGTTTGGATGCTCTTTGGAAACAGTTTCTTTAGCTGGCACACCCATCAGGGTCATACCGGGTTTACTGGTGTCTCTTGCAACGACAGCACCTGCGCCAACAATGGTGAAGTCATGTACCGTCACCTTTGGCCTGAAGACAGCTGAGGAACCCACAAAGCAATAATCTCCAAGACTCGTATTACCCCCTGTTATAACGTTGTTGGCTAAATGAACGTAATTGCCGATTCGTGTCCCATGACCAATACGCGCCCCCGGAGCAAAAAGGCTGTGACTTCCTATTTCTGTCGATTCATTAAGAGACCCACGAACGATAATCGAATTGGCACCTAAAAAACAATGATTTCCTATTTTTACCCCGCCTAGCTGCGGTTGCACTATTTTCTCAGTCTGTTCAATATTCCAAACCCAGGCTATGCCTTGCGTTCCGATATCGGAGTGCGATTCTACTGTTGTCCCTGTTCCGATCAGGGAATTGTCATGTATGACCGTATGGCTTCCTATGATGCAATTGTCATCAATTTGGCATTTACCAATGACACAAAAATGATCTATTTGCACATTATTACCAAGTTGCGCCTCCGGATGAATGATTGCTGTTGAGGAAATTTGGCCATTTGATTTACGGGCAAACTGATCGCACAGAAAGCTATAAAAAACTACTTGAGGATCGGTATCAACTATTATGAAACTATTACTATCATCTGCACGGACGGACGTTTTTCCTTTCTCAATCAAAATGAGAGAATCAGTTAACTCCCGGGGCACATCCTGTCCACAATAAAAATAAAATCCTTTGTTAACCGGGTTAAAAATTGATGCGACCACAAAAAAATCATTCTCTTGATTGACCCATTCAAACTTGAGACCCTTAGAATTCAAGTACGCAAGCACATCTTCAGAAGAGATACTAAACATATCTGGACTCCTGGTGGAAAGTCGCAGTCAGCATAGCTTTTGTAATCAACTGCTGTTTTAGCGCGTTAGTTGTAAGTATTAAGTCAATGTCATTGCACATCTTTCAATCCCAAGCATATAGCAAGACCAGTAGCTTCAAGTTCCTCTGTATTCATTATTTGCTTATCCTGACACGCTAAGGGGTTTGCGACTAAGATATTTTATTCTCAGACGGATAGTCTAACCTGAAATTAAATCACCCAGAAGACTATAACTAAAACGTAAACTCATTTTTAAATACTGTAAGCACTTGTTTCAATGTCCGAAATTCAATCCGTGTTAAAGAGTTGATGGCCGGATCTGCTTTTACAATTAACTGACGCAGTTTTAGTCGCTGGTTCACATAAAGAAATTCCAAACCGGGGAATA
>Ga0316201_10004186_pt1 | contig 10846 bp, 9 predicted proteins | sample CS6wburrow_MG_FD_204516 | JGI IMG/M metagenome (GOLD analysis project Ga0316201, IMG submission 204516) | Coastal sediment microbial communities from Delaware Bay, Delaware, United States - CS-6 worm burrow | ecosystem: Environmental > Aquatic > Marine > Coastal > Sediment | place: USA: Delaware... | reverse complement strand
GCGCAGCGAGTCGCAAGCTGTCTTTCAAACAGATGCAAAATGGCAGCGTGGTGATCGGTGGCGCGCATCTTGCCGAACACGATATGCAGCGTGAGACCACACGGATCGACATGGCCAAACTCAAGACCAGCGCACAGACCGTGATGGCCTTGTTCCCGCATATGGCGGATGCCCCGATCGTGCGCACCTGGGCCGGTCTCGAGGCCTTTACCCCCGACAAGCTGCCCGTGATCGGGGCGAGTAGCCGCCACCCCGGCCTCTATCACGCCTTCGGTTTTTCGGCCCACGGTTTTCAATTGTCACCGGCGGTCGGGCGGGTCATGAGCGAACTGATACTCGACGGACAACCCGGCCTGCCGCTGGAGGATTTCCGCATCGATCGTTTTTTCGACGCGAATTCGCCGGGGTGAATCAGGTTTTGGCTTTGCGCGATTTCGCTTCGACCAACGCCTTGGCCTGCTGAACCCATTCCTCTCGTTCGATGCGCCCTTTGAAACTGAGCTGATCAGAGAAGTCGTCGATTTCCTTCGAGGTCCAGTTGGCAATCTGCTCAAAACGGCTGACACCGATAGCCTTGAGCTTTTTCTCGAGAACGGACCCGATACCGCTAATCAAGGTCAGTTTATCCTGCCGCGCCGGCGAGTCGACGGGCGAGCTGCCTGCTTTGACGACAGTCGTCTTGCTCTCGACTTTCTTGCCGGAGCCTTTCTCGCCGGAAGCACCCTTCTTTGCGTCCTTCGCGACCTCCACCGGCGGCTCGTGTTTGGCGAGTTGTTTCTTTAGTTCGCGGACCTCTTTTTGCAGCGCCTTGAACGCCTTCTTGCGCACATAGTGTTCGCGGGTGCTCGCCTTGATCTTTTTGAGCAGCTTGTCGTCTTTCATTCTTTCTTTATCTCCTTGGGTGATTCGGCCAAGCCCAGGCGCTTGTGCTGTCAAACTGCCTGCGTGCTCCTGGCTCTGTAACATTGTTGTCATAGTGTGGCACAGAATATTGTCAAGGCCAGTGGGCCATGCGAACGCTTGGCCCACTAGTCTTCATGCGCAAAGGCCTTGATGATATATCCGCCCGATTTCTCGTCATGCTCAAGCTCGACGAGTTCACGTGACTGGGCCTCTTCAAGCAACCTGCCGAAAGTGCGGAAGCCGTGATAGGTCTCATTGAATCCGGGGTTACGCCGCTTGAGCGCCTGTTTGACCATCGAACCCCATACCTTATCTTCCTCGCCACGCTCCTCGAACAGGTCTTCGATCGTCTCAAGCACCAGGTCAAGTGCCACCTGTCGCTTGCGCTCGCCTTCGGCCTCTTCCGTCGCGGCTTTGGGCGTTGTCTTTTTCTTGCCAGCCGCCTTTTTCGCGACGGTCTTGCGGCGCGCCTTACGCTGCTTTTCATCCCCGCGTACCAGGTCATCATAGAAAATGAACTCGTCGCAGTTGGCGATCAACAGGTCTGAAGTGGAATTGTTGACGCCGGTACCAATGACGATCTTGTTGTTTTCACGCAGCTTGCTGACCAACGGTGAGAAATCCGAATCGCCACTGATGATCACGAAGGTGTCCACGTGCGACTTCGTGTAGCACAGATCGAGTGCATCCACGACCATACGGATGTCGGCCGAGTTCTTACCTGATTGGCGAACATGCGGGATCTCGATCAACTCGAACGCAGCCTCGTGCATGGTCGCTTTGAACTTCTTATAGCGCTCCCAATCGCAATAGGCCTTCTTGACCACGATGTTGCCCTTGAGCAGCAGGCGTTCAAGCACCTTCTGGATATCGAACGCGGCGTACTTTGCGTCTTCGACGCCGAGCGCGATATTCTCAAAGTCGCAGAACAGCGCCATGTTCTGGGTCACGGGCTTGGTATTCAATGAATTTTCACCACGGCTATGCTGATTTACCTGATCTGGGCATCATAGTACGAGCAAGCCAGTTCGGGTGATGCTTTTTTACCGGGTCACGGCGCCAAGCGCGTTGTCTTGGCAGCCTGGGAGATTGACCTGCTGCTATGCTCAAGCTGATGACCGTCGGCTATCCGGCACACCCAGCGGCAGGCGTTCGGTCAGATTCGTGTGCGGGCCTTTTGGCCTGCCTCGATGCGCTGACCTGGGTCTGTATTACAGTAGGAAAGACAGGTGAAGTCTGCTGCGATCTTGTTGGTGATGGTGATCCTTAACGGCTGCTCGGCCGCACTGCCGCGTGGCGAAAGCAAAATCGTTTCGCGCTGGACCAGTTTCGAAGAGGCGAAACAGGCCTACGAACAGATCGTGTCGTACGAGACCCGCGACGAGGACCTGCGTGCACTGGGTTTCTCACCACACAATCAACCGAATGTCCGCATCCTTAACCACGCGGATCTGGGAGAGCGCTTCATGCGGCTGTCGTGGGGTGATCAGGAAAGCATGCCGCTGGGATTGCGCGATTGCCAGAGACGGACTTCGGCCTGTTTCGGCTACGAAGTCGAACAGCGCCACACCTACGACAGGCGCTACGGCAGCTTTTTGGCCGATTTCTTCAATTTCAAGCGCAAGGTCGAGACACGCGGATGGGAGTTCAGAGCCCTTTTCGTTCTGATAGACGGTCTGGTTGTATACAAAGTCTGGGGTGGCACGCCCGACATACGTGAGTACCGAGAGAAGACCAACCCGCTAGGCCCATTGCAGGGGATGGGACCGAGCCTGACACCGCGCCCGGACCTGTGACCAGGGTTGGCGGCCAAGCCAGGCCGCCTACGCTGCAGGGGCGCCTCGACTGGACATCGGGACTGCGATTTTCACCTCGCTACCCCACGGCGGTTGAGACCGTGACTCGCCCGACCCTGGACCCCGGCAACCGCCGGCTACAGATGCCCGCGTTTCTTCAGCAGTTCCGCTATACGCTTGGTCAGAATCAATTCCAGCGCATAGGTCATTTTGGTGCCGGGGATCACCAGCGTGTTGAACCCGGTGATGCTCGTGCCCTCGATCAGACCCTTCAGCTCGAGCTTGTACGCGTCGGAAATCCCGGGGTTGAGGAAATGCACGATGACCTCGCTCTGCTCCGCCGTGGGAATCTCACGTTGCATGAACGGATCCGAGGTATCGACCCGACAGGTGCGCTGAAAGTTGATATCGGTGCGGGAGAACTGCGGGATGATGTAATGCATGTAGTCATATAGACGGCGGTAAATCACGTCCATGACATCTTCCGGTTCATAGCCGCGCTCTGCGGTATCACGCTTGATCTTCTGGATCCATTCCAGGTTTATCGTCGGCGCAACACCGATCAGCAGGTCCACCTGTTCGCGGATATTGTATTCATCAGTGACAACGCCGCCGTGCAGACCCTCGTAAAACAGCAGGTCGGTGTCCGGGGGTAGCGGTTCCCACTCGGTGAAGGTGCCTGGCTTCGCGCCACGGAGTGCGGCCTCGTCTTCATTGTGGATGTAGTATCGACGCGGTCCGGAACCGGTTTCAGCGTAAGACTGGAACAGCTCGTGCTGCTTGTCGAAAAGATTGCCTTCCGGACCAAAGTGACTGAGGTTGCGGTTCTCTTTTTTCGCCGCTTTCAGCTGTTTGCGCATCTCCTTTCGGTCATAGCGGTGAAAGCTGTCCCCCTCGATCACCGCAGCGGTCGCACCAAGGCGGCTGAAAATGTGTTCGACAGCTGTCTTCACTGTCGAGGTGCCGGCACCGGATGAACCCGTTACCGCGACTATCGGATGACGTTGCGACATGCTTCTTGCCCCCTGGCTTTTTTGATTTCAACAGAATCGATCTCCGACCGGCTGAGGGCGATTCGAATCGCGCCGTTAGTTTGAGGGCCGCTCACAGACCATTTCTGAACTACTTGCTGTTTGAGTGTGAGGCAAGCCGAAGGGTATGTCACTGCGGCAGGGGACGTTGGATCGCCCTTACCTGTCCCACGTCAAATATGCAGGGTGACAGACCGTACAGGCATCGAAAGGCAGGGGGGTGAAATAGCGGCTTCCAGGTTGCCCAGATCAGCCTGACACTGCTAACCGCTGTGCACCGATTTCGGACTTCGATGGAACGCCAATATCGGCATCTGATCGGCGTATCTCTGTCGTTCTCGATCGCAGCCATAGGCGCTTCGAGCGAGACTAGCCGCGGTCGAAAACAACCAGCCTTCGGGACGCAGCACTCTCGCCAACTCCTTCGAGTCCAGTTCCGGATCAGCGACGTGGCTTATCGAAGTGTGCGTGATCAGCAGGTGGGATTCTGCGTCAGCAAATCCCAGGGGCGCCTGGTTGTTGTTGGCTACTGCTCCGCGATAGCCAGGTTGGCACCGCAGCACTTGACCGCTGTCGCCCATGAAACCCAATTATGCCATGCCGTCTCCCTTGGCCGCCTTGAGCAACGCGCCGCGTTTGCCGTTTTGTCGTCTAAGATGATGAGGGGTGTCGTCACCGGGCAGGCAGGAGTCGCCCGATGGCTTGCAAGGTCTACTGCACAATTGGGGGGCTTGATGTTTCAGGCAAGAATTCACGGGCGTGGCGGCCAGGGCGTCGTTTCGGCGGCCGAGATGCTGTCGGTTGCGGCCTTTCTCGAAGGGCGACACTCACAGGCCTTTCCGAGTTTTGGATCGGAGCGAATGGGCGCACCGGTCATGGCCTTCTGTCGCATCGATGACAAGCAGATACGGCTGCGTGAACCGGTGATGAAACCGGATGCCCTGATCATCCAGGACCCTACCCTGCTGCACCAGGTCAATCTGTTTCAGGGCCTGTCCGAGCGCGGTTGTGTCGTCGTGAATTCGTCCCGCGACCTGGTCGAACTCGGCCTCGACGAATTCCAGCGCGACAATCCCGAAAGCAACGTCGTGACCGTGCCGGCGACCGAGATCGCACTGGAACACGTCGGGCGGCCCCTGCCCAATGCGGCATTGCTCGGCGGATTCTCGGCGCTCAGCGACCTGATAGAGCTGGCGTCCATCGAGGCGGCGATCAGGCAAAAATTTTCAGGCAAGGTGGCCGAGGCCAATGTCAACGCGGCGCGTGCCGCCGCTGAAGCCGTCAGGCAAACCGGAGTAGTTCCATGCTGAAACAGACAGAGGGTTCACAGGCGGTGGCGGAGGCGATCGCGCTGTGCCGCCCAGAGGTTATCTGCGCCTATCCGATCACCCCGCAGACCCACATCGTCGAGAAGCTGGGCCAACTGGTGAAACGCGGTGATCTTGAACACTGTGAATTCGTCAACGTCGAATCCGAGTTTGCCGCGCTCTCGGTCGCGATCGGCGCCTCGGCAACCGGTGCCCGGGCCTACACGGCGACCGCCAGCCAGGGTCTGCTGTTCATGGCCGAGGCCGTCTACAACGCATCGGGCCTGGGCCTGCCGATCGTCATGACCATCGGCAACCGGGCAATCGGTGCGCCGATCAACATCTGGAACGATCAGCAGGACAGCATGTCGATGCGCGACGCCGGCTGGATCCAGCTGTACGCGGAGACCAACCAGGAGGCGGTGGATCTGCACATCCAGGCGTTCCGTCTGGCCGAAGAGCTGTCGGTGCCGGTGATGGTCTGCATGGATGGCTTCATTCTCACCCACGCCTACGAGCAGGTGGACCTGCCGAGTCAGGCAGATGTGGACCGCTATCTGCCGGCATTTTCACCCCGTCAGATACTGGATCCTCAACAGCCGGTCACGATCGGCGCGATGGTCGGCCCCGAGGCGTTCACCGAGGTGCGTTATCTCGCCCACTACCGGCAGATGCAGGCACTGTGGTTGATCCCGGAGCTTGCCGAGGACTTCGAACAGCAGTTCGGACGCGCCTCGGGCGGATTGATCCATGAGTACCGCACCGAGGGCGCCCGAACCCTGGTGGTCGCGCTGGGGTCTGTGAATGGCACCATCAAAGATGTGATCGATGAGCTGCGCGAAGAGGAGCTGCCGATCGGCTCGGTCAGCATCTGTTCGTTCCGGCCGTTTCCGATGAAGGCACTGAAAAAGGCCCTGCAGGACGCAAGACGTGTCGTGGTCATCGAAAAGTCGCTGGCGGTGGGGATCGGCGGTATCGTCTCAACCGATGTGCGTATGGCCCTGGCCGGCCTGGATACCCCGGTGTACACGGTGGTTGCCGGTCTGGGCGGGCGCGCGATCACCCGCGCCTCGCTGCGCGAGGTCTTCGACCAGGCGAGCAAAAACGCTTTGCAGCGGCTGACCTTCCTCGACCTCAAACACGATGTCATTCATAACGAGATACAGCGTCTGGAATCGACCAGGCTCTCGGGCCCGATTGCGGAAAACATCCTGCGCGAACTCGGCATCGTTGCTGACCATATCGGATAACGGAACGAATCAATGAAATCGTCACCTGTAAAGTTCTATCAGACCGGCACCTATACCGTCGGTAACCGCCTGCTGAGCGAGACGGATCGCTCGGTACAGTCAAAGATGGAGCGAACGAATTCGCTTAATTCGGGACACCGTGCCTGCCAGGGTTGCGGGGAAGCGCTCGGCGCCCGGTATGCGATCGATGCCGCGATGCGCGCGACCGGCAACCAGTTGATTGCCGCCAATGCCACCGGATGCCTGGAGGTCTTTTCGACGCCCTACCCGGAGACATCCTGGCAGATTCCCTGGATACACTCCCTGTTTGGCAACACCGCGGCCGTGGCGACCGGCGTCGCCGCCGCACTGAGGATTCAGGGACGCGACGAGACCCGCGTGGTGGCGCAGGGCGGTGACGGGGGCACGACGGACATCGGTTTCGGCTGCCTGTCCGGCATGTTCGAACGCAACGACGACGTACTCTACATCTGCTACGACAACGAGGCCTACATGAACACCGGGGTGCAGCGTTCCTCGGCCACCCCGCCCGCCGCGCGCACCGCCACCACCCAGGCGGTCGGGCCCACACCGGGCAACGTATTCGGCCAGGGCAAGAACGTGCCGCTGATCGCGATGGCGCACGAGATCCCCTATGTCGCGACCGCCTCTGTCGCCGACGTGCGCGACCTCGAAGACAAGGTGACCAAGGCGATGTCGATCCGCGGGGCGCGCTATGTGCACATCCTGGTGCCGTGCCCCCTCGGCTGGGGCTCGGCGCCGCATGACACGATCAAGCTGGCGCGACTGGCCACCGAGTCCGGTCTGTTCCCGGTTTTCGAGGCGGAGCGCGGTGAGATCACCGGTCGCAGGCACATCCGCCGCCGGGTGCCGGTAGAGGCCTACCTGAGGCCGCAAAAACGCTTCGCCCACCTTTTCAAACCGGTCTTGCAGACCGACGTGATCGCCGGCCTGCAGGCCGTCGCCGATCGCAACATACGCCGCTTCAGCCTCTTGCCGACGGAGGTGACAGCATGAAGAAGCCTTTTGCGATCACCCTCGACGTCGGCTCGAGCCTGGCCAACATTACCGGCTCGTGGCGAACCGAGCGCCCCGTGTACCTCGATCGCCTGCCGCCGTGCAACGCCACCTGCGCGGCGGGCGAGAACATCCAACAGTGGCTGTTTCATGCCGAAGAGGGCGCCTACGAGGCCGCATGGCGGGTCATCACCCGGGACAACCCGATGCCGGCGATCATGGGACGTGTCTGCTACCACCCTTGCGAGAACGCCTGCAACCGCGGCCTGTTGGATGAATCGGTGGGGATCAATTCGGTGGAACGTTTCCTCGGCGATCAGGCCTTGCAGGAAGGATGGACGGTCGAACCGGCGGCCGATACCGGCAAACGAGTCATCGTTGTCGGTTCGGGACCGGCAGGTCTATCCGCCGCCTATCACCTGCGTCGCCTGGGCCATGCGGTGACGATTTTCGAGGCTGAGTCGGCCGCCGGCGGGATGATGCGCTACGGTATCCCGCAATACCGCTTGCCACGCGACGTGCTCGACGCAGAGATCGCCCGCATCCTCGGCATGGGTGTGGAACTGCGGCTCGACGCGCGGGTGAATGATCTCAGCGACACCATGGACGAGGGAGGTTTTGACGCCTGTTTTCTGGGCGTCGGGGCGCAGATCGGCAAACGTGCCTACATACCCGCGGGTGACGCGAACAAGATCACCGATGCTGTCTCCGTACTGCACGGTATGGCAGGAGATGATAAGCCGCTGCTCGGGCGTCGCGTGGTGGTCTATGGCGGCGGCAACAGCGCGATCGACGTTGCACGGACCGCGCGGCGACTGGGCGCCGAAGAGTCGATCATCGTCTACCGCCGGACCCGTGAAAAAATGCCCGCCCATGTATCCGAGGTGCAGGAGGCCGTCGAGGAGGGTATCAAGCTCAAGTGGCTGACCACCATCAAGGCAGCCGAGTCCGAGACCATAACGGTCGAAAAGATGGAACTCGATGCCGACGGGTTTCCGCAGCCGACTGGCGAGTTGGAGGTCATGCCGGCCGACTCGGTCGTGTTGGCCCTGGGCCAGGATGTCGATACCCAGGTGCTGGAGAGTGTCAGTGACCTGCAGGTCGAGCATGGTGTCGTCACGGTGGGCGCCGACATGATGACCGATCATCCGGGGATCTTCGCCGGTGGCGATATGGTCGACGGCGATCGCACGGTCACGGTGGCGGTCGGGCATGGCAAGAAGGCGGCGCGCGCGATGGATGCCTGGTTACGTGGCGAACGATACACCGCACCGCTCAAACCCGAGCTCGCGACCTTCGAACGCCTCAACACCTGGTATTACGCGGACGCCGAGAAGACGGTGCGACCGATGCTCGATGTGATACGCCGGCAATCCACTTTCGACGAGGTGCGCGGAGGCCTGGACGAGGGCAATGCGCTCTACGAAGCGAGGCGCTGCCTGTCCTGCGGCAACTGCTTCGAATGTGATACCTGCTACGGCGTCTGCCCGGACAATGCCGTCATCAAGCTGGGGCCCGGTAAACGCTTCAGCTTCAACTACGACTACTGCAAGGGTTGCGGCCTGTGCGTCGCTGAGTGCCCCTGCGGCGCGATAAAGATGGAGCCGGAGGCCGTCTGAGACCTGGTCGCTGGCCGCCGCCCGGACTCACGGATGACGATCCAGTCAGGCGTCGACCGCTCATAAATTTCTCTTTTCTCCGCATATGTTAAATTGAGAGCCAGCATTCAAGATCGACCGAACACAGCGACCACTGATCCGACCGAACAGGAATCTGAACCATGGGCAGAGACGAACTCATTCGTTACCTACAATCACACACGATCTTTTCCGGGCTCGAATCCGAGCACCTCGGGGTCCTTGCAGACCACGCCCAGGAGAGATCGGCCGTTGCCGGGGAGCTGTTGTTCAAACAGGACGAGGCCGCAGAACATTTCTACATCCTGCTCGACGGAACGATTGAGGTGGAGGTGCCCGCGATCATGGGTCCTGCATTGATCGTGCAATCTCTGGGCGCAGACGACATCCTGGGCTGGTCTTGGTTGATTCCGCCCTACAAGTGGGCCTTCGAGGCCAAGGTCCGCAACGATTCGCGTGTGCTCGTGTTCGACGGGAAGGCCCTGTTGCAGCACTGCGAGGAGCACAACGACTTCGGCTATGCGTTGATGAAACGCTTTACCGCATTGATGTCGGAACGCCTGCATGCGGCACGACTCAAGATGATGGATAACTGGGCGCCGGCCGGTTGGGCGTAACCGTCTCCCACAGCTCCCACCTCGAGTAGCCGGTGTCCTGACGCGGACACCCGGCCGCTTTTTCCTTACCGACCGGCCGGGCATGACGCCGGCCGTTGCGGCGCAGGGTTCCGCCCGGGCGCATTCAAGTTACCCGACCGTCCTGCCGAAAATCTCCCCAGGCGACAAAAAACGGTCTGAAAATGCAAAAAGCACACTATCTCGCGGCGCTGGCGCTCGGCGTCGGCACAGGCACCGGAACGCAATTCCTGTTCGGCGATTTGCTTCCGGGTTGGGCCGAGGTCATGGCGATCAGCCTGGCGGCCGCACTACCCGGCGTCTTGTTGCCACACTATTTCCTGAATCGCCCCCTGGAACGCCTGGTCAACCGAATCAGCGAGGCGGCCGAGCGCCGGGATTTGTACAGGACCGACCTGCAGTCACCACCCCAGAATCACCCTGTATTGCGCCGGCTCGCGGCAGTTTTGGCGGACATGCAGCAGGCCGAGACTGGCATCGCCCGCTCCGTCGCCGAACGCTGCGGTACGCTTGCCATCGAATCGGCCAAGCTTTCGTTTTCGGCGGACAGACTGCAGCGCAAGCTGACAGAGCAGGTCGAACATGCGCGCGCCATTGGCGAAACCTCGCAACAGATTTCCAGCACGACCCAGGACATGGCAAACAGTGCGAGCCAGGCGGAAACGGCAGCGCGCGCAACCCACGACGCCAGCAACCGGGGGAAGGTATCCGTGCGTGACAACATCGAACGCATCCACCGGGTACGCCTGGAGACTGAACGCAGCGCAGCCTCGCTGCTTGACCTGCAGTCCCGCTCGGAAGAGATCCAGAACATCACCCACGTGATCGACCAAGTTGCGGAACAGACTAACCTTCTGGCGCTGAACGCGGCGATCGAGGCAGCGCGGGCCGGTGAACACGGTCGCGGATTCGCCGTCGTCGCCGACGAAGTCCGGCACCTGGCCACCAAAACGACAGGCGCCACGCGTGAAATTGGCGATCAGCTCAACTCGATTTATCAGGAGATCACCCAGTCTGCCTCAACCATGGGCGATCTGGTGACGGTCGTCGAGGACGTGGTGGCAGGAAGCGAAGACGTCGGCGGCACGCTGGAAAGTATCCAGGAGCTGTCACAGCAATCACAAACCGAGATCAGCCATATTGTGCAGGCAGTGCAGACACACGTTTCCTCGATCGGGGAGATTTCAGACGCGTTACATGACATGGAATCTTCGCTGGCGATCAATGAGAGCGAGGTGCGGCACGTGTCTACCGGGGCCCTGCAACTGGC
>Ga0316201_10004185_pt1 | contig 10846 bp, 6 predicted proteins | sample CS6wburrow_MG_FD_204516 | JGI IMG/M metagenome (GOLD analysis project Ga0316201, IMG submission 204516) | Coastal sediment microbial communities from Delaware Bay, Delaware, United States - CS-6 worm burrow | ecosystem: Environmental > Aquatic > Marine > Coastal > Sediment | place: USA: Delaware... | reverse complement strand
TGAGCGCAGCGGTAATCGTCGCAGGCGCTCGATTCCAAGACGCTCATAGACCTCTTCCGGGTCTCGCTCAGACTGTGGCCGCAGCGACTCTTCGAAGTGCAGATTCTCCAGCATGTTGAGGTCGCCCTTGAGACCGGTGCGGTGTGCAAGCCAGACCAGATCGCCGTGAAACGTCTGCCGTTGTTTCAGTACCGGCACTTCATTCCAGAAGACCTGCCCCGTTTCGAGCGACAGCATCCCGGCAATGGCGCGCATCAGGCTGGTCTTGCCACAACCATTGCGACCTTCGAGCAGCAGCAGCTCGCCGCCTTTCAGCGCAAAACCAAGACCCTCAAACAGGCACCTCTCGCCACGGATCAGGGTGAGGTTGTCGCCGGATAAAGTTGTAGTCAATGTCTTACGCTCTGTCGCCGGACGCCGAGGGGATAGAAAACATGGTTAAACATCCTTGTTTTACAGTTAATTATCGATACTTGTTAAAGTTAAATCAAACAATACTTCAGGTTCCTCTGAACGTCGAGGCAATGCATGAATCGAGGTTTGCAACAGCCGTAGCGCGACCGTAGACTGAACGTCGCGGGGTAAAGTTCCTATAAGAAAAGACCGCAACCGAACAATACCAACTATACAGCGACTTGACGATCGCGAGAGGCGACTAATGGACCCAGGGGCTGCGGGCCTAACAGAACAACCCTTCACGACCCAGGGCAAGCCGTTGGCGATTGTATCGTACAGCGCCAGGCAAGCGGCGATGGATGCACTCAACGACACCTACGCACACACTTCGGGGCTCTGCCTGTTCCAGGGCCCGGCATTGTCCGGCAAGTCAACGATCATTCGCAGCTTCATCAATACGCTCCACGAAGACTGCGCGGTAGCGCTTATCGATGGCAAAGGCATCGATACCACCAACCTGCTGCTCGGCGTGCTCTCCCAGTTTGGCTTCAAGCTGGACACGAGTTCCGCCAACGAGTTGCTCGGCCTGATCCGGGTTTTCGCTTTACAGCAAGCCGCATTGCACGAGCCACCGCTTCTCATCATCGAGAACACGCACGAAATGAATCCGGGCGCCCTGCGCGCGCTTTGTGAACTGGCCAACCTGCGCGGTCGCACCGGCAGCGCCCTGAAAATCATCCTCGTTAGCAATCGCTCGCTCGGCGGCATCCTGCGGGCGCCGGCGATGGAATCGATAGCGCGGCGCATGCTGCGCAACCATCACGTGCGCCCCATGACACAGGATGAGTCCAGGCAATATCTGTATGCGAAGTTGCGCGCCGCCGGGTCCGATTACCCGGATTTCGTATTCCCGGATGCCATCTGTGCCGAACTCTGGAAGGCCTCGGGCGGATGGCCCGGCATCCTCGATCGGGTTGCGCTCATGGCACTCGCCAACGCAGAAACGTTGCCAGTTGCCCTTGCACACGTTGAGCGCCCCGCTCTGCCCTCCGGCACCTGGGACGGCGCTGAAATCGCATTGGTCCACCAGGACACTACGCTATCCGCCGATTCGCCACAGTTGATCGTCACCGAGCGAGGCAACGTCGTGAGCGAGATCAATTTGACGAGACCGCGCTTGCTGATTGGTCGATCCGATCACAATGACATCGCGATCGGCAGCCGCTTTATCAGCCGGCACCATGCGTTGCTGGTGCGCCACGGCCAGTCAACATTTCTGATGGACCTGAACAGCACCAACGGTACCTTCGTGAATTCCAGGCGAGTATCGAATCATGTAATGGTGCACGACGACGTAATTACGGTCGGTCATCACAAGATTAAGTTCTTCGACCCGCATGCACAGTCGCGCGGCAGCGCCGATGGCGCTGAGTTCGCCGATACCATCATCATGAAGACGCTGGCGGATATGCGGAATGTACTCGCGCGCGAGAATTCGGCCGTGGTGCCGGACGCCACCGAAGAACTGCCGACGATTCAGGTCTAGCCGAAAAACTCTTCCTTGAAGTGCTTGCGGCACATTGAAATGTAACGGTCGTTGCCGCCAATCTCGACCTGCGAGCCCACGGTCACCGCATTGCCCTCCGCGTCCAGTCGCAGAACCATCGTGGCCTTGGTGCCGCAATGACAAATGGCCTTGAGCTCCTTGAGCGTATCGGCCCAGGCCAGCAGGTACTTGCTGCCATCGAAGGGTTCACCCTGAAAGTCGGTGCGCAAGCCATAAGCCAGTACCGGAATGGCAAGCTTGTCCGTTACCTCGGTCAGCTGAAATACCTGATCACGTGTCAGAAACTGCGCCTCATCGATTAGCACGCAATGCAAGGGCTCGCTCCGCGTGACGCCGTCTACGAGGCTAAAAAGGTCAGTGTCATTTGTAAATGTGGTTGCATCAGTCTCGATACCAATGCGGGATGTGACTTTGCCGACACCGAAGCGGCTGTCCAGCCGCGGCGCCAGAACAAGGGTATTCATGCCGCGCTCTTTGTAGTTGTAGCTGGATTGCAGAAGCGAGGTTGATTTCCCCGCGTTCATCGACGAGTAATAAAAATAGAGTTTAGCCATGGTCCCGTTATTGTGGCATCGCTGCACAAGCGATGCACGGGAATGGCAACTCTAGTCGTTCAGCGTGAGCAGCTTGGCCAGCGTTTTTCGATGGCCGTGGCGGCCGGCTTTTTTGGCTCGGCAGTCCGCGCATTCGTTAGTCAAGGAATGACGACCCGAGATGACCTGGGGTACCGGCGTGACGATGCCGCCGCGCAGGCAGCTACTGCAGATTACGAGATTGCTAAGCTTGTTCAACAAGCGATAGCTGACATTGTCTTTTGCAGTTGAGGCCATGGCTGATCTCCATCCTTGAATAAGCAGTTTTGGCACTTGACGGCGGATTTGGCCAGTAATAGCAACAATAATCTGCAGAACTGTTAACCAGTCGGGGTTTTTCGTGTGAACTGGGTTGTGCTTGAGCCGCCCCTTGCTAGAGGACGTAGTCCGCGACAATTTCCGCGAGGTGGTCGGACCAGCGTTCCGGAAACGGTTCGGTCAATTCAATGGACTTCTCGAAGTCGGGGTCGAACACACGTTCAAACAGTTTCTGCACGTACTCGGGATGTGAGGTTGCAATGTTCAGTTCCTTGTTTGTACGGAAGCTGAGCTTGTCCCAATTCGCCGATCCGAGGCAGGCCCAGCCGTCGAACACAGCCGCTTTCACGTGCGACATGCCCGGGTACAGCCATACCCGAATGCCGTGATCGAGCATCGCATTTGCGGCCAGCGCATTGCTCTTGTTGATCGGCCCATGATTTCCTACCAACGGCAATATCACGCGTACATCAACTCCGCGCCGCCGGGCTTTAGCCAGCTCGTACAGCATCGCGTCGTCCGTGAGATAGGCGTTTTCGATGTAGATGTATTTTCGCGCATTGCGAATCGCCTCGCGCTGCGCGAGAAAGATTTCCGCGACACCGGGACGCGTATGCAGCACGCGCAGCGGAAATCCCAGGTCCTCGGCATTGTTCGGATTTGGCTTCAATCGTTGCAGGGCATAGCCAGCGTCACCCAACGGGCCCGCATGGGCCCAGGCTTTATTGAATTCGTTACTGAGTTCGTCGACCACCGGCCCGCGTAACTCCATCATCAAATCGTGCCAGACGAATCGGTACTCCCTGCCGATGTTCATGCCACCGGAAAACGCGATTTGCTCGTCGATGATCGTGGTTTTGACGTGGTCCCCGGCGACCAGCCACGGGTTCCTGGACTGTCGGACGTCGATCTTCGAATCCGTTTCGAGGAACAGGCGCACCGATTCGGGCGCGACGTACTTTTCCGGCAGGCTGGCGTCGTCGGCCCCGGTCGCGACAATCGTACCCAGACCGTCCAGCAAAACGCGGGTGTCGACACCTTCATCAGCGCGCCGCCGCAGCAGGTTGCCAATTTTCTCAGCGAAGTCGTCATTGTCGAAGATGTAGGTACGTATATCCACAGACTTGGTCGCTGTGGAGATCGCGTCGATAAAGCGCACGAAGTACTCCTCCCCGTCCACAAGATATTCGATCGTACCGCGTGTTGCGCCGTGTCCGGTTACCCGATCGAGTGTCGCTTCCCACTCGTCGAGATCCATGCCCGGCGCGTCATTAAGTTTCGGTATCGGCCTGGACTCCAAGGTGATGAGCCAAGTCGGCCTCACGGTTTCGACCGCCGCGTCTTTGGCCACAAAAAGGAGGCGAAACATCGATGACACTGGTCGTGATACCAGGCCGCCCAGGTGACTTTGTGCGACGTGACCGGCTGACTGGGCGACCTGCGAACCCTTGCTCGCGGCACGCCCCTTCCTGGGGGCCGGCGAATAGCGAAGGAAGACACCCAGCTCCAGGTCCCGATCGACGTAGACGAACGGCAGTGAATATGCGCCGGCGTCACCGGTGCTAAAAACCAGGCGCCGGTCTTCGATGCCCTCCTTCATCAGGAACGTGTCCATTAACGGCTGTGCGCGACGATTGAATTCCGCGAAGTCAATAGTCTCGGCGACCACGTAGTTTTTCGGCTTGTCCGTGAACAGCCGCGACTCAAAATTGTTGATGTCGTTGTAAAATAGAAAGTAGTCGTCCTCGCCGAACTTCATGACGATACCCGTCATGGCGGCCTTCGGCAGGACGGTTTCAAAAACCGTATCGATAAAACGATTCCAGTATTTGCTGCCAAGGACGCGCGGCACAATGAGTGATTCGGGCATTTCCGGCCAGGCGGATTGCTGGTGGAACTGGAGCGGCAAAATGTAAGGGCCGGCATAGCGATCCTCCGTCTCCCCTGCACGAGCCATCAAATCGATCTTATCCGTCCAATCGCCACCGGAATAGACGAGACCCTCTTCCCCCTCGTAACTGAGGTAAAACCGGGTTGGTCCAATGTAGGCTTCGACGGCAACCAGGGGCTTCGCGACCGGCTCCTCGGCAAAGCGGCCCGGCAGCGTACGAAGATCATCCTCAGGCATCTTCTCCACCGTGGACGCACAGGCGCCGGCCAGTAATATCGCCAGGGCGGCAGGCAGAATCTGTAGAAGCAGTCTTCTATTTGATCGGTTCATAGCGTCCTCCCACAGGGCGGAGACTGGAATCTATGACAAACCGAGGGTCGGGTCCTGAGGGTTGCGTGACGTTACGCTGATGGAAGCCTGCGGCGAGGAGAATGGTGCGAAACAGTGGCCATCGTGAGATCCACGGGCACGCGCTGGAGCTCACTAATTTTTTTTGCCGACGTGTTGTGAAAAGCCTGTGCCGGGCTCAAGATGCCGGCTGCGCGGACCAGCTCATTTCGGTCTCGCGGGCATTAACTACTAACCTAAGACTCAAGTCCTATCCTCGTGCCTTGCGCGGCCTGCGTAGCTCGCAAACAGTAGTGCGACTAACATCAACATCATCAATGAAAATAGCGAGAACACACCGCCACCTCCACCGCCACCGCCGGCGCCCTGGTTGACGCCAACAACGACCCTCCGATTTGCCTGACTGGCGTTGGACGCTCGATCCGACACTGTATAGGTAATCGTGTAGGTGCCGACGACCGCGGTATTCACACTGCCGGATATCACGATCGTATCCGTGAGGTCACCGTCGATGTCGTCCATCGCGGTCGCACCCTCGTCGATATACTCGGCACCCGCAGGCACCGTAAAGTCAGCTGCCCCGATCAGACTTAGCTCGGGTGCAGTGATATCGCCAGGCCCGAGACGGCCGATGCCGTTGTTCGCGTGCAGCTCCAGAACGGAGGCATCGCCGCCAGCCAATATCAGATCGAGAGAATCATCTGCATTAAAATCGGCGACCGCTCCTGTCTGCATGCCGGGGCTTACAACCTGTTCGGGGTCCAACGTATATTGGCCACCGGCAGATCCGACATAGACCTGATGAACGCCGGCCGTATTTACCGTAACGATATCCAGTTGGCCATCAGCATTGAAGTCTCCGGTCAACAGATCGCTGGCCGTCGAAGCCCCCAACGTAATTCCGGCGACAAAGCTCCACTCTGATTGTCTCAGCATCAACTGTGTGTGTGGCGGGCGGAGGTCGTCGCCGTCGATCGCCAGCAACAGATCCGCATCGCCATCACCGTCGAGGTCCGCCGCGCTCAGTTTAGCGATGGAGCCTTGTTGAAACGATCCTTGGAGAGCAAACGTCCCGTTCTGCATGTTGCGTAGCAAATTAACTCTGCGGTCGCTGGCGGCGACGGCAGCGATATCCTCGAAGCCGTCCTGATTCAGATCTGCGATGACGATATCCAGCGATGCGCCACCAGGGAGCGTGTCGATTGCTGGCATGCCCGACTGCCGATTGCGCGCGATCAACGTACCAGATGTTCCGGCCATTACGAGTTCTGACGCACCATCGCCATCCGCATCTATCGCTGCGAGTGCTTTCACCTCACCGGCTACCCGTGTAGAGATCTCGATCGATTCGGCAAACGAACCACTCGCACTACCCAGGTAGACGCGCACACTGCCCGCCGAGGGTCCTGCCACGGCGACATCATCGAGCCCGTCGGCATTCCAGTCGAGCAGTGCCAGGTGCGATCCGCCACTGCCGATCGTCGTGCCAGGCGCTTGCAGCGTTCGGTTGCCCGCATTGAAATAGACTCTGGTGTCGTTGCCGGTCACCGCGAGATCGAGTAACCCGTCCGAGTTGAAGTCTGCGGTCGCGACGTCCATGCCGGATTGATTTAGCGTCTGCGTCGGCCCGTCGCTGAAAGCGATTGCGACCTGCGCGCTGACTATTGCCGTGTTGTTGTCCGTCACAGGATCATCGGCGACAACGGCGGCGATGAGTGTGTTGTCACCGTCACCCGCCTGCATTCCCTGAATGTCGTAAGAAAAAGATGTCCCGGCCGCCAACTGTGGCAACACACAACGCAATGCTGGAGTCGGCGAATCGTTCGATGTGATTGTGCAGCCACCGGGTGCCACCAGCGATAGAGCCGCGCCACTGGTTGTCCAGGAGCTCAGCAACTCGCCCTGTTCCAGCTGCGCCGGACCCTGGTTCTCGATATTGATGCTCCACAAGATCTGATCGCCCAGCAACGTCGGATTCGCGCCGACACTGCTCGAAACAGCCAGATCAGCGCGGTTATTCCGGAGAATCAACAATGCGAACGTCAGCTCTGCGCTCGCGCCCGCCGAGTCTGTAGCCGTAACGCTTACCGAATAGGCGTTATCTCTCGCGTCGGCTCGAATCGGCGTACCTCGTAACAGACCGGTATCCGTGTCCATTACGATCGCGCCGCTTGAGGGCAAACCGCTGGCGCTGAAGCGAAGGCTGTCTGCTTCGTCGATATCCCCGAAATTCGCCGCAACCGATAACGCGAATTCAGCGCCTTCCACGGCTTCCTGATTCTGTACGGGAGCCACGACAAACGGGGCATCATTTTGGGGCGCTACATCAACGCGCAGGTCGAAAAACTCACTGAAGTTCGTCCCGTCGCTAACGCGTACCGGCACTATCAGCTGCCCATTGAAGTTGGCGATGGGAGTGATCGTCGTCGCAACTCTAGTGTAGTTTATGCCGTCTGAAACTTCGAGCGAGAAGTCCGCCGGGTAGTCGTTGTCAGGATCGACAACCTGCAAGTCCCGCAGCTCTATCTGCACGGACCCGTCTTCGAGCGCGACCACCGGATTCTGACCGACGATTACCGGCGGCACGGGCTCACCTTCCACAATACGGATGCTTACTTTGACCTCGCGCGAATATCGCCTCCCATCAAACGCACGATAGCGAAACTCATCAGAATCTTTCGAGCTGCCGTCATGACGGTAAAGAAACGTCCCATCCTCAAAGAACGTGAGTTCGCCGCGTTTAGGTTTACGTCTCAGCTCGGCGGTTAGGCGATCGTCCTCGATATCGAAGTCATTGGCGAGGACGCTGGTTGCACCGCTGTCGAGTACGGATACTATTGCACCGCGTTGCACCGTCGCGCTGTCCGCCACGGCGAAAGGCGGAAAACCGGACGCCGCAGCAAGCCCTGCATAGGCGACCAAAAACCCGGCTACTATCAGGACTGCAGCCTGGTGGGCCCGAAATAGGTGTCGAAGTGAACGCACTGCAACAATTCCGCCTGTTGTTCTTAGAGGTCTAAGCGAATGAAGAAATATTCTAGCCCAATGACTCGCTGGGATACAGCGAATATGGCCGTGCGCCGATCGTATTTCGTATTAAGTAAAATTGCCCGGAGTCGGCGCTCGGCTGCATGCAAGGAAGAAATTCTTAATTCGGTCTTTATCTGGTCCTGGCTGGCGTCGCAATTGTGATCCTGTAGCAATTCTGCAGCATCCCCGTACTCAGCAGCGGGTGTTAGATGCCATTCAATCAATCCTGCTCTGATTTTCTTACTCGCTGAACGGCCGCTTGCGGCCGGCAGCGGCTGGACAATTCCAGCTCCAATTGCGAGAAGAAGCGTGACGCATGCAAACCGTCGCCCAACACGATAGACATATATTGGTTGTTCGACATGAATGCCCGACTGGAGATACGAACATTGCTGGTCAGTAGAAAGCCAAGCATTAAGTTAACTGTCAGGCAATCCGAGCAATTTCTATACTACGCTTGGCAGACAATAACGAGAAAGCCAAACACGAAGAATGCGCGGGGACGGAAAGCAGGCCAATCAAAACGCTCCGCCGTCGCTTTTCAGCCGCAGAACAGAAAGGCTTTTAGATTCTACGAGAAACTTCGAATGTCCTTTTTAGACCACTTCAAACTCAATGAGCAGCCGTTCGGGCTTACACCAGATCCGGAGTTTATCTACTGGAGCGACCAGCACGCCAATGCCAAGGCGTACATGGAATCGACGACCTCGTTCAACGATGGCTTTGTGCTAATTACCGGTGAAGTCGGATCTGGAAAAACCACACTGCTGGAGTCGTTTCTGGCTGAACTCGAAGACGACGTTGTTTTTGCACGAGTCTCGCAGACTCAGCTCAAGCCGACGCAATTTCTGCAGGCCATCCTGGTAGAGTTCGGCTTCAAGCCATTCGATCAACGCAAGGTCGAGCTGCTCGACACACTCAACATGTTCCTGATCGAGCAGTACGCCAATCGCAAAAAAGTCCTTTTGATCGTGGATGAGGCGCAGAACCTAAGCAAGAAGGTACTCGAAGAGATTCGCATGTTGTCGGGCATCGAGACACACAAGGAAAAAGTCCTGCGAATCATACTTGCCGGTCAGCCGGAGCTCAGGGAGAAGCTGGATTCACCCAATCTCAAGCAACTCGATCAGCGCATCAGGTTACGCTTTCATCTCGGCCCATTGAGCCGCCGCGAAATGTGTGAGTACATCTTGCACAGACTGAAGGTCGCCGGCAGACCCGACAATGACGTTTTCGCGCATGATGCGTTCGCATCGATATACCGATATACCGGTGGCATACCCCGATTGGTCAACATACTGTGTGATACCGCCCTTCAGTGCGCTTTTGCTGACGGCAAGCTTACCGTCAATGCAGAAGACGTGATGTCGACGGTGAAAGAACTGAACTGGAAGAAGCATGGCGCGCACGTCCGTAGCGTGGCGTAGTCAGCACGAACGGCCCGGCAGCCCCCAACTGCTTGGTCGTACTCCGGGTTCGTGAACATTCCCGAATTTAGCCGACGCCGGTCTGGATCGTCGGTGTAGTTGGTGCCCAGGACCGAACTCGAACCCAACCAACGACCTCTCCGGGGAGGCCGCCCGAGGGGTTGTTCGAGCAAACATGAGGTAACCACCAGGGTCAGCATTGTGGATTGGATTCGGGGATGCTGCTTGGCCGAAATGTGTGTCATAACGGCGCTTCGCCTCAGGATTCAAAATCGGCGGCCTCTGGCCGCGGATTTTGGTGCCCAGGACCGGACTCGAACCGGTACGTCCTTTCGGACAGCGGATTTTAAGTCCGCTGCGTCTACCAATTCCGCCACCCGGGCGCGGCCATAAAAAATGGAGGCTAGGGTCGGAATCGAACCGGCGTACACGGAGTTGCAGTCCGCTGCATAACCACTCTGCCACCTAGCCCCGGCAGTCAAACGAAACGGTGTCAGGCACCGGTCCGTTGAGCAGGCGTCGGAGTATACATCGACCGGACCAGGAATCAATTTGCCTCGGCCTGATGCCGACAATTTCCGGCTACCGCGAGCATAATGGCGTCATGCGCCCACTGTCCGTCATTACCGTCTTACTCGTGTCCGCAGCCGCGGCCTCATGCACTGGAGCCGAACCACCGGCATTCGGCGAACCCAGACCGATTCATTTGCCGTCAGCAACCGATGCGACCGGCCCACGGCTCTCATCCGGGGCGGATGGCACCGTCCTGTTGAGCTGGATGCACCGCGAAGAAAAAGGCGCAACTTTGCGCTACTCGCCGCTGGGGCCTGGCAATTGGCTGGACGCGGTTGACGTCGTCACCGATCCGAATATGTTTGTGAACTGGGCTGATCTGCCATCGGTGATGCCGCTGGACAATGGGCACTGGGTTGCACATTGGCTGAGCAAGAGCGCCGCGGCAACGTATGCCTACGATGTCCTGTTGGCACAGTCAACAGACAACGGACAAAGCTGGAGCGAGCCTGTGCGGCCCCACACCGACGACACACCCACCGAACACGGGTTCGTCTCGATTCACGCAGAAGACGATTCTACGGCCCTCCTGTGGCTTGACGGGCGAAAGACCCGGGTCGAGGCAACAGATGATCCATCGGCAAACAGCATGACATTGCGTTCCGCTGTCGTCGGACCCCACGGAGAGTTGCGCCGGGAACAACTGGTCGATGGCATGGTCTGCGACTGCTGCCAGACCGATGTGGCCCTTTCCAGCGACGGCCCTGTTGCGGTTTATCGCGATCGCACGGTGAAAGAGATCCGTGATATCTACGTGACGCGA
>Ga0316201_10004184_pt1 | contig 10847 bp, 9 predicted proteins | sample CS6wburrow_MG_FD_204516 | JGI IMG/M metagenome (GOLD analysis project Ga0316201, IMG submission 204516) | Coastal sediment microbial communities from Delaware Bay, Delaware, United States - CS-6 worm burrow | ecosystem: Environmental > Aquatic > Marine > Coastal > Sediment | place: USA: Delaware... | reverse complement strand
AATCCAGCTTTTGGTTGGGAGTGAAATAAATGGTCGATACTTTGTCGATTCGGCCCCGGTTCTAGAAAGAGATTGGGCCAGACGAGCTGGTGTTGGGTGGATTGGTAAAAATACCTTGTTGATTCACCCCAAAAAAGGAAGTTTCTTCTTTTTGGGTGAAATTGTATTAGACCTTGAAATGGTCTATGATACTCCCATCAACGATTACTGTGGGACTTGCCGGAAATGCATCGAAGCCTGCCCCACAGAAGCGATATCTCCACAAGGATATGTGATGGACGGGAGTAAGTGTATCAGCTACTTAACGATTGAATTAAAAGAAGCGATCCCGACTGAATTTAAAGGCAAAATGGAGGGTTGGGTTTTTGGATGCGATATTTGCCAGGATGTTTGTCCATGGAATCGTTTTTCAATAAAGCATAATGAACCTGCATTTCAACCAAAAGAATCATTTCTGCAAATGGAAGCTGAAGAATGGTTTGATTTGACTTCTGAAACGTTCTCTCAACTCTTTTCCAAATCTGCAGTCAAAAGAACAAAGTACGCAGGCCTAAAACGTAATATCAGGTTTACTCAGCAATAAGATTTTAGAAAGTTTCATGAGAAAAGATGTCCGAGTGGTGACAAATTGTATATTTTAGTACATAACTATACATAACATATTACTCAAATAAAACTTTTCTACCATGAAACTAAGTGACTCCCGCCCAAATTTTTATCAGTCTATTTTGTTTTTATTTGTCTTCTCCCTATTCATCTTTTCATGTAATGATGATGAACCAATTGTAACAACAACTACAATCGATGATCGTCTCAAATCAGCACTCATAGATCAATCACAAGGAGCGGGACTTGATTTTTTTACAATGCCTGCCTCAGATGATTTCAACAAAATTCCACAAGACCCGAAGAATCCACTCACCGCTGAGAAAGTTGCCCTGGGCCAAATGCTTTTCCACGAAACTGCTTTATCTGTACATTCTAAAGTTGCCGAAGGAGCATTAACATATTCTTGTGCGTCTTGTCATCATGCAGGTGGAGGATTTCAGGCATGTAAACCACAAGGGATTGGCGATGGTGGCGCTGGCTACGGGACACATGGAGAAGGTAGGGACAGATATGATTTTTATCAGGAATCTCAAGTCGATGTTCAACCGATCCGCACTCCCTCAGCAATGAATGGTGCGTATCAATCAGTCACCTTATGGAATGGACAATTTGGTGCGGGTGAGCTGAATACTGGAACTGAAGCCAATTGGACTCCCGGTACTCCTAAAGAAAAAAATCATCTTGGATACCTTGGTCTTGAAATACAGGCTATCGCCGGCTTGGGTGTTCATCGAATGGATTTTACGCAAGAAATGGCTGAAGATTTAGGGTACATGCCACTATTCAACAAGGTTTTTTCGGACTTTCCGGAGGAGAGACGATATACATTGGAAACAGCAGGACTTGCAATAGCTGCATATGAGCGCACGATCCTGTCTAATCAAGCTCCTTTCCAGAAATGGTTGAGAGGAGATTTACATGCAATGACAGAACAAGAAAAGAATGGAGCTATTGTCTTTTTCGAAAAATCAAACTGTGCCGATTGCCATACTGGTCCAGCCCTGAGTTCAGATCAATTTAATGCGATCGGGTTGAATGACCTGGTAGGAAATCATATTTTTCAGTCCGATCCTAACTCCGAAGCACACCAGGGAAGAGGAGGGTTTACTGGCAGAGCTGAAGACATGTTTGCTTACAAAGTTCCACAGCTTTACAATATGCAAGATTCACCATTTTTTGGGCATGGAGCATCATTTACGACAATGGAAGCCATTGTCAGGTATAAAAATGATGCAGTGAAACAGAATCCAAAAGTGCCGGACTCAGCGCTTGACGAGACGTTTGTTCCACAAAACCTTTCTGAAAAAGATATTGAAGACCTTGTTGCTTTTTTGAAAGATGGATTGTATGATCCAGATTTGTACAGGTATGAACCTGCTTCAATACTTTCTGGCCAGTGTTTCCCAAACAATGATCCGATATCAAGAGATGATTTAGGGTGTAACTAAAGGGAGCAGGAGGCAGTTGTCAGTGATTGAGATTGGATTGCCATTTTATCGGGATGTGATATTTTAATCCAAATAGGATTCCCATAAACGGGATGAGCCAGGCAACTCTTGATTGAAGGCGGGCGAGTACGTTTCCAAAAGTCGCTGTCACAAATGCATTGGCAATCACAAGGCTAAGGATGATCAATAACATCAGCTTTTCTTCTGATGTAAGCTGAATTCTTTTTTGCCCAAAATAAAGCCATGACAGGTAGAGCAATGAGAGCATGACGACCCATTGATAGCGATTGTTCGATCGGCTATATTTGAGCCTGGAAGTATTCTGAAGACTGTTTAAATAAGTTGGAAGCTCATATTTATAATACTGGACCATTTTCCAATAAGGGTTGGATTCGGCGATATGCGGCGTCAATCCATCGCCCACATCCGTTTGAATGAGCTGAGAAAGCGAACTAAAAAAGGAACTATACAAAAATTGAAAACAGTATTTTGGTGTTGTTAGAATATCCCTTGTCATCTTCCGGTATTCATGTTCCGGGTCATCCCAGCCGCTGGTTTTATAAAGCGGGCTTTGATCGTTCCAAATAAATTCTATGGCGTTTTTAGGCAGGTTGTCTTTGTAATTGCATAGCCCGATTTGATTAGACTCGCATTCTTTCCTGAGATATCTTTGAAGCGTGCCAGTCTCCAGAAAACGGCCGGTTAAAAAAACATGTGTTGATTTATTGACTTGAAAGTTACGATCTACTGAAAAGTGCATTAAAGGCACAAGTAACCAGCAGGATATGCAAATCCCGGCCAACATAAGCCCTCTTTTCAACTTGTCTTTTTGAAGCCAATAGAAGGAAAGAAGCATGACAAGAGAAAGGATAGAAAAAATGAGCAGGTGAGAGGTGTGCGTTGAAATCGAAAAAACCAATAAAATGGCATATACGACACGCATGCGTTGCGATTCATCAAGGATGAATAATAGAAAGGCAAGGCCACCGACAGCAATAAAAAGGTCAGGCATGATCATACCAGCATACCATGATACACTAGTCATAGCTGAACAGGAAGCAAAAAGGAGGATTTGTGACCATACTGCATTTGACTTGCTACCTATAATTAGTTTAGAAAGTCTGTTCATCAGAAAATAGAGGATGATGCTCTGGCAAATAACCGTCAACCAAAGTGAGAAGCTTAAGCTTGAAAGAGCGATCAAAAGAGAATACCCAAATGGTCTGTCACGGGCTACTTCCAGGGTAAATGCGCTATTGATGTACGTTCCTGTATCGGAAGTTACAAGGGGGTATCCGTTGTATAATGCAGCTCCCATCAGGAATGCAATACAGACAAAAAAGACACAAATGTTTTTCAGATTGCGGAACATGCTCGTATTATTTAACCCTGGTCCTGCTTTGCGAATACTTTTCTCAGTAGGTCTGTTGTCCGCGATGAAACATCTGTTCGAATCTGCTTTTCTTTCTTTTCAACCATACTAAAAAGGCCCTTCAGAGCTTCTTGTGTCACATAGTCTCCAAGGTCAGGATTCACATTTTCTACAAAAGGTATTTGATTATATGCTGTTACGGCATCAGCCCAGTACTTATTGGCATTTACCTTGTCAAGAGATTGGTCAATTACAGGTTCAAACTCTGCGTACAGCGGTGTATATGTCGCCTGGTTTAAATAACTGGTTGCAGCATTTTCTGGGCCCATTAAAATGTTCAAAGCATCGTCAAAAGTCATTCCTTTGATTGCTGAGACAAATATAGGCGCTGCCTTTTTTGCTGCATCTTCTGCTGCACGGTTCAATTTTTGAAGGATCACATTTTCGATGTCCGAAAAGCCTGGAATTTTTTCTAGTTTATCGGTTACTTTTCTAGCTTCAGGTGGAAGCAGGATTTTATATGGGCTTTTGAAATAGCCATCAACTTCAGAAAGCTTTGATGCACCTTCCTTAATCCCGAATTCAAGAGCTTGCTTCAATCCTCCCGAGATTTCAGCCAGGGAAGGCTCATTAAGGAATCCCTCGGCTGCCTGCTTTAAAGTATCGCATGAAGGAAACAGAAATAACATGCACAAAGCTGGAACAATGAATTTAACTTTCATAAGAACAGTTTTAGATTTTCTCTTTTTGAACGAATGTATCATCCTCTTTATGCGTCATCAGGGATTCTAAAGATCACATGCGCATTATTTACTGGTCCACCCAGGTCAGGTGCCATTTTCCGCACCTTTACTTCAAGGTTTTTAATGTGAGGATAGCGATCATACACTCTGTTCCCAATTGAACTAGCCACCTTTTCAATCAGGTGTTTTGGTGCATTCATTTCCTCTTTACAGATATCATAGATGACCTCGTAATTGATCGTGTCTTCCAACTCATCCGACTTCCCAGAGATTTTGATATCAGACTCAACATGGATATCAACCAGATAGCTTTTTCCACGTTTTCTTTCGTCAACATAGTATCCATGATGTCCATAGAATTCCATGCCTTCAAGCGCAATTCTTCCCATGATTTATGATTTGTTGAGCAAGCAAAATAAGATTATTTATTCTCTTTAACGCCTGATCGAAATTAGTCCTTTTGACGTACCTTTGCGAGACCTAATAAAAATGCTTATACGTATGGAAACCATCATGAAATCAAACAAAGTCGATAAGTTTCAACACCATGATTATTATGGTGTGGATGAACTACTCAGCGAGGATCATTTATTGGCCAGAGATGCAGTTCGCGAGTGGGTCAGACAGGAAGTGACACCCATTATTGAAGATTATACTGAGCAGGCGAAATGTCCTACTCACCTTTTCAAAAGCCTCGCAGAAATCGGTGCTTTCGGCCCGAGTTTACCTGTTCAATATGGTGGAGGTGGAATGGATGAAATGGCGTATGGAGTCATCATGCAGGAACTTGAACGGGGTGATAGTGGAGTCCGGTCGATGGCCTCTGTCCAGGGATCATTGGTCATGTACCCGATTTTCAAATTTGGCTCAGAGGAGCAAAGGATGAAGTATTTGCCAAAACTTGGTTCGGGTGAATTGATTGGCTGTTTTGGCCTAACAGAACCGGACTATGGTAGTAATCCATCAGGTATGATTTCCACGATCAGGGATGATGGTGATGCTTATATATTGAATGGTGCAAAAATGTGGATTACGAATTCACCTGTCGCTGACCTGGCTGTCGTTTGGGCGAAAGATGAAGAAGGCAAGATCAGGGGAATGATCGTTGAGGCAGATTCTCCCGGGTATAGCGCTCCTGAAATACACGGTAAATGGTCTCTACGTGCGAGTATAACCGGCGAGCTCGTGTTTGAAGATGTGAGAGTACCAAAAGAAAACATGTTTCCTGATGTAAAAGGATTAAAGGGCCCGTTAAGTTGCTTGTCAAAAGCACGATATGGGATAGCCTGGGGAGCGATCGGCGCAGCCCTGGATTGCTATGATAGTGCGCTCAGGTATTCTCAGGAGCGAGTCCAATTTGGCAAACCAATTGGCCAGTTCCAGCTACAGCAAAAAAAGTTGGCTGAAATGATCACCGAGATCACAAAAGCACAATTACTCGCCTGGCGACTTGGTAAGCTCGCAAATGAAGGGAAGGCCACTCCAGCCCAGATATCCATGGCAAAACGAAATAATGTTCATATGGCCCTGCAAGTGGCCAGGGAAGCAAGACAAATACATGGCGGAATGGGTATTACGAATGAATATCCGATCATGAGACATATGATGAATCTCGAAACTGTCCTGACATACGAAGGCACGCATGATGTTCATTTGTTGATCACCGGGATGGACGTAACGGGACTGAATGCTTTTAAATAGAAAAGGTGGCTGCTTTACATCCACTTGTTGAATCAGTTTATCTAATATTTCAGTTAATATTTACTTAAGGGCTTTTTGTAGAGCAACTTTTATATTATTTTATTGCTTCATAGTAATGGACTTCTGATTACAGGATTATTCAAACTACGTCGTATGCGACTTTTTTTACTTGTATTTTTATACTTTCCACGTTTACTGATGGGGCAGGAGGTGATTCAATTAAATAATCCCTCTTTTGAAGATACCCCAAGAGCTGGTGGACAGTATTATTATGACCCTGAAATCAAAGGCTGGTGGGATTGTGGCACATACTTTTTCAAAGGCCAATCACCACCAGATATTCACCCAACAGATGGTTTTGCCTGGAGTGTAAAAAGTAGTCCACAACATGGGAATACTTTTCTTGGTATGGTGGTGAGATTTGATGATACTCAGGAATCTCTCGGACAAGCACTTGAAAAACCCCTGGAAGGTGGGAGCTGTTACTCTTTTTCTTTATTTCTGAGTATGTCGAATGTTTACCTCAGTCCTACCTGGCGAAATCGCGAAAAAGAAGAAAACTTTACCACACCTTCGGTTTTACGCATCTGGGGTGGAAATAGTTTTTGTGATAAAGCGGAGTTGTTAGCAGAAAGTGAGCCCGTTAACAACAACAACTGGAAGCCAAATTACTTTAAGTTTACACCCAAATTTAATCATCGATATATTGTACTTGAGGCTTATTATGAAACGCCTGTTTTGTTTCCTTACAATGGACATATTCTCGTTGATAATTGCTCGCCTATTACGGAAATAGAATGTGAAAAAACGATTGAGGATATAGCAGATGAAATGCAGTTGCAGGAGACAGAACGGGTTGAAACAGCTATCGTTGTGGAGGAAAAGCCCGTAAACACAAAACCAGAGCCAGTCACAAGTGATCCGGTGGAAGAAAGTGATACGGCAAAAGAAGAAAAACCTGTTGTTGATACGCAACTTCCAAAATCCCGCAAACCTAAAATATTAGATGAGCTCGATGAGCGGAAAATGACTGAGGGGCAAACGATCAGGATCAGGAATCTTTATTTCAAAGCTGACTCAAGCAATATCACAGAAGAAAGCTTTGAAGTTTTAGATGAGCTTGCACACTTTTTGATTTACCATCCGAATGTAATCATCGAAATCGGTGGGCACACTGCTACGCATGTGACGCCTGAATATGGAATTGGGTTGTCCAATGAACGTGCTGGCGCAGTTGCAGAATATCTGTTCTTAAAGGGAGTTCCAAAGGACCAGGTAACCTATAAAGGATATGGAAAAGAACACCCGATTGTTAAAGATGATCGACATAGTATCCGCCTCCGGGAAAAAAATCAACGTGTCGAGATAAAAGTACTTTCTATGACTGGTGAAAAACAAGGATAAAAGTCTTTGATTTTATTCTTCCTGAACAACAAAACCTAGTTTTTTTAAATCGTTCCAATACCCTGGATAGGATTTCTCTACTACGCTTGGTTGTGCGATTCTGACTGGGTGTAACAATCCCAAAGGCGCAAATGACATAGCCATTCGATGATCCTTATATGTTTCAAAAATGGGTGTGTTTTTCCACTTTGGTTGACCACCTGTTTGATACCTGCGTAATGGATAGAGCAGATGCGCATCTTCAACCAGGGGGGCAAACGTACAATTCAGTTTATGCAATTCAATTTGAAGCGCCTTGATTCTGTCGGTTTCTTTGATCGATAGAGTCTGTAGCCCTGAAAACTGCATTGGGATTTGGCAACCAGCGCTTATGACAGCCATTGTTTGAGCAATATCAGGACATTCGGTAAAATCTATTTGTGCCCCAGATCGATTGAGTTTCCCGATCTTGAAAATTTGCAATTGATCATTGGAAAATCTGCTTTTTACACCAATGGGCTCCATGATTTCTTTAATTCTCTGGTCCCCTTGCAGAGATCTTTCGTGCAGTCCGTTTAGATTGATTTCAGCGGATTCCGAGAATGCTGCTATAGTAAAATAGTAAGATGCCGCGGACCAATCCGCTTCTACTTGAAATGGTTTAGGCACATATGGTTGATAAGAAACCTCTATTGTATTTTCATGCCAATGAACTCTTGCCCCAAAATAAGACATGATCTTAATCGTCATTTCAATATATGGCCTCGAAACCAGGTGACCATCCAGGTGAATTTTGAGTCCTTGAGGGAGCTTTGGAGCGATCATCAGCAGTGCACTAATATATTGACTGCTCACATTTGCAGGTATCGTTACTTCATCTTTCCATTCAGATAGCAAAGTCGGACATATCCTGAGAGGTGGATATCCATCTTTTTCCAGGAATTCGATTTTTGCACCAAGCGAATTGAAAGCTTCCACCAGCGGTCCGATTGGACGCTGTTTCATTCTTTCAGATCCAGTGATTACGATTTCTTTTTCATTCACAGCAAAAAAGGCAGTTGAAAATCTAAAACTTGTTCCAGCATGTCCGGCATCGACAATCTTTTGTCCTGGTGTCAGCATTCGTCGCAAAGTATCAGTGTCATCACTAGTGGAAAGCCCTGAAATATCAAACTTTTGACCGGTCAATGCCTCGATGATAAGTACCCTGTTTGAGATACTTTTAGAACCATCAAGTTGTATTGTGCCTTCAATTCGCTGATGAGGGCATGTGATGTGATAAATATTGGACATGACAGTATACTATTCCTCTCCTTTTTTACGAGACCTCGAACTGGGAAGCTTGCCGTGGTACTCCATCCGTTCCTGCTCCGAATCTTTTCCAAAAGCCAGGATGATGTCTTTGACGAGTCGGTGTCTGACTACATCTTCAGCACTGAGAAATATTTTGCCAATCCCTTTTAAATCGCCGAGAATATCAACTGCTTTTCTCAAACCAGAGGTCGTATTGCGCGGTAGATCAATTTGTGATAAATCTCCTGTGATAATACACTTTGCTGAAGGACCAAGCCTCGTCAAAAACATCTTTATTTGAGTAACTGTTGCATTTTGCGCCTCATCCAATATGATATAAGCATTATCGAGTGTACGTCCACGCATATATGCCAACGGAGCTACTTCTATCGTTCTGTTAGAAGTAAAATAATCAAGCTTTTCACTTTCAATCATATCATCCAGGGCATCATAAAGAGGACGTAAGTATGGGTCGATTTTTTCCTTCAGATCACCTGGTAAAAAACCAAGGCTTTCTCCAGCTTCTACAGCTGGCCTTGTTAATATGATTTTTTTGACCATTCTGTTTTTCAAAGCACGTACAGCAAGTGCCACAGCTGTGTAAGTCTTTCCTGTTCCCGCAGGACCTATGGCAAAAAGTATATCATTTTTTTCACTCAATTCGACCATTGCGATCTGATTTTGAGTTTTTGCCTTGATCGCTTTTCCTCCCCGACCATGGACAATCACAGGACCAGCTATACTTTGCTTTCTGCTGGCAAATACATTTTTGTTGCTCAACAGGTTTTCAATGATTTCTACAGGAAGTTCATCTCGCTCTCTTAGAATACGGACCATCAACTCAAATTTATCCTTTGCACTTTGAGTTTCTTTTTTCTTGCCGCTAATTTTCAGCTGATTGCCACGGGAGGTGATATTCACGTCAGGGTATGCGTCTCTAAGTAGGTTTAATTTGCTGTTGTTGTCGCCGTAGAGTTCGCGGGGATCAACACCTTCAACAGTTAAAACAATCTCACTCAATATAATTTCTCCATTTTATGAGAATAACATCCATTAATCACTCACAGTTCATCTGTTGTTGATGGATTTATTCCAATTCTTTAATATTATTTTTGAGCCTGATAACAATTTGATGTGCATGCAGCTCATTTTCATATGACAATATAGTCAATCGTAGAATGATCCATCATATCTGAAAATAAATTATTTGTAGATTTCAAAGGAGATATCTGTTAAGGCAAATGCAAATCATTACATTGACATCGGATTTTGGAATGAAAGATCACCGGCTTGCAAGTTTGAAAGCCCGGCTAATTGGGGCCATTCCCTCCGATGTAAGATTTGTGGATATTAGTCATGAAGTTTCTGCCTACAATTTGGTTGAAGCAGCCTTTTTGTTTGAAAGTGCATGGAATCATTTCCCCAGTGGAACGATTCATTTATTGTGGATCTATCCCCTGGAAAGTAATGAGATTGTCATAGCAAGGTGCCAGGGACATATTATGATTGCACCTGACAACGGGCTTCTAAGCCTGATTGATGGAGCCGGTCAAATGGAATATTACAAGTCAAAAACAAGTGCGCATGAGTATCCTCACGAATTTGTTTTCATCGCTGAACTGATCAGGCAATGCATAGTACCAAATACTGAAATGCCTGCCTTTGAGAGAATCTCACAGATTAAGCAACGAATTGCTCTCCAGCCTGTTTACTCACGAAATGAGATCAGAGCGTCTTATTTATATGCAGACCGCTTCGGTAATGTATATTTTAATTTGAAGCAATCCATTTTTGAAAAAATCAGGAATGGAAACCGGTTCCAGGTGTTTTTTAAGGGCATGGAACCACTCACAAGTATTTCAAAATCCTATGGAGATGTTTCTCCCGGGGAAATCTTATGTAAGTTTAATGAAGCAGGTTTTTTCCAAATTTCCCAATACCTGGGATCAGCAGTCGAAGCTTTGGAACTGAAAGAAGAGGACTCAATTCAAATACTCTTTTATGACTAACACATACTCAGTATGATCAAACGAATTGTAAAATTAGAGTTCCTGGAAGGGAACGAAAGTGCATTTTTGGAAATATTTGAGGAAGTTCAGCTCGAGATAAAAAAATTTCCCGGGTGTCAATCTCTTGAATTATTGCAAGGGACCGAAAATAGAAATGTATTTTTTACTGTCAGTAAATGGGAAAGTGACGAGGCGCTGGAAAGTTACAGGAAGTCACCCCTCTTTACCGAAACATGGGAGAAGACGAAGATTCTTTTTGCACGAAAAGCAGAAGCGTGGACAACTACGC
>Ga0316201_10004183_pt1 | contig 10849 bp, 12 predicted proteins | sample CS6wburrow_MG_FD_204516 | JGI IMG/M metagenome (GOLD analysis project Ga0316201, IMG submission 204516) | Coastal sediment microbial communities from Delaware Bay, Delaware, United States - CS-6 worm burrow | ecosystem: Environmental > Aquatic > Marine > Coastal > Sediment | place: USA... | reverse complement strand
AACTCCTTGGTAATTCGTTTTCAGTCATCTGGCGATGAACCACCATAGATGCTTAACAGCAGGTTATCGTTGAAAATGCCCATTGTGCGCTGCACAGCGACACTCAGCCACTTGCCTGATTTTCCTGTCACTCCTATGCTAAAGATAGAGCAACACTAAGCAATGGCATACTCCAGTCAAGATCATATGAAATTTTTTGGCTGATCACATGTGTCGGGCTTTGGTGTGATATTTTAGAAGGAGAACACTCGAATTGGCAGGCCTGGGTTTATAATCGGAACAGTATTTTAAAAAGGCATTGTTTTGAGAAAAAAAATTGCCTCCAGAACATTGTGGTATTAGTTTTTGGGGCAACCCTGAACAAGCGATTATTTATCAGTTGCTTATTACCAAGTAGTGAAAAAACCTGTATTGGAAGACACAATACCTAACTCTTGCCCACCTTAACTGGGAACTCCGCAATGCGGAGAGTTTAGTATTGTGCACTCGAATTTTATTCGCCAGCTCATGAGGTACTGGCATTTCGTTACCAACATCTAACCAACAGGAGCCCTGAACATGAAGACATCAATTAATCCCCTCATTAGAGTGACAATGCTTAGCCTGGTCCTGGTTTTTGGACTGTCCTGCGGTCTGGCCTCGGCTCGCGACGAAGTGTGCGTCTACGACCAGGAGGACTATAGAGGCGATCGGTTCTGCACCTCAGACAGCATCCGCAATCTGAAAGATGAAAACTGGAACGATGACATCGCCTCGATCGAGGTTGAAAGAGGCATGGAGGTGATTTTATACGAAGACTCAAACTTCCGGGGACGTTCGTTGCGCGTGATGGAAGACCATGATTATATCGGCCACGGGCTGGATCATGCGGTGTCGTCAATGGAGATCATTCGCCCCGGCCATGAGAATCATCACCAGAGTAGAGGTGACAAACCGCATGTTAACTATCCGTCTAATGATGGCTGGAAATTGCAGCAATACTGCAACTGTCGCACCAAGAAGCGCTGCTATGTCAAGCAAACAAGCTCTGGACGTCAAGTGGGCGAGTGCTTGTACGATTGTCCTCAAGGGTGCAAGTGATAGTTTACTGGGGATCTCAAAGGAATTGAAGGCTCTGTAGAATATTGTGTCTATCACGGCGGTCGCCTGGGCAGCTGGCAAGACCACCGCAATCCCCACCCTGACCTTCCCCCAACAAATCGGTCCGGGTTTAAATTATGTAACATTGCCATAATTGAGGGTGCTTATATGCGTATGTTAATTTCCATTGTCCTTGCTATCATGTTCCTCCCTAGTATGACATTGGCCAACGAGGCTTCGTCTGCCGCTAAAATTGTCAAAAATGCAAAACAAGAGTGCAACGGCATTGATAATGGGGAATTTCATTCGACGGAAAAAGCCATCACCTCATATGACATCACAGGTGATGGCCAAATGGAGGAAGTGGTCGATGCAGCACAGTTCTCCTGCTCAACAGCATTAACTCTCTGGGGGGGCAGCGGGGGTACTTTTCTATGGGTTATTGCCCCCGATAAGACTTACGAGTTTCTTGCCCATAGATGGAAGGTGGTCGATGTCGACGGGCAAAAAGTCTTGCTGCTTGCGGTCCACTCTTCTCAGTGCAGCGACGATATCGGTCCGTGCTACCGCGCCTTTGTCTGGCAGGACGGCTTCCGAACAACAAGGGCGGGCATTGAGTAAGAGAAGGTTGTTGTGGGTGCTAACTGACTGATGGCCGCATCGTCTGGCAATGCCCATGACGGCCGCCGCGTGTCAAGGCAGCTCAGATCAAGCGTTGCGTCCGGGTCCAGGATGAACGCAGTGGCAATACCACCGACACAGTCGCCGGAATGGGTCCAGACTTCATGTCCCTGCTGCCTGAGGTGATATGCTCAGAACGACCAGTACTGTCAATAAGACGGCGGCTACTCTTTTCATAGACAATCGCAAATGCTCTTCCATAGGCTTGTCATTTCCAGACGTTTATTGTCTTGGCATAGCGGACTACTTGATAGACAGCGATGTTCTGTTGGGCCAGTTCCCTGACGATATCCGGCACACACTGAATGGCCAGTTCACACTCATAACCGTAGGGCAGTACTACGAGGTTTTTTGAGCGTTCTGGTCCAAGATATGCCTCAATCGCTTGCTTGGCCATCCCCTGATGTTCGCCGACCTCGAAGTAAACTCGGTACATCGCGCTCGAGTAGTCCAGCGGCGTACCCTGTGCCACCGTATCTGAGGAGTGGGTTTGTTTGCTTGAATTCATCTCTCTTTTCTCGAAATGATGCATTGATTAGATTGACGGCCGGGTAATCTGCTCAGGCGAAATCAGCACGGCCGATTCTCGTCATAGAGCAGCGACTGCCTGATGACCGATGTCAACAGGATCGCGGAGCACACCCTGCCATTTGTCAGGTAAAGTGATCGGATGTAGTGAAGTTATAAGAAATCGCTTTCTTGGGTGTTCTGTTAAATCATCCTCAGCATCTTTCTAGAGGCAAACTGGGCGGTTGATCGTTATTTCGATTTACTTGCCCCGTCTATTCCCAGCAGCATATCATTCCACATTTTATCACAAGATATAGCTCTAATTTATCCTTCAGGGCATCATTAAAATCACTCAATACTCACATCGACATGAAGCTCATCGCCAATTGCTCCAAGTCCATTTTCAACTGAGGAGAGAGAGAGATCTGAAGGAATCTCGACGACGATGCTCATGACATACAGTGTGGTTCCGCTTTGTGGAGAAAGCTTCACTTTCGAGCTGAGCGTTCTGATGTTGATACCGGAATCAGCGAGAAATCGGCTGATCTTGTAGACTATACCGCTCTGGTCCTCTCCCTCAACAGCAATCGTTTTAACATTCACGTCTTTTGTCGCAACGGTCTTTTCACTCGAGGCGGGACTGACAAAAGCGAAGATCTTCTTTTCCCGCTCTAGCCTTCTACACTCTGAAGAGAGAATGGTCTCAACATCTGATTGATTGCCGTTTGGCGGCGCAGACAGTTGGAGCATCATTACAAATTCTCCTCCAAGATAGGTCATCGAGGAATCTTCCAGATTGAATCCGTTCTCAAAAATGATTTGAGAAATATCGGCAACAATCCCCGGTCGATCGGGACTAAAAGCGGTTAATATAAATTTTTTCGACATGATTTTCCTTCCATCTGTTGAAATGAGAATTCGTCAACTGATCAATACTTAAGGGGACTGAACAACTTTAATATAAAAGATTTCAGCTTTTTTGGTACTCCTCATAGTGGGTATGCCTTTAAATTCCTGTAGCCCTGCTTCCTCTATCAAGCGTTACCCGCTTTAGCCGCATAGAGAGGGTTTTCTGGCGGCAGCGGTTTCATCCAGACGCTTAACTTTAAAGCGCTGCGGCGCACTTTTTAGCAACTCAGGTTCAGTTTCCGCTTCTTTTACGACCTGCTTGACTACGTCGATGAAGGTATCAAGTTAAAGCAAATGCCATCAATTCAGGAGGAGGAAGTGAATCTCCGAACTCACTAACCTAAAAGGTGATCGGTTCGGTCGGCTAAATCAGGACCAATCAGTTGCCTTCCGGTAACTTTTATTAGAGATGACACCTACAGTGACAATTCCTCCCATGTTAGTGGTTGTCCAGTATATCCAAAGTTACTTGCAAGTTGTGTGAACAAAAGATGTCCAGGAAAGATGAAATCGCCGTCAAAAAGCATCACGATTTAGTGAATATGGAGTATGAGGATGGCCTGGACTCCATATCCACTAAAATAGGACTAAATTTTATCCTGATAGATCATCTGAAAAATACTTCTTAGTTTCAGCCACGATAACGGGAGTAAGCATGATCAAACCAATGAGGTTTGGAATTGCCATCAACCCGTTTAATGTGTCAGAGATATTCCAGACAATGCTCAACTTTGCTACGGCACCTACACCAACAAAAGCCACAAAAACAATCCTGTAGGGCAAGACTGATTTAATGCCAAAAAGATACTCTATGGACTTCTCACCATAGTAACACCAGCCCAGGATAGTTGAGTAGGCAAAGAGCACAAGGCCGATGGTGACGATATACGCCCCCCCGGGCATTCCTGATGCAAAAGCGGTGGTGGTCAGCTCAGCACCATTCTGACCATTTGACCATACCCCCGTGAGAATTAACACTAGACCTGTCATGGTACAAACGATGAGAGTATCAATAAAGGTCTGGGTCATGGAAACCAGAGCTTGGGTAATCGGAGATTTAGTCTGAGCAGCTGCTGCTGCTATCGGAGCACTTCCCAGGCCTGATTCGTTTGAAAAGACACCTCGTGCGACACCCATTCTGATAGCCAGCATCACTGCTGCACCTGCAAAGCCACCGGTCGCGGCGGTAGGATTAAAAGCTTGCTTGACGATGAGTACAATCGCGCTGGGAATACCACCGATATGCGCGAAAATGATAAAAAGCGCTGCAGCCATATAAAAGACTATCATGATTGGAACGAGTACGGAGGTTACGCGTCCAATTGATTTGATTCCGCCAAGTACGACAAGTGCGGTGAAAATCATCAGCGCTACACCCGTCAACCAGCTAGGGATACTGAAAGTTGCCTCAACTGCGTCGGCAACCGAGTTAGACTGAACCATGTTCCCGATACCAAATGCAGCAACTGCGGCAAAAACAGCAAAAACGGCACCAAGCCAGGGAAGATTCAACCCCTTGGAGATGTAATACATCGGTCCCCCACTCATCTCACCGTTGGCGTCAACTACTCTATATTTAACAGCAAGAACTGCTTCGGCATACTTTGTTGCCATGCCGACAAGTCCGGTAATCCACATCCAGAAAAGAGCTCCTGGTCCACCGATGGCTATGGCTGTAGCAACACCAGCTATATTACCTGTACCTACGGTAGCTGAAAGTGCGGTCATCAACGCCTGAAAATGAGTAATGTCGCCAGGTTCATCTCCATCTTCTTTTCGTTTTATGAGAGCAAGATATAATGCGTGTCCCAATTTGGTGAATTGGAGTCCGCGAAGTGAATAAGTAAGCCAGAACCCTGTGCCAACCAGTAAAATCAACATTGGCGGGCCCCAGGCAAAAGCACCGATTTTTCCTATTAACGCATCCAACGCTTCCATACAGCCTCCATATACCTCTTGTTGATTGATTAAATGGTTGCAAACAACTTATGATCTGAGCCAATGTCAAATGCCAGGCCATTGCCACCCCCCTTTGCCTGTTACGTATTAATTAGTGGATATGTTGCAGAGCTCGTATGATAGATTTACTCACCTTCAATTTTATCATATCTGTCGTCAATGAATCCAGTGGCAAGTCTCGCAGAAGGGAAAATGACTTAGATTAAGATTATTCCTGTAGCCCCCGAGAATGCATGCCATTTCAATGGAAGATGTTTGATTTGGCAACCTTTGCGATGTTTGCGATGAAGACGATCTACCTTGTTGATATGTTTCCTGTAACTCTTCAGAATCGGTTGCTAGTCATAAGGCTCTTTTCACCAGGCAAGTAAAATCTGACCTTCACAGTTTGTATACGTAACAACCCTATTTTTTCTATTTGTTTTAGTTAGTTACTGTTCTCCATTTTGCTCCTTTATGAGCCTCGAGTCAAGGGTTTCGTCATGGCACGCCGTCCGGTACCGGACGGCGTGGCTCACCACAAGACGTTGAACGAGGCCGGATTGCCCTTTACCTCCACGACCCGATCCATGGACTGGTAGAAGTCTTTACGGGCCCTTTGATTCGACAGCCTCGCATAACGCAACGTCGTTTTGATTCGACTATGCCCCAACAGGTACTGGATGGTCACCACATCGGCGCCGGCATTGAGCAGATCCGTGGCCATCGTGTCCTCCTTTTTCTTTTGTTGAAAAAACAGGATGTTAATGACCGAATTATAACATTTTATTCCACGGTCTTATGCTTCGTATAAACAGGAAGAACCTTTCGATATGATTGAGTGCTATATTGGTTATCTTGGATAAGGCAACCTTATTAAGTGCCTTGAGTAGCGGTCAAAATCTGATGCTTTAATCTTAAACGCTCCTTTCGGTCCGAGGGCGCACCAGGTAGTAAGGTCGATTCGCCCATCATATAGACCACCATCATTCTGCCCCGAACCTCCGCCTGATTGACGTCGAATCCCACCTGTTCAAACATCCAGGTTGCGAACGCAAAGCGCTTTTCGATGGTTCTTCTGAATACTTCCCGGGCTTCATCATCGGACTGGGCCCAGTGCCAGACAGCCAAATCATACTTGGCCATACCGCTGTCCATGACCTCTTCCATGAGGTTCCATATGCGGTCCTCGGATGAACCTGGATAGTTGCGGGCAGTTTCGATGGCCTTGTCAGTCATCTCGGTTTCCCAATACTCGAGCAGGGCACTGTAGAGTTCCGGGCGATTGGAGAAATGCCAGTAAAAACTTCCGCTGGTCACGCCCAGGTGGGTGGCCAGGGGCACTATTTTGACCGATTCGATACCGGAGGCTCCGAGGAAATCGAGGGCGGCACGAAGCCAATCGTTTTTCCTTAGTTGTTTGGAATCGTTGGTTTTCATCTAATTTAACATATAACCATAGAGTGCTCTATTGACAACAGTTTGTCAGGTAATTAATATTGACAGTACACATCGTAGTACAAAATTTTTCTTGTGGTTGCACTTCATTCGATCACTCACTTCACCATATCACCTAGTGAGGAATATACGCCATGTTTATAAAGATCTTTGATACGAAGTACGTGATGCTTTCGGTCCTCAGCTTGATGGCGCTCACAGTTGTATTGCACCTCAGTTCAGTGAGTTTTGCCAGTGATGCCGTCCCGAGGGGCCGTCAACCCGTGGCGATTGTCGACGGCAATTACCCGGCCAGCTATTTCCCCAATACCGAACTACTGGGCGCTGACGAGATGAGAATCACCGCTCTGGGCACCGGCATGCCGAATCAGACACGGGCTGCGGTGTCGATTTCCTACCTGGTTGAACTGGGCAACGGCGATAAATTTCTGTTTGACGTAGGCAGCGGTGCAATGGCCAATCTGTTTTCGCTCAGGCCCGACTTCTCGAAACTTGATAAGGTCTTTGTCAGCCATTTACACATCGACCATGTCGGTGACTTCATGGGCCTCCATGTGGCCGGCTGGCTTTCGGGGCGCTACGAACCCATTCATATTTTCGGGCCGAGCGGATCCAGGCCGGAGTTAGGCACCAAGGCATTCGTCGAAGGCATGCAGAAGGGATATGCCTGGGACCTGGAGACCCGCAGCGGTGCACTTCCTGACAAGGGCGCCCAAATTGTCGTCTACGAGTTTGACTACAAGCAGGAAAATGAGATCGTTTACCAGGAGAATGGGGTGACGATCAGATCCTGGCCTGCTATCCACAGTCTCGATGGTTCGGTAAGCTACAGTCTCGAATGGAACGGTCTCAAATACGTGTTCGGCGGAGATACCTATCCTAACAAGTGGTATATGGAATACGCCAAAGACGCGGATGTGGCCTCGCACGAGTGTTTTCTACCCCCGGAGGCGCTGGCAGCCTATTTTGGCTGGGACCTGACCCAGGCCACCTATGTTTCCACCAGAGTGCATACCGAGCCTCAGGCGTTTGGCAAGATCATGGCAACGCTGAATCCCCGCATGGCGGTGGGCTACCATTCGGTGCAGTCGCCGGAGAACAACGAGGCTATCATGACCGAGATTAGAAAAATCTATGATGGACCGCTGGCCCTGGCCCGTGACCTGATGGTGATCAACGTGACTAAGGATCATATGGCGGTTCGTATGGCGACTGTGGATGAATATGTGTTGCCTCCGGATGTCACCGAGGCTTACGTAAATGCACCTCGGACCGATCAGAAAGATCCATCAGAGGAGATTTTGGCCGGTAAGTGGGAAGGCTATACCCCGCCGCCGATGCCTGAGCAGTAGTTGGGAAGACCATCACATTCATAGGAGTTTATCGGCCATCTGATCTCGGATAGCGATGTCATTGCATATGGCAATCTTTTATAGATGCAGGCGGAATAAAGCAAAGGTTCTTCCTGTCACTACAAGAATCCCCCTGTTGTCCTTACTATTTAGCTTGCCACTGGATTCATGAACAGAGGTATGGTAGATGTTATTTTTGAGGGATTATAAGTTAAACGGCCTTTATGATCCCAGCAAATATCGGACTATTGCAAAATTGTTGCCTGTGATGTCAGTCGTTCTGTTACGGAGAAGAAAAGGTGGAAAAGAGAATCGTACGGTTTGAAGATAATATGTGGCGTATCCGCACGGATGCTGGAGAATTACCTCAATCTGAGCGATCCGAACTTATTGAATACTTCAATGAGATCAGACTCCCATATCGTCTCGTAGGTGACTGCCTGTGTATTATCGGAGAAATTGACCGAGCTACTGTGTTCGAAAGAATGGAGTATTTTTACGATGGACGCGCTGAAGTTTTTCCATTCTGATACCCAGTAAGACGTGCAAAACCTTGAAGGAGCCAAACGTCACACAGTTTTCATGGTAACCGATTAGCAAAACATTCTATTGGAGATTGCCAAACCAAATATCTGATTCTTGCAAGCTGCCGATAGTTTTACATTTCTTCTTGTCCATATAGGGGCGAGGAATATTCCCCGCCCTTAAAACCCATACTATCCATAAAGCGTTTCAATCCACCGGATAGCCTCGGTATCATCAACTTTTCCCAGGTATCTCTGCGTCGTTGAGAGATCAGCATGGCGCAGAATGACTTTGCTAACGATCTCTATGGGCGTGCCTGAACGTGAAGCATAGGTTGCAGCATGACGTCTAAGGTCGTGAGGCTTTAACTCTATATCAACCAGCTTACCGGCTTTCTTTACCATCGACCAGGCAGCCACATACGAAATCGGGAAAATTTGGTCTTCAGTCCCGAAGTCGTTGGCATTTACATACTCACTTAACCTTACCAAGATTTTCCGTGGAACATAAACCCGCTCTTCCGGCCTGCCACTTTTCGGGTTCTGGATGGTCAAAAAACCTTCCTGAATATCTCCCGGCGTAATTCTTAAAACTTCACCGATACGCATACCGCCTCTAGCCATAAGTTCTAGTATCAACCTATTCCGTTGATCTGTGGTCCGGAAAATTATTTCATCAACAGTCTCCTTGTCGACGATCCTCCATTGACTGGTCTGAGGTCGCTTGAAAATCTTCCTCATTATTGGAGTGTTGCAGGGGTTGGCAAGGGCTGGCAATGAGCTGTTGATACTGAAATTGTAGAAGGAAGAGAGAACCGTGTACCGATTTCTTTTGGTTGCCTGTTTGTTCTCCTTGGTCAGGCGCAGCAGAAAATTCAGCACTTCTTCTTGGGAAACGCTGGCTAAATCACGCTTCCCGAACTGAGTGGAGAATTTTGCGAGAACGTACTGGCAGGTTTTAAGGGTATTTTTTTTTGGAGTTTGACTGGTGGTACTGAAGATGGAAATCAACTGCTTGCGATACCTTCATGATGCACCTCCTGGTTTGGGGTTTTAGGCGAAAATGCCTTGGGTAATTATACCCCATGGGGTGAATCACATGGTCGTAGGAAGACAGGAATAAGGTGAATTTGCAGAGTTACTTAAAGGACTAAAATTGCCAATGTTAAGCTTAGTTGGCCATAACCCTCTCATCTCCCGAGCTGGTTTATAATATTGACTAAAAAAAAAGGGAAATACAAATGTCGCATTTCCCTATATCGTCAATAAAATCAGATTTTTAAAGCAAAATTTAGTTTGACAGAAATCCTTTTTAGCAGTAGTCCTCCATATGGTAGTGTTCTCCATCAAACGTTACAAAATGTACACCGTCAAACTTAGGAAGACCTGCAATTTTCCATGCTTTCTCAGGATTAATAAATTTGTTAAAAACACATCGACTTTCCTGCTTTGTCTGCTTACACACATTGTGTAGAATTGGCCAGTTTTTGTGTTTGTCGTAGTAGGCCCTCATGAATTTGATTATTTGCTTCTGCTTATCTGATATCTGACCCAATCCTTCTCGTTTGGCAATTGATTCGGCCACACAATCGTCCCAATTTTGAGGTTCAACCATAAAACCATCGTCGTCTAGGGTAATTTTTTTTCCGCAGCATGATATTTCTTTCATTGTGAATCTCCTGTAGAGAAAAAGATCACCTCTAATTCAGTGAACTTTGAATCTTCTGGCAATAGGAGTTTGCCTCCCTTACAACTGTTTGTGATATTAATCACTTTGATATCTGAAGTGTGATTATCACCTCTTAACAATAAAATCGTTCCATTTATAAACAATGGGGATAAATAAAGTGATTATTAATAGCTATCACTATCGAAAATGGCAGAGACTTAATTCGCCTCACTTTTCCAAGCGAATCCCATTTTAAAAAGTTTACATTGCCCAACCATATCTAACGGCAACTGCGAATCACTGAGCTTTAGCTTCTTCCTGTGAAGTTCCGATTAGGCATTTCATCAAAATGGGAGAGATTTGATTCGGCAATAATCATAACGACGACGCTCAGTATTTTTGACGTGCTAGCTTTAGCCCCGTTATCCGACTCTATACTACGCATTCTGCGTATTCACGATTTCCCCGTAATTTTGACACAGGGTATTAACTATATATGGAAGGTGCCGGGGGGTGGGGGACCCCCTACCCCCCTCGATGACTTTTTTAGGGTGGGAGGGTCATGAAGGCGAAAAAACTGGTACAGGGTTGGTACCCAGGGAAGTGGGAACAAAAAAGCGGTAAAGCCAAAATGACTTAACCGCTTGATTTTATTGGTACGCCCGGCAGGATTCGAACCTGCGACCTACGGATTAGAAGTCCTCTTATTGATTTATTCAACTATGTTT
>Ga0316201_10004182_pt1 | contig 10850 bp, 5 predicted proteins | sample CS6wburrow_MG_FD_204516 | JGI IMG/M metagenome (GOLD analysis project Ga0316201, IMG submission 204516) | Coastal sediment microbial communities from Delaware Bay, Delaware, United States - CS-6 worm burrow | ecosystem: Environmental > Aquatic > Marine > Coastal > Sediment | place: USA: Delaware... | reverse complement strand
AGAGTGCCGCAAAGGGAATGCCTGAGTCCGTGATGCAGTTCCAGGTCGATCGCCAAACCGGAAGCGAAGAGCTGGAAAACATACGGTCCCGGTTGCTGGACGCATTCACGGATGTGCGCCTGGCGGTTGCAGATTGGCGAAAGATGGAAGCCAGCGCCGCCGATGCGGCTCACCAGCTCCCGAAATGGGGTGCGAAGATCGACCAGGAGTGGCTGCAGGAATACGTCACATTCCTGGATTGGCTGCAGGATGACCATTTCGTGTTTCTGGGGGTGAGAGACTACGAGGTCGTCCGTGAAAAGAAAGGCAGGGAGTTGAGAATCGTGCCTGGCTCGGGCCTGGGCATATTGCGGGAGACGGCCGAAACGGTGATGTCCCGCCCACTTTCCAGTCTTGCCCCGGCCGCCCGGAAAAACCAGGTACAACCGCTGATCATAACCAAGACGAATGCCCGGTCCACTGTGCACCGTCGCGGTTATCTCGACTACATCGGAGTGCTGAAGTTCGACAAGAGCGGAAGGACCATCGGGGAGCGTCGTTTCCTGGGCCTGTTTACTTCGGTCGCCTATAACCTGAATGCAATGGAGACTCCGGTGGTCCGTGCGCGCGCCCGGAACGTGTTGGAGAATTCGGGCCTGGTGGAAGGCAGTCATGCCTGGAAGTCGATGATCCATACGCTGGAGACGTTACCGCGTGACGAGCTTTACCAGGCCAGTTCAAGCCAGCTTCAGGAAACCGCGCTTGGCGTTTTGAATCTGCAGGAACGGCAGCGCGTCAGGCTTTTTATCCGGAGGGAGCGTTTCAGCCGTTTTTATTCCTGCCTGGTTTTCATACCCAGGGAACGGTTCAACACCGAAAACCGGGAAGCTATCCAGGACATACTCTACCGTGCGCTGAAAGGTGACCGGCTTGATTATGCCGTGCATGTTTCCGAATCAAACCTGGCGCGCCTGCAGGTAATTGTTCGTCCGCGGCGCGGCGCCGATGTCAGTTTCGATGTCACGGCGCTGGAAAACAAGATCGTGGAGGCTGTGCGATCCTGGACAGATGAGCTCAGGAGTATCCTCGTCCAGAAACAGGGCGAGGAAACCGGCCTGAAGACAGCAAGTCTCTTTGGGCGGGCCTTTCCCGAGGCTTACAAGGAAGACATTTCTCCATGGGTCGCCGCGTTCGATGTCGAAAACGCCGATGCGGTCTACCAGGGTGCGGATCTGCGGATGAGCCTGTATCGCCCGAGGAAACCGCGAGGCGGCATTATCCGTTTCAAGGTTTTCAGGAAGGAAGCGCCCATTCCGCTGTCCAGTGTCCTGCCCATGCTGGAAAACCTGGGCCTGCACATCGTCAATGAACGGCCTTACGAATTAAAAATGCCGGACGGTAAACGGCTCTGGATCCAGGATTTCGACATGATTCCTGCGGTTGACCGGGAACTGGATCTCGACGTTGTTCGTGACCTCTTCCAGGAGGCTTTTGAGCGGACTCTGCTCGGTGAAACAGACAGTGACGGATTCAATCGGCTGGTCATCGCATCCCAGATGAATTGGCGGCAAGTAAAAATACTCCGGGCTTACTGTAAATATCTGTTGCAAACCGGGGTGCCGTTCTCGATGAATTACATGGCGGAAACCCTTTCACGCCATCCCGGGATTGCCCGCTTGCTGGTTGAACTGTTTGAAGCTTCTTTCGATCCATTGAGAGGCGATGAGTCAGAATATCGCAGGGAGTTAGCCGGCAAACGCCTGGAACGCCGGATGGGCGTGCTGATGCAGAATGAAATAGCCGCGGACAAGGTGCTGGCTGAGTTCCTTTCGGATATGGTCGATGCCAGGGGAGGGGAGCGCGATGCGCAGGTGACGGCGATTACCCGGGCATTCAAGCGCGCCCTGGAATCGGTATCAAGCCTGGACGAAGACCGGATACTGTTTGCCTTTTTCGAAGTGATCAAAGCAACCCTCAGGACCAGTTATTACCAAACGGGTGACGATGGGGTTGCCAGGGAGTACATCAGTTTCAAGATTGACTCCAGGGCGTTGCCGGAGTTACCCAAACCACGGCCGTTCCGTGAAATCTGGGTGTATTCACCGCGGGTCGAGGGTATTCACCTGCGCGGCGGCAGAATTGCACGCGGCGGATTGCGCTGGTCCGACCGCCGTGAGGATTTCCGGACAGAGGTGCTGGGCCTGATGAAAGCCCAGAGCGTCAAGAACACGATGATTGTGCCCGTTGGCGCCAAGGGCGGGTTCGTTGTGAAACGCATGCCTGAGACGGGCAACCGCGATGAAGTCATGAGTGAGGTTGTCAGTTGTTATAAGTTATTTATCAATGGGTTACTGGATATAACTGATAATTTAGATCAGGATGTTGTCATTCCACCGGCCAATGTGATCCGGCGCGATGATGATGATCCTTACCTGGTGGTGGCAGCGGATAAAGGCACGGCTACTTTTTCGGATACAGCCAATTCTGTGGCGGCACAACATGGCTTCTGGATGGGGGATGCATTTGCATCCGGAGGCTCAGTGGGCTACGACCACAAGGGTATGGGTATCACGGCCCGGGGCGCCTGGGAGTGTGTAAAGAGAAATTTCCGCGAAGCCGGCAAGGATATTCAGCGCGAACCGTTTACCGTCGTGGGTATTGGCGACATGAGCGGCGATGTGTTCGGCAACGGCATGCTGCTGTCCCGGCAGATCCGCCTGAAAGCAGCCTTTAATCATCAACACGTGTTCCTGGACCCGGATCCGGACCCGAAGAAGAGCTTCCAGGAACGCCGGCGCCTGTTTCGCCTGGCCCGCTCCAGTTGGACGGATTACAAGGCGGAATTGATTTCCAGGGGCGGCGGTATCTATTCGCGCCAGGATAAAACCATCCCCCTGAGTCCCGAGGTTAGGGAGTGGCTTGGTGTGGAAGCAGAGCAAATGACGCCCAACGCACTGATCCGCGAGTTGCTGAAGGCGCCGGTTGACCTGTTGTGGAACGGCGGTATCGGAACCTACATCAAGTCGATGAGTGAATCACATGCAGACGTCGGGGATCTGGCCAACAATGCGTTGCGGGTCAACGGCAACGAGTTGCGCTGCAAAGTGATCGGGGAGGGCGGTAACCTCGGTCTGACACAAAGAGGTCGAATCGAGTTTGCTCGCTGCGGCGGACTGGTCAACACCGATTTCATCGATAATTCGGCGGGTGTCGATACTTCCGACCATGAAGTCAATATCAAGATACTGTTGAATCTTGCGATACGTGCCGGGGAATTGGATTACGAAGGCAGAAACCGGCTGCTGGCGGAAATGAGCGATGAGGTCGCTGAATTGGTCCTGCGCAATAATTACCTGCAGGCCCAGGCCATTTCCATGATGGAGCGTTTTTCCGGTTCGCGCCTTGGCTCAAAGCAGCATTTCATCAATGTGCTGGAAGAAGAAGGTTTGCTGGACAGGCAACTCGAATCGCTTCCTGATGACGAGGAACTGGATGAACGCAGGGACCGCGGGGAAGGTCTGTTTCGTCCTGAGTTGGCGGTATTGCTTTCTTACAGCAAGATCGTTCTGTATCAGCAACTGTTGGATTCAGACGTCCCTGAAGACGGTTACCTTTCCAACGAACTCGCGCGTTATTTCCCAGCCCGGTTGCAGGAACGCATGGGGCCGTTCATGCAGCAGCACAGGCTCAAACGGGAAATCGTCGCCACCCAGGTAACCAACAGCCTGGTCAACCGCATGGGTGCTTCTTTTGCACTGCGTATGTGTGAAGACACGGGCGCGACGCCGGCGGAAGTAGCCCGCGCCTACTCGATCGCCCGCGAGGTTTTCGATGCCCGCAGTTTTTGGACGAAAATCGAAGCACTCGACAACAAGGTCAGCAGCGACTTGCAGATATCCGCCCTGATCAATATGTGGAAATTGCTGCGCCAGGCGACGCGCTGGCTGCTCAACCTGGAAGGACGCAAACTCGACATCCAGGTGATGGTCGACCGGTTGGCGCCTGGCCTGAAGGCGATTGAAGGATTTATCCAAAGCAACATGAGTGAGGCCGAACAGGAAGAGTTGAAACAGTCTGCGCAACAGTACATCGATGGCGGGTTCAGCCGGAAACTGGCCAGCCAGGTTGTCATTCTGGAACGCTTGTTCCCCGCACTGGACGTGGTCGAGACCGCGGCCCGGCGCAGAACGGATGTCAACAAGGTCGCCCGTGTATTTTTTGGCCTTGGCGACTCGCTGGACATGAAGTGGCTCAAGAAGCACGTGGAATCCCTGAAGGTCGCCGGGCAATGGCACGCCATTTCGCGAGCCAATTTGCGCGATGAACTGTTTTCTACGCATAACCACCTGGTGGAGCGGGTATTGCAGAGCGCAGGCAGGAAGAAAGACCCCGTGGGGTCTTGGCTGGAAGCTAACCAGGACGCGGCTAAACCTGTGCTGGAGATGCTCAACGATATGAAAAAAGGCGTTAAGATGGACTACCCGACCCTGTCGGTAGCCGTCCGCGCCCTCGATCAACTCGTGACCAAGACCGCGCCATGAAACCAGACCGGAAAATTCATTTTGTTGCCAGCCAGATCGATGCGGCGGGCGCCGCAATGCACGCACTGCAGGCTCGCTACGGGCAATATGAGATGGGTGAGGCGGACGTGATCGTAGCGCTGGGCGGCGATGGGTTCATGCTGCGCACATTGCATCGCTTCCTTCCGGAAAATTTGCCGGTATATGGCATGAAGTTGGGAAACGTCGGGTTTCTGATGAATCGTTTCAGAGAGGATGACCTGCACGACCGGCTCAATGAAGCTGATGTGGTTGAATTGAACCCACTGTGCATGATCGCGGTAACAGAGGCGGGTAATGAAGCGAGAGCGCTGGCGATTAATGAAGTTTCCCTTCTGAGGCAATTGAACCAGGCTGCGCATATTCGCGTACTGGTCAACGGTTCGGTAAAAGTAGAGGACCTGGTGTGTGACGGCGTGCTGGTTTCGACCGCAGCCGGAAGCTCAGCCTACAACCTTTCCGCCCAGGGGCCCATTCTTCCACTGGGGACCGAAGCGCTGGCATTGACGCCTATTTCCCCGTTCCGCCCGCGGCGCTGGCGCGGTGCGGTGCTGCCCTCCACAGCTCGTATCCGGTTCGAGGTAATTGATTACTACAAGCGTCCGGTCAGCGCGACAGCCGACGCACAGGAAATTCGTAACGTGATCAGCGTCGATGTTTACGAGGAAAAGAACATTACCCTCAAGTTGATGTTCGATCCTGATCACTCGCTGGAACAGCGGATTCTGGACGAACAGTTTCTATAGGAAGCGGCGTGAAATCGGTGCTTTTCGTTTACATGGGCAGACTCAAGACAAAAGATTAGGAGATTCTCTGATGTCCTTTGTTCAGGAGCTTAAACGGCGTAACGTTTTTCGCGTCGCCATCGCCTATCTGACTGGAGCCTGGCTGCTGGTCGAAGTGGCCGAAACTCTCTTTCCTGTTTATGGCTTTACTGTTGCGTCGATCCGATTGGTTGTCACAGTGCTGGCCATCGGATTCCCGGTGGCCCTGATTTTTTCCTGGGTCTACGAGCTAACGCCTGAAGGCTTGAGGCTCGACAAGGATATTGACCCGTCATTAACGCCCACAAACCAAACAGGAAAAAAACTGGATCGCGTCATTATCGTGTTACTGGCATTGGCGCTGGGCTACTTCGCCTTTGACAAGTTTGTGCTCGAGCCGAGGCGGCAACTGGAAATAGCAGAGGCGGCTGCCCGAACCGGAGCCGAGCAAGCGCTGGACCAGCAACAAAAGATGGCTTTGTCCGGCAAATCGATTGCGGTGTTGCCATTTACAAACATGAACCCTGATCCTGAGGACGAGTATTTCAGCGATGGCCTGACCGAGGAATTGATTGGGGGCCTGGCGAAAGTCAAGGGGTTGCATGTCACTGCGCGCACATCTGCATTTGCCTTCAAGGGAGCGAACCGGGATATTCGTGAACTGGGTAACCAGTTAAACGTTAAGACTGTGCTGGAGGGAAGTGTTCGGCGGGAAAAGGATCGCGTTCGGATTAATGCTCAACTCATCAACGTAGAGGATGGTTACCACCTTTGGTCTGAGTCCTACGACTACGAATTGAAAAGTGTGCTTGCCCTGCAGGAGACGATAGCCAGGGCCATCGTCAGTGCGCTCGAGATCCAGCTCTCTCCACAGGTCAACAAACAGCTTACTGAAAAGACCTCCATTAACCCCGAAGCGTACGACCTCTACCTGAAAGGCCTGTATCATTGGGCGCGCTTGAATAAAGGGGGTTTCCAGCAAAGCATTGAGGCTTTCCAGGAGGCGATCGCCATCGACCCCGGATACGCTCCGCCGCACGCGGGGTTGGCGAATGCTTACAGCTTCGCCGGGTATTTTGGCCTTATGCCGCCGCGGGTGGCCTTCCCGCTTTCCATTCTGGAAGCCAATACGGCGCTGTCGCTTGACCCCCGCTCCTCGGAGGCGCTCGTTGCACGGGGTATGGCCTGGCTGATTTACGAATGGGACTGGGATCGTGCTCGTGACGACCTGAAGCTGGCATTGAACCTGAGCCCAAACTCTTCCCTGGCTCACTGGGCCTATGCCGAGTACCTGACCGTTGTTGAACCCTCGGAAGCGCTCAACTCTGCTTTGCACGCCCTCTCTCTGGATCCGTTGTCGCTACCGATCATGAACCTGGTCGCCTTCACCTATATAAACCAGGGCATGTTCGCCGAAGCCATCCAGATGGATGAAGAAATGCTGGCAATGAATCCCGCTTTTTCGGCTGCTCACTTCAACCGTGGCATCATCCATATTCTCGAAGGGCGATTCGAAGACGCGATTGAGAATCTGAATAAATCGGTTGAATACTCTGGTGGAATGTCGCCAGCAGTCGCCATGCAGGCCTATGCCCATGCAAAGGCCGGTGACAAGGCAAATGCCAGTGCTATTCTGGCTGAACTCGAGAGCCGAAGGGGGGTTTCGGGCGGTGGCTATGTTTCTCCGGTTCTGATTGCGTTTGTGTATGAAGGGCTCGGCAAGACCGAAGCAGCACTCGACTGGCTGGAAAAAGCGTTAACGGAACGGGACGGGTGGCTGGTCTTCCTGAACTCCTATCCTCGCTTTGAGGCACTGCGTGACGAGCCGCGGTTCAAGGACATTCTGGATCGTTTAGGGCTGCCTCAAAGCAAAGAGAAGTAAAAAACGTTTGCTCTCTGTTCAAAGGTTTGAATTTAAGAGGCGTAAATTGATGTAAGATGGCTGTCCCGGCGATCTGCAGACTCATAAAAGCCACTGCAGTGAAGTTCGTCGTTCGTCATTTCAATTACTCAAAACTGGAGAATTTCATGCGAATAAAATTGCTGGTTACCGCTTTGGTACTTGCCTTCATCTCTCAAACTGCCTGGGCGCAGCTCGAACCCTATACCGATTTTGATACAAGTAAGGAATTATGGAATATCACTTTAGTAAAAGTGGATTCAAATATGACTGAAGACTACCTGGAGGGGCTTAAGGAAACCTGGGTGGCTTCCAATAAAGTAGCCATGGAATTAGGTCAGATTGATAGTTTCCATATCTACCGCAGCCAGTTGGAAAACAGCGGTGATGTGAACCTCTTCCTGGTGACCAAGTTTGCCGACAGCAGCCAACTGGAGCCCAACAAGGAAGAGTACGCAAAATTCATGAAAGCCTGGGGCGAAGCCAACGAGGAACGGACGCGAAAAATAACCCAGAATTATCCCGCCATGCGTGAAATAACAGGTGAATACCTGGTACGGGAAATCACCATCAAGTAAGGCTTTTTTCTGAACACAAAAGGAGCCCGGCAACTGTCGGGCTTTTTTGTGTGTCACGAATTAAAGGGGGCGAATACATTATATACTGAGATTCGGCATGTCAGCCTGGAGCAACAATGGCATTACTGATCTTGTATGTGCTTATTGCCTTGGTATTTTCATTTCTGTGTTCGATTGCCGAGGCGGTTTTGCTCAGTGTCACTACAGCTTATGTAGCGGTGCTGGAAAAAAAGGGAAAACCTTCCGGCACACTGTTACGTAAACTCAAATCCGATATCAACAGACCCCTTGCAGCCATCCTGACGCTCAACACGATAGCGCACACGATGGGTGCGGCCGGCGCGGGTGCACAAGTAACGATCGTCTTTGGCAGCGCCTACCTGGGGGTTGCCTCGGCAATTCTCACTTTGCTAATCCTGTTCCTGTCCGAGATTATTCCAAAATCGCTCGGCGCCCATCACTGGCGTGTTTTGGCGCCGGCCACTGCATATGGCCTGAAGTTTCTCGTGATTTTCTTGTACCCGTTCGTGCTGCTCACGGACAAAATAATCAAGCGTGGTGCAGCAGGTACGACACTAAACGGCCTAAGCCGTCAGGAGTTTTTGGCAATGGCCGAACTCAGCGCGCAGGAAGGCCAACTTACCCAAAAAGAGTGGGAAGTGTTACAAAACCTTCTTGTGCTGCGAAAAATTCGCGTGAAAGATGCGATGACACCCAGAACAGTCGTTTTTTCGCTTCCGGAGAGAATCACGGTCGCAGATTTCTTCCGCGATTATGAACAGGTCAAATTTTCCCGGATACCCATTTTCAGCGACGAACCTGATCACGTGGAGGGCTTCGTGCTGCGCAGTGACCTTCTGTTAGCGCGGGCAAATGGGCGTCTCAATGAGAATTTGAAATCCTTCAAACGGGAAATCTCTATTCTCCCCAAGTCCTCAACGCTCGCCCAGGCGTTCAATGAAGTGCTTCGCGTGCGCACCCATATCGTGCAGGTTGTCGATGAATTTGGCAGTCCGATTGGAATTCTGACACTGGAGGATATAGTCGAGACTCTTCTGGGCCTGGAAATCGTCGACGAAGAAGATGCGACAGTCAACATGAGGGAAGAAGCCCGCCACGTATGGAAACGCCGTGCACGTTACCTCTGGTTGGATTTTGGAAAAGAAAAGGAGCCTGATTAATACAATTTTTAACTTCTCTATCGGCGACCTGAGTTCTGCTTCTGAAGGAACTGAGAACAGCACTCCCCTCAGATTCACGATTGGGGGAGTTCTGCTCTTCGCGGAGCACCAGAATAAGCTACTGAAGAGTCAACTTGGGCCGCTACCGACCCGGAGCGGATATTCTCCAAGGGGTGGAATAACGACGATTTATATGCAAGTTTCTAAGAATAAAACCGTTTGTGTAAAATTGATTCATTTCGTCGCATCAATATAGACATCCTGAATCTGAACCCTATAATTCGAGGTAAGGGATCATCATTTAGAGATGACAATCTCATTTTGGGGAACCACTTCTTTAATGCCAATATTCATTTCATGGATGCTTTGTTGTATGGAAAACCATAATTTAAAATTAAATATCCAGGAGAGTTTATGAAAGCACTAAAAACTGCTATTGCAACGGCATGTCTTGTTTCGTCAATTTCAGCATTCGCTGGCGAGGTAGAAAAATGAAAACAAGATATCTCTCTCTAACCAGAACGTTTATCCTGTGTCTCGTCGGCATGACAATGTCGAATTTGGCTTTGGCGGCTTGCCCTGCCAACCCCAATACAGACTACGGTAGTCGCCTGATCTTGAGCATTAGAGACTGTACATCAGTTGCTGATGAAGTTTCATGCGCAGCTACTACTTCGCCGATAGTCTTTTACAAAGAAGACTGCTTGGGAATAGAACTGGGCAATGGCATTTCGTTGCCTGAGTTTGGCTCTGCAGATGGGTCTGTTCAATACAACGGCCCTGCATCATTACCGACCATGCGCCAAACCGCGTTCGCATCTGATATTTCCCGCAATGCAGCGACCATGGAATCATGGCAAGTCTATAGTTATGGCGGCGCTGGCCCGATCGACCTTCCAATAGTTGGCAATTTGACCTATGTTTATGGCGGGCTTGGTGATGGTGACGGGCTTGGCCCGGATGACGAAAGTTACATTGTCAACCTGGTGGTGTGGGATGGAGCCCTGGTCGATGTTGCTGACTTTTCAGGCGATGACGCGCCATACAATCCAATCCGTTTAACACAAGCAGACTGCGGCGATGAATCGTATTTCGGATTGCCTGACGGCGCGATTATCGCCCAGGCCTCATATGTTTCCTTCTATGGCCAGACACCGGCCTTTACACTTGATGTCAGCACGGGATGTGATGGAAACCCCGTCGTGGTTAATCCGGGGGATTCTTTCGTTGTAACGACACTCGGGCAGGCTACTGCTGATCGAGGTGGGTTTGTAGATGCTAGCCACACGCTTGAGGTCACGTTTGCTGAGGGTACACCAGAGGAAATTTTATTGGAGCTGGTCGACAATATTGAACCTGCGTGCGGCGACTATTGCGACCCTGAACAATCGAATGTTCAGATCAAGACCGGCGGTAAAAGCTGCCTGAACCCAAATGAAGAAGGCATGATATTCGCGAGTGTTTTTGGATCAGCCGACATGGATGTTTCAGAAATTCGAGTCGATGAATCACTGGAATTGGGTATAAGTGCGCGGCTGAAGAAGTGTAAGGAACGTTATACCAACGACGATGATTTTGTCGATTTGGAATGCACGTTTAAGCACGGAATCTTCGAAGTCGGTGATGAAGAGGCTATTGAAGTTCTCCTGCGTGGACAAATGATTGACGGTACACCCTTTGAAGGATTCGACACGGTCTGCCTGCAGCCTTAGGTTTGTTGGAAAATGGCTGGATACATTTTCTTGAACGCTTGACGCAGACAATTTAGACATCCGAAGCGCTAGCTGAAAGGAAGCAAAACCAAACCCCGGGGAGGGCAACGGCCCCGGGGTTTTTGTTGCCCGCAGGATAGCCTCGGTCTCCGCTCCTGGCCTGAAGGAGAACTCGAC
>Ga0316201_10004181_pt1 | contig 10851 bp, 9 predicted proteins | sample CS6wburrow_MG_FD_204516 | JGI IMG/M metagenome (GOLD analysis project Ga0316201, IMG submission 204516) | Coastal sediment microbial communities from Delaware Bay, Delaware, United States - CS-6 worm burrow | ecosystem: Environmental > Aquatic > Marine > Coastal > Sediment | place: USA: Delaware... | reverse complement strand
CACGGCTCAGAAAAAAGATTGGAAAGTATAGCAAATGTATCAAAAGCAAAACCGGACATGGTTACAGCTTTGAGAATTACTAGGATTTAAGATTGTAAAAACACAGTAACCAGGAAGATTTTTCACATGAATAGACGAACATATCAACAAAGAATTTTCATATACTTTTTTGCTGCATTTACTTTGTTTGCAATTTCAGTGCTGGTATTTCAGTACAATCGTGAAAAAAGTTTCAAAACGCAGCAACTTGAGGCCCGGCTGGGGATCATTTCCGAAGTTGTGAATGCTTATATAAAAAACTATGGTATAAGTGAAGCTGACAGTTCATTGAATGAAATAGTAGGAGCTATTATACCTCAGGATGTCAGAATCACCCTTATTGACCAGGAGGGCCTTGTAATGTATGATAGTTTTGTGGAGGCTTATCCCGAAATGGAGAATCATTTAAAGAGGCCTGAAATTCAGAAGGCCTTTTATTCCGGGGATGGAAGTAATATCAGGCATTCAGAAACCACTGGTCAGGATTTCTATTATTATGCCCGGTTTTTTGATGGCTTCTTTGTCCGGTGCGCCGTAGTATATGATATTGAAGTAAAGGATTTTCTGAAGACAGAACGTCTGTTTATATTCTTCATGATTGCTCAATTCATCATATTTGGTATTCTACTTTACATTGTTACAAACCGCCTGGGAATCATCATCAACAGGCTACGCGCATTTACTATGAAGGCCGGGAAGAACGAGGATATAGATCAGCTTGAAGAGTTTTCTGATACAGAATTTGGCGAAATTCAGAACCAGGTAATACAGATATACTCTAACCTGAAACGCACCAGGGATGAACTTACTGTAGAAAAAGACAGGTTGTCAAAACATCTCTTAGCGCTTAATGAAGGTGTCGCATTCTTTTCGAGCAAAAAAAAGAAATTGCTTGCAAACAGCAATTTCATTCAATACATCAACATGATTTCGGATGAGTCCTCTATTTCAGCTGAACACTTTTTTGAAATTCAGGAGATGGAAGATATTATAAACGATGTTGAAGATATACTCAGCTCTGATGTTCCGATCCAGTCCAGGAATTTGCCTCAATTTCAGTATACCCTATTCAAGAACGAAAAGTATTTCAGTGTTCAGGCAATTGTTTTTGCTGACCGTAGCTTTGAAATTATTATAAGAGATATTACCAAGCCGGAGAAGAGGCGGCTTCTGAAGCAGCAACTTACTTCGAATATTGCCCATGAGTTGAAGACTCCCCTTTCCTCAATACACGGATATCTTGAAACCTTGATGAACAGTAAAGACCTGGATCCCGAGAAAATCAGTCATTTCCTGGAAAGAGCATTTTCCCAGTCTGAAAGGCTCAATAACCTGCTTAATGATGTTTCAGTGCTCAACAATATCGAAGATGCAGGAGACCTGTTCGAATTTAAAGACATAATATTAAAGCACGTGGTTGATGATGTTATTGAGAACCTGGAAGCAAGGCTATCCAAAAACAACATTCAAGTAAATAATTCAATCGGTCCCGGGGTCATGGTAAAGGGAAATGACAGTTTAATTTCATCGATATTTCAAAACCTGATAGAGAATTCAATTAACTATGGAGGAGAGGGTATTGAGATAAAAATAAGTCAATCCCTGGAAGATGAAAACTTCTATTATTTCACCTATAGCGATACCGGAGTTGGAATTCCTGAAGAGCATATTTCGAGGATCTTTGAAAGATTTTACCGGGTCGATGAAGGCCGGACCCGTGAAGCGGGAGGTACTGGCCTGGGGCTTTCCATTGTAAAAAATGCAGTGCAACTACATAAAGGAAAAGTTTCTGTAAAGAATGTTGTGGAAGGAGGTCTAGAGTTCTTCTTCTCACTTGCGAAGAATGCATAGTTATTATATATTCTATGCACAGAATTCTATAGATAAAAATAATAATCCTTTGAACGTTTTGGTAAAATAATTATTACGGATCAAAAACCTGGATCCTAACCGAAGAAGAGATAATAGAACTACCTGCGAATATCTAACCTTGATGTATTGAGGGGTTTGACTGAAATTGTTAAACCATTTACTTAATATGAATGCAAATTTTACTGCAAAAAGGTACTAGAGGAAGATCAAATGAAGCCATTTATTTCCATTGAAAGTCAGGCAATCAAACAGAATCTCGTAACACTCAAAATGAATCGGCTTGGAGCGCTTCGGTTCGAAACGAAGAATATGGTTCATAATCAGCAGATTTTCAGGAATCTCTGAAATATTGAGTAACTTTGATCGTTGGGTATTTTCCAAAAAAAAGCTGACTTCATTGAAAATATACATCAAAAATATGGTGTGCATTCGCTGCCAGATGGTTGTGAAAGCTGAATTGGAAAAACTGGGATTGCATTATGTTGATGTAAAAATCGGAGAGGCCAATATCATAGAAAACATACAGACCGAACAATTGGAACAGCTGGATACCGCGCTAAGAAAGTCCGGACTTCAACTGATGGACGATAAAAAGAGCATCCTGGTAGAAAAAATAAAAAGTGCAATTATTGAACTGGTTCACTATACTGATGAACAGATCAAGGTTAATCTATCAGATTTCCTTGGCGATAAACTCAATCACGATTATACCTACCTGTCCAATCTGTTCTCAGAAGTAAAAGGTACTACGATTGAAAAATTTTACCTGGCACACAAAATTGAAAAAGTAAAAGAATTGATTGTTTACGATGAACTCAATTTAACTGAAATTGCATATAAGATGCATTATAGCAGTGTTGCCCACCTGTCCAATCAGTTTAAGAAAATTACCGGACTCACTCCTTCCCATTTTAAAAAGCTCAGAAACAAACGGAGAGGAACCCTTGAGGATGTGTGAATGATGTAATATTAATCTTCAATTGTGTAATACTTCTCCCTGTCTTCACAGGTACCTTTACTGCTACCTGAGAAATACTATAATATGGGAAAGTCAGAAATTGAAAAATCGAAATCACACATTCTAATCGAAATCCTTGAGTATGTTCCCAATTCAACGGTCAGTAAAACCATTCTCCAAAAAACAACGGGAAATATAAGTGTTTTGGCTATTGATACCGGCGAGACTCTGCCAGAGAAGACATCTCCTTTTGATACTTTTCTTCAGATCATTGAAGGCGACGCTGAAGTGATAATTGAAGACTCATCGACAATTTTACATATGGGCGAAGCCATAATTGTGCCTGCCCACACATCTAACCTGATCAAAGCAAACAAACGTTTTAAAATGATTTCTACCCAAATAAAAAGCGGGTATGAAGGAATCATTCTTTAACCAATTTAATATAGAAAGTAATGTCAAAATCAAAAGAAACAAAGACTAAAAACAGCAAAAAGGTAGCTGCAAGAACGCTTAAAGAAAAAAGAGCTGATAAGGCTTCAAAACGCAAAGAAAAAAATAACGAAAGTAAGATAATGCCTTAGCTTACTGCTTTCAGGAACTATCAGCCCCTTATTTTACAGGAGATATGACTATTTCCAGTAAATGTAATATTGTATTGTATTAAAACATCTATTATGAAACTAGCCTACATTGGTACATATCCACCCAGGGAATGTGGGATTGGTACTTTCACCAGGAATCTATTCAACTCGATGTTGGTAAAGACTGAAAACAATGGACCTGAAAACTCGGGTTTTGTCGTCGCCCTGAACGATAATGATCTTGTATATGACTACCCGCCAGAGGTAAAACTGACTATCAGACAGGAAAACCAGGAAGATTACATCAAAGCGGCCAAATATATTAACCTGAGTGGTGCCGATATTTGTATTCTCGAGCACGAATTTGGTATTTACGGCGGACAAAGCGGTGTATATATACTACCGCTGCTCCACAGGCTTGAAATCCCACTGATTGTTACCCTCCATACTATTCTTAAAAATCCTTCCTACAATGAAAAGGCCATTCTCTCTGAGATATGCAAAATGGCACACACCCTGGTGGTGATGACGAACAAAGCGATTACATTCCTGGTGGAAATTTATGACGTGCCAAAGGATAAGATTGAACTCATTGAGCACGGTGTGCCGGATATCTATTTTAACCAGGAGGAATCTAAAAAGGAGTTTAAACTTGAGCATAGGAAAGTGCTGCTTACTTTTGGATTTATTGGACGGAACAAAGGAATTGAAACCGTTATAAAGGCTTTGCCGGAAGTGGTTAAAAAGTATCCTGAAATCATTTATATAGTTTTAGGAAAAACACATCCGAATGTATTGCGTCATTCCGGTGAGGAATACCGGATCTTTTTATTGCGCCTGGTTAAAAGCCTGCACCTTGAGCGGCATGTGATTTTCCTGAATGAATTCATTAACGAGCAGGATCTGTTCAAATATCTTTACGCATGTGATATTTATATTACACCCTATCTCAACGAGTCCCAAATTACCAGTGGAACACTTTCTTATGCTGTGGGTGTTGGCTCATCAGTAATTTCAACACCTTACTGGCATGCAGAAGAATTACTTGCTGAAGGCCGGGGATTGCTTTTTAATTTCAACGATTCCAATAAGCTTGCCTCCCTTCTGACCCGTCTTATGAAACATCCAGAGAAGCTTCAACAGCTGAAAGAAAAAGCAGCCGCCTATGGCAGGCAAATAACCTGGCCAAAATCAGGAAATAAATATTTGAAATTAGCATCCAGGGTAAAGGAAGAGGAACGCATACCTTCCGAAAAAGAAAACTCGGTTTTTGACCTGTTGATCCTGCCGCAGTTCTCTCTTGCGCATATTACCCGCCTCACCGATGATACCGGAATTATTCAACATGCAAAGTTTGGAATTCCCAACCTCAAGGAAGGCTACTGCCTTGATGATAATGCCAGGGCCTTGTTGATGGTTTTAATGGCGTATCGTCAAACCAAGGATGCACGGGCCCTGGAGTTATCGCCCATCTATTTAAGTTACATCCATTACATGCAGAATTCCGATGGCACCTTCCGGAATTTTCTGAGTTTCAGCAGGTCTTTCCTGGATGAAGTCGGATCCGAAGATTCGTTCGGGAGAACAATATGGGCATTAGGGTATTTAATGGGGAATGCTCCAAATGATGCTTATTACCAGACAGGCAAGCTGATTTTTTTTAATGCATCGCCCAACTTCGAAAAACTACAATCTATCAGGAGTATAGCAAATACAATGATCGGTGTGAGCTACTATCTGAAAACGAACCCCGGAGATGACTCTATGACTGAACGACTGCGAAACATGGCCAACAATCTCGTCAATCATTATGAAGAAAACCGTTCTCCGGAATGGAGCTGGTTCGAATCCCTGCTGGCTTATGATAATGGTATTTTACCACTGGCTCTTCTGCACTCAGCAGAAATACTTCACGACGAACGGATAACCCGGGTTGCAATTGATACGATGAATTTCCTGACAAAGCAAACACTAAAGGAAAATTACTTATCCATCATTGGGAATGAAAAATGGTATAAAAAGAATGGGAAACGATCTGTATTTGCTCAGCAACCTATTGATGCCATGGCAATGGTATTAATGTACCACCAGGCCTATCATCTTACATCGGACAAGGAATTCCTGGCAAAGCTGTATACTTCCTTCTTATGGTTTTTGGGTGAGAATGACCTGCGCATGAGTCTCTATGATTTTGAAACCAAAGGGTGCTGCGACGGCTTTGAAAAATATGGGGTAAACCGAAACCAGGGTGCTGAGAGTTCACTGGCGTATCTGATTTCCCATCTGACAGTCTTGCAGGCCTATGAGGAGTTGCATGTAAACGATTAAAGACAGATAGAAATGAAAATTGCGATACTCTCTTCAATCGCGTGGAGGACACCGCCTCGTAAATACGGTCCATGGGAACAGGTCTCTTCCAATATTGCCGAAGGATTGGTGGATCGAGGTTTCGAAGTCACCCTCTTTGCTACCGGGGATTCCATTACAAGGGGTAAGCTGGAATCAATTTGTGAACATCCCTATGCTGAGAATCCTTCGATTGATCCAAAAGTAGCCGAGTGCCTGCATATAAGCCATTTAATGGAGCAGGCCCACGACTTCGATATCATTCATAATAATTTTGATTTTCTACCCCTGACATACTCCCGCCTGATCAAAACTCCCATGGTGACTACCATCCATGGTTTTTCCTCTCCAAAAATCATCCCCGTCTACAAAAAATACAACATTAGCAACCATTATGTGTCTATCAGCAATTCGGACCGGAGTCCGGACTTAGATTACATTGCAACAGTATACAATGGTATCAATATCGATGAATTCATTTTTGATAGGGAACCTGAAGATTACCTGCTATTCTTTGGAAGGATCCACCATGATAAGGGAGTATTTGAATCGATACAGATCGCAAAGAAGTCGAGGAGAAAACTAATCATCTCTGGACTTATTCAGGACCAGGAATACTTCGACACTAAGGTAAAACCATTCATTAATGACGACGACATAGTATATGTAGGAAACTCCGGTCCAAAGCAACGCCTTGAGCTTTTAGGCAAGGCATGTGCTCTTTTGCATCCGGTCAATTTCGATGAACCTTTCGGACTGAGTGTAGTTGAAGCAATGGCTTGCGGCACGCCGGTAATTGCTTTCAGGAGAGGCTCGATGCCCGAAATAGTTCTCCATGGGAAAACCGGCTTCCTGGTTAATTCTGTTGACGAGGCAGTAAAAGCCCTGACAGGTATCGAAACCATAAACCGAAATGACTGCAAAGAATGGGTGTTTTCAAAGTTCAGCCGCCAGAAAATGACCGAAGAATACCTTAAAGTATACAGGCAAATTCTTCAGGCATAGCAATATTTAGCTAGACTAGCTTGACATTTACTGCGTTTAATCCCTTTTTACCTTCTTCCAGATCAAACGTTACTTTATCATTCTCAGAGATATTTTCTTTAATTCCTGATGAATGAACATAATATTCTTTTTCTGTCTTTTCTTCCTTAATGAATCCAAATCCCTTGGTATCATTATAGAATTTTACGGTGCCTTTGTTCATGATAATATTGATTTTTGATTTACTCCTATTTGAATTTATTCGTTTCGCGCTATCCATAGCATTTTCAACAACTTCAACAATCCATGGGAATGCATTCTCTTCCAAATTTTAACTAAAGACCTGCAATGATCTTCCGCATCTCCTCCTTTGATTTTCTTAGTTTATATTCAATGCTTCTCATCATCCATTCTTCTTCGCCATATTTGTGTTGAAAATCAGAGGGCTTCAATTGCGGGTATTTCATTTTTAGCTTGACTTTAAGCTCATCCCAATATCCCGAATCTGTTTTTTCTTTCATTTATGATGTAGTATATTTTCAAATAATATGAATATATAGAGGCGTAAATTTAGATTATCTATAGGGTGAATGTATTACACAATTGAGGAAAAGAGTTACATGATTCACACATTGTATTAATTTAGTAGAAAGTTCTTTTCAATACTCAATCATAAAATAATTGGATGTAATGTTGATCTGAAAAATATTTACTTATAGGAAAAAGGACGAATGCTTTGAATTAGCTGCTTTTTTTCAGCTCATTTAAAAGCTCCCTTAAATTAACGGTTGCATAGGTAGATGCATAGTCAGACATTGCATAGGGGATTATAAGATCGTCATTATGTATCAGGGACCCACAGGAATAGACCACATTTGGGACATATCCCTCTCTTTCCTCTTCATTTGGCACCAGGAGTGGGTATTGTAATCGGCCGATCAACTTTACCGGGTTGTCAAGATCTAATAAAGAGGCTCCAAGCACATATTCGCGCATAGGGCCCACACCATGCGTAATCACCAGCCATCCGTCTTCTGTTTCGATAGGAGAACCGCAATTACCTATCTGAATTAACTCCCAGGGATACTTGGGCTGCTGCAGCAGGGTAGCATCACGCCATACGGTAATATTCTCTGAAAAGGAAATATAATTATTGAACCCATCCAGCCGGCAGAGCATGGCATATTTCCCATTCACTTTTCTCGGGAACATGGCCATACCTTTATTCTGTGCTATTTCCCCATGAAGTGGAAGTATCTTAAAATGATAGAAATCAGTTGTTTCAAGCATCTTGGGTAAAATGGTGTTGCCATCGTATGCTGTGTAGGTTGCATAGTAGATCTGTTTCCCATTCTCTTCTGTGAATTTCACAAAACGGGCATCTTCAATTCCTTTTTTTTCATTTGCCGATACAGGAAAGATTACCCGCTCGCTGATGTTTGTATCTAAAGAAAATTGCAATTCATAATGGGAAGAGGCCAACCATATAATCTGGTTAAAAAGCAACTCTTTATCTGCTTCGAGATGATGTGCCTTTCGGGCTTCTTCAATGCAAATTCGCAATTCTCCGTAAGTGAATTCATCCTTTAATTTATCCAATATTAAGCTTGGAGGAATAATACTTTTTAGCGTATGCATTTCATCCAGTTTGCGTCTGAACTGTTCTTTGTTATACACATGACGCCGGATATGCTCCGCTTCCTCAAGCATATTCCCGACAGGTTCAAGAATTAGCTTGTTTTGCTGATCCAGTACCCCGGTTCTAAATACAATCGAGGATATATGCCCTTCTCCTGTGGCCCTGAAGCTAATTATAACCCTGAGTTCTCCGGGTCCGGTTTCTGTTTGATAGGGATGCTCAATAATCGATGGATTAAAAAAAGCTGCTGATTCGATGGAGTATTCCATGGTAAAATACGAACCGATGAGGATTTTTTGCGTTTCGGTTAGTGTATCCTGATCAACACCTAATTCTGGAAACAAATGAGCTATTTTGCTGAAATGGTTCTCAAATATTTTCGATATATTTCGATGCCTCAACGAATAATCACGCAGTGTCTGGCTTAATGCAGAAGAGGTCTCGCTCTCTGATAATTGCAGAACTGCCTGAATAAGACTTTTTGATCGCTTATCGCCTGTATATAAAAACCGGGCAATTACTCTGCTGGCATCAGGTCTGAAAGGTGTATCTTTCCTATTTACAGTTACCTGCATTATTAGTTGTCTTATTTCTATAAAGTTAGACCGATAATCATAACTTCTATGTTTTTCTTTATATTATTTACAAAGGCAGCTCCTTTGTTTCAATTAATAGGTAACAGGAGGAATTGTTGTCGATAGCACAACCAGGACATATCTATCCTCCAAAGTAAGTTCATTAATCTTCTCAAAGTCACAAATTAAAAAGGAAGCAGAGGGGGACAAAAAAAACTCCCCATCAAATGAGATAAGGAGTCCTTTTTAGTAGCGGGGATAGTTTGAGTTGGAGTGTGAGAGCGTTTCGCCTGTGGCTCAAAAAAACAGAGGGTGAGTATATCTCTCTCGCTCTCACTCTCACTCTGTTTTAGTAGCGGGGATAGTGTTGTCCTTTATCCTGTCTTCGGAAGAGCGAGTCCACTGGAGGAGGCATTGCTAAGAATAAGCCTTTCTGCTCGCAACCACGCAAAATCGGTCTTTTCCATTTGGGCTTTCCCTCTGGTCAACAGTAAACTATTTAAACACTGTTTATCAAAGTTCCCAATCTAATATGGAGCTTTAAAAAACCCATGATACAAATACATTGCCCCATATGTCCAGTTGTTGCCGGTCATTCCGGGAAAATTATTTCTATCCATCATCAGGGCAATGTAAGGAGTTGGATATCCTTCTGGCAGGAGTATTACATTTGGCCAAATCCGGGTATTTAAAGTATCATTCCAAGGAGGCCGGTGAATATTTAGTTCACCCACAGGCTGAAGGTCAGGATATGAATATACAAAAATAGTGCGTGCTGAACTGCCGAATAGGGCGTAATATCTTTCTCCAAATTTTTGTAATTGGGTACCTGTGCTGTTTACTTCTACCGGTCCTGCAATACGTTTATAATTTCCATCCCAGGTATCTGCTTCCCTGAGAACAGCTTTATAACCTTTGTGATTTTCGCACAAAAGCATACGCCATTTCCCGGCTGATTTGTCATAGATACACTGAGGATCTTCGAAATCTGCAATCAGGCCGATGGATTTGGCTTCCATAACCGAGATGCCCTGAAGAGGAATCCGCGAACTTTGAACAGCCAGAATTTCTTTATTCTCTTTCTTCTCCGGATCGCCATATGAAGAAAAACCGGTCGTAAAACCTCTCCATTCTTTAGCATTTCGGTCGTAAAAAATATTGGAAGCGAGATCATTTCGCAACAGGCCATCTTTCCTGTCATATAAAATGATTCCCTCAAATTGAATGTCGAAGACAGAAGGATTCAGGCTGTATACTCCCTGCATCGGATGTGGAAGGCCTCCACCCCTGACGGTGATAAGTATCCACAATCTTTCATTATAGAAATAAGCAGATCCATCTTCATAGGTAACAATACGCATATCTCCCTGTCCGATTCCGGGTGATACATACCCAGATGCGCTCTTAATTTTGATCCTGGCATAATTTTCGGTACTGACATTCAGACAAAATTCAAACTGTCTCATCAGTTCTTGTTTGCGTAAATCGAAATGATGCACGAAATCGAATCGACCCATTAAGTTTGTTTTTCCATATTGTTCGATATAGATATTAGCCCCAACAGCCACCATTTGTGCCCGCAGGGTGAGCGGGGCATTTAAGTTTATTTCATTGGGTAAGTCAAATTCGAAAGTTTCAAGGATTTGTCCTTCCTTTATAATATTGCAGCGTATAGATTGGTATTTACTTTCGGAACATATCAGGTGTGCAGAAATAAAATTCTCCGCTTCTGAATCCCTAAATATCATCCCTATTTCACCAATTCCTGAGAAGGAACTGATTTCTAAATCGTAGGTTGCAAATACATTGAAGGCTCCTATCCAGCGGGTAGCAGAAGCTTCTGATGCCTTGATT
>Ga0316201_10004180_pt1 | contig 10851 bp, 8 predicted proteins | sample CS6wburrow_MG_FD_204516 | JGI IMG/M metagenome (GOLD analysis project Ga0316201, IMG submission 204516) | Coastal sediment microbial communities from Delaware Bay, Delaware, United States - CS-6 worm burrow | ecosystem: Environmental > Aquatic > Marine > Coastal > Sediment | place: USA: Delaware... | reverse complement strand
AGGTCGAGCCATGATGGCTTTGTCGTGCGCAAAGGCGAGGCTATATAATTCGCTGATATCGTGTAAGTTGACCATATCAACATCCATGTAAATGGCTTTTCCCTGAAAGTTGCAGGCTTCCGGAATGGCCCAGCGAAAGCCGGTAAAGGGTGTGGTCCATTTGTGTGTGCGCCAGCCACTCCTGCCATATTTGCCGCTATACCAGATCGACCGGGGGTCTCTGGAGAGTCTCATCCAGGTAATATCGATTGGCCGGGAACTGTGTTTGCGTAATGAGTACTCCAGTACCATTTCCGCTTCGGCATCCTCTCCATTGGGCGATGTTCCGACAAAGATTCTGACAGGTTCTTGTATTTCAGTATTCATAGACTGGATTCGCACAGTGGATGCTGAATGCATGATTAAGGGGACATCTACATTGATGAAGACACTAAACAGTTCAAAGATGCCACAGAAAAAAGTTTTTTTAATCGGTTTCTGGCCGGATTACGATGTACAGTTTCTTGATATCGGCCAGCTCGGCAGTATAGCCATAAACGTCATAAATTTAAAAGAAAGCAGATATCACGGCAACATTCTGGCCAGATGGTTCAAAAGGGCGAGACACTACCAGCTGAAGAAGTTGATCCTGAAATTGATCGAAAAGAACCCGGGAAGCAGCTTCTTTTTTCAGGGCAAGGTCAACTTGACGCGTATATTAAATGAGATACCGGTTGATTTTCAGGCGGCCATTATTTGCAGAAACATTGTCGCCAGGAATGAAAACCTGAGAAACAGTATCGCTGGCCTGAAAGAAAAAGGTATTGCAATCTGGTCTTTTGATGAAGCGGACTGCAAGACTTACGCACTAAAACAGTATTCCCAGTTTGTCAGAAAATTTCCCCTGAATGCTATCCCGAACCCCGCCATAGATTTGCTTTTTGTCGGGCGCAACAAAGGCAGAAAAGCGATGGTTGACAAGCTAGGCGTCTCGCTGTCAGCCGCGGGTTTCAGGGTATACACGAGAATTACCGGCAGTGACGGGATCAAGCTGATTTCATACCAGGAGTATCTGGCACTGGTTGCAAATTCCAAGTGCCTGCTGGATGTAACACAGGACGGCCAGAACGGACTGTCGTTAAGACCTATTGAGGCAGCCCTCTACGGGAAAAAAATAATTACAACCAATGCAGCCGTCAGGAAGACCGTGCTCTACAATGCAAACAACGTACTGGTGCTGACCGATGCAACCACTACGGACGAAATCGCCATGTTTTTGAAGACAGCGCCTGAACCGATTGCGGCTGAAACACTTTACCAATTCTCACCGCAACACTTTCTGACCAGGCTGCTGGATGATGTTGTGGCCCGGGGAGTAGAGGAAAAATAAAAAACCGCCTTTCCTGAAGGCTGGACTCATTGAGCTGTCGTTATCCCAAACGTTCTACTGCGCGGTATCTGTCGCTGCGGGTTTGGATAGAAACCGTGCAATGGCGTCGGCGCCGCGCTGGGCCGCGGTGCTGTCGGTTTCATTGTAATAGGTGTAGGCAAACACACGTCGCTGCTCATCCAGGTACTGCGCGTGGGTGTCGAATGCCCGCTGAAGCGCGGGGCCCAGCTGCTGTTCGACATCGTCGACCACCTGACCCAGGGTGAAATGCAGGTAGTAGGGGTCGCCCTGCCAGTCAACGTGATGTGCGTTCAGGTGGATAACCGGCCGCGGCTCGAGCAGGAATTCGTAGACCTGGCTGCTGACGTCCCCCAGGTAGATATCGGAATTCAGGATGTAGCTCATGTCGGTCGAGGCGGCGCTGCCGGTGTCGATCAGAATGTTGGCGATCTTGCGGTACTTGTCCGGCAGATACCCCTTGTGCCGGACATGTCGTTTGAACAGCACCACGTGCGGCGCGAAGATCAGGTTGTAGTTCGGGTTGTCTACAAAGAAGTCCAGCACCTGCAGGCCCATCTTCTCCCAGGACGAAACGCGCTGGTCGAAATGCGGGTTGTAGACGACAACCGGATTGTCGTTGTCGAAGAAGCGCACGGGTTCGGGGGTTAGGCCGCGAACGACCTCGAACTTGGGCCAGCCGACAGCCGCATAGGCATCCGGGCGCAGGGCATCGATCTCCTGCAGGCGGTCGATGTATTTCTGCCCGGGTAGCAGCGTGAGATCGAATGCGCCGGAGCGCTCGTCGAAGCCGCCCTGGCGGTCTCCGGCACCGTGGCGCGCGTGTATCATCCGCACTCCCTCGAGCTTGTACAGCGTTCTCAATTTCATGCAGTGGCGCTCCGGCGCCACCAGCGCATCCAGGCTGCGGAAGAACGCCAGGTTATTCTTCAGTACCATCTTCTTGCGTGTGAAAGTATACGGCGAGATCAGGGGATCGATCATGCGGTAGGCCCAGGACGGACGAATGTGCCTGAACGTACAGCGGTGACCTGGGTAGAGCGCGCCAATTCGCTTCGCCAGTTCCATCTCGGCTCTCGACGAACACGCGATAATGACTTCGAAGTCAGGGTTGCGGCGCGAAAGTTCGTACGCATAGGGCGCTGCGTGCGGTACCTGGTGGGGGAAAAAGTGATTGAAAAGAAATCCGATTCGCACTGGAGTGTTCCCGGCCAGGAGAGTTGCTGGCAATGGCTGCATGGGAAGGAGGGGGCAGTCTAGCAGGTGGCGGCGGTGTCGAAAAGTGTGCTCCCAGAAAACCGAACGTGACGGGAACAGGAAGAGGCTCGCCTGCTAGCCGGCATCATCCTTTACCAGCAGCGCTCGTCCTTCCTGCAAGCGGTAGGCACGCTCGGCGGCGTCCAGCAGGGCGGGTTGGTGCGAGATCGCCAGGATCGTATGCGCACCCTGCAATTTCCGCAGTGTCTCGCAAATGGCCCTTTCACTCTGCGGATCGAGCGCCGAGGTCGCCTCATCCATAATCAGTAACTGCGGACGGTGCACCAGGGCACGTGCAATCATGATGCGCTGCCGCTGGCCACCGGACAGTTTGCCGCCACGTTCACCCACGAGGTCATGGATGCCCTCCGGCAGTTTCTCCACGAAATCCCAGGCCCCCGCTTCCTGGAGGGCTGAAATGACATCGGCTTCACTGATTTCGGTGTCACCCAGCGCCACATTGTTGAGTACTGAATCGTGCAGCAGGACGGTTTCCTGCGGGACATAACCGATGGTGCGCCGCCAGCGGTGCATGTCGAGCTCGCTCAGCGGAATAGCATCGACCAGCAGCGTGCCACTGTCCGGTTGCAGTAATCCGATAATCAGGTCGAGGGTGGTGGTCTTGCCCGATCCTGAAGGTCCAATGATGGCGGTAAAAGAACCGGCAGGGATGCTGATATTTATCCCCTTAAGAATTTTTTTATCCTTGTAGGAGAAACTGACATCCTGCAACTCGATACCCTGTTCGAGGGTTGGTGCACGATCGCCCCCAAGGTCCTCGCGTGCCTGTTCGGCCTTGCTGATGGTCTTCTGGATCGACCAGTAGGCAGACTCGCTGACAGCCATCTTCTGGTAACTGCGTTGCACCTGGCCGGTCCTCTTCAATATCCTGGAGAGCAGAAAACCCAGCATCATCACCGTCGCGACAGGTAGTTCCCACTTTACCAGCGTGACATAGATACCGATCACCAGCACCAGCGCGAACAGTATCTCCTGTCCGGCCGCCAGAAACTCTGTGCTCACCACCTCGCGGCGCAGCGCCCGGTTTATATTTTTCGTCTCCGATACCAGCACGGTATCTACCAGGCCTTCCCGTCCCATCGACTTCAGCGGCTTGACCGACAGCAGGGTGTCGGCGAGACGCGCGATCATCTGCTTGGTGAAGGTCGTCTGGTGCTTGCCGGCCTTGCGTGACATCTTCACCAGGCGGTTCAGTGCGACATAGATAAGGGTGCCCATCAGAATGGAAAACAGGGCGGCCTGCCACATCAGCATGGTGGCGATAATGATGTATACAAAGGCCTGGATAAGCTGTGAGATAAGCGTCGCGCCATGCAGGTAGGCGCTGGCCGCCCTGACCGCCTCGATCGACATGGAGTTGGTTAACTGTCCAAGCTGTCGATGCAGAAAGTATTCCCAGCGAGAGGCCAGCATGGCACGCAACATCGACAGACGCAGGTCAGTGGCAACCTGTGCAACGATGTAGCCAACCTTTTTCTTCGCCAGCAGCACCAGGCCGCCCTTGATGATCGAGCCCAGTACGATGACCACCAGCAGCAGCTCGACACTGGGTGTTAAACCAATGGCTTCGATACCACTGAGCAGTGCATCACCGACGCCGGAGCTGGAGTCAGGCTCTGGCGCTGTTGCATCCGCCCCGGTCGAATCGGGTATGGCCAGCACCTTGTTCAACAGTGGCAACAGGGCAGTCAGGCTGATTCCCTCTATCAGGCCGGCAACCAGCAGTGCAACCAGCATGATGGCACTCTGCAACGGGTAGGCGCGGGCAAAGGTCTTCAATAGATGCATGGCAGTACTTTCGTATATGCAGGGAGGCGGGCAGGTTAACCAGTGATTCAGGCTATCCGGCTGCGCTCAGGTGTGAGGCTGCAACTTTTCCCTGATCAGCGCAAAGGCGTCCAGAATCGCTTTTATCTGCACCGGGCTATGGGCTGCACTGAGACTGCAGCGTAGCAGGGGTTTACCGCCCGGGGTGGCAGGCGGGAGCACCAGATTGACATAGATGCCCTGTGACAGTAACTCATTCCATAGTGCGGTCGTCTCACCCACGCTTGCAGGCAGTCGCACCGCGATCACCGGGCTGACTTCAGGGCCAAGTTCAAATCCCATGGCCGCGAGACCCCGATACAGCTGTGTTGCGTTGTCCCAGAGTTTTTTCCGCAGTGCGCTGCCACGGCAGAGGATCTCGAGTGCCTTGCGGGTCGATGCGATCAGGGACGGTGAAGAGGATGCGGTGAAGATATAGGGACGCATGGCATAGCGTACATATTCCAGCTCGGGCATGCGGCTGGCACAGAAGCCACCAATAGACCCGAGGCTTTTACTGAAGGTGCCGGTGATGAAATCCACCTCGGCCTCGACATCGAGGGCTTCCGCCAGCCCCCTGCCATGTTCGCCCAGAACGCCCAGCGAATGGGCCTCATCTACCAGCAGGGAGGCGCCAAAGCGGTTCTTGACGTCTGCAATCTCACGCAACGGCGCCTGGTCACCGAGCATGCTGTAGATTCCTTCCACCACCACCAGGGTGTTCCCGGCGCGGTCACCAAGTCGCTGCAGACGCTTTTCCAGGTCTGCCGGGTTGTTGTGCTGGAAGCGGATCACCTGGGCGCTGCCAAGGCGGGTGCCGTCGTAGATACTGGCATGGCAGTCGGCATCCAGCAGGATCACATCCTCGGGACCCGCCAGTGTCGAAAGAACTGCCAGATTCGCGATGTAACCGGTTGAAAAGACAATGGCAGCGGGGCAATTGAAGAAGGCCGCCAGTTCATTCTCGAGTGCCACGTGAGCGGCGTAGCTGCCATTTGCCATGCGCGAGCCAGTGGTGCCTGTACCCTCCTCACTGATTGCCGTGCAGGCGGCTGCGATGCATTCGGGATCGAAGGTGAGTCCAAGATAGTTGTTAGTGCCGGCCATGATCACCTTGCGTCCATTGATCATCGCTTCAGTGGCCGACACCACACGTTCTACCACGACATGAAAGGGATCCACACCACTGCCTGCGACCAGCTCGGTACGGGTTTTCTCAAGGGGCAGAAATTTATCGAACAGGCTTGTCATGAATCATCTGTCTGGCAGCAATGGTTGCAATTGTTCTGCAAAATCTCCAAGGGTGTCCACCCTGGAAAGGATATTCAGGGGTATAGAGATATCGAAATGATCCTCGATCTGCGTCATCAACTCCATGACCTTCACTGAATCCAGACCGATCTCGTTGACGAGGCTGGTCTCTGCACCGAGTTCAATCGGTTCCTTGGTGAACGGTTGAACCAGTTCGTACAGCTGATCAAGAATATCCTCTTTGCTCTGCATCTTCATACAGTCTCCATGCTCGTATTCGGTTCGGCTGGTCGATGCCCGGTATCGACGTTATCGGGCATCAGCCTGATACGCAATGAAACATTGCCAACGAGACCGGTCACAGGCTGTACGCCGAGTTCACCCCCAGCCCATGGTTCGCCGCAGCCCCTCTTGCAGCGAAATTTCCGGCTGCCAACCGATGGCGGCGGTCAATGCCGTATTATCCGCTACCCAGTCGGGATGCCGCAGCTCACGCACCTTCCCCGGTGTCAGCATGGGAGCATAACCGATCAGCCGTGCAGCGGTCACATTCACGCCTGCAAGCGAGCGCAGCAGCGTTGCCGGCAGGGTCAGTCTGAAGATGCGCCTGGCGCGCAGCGCCGAGACGTTCGCGATGATTTCATCCCAGCTATAACCACCGGACTGGGTATCATTCAGTTCGTAAATTCCGCTCTCGCACTGTCCTGCATCCAGCCACCTGAGCACTGCTGCACACAGGTCTTCGACATACAGTAACGATACCCGTGCATGCGCTGCGCCCAGTACCGGTGCAATGCCACGTCCCATCCACTGAAAGAGCGGCAGCATTTCCTTGTCGCCGGGTCCGTAAACGGCGGGAGGGCGTAATGCCACCCATTCCATGTCTGCTGCCATACTGGCGAGTGCCTGCTCTCCCTGGCGCTTGCTGGAGGCATAATGGGAGAGTTGTGGTGCACGCGCCGCCAGCGACGAGAGCGACAGGAATCTGGGTCTGGATGAGAGCGAGAGCGCCGCCCGTACCAGCTGACTCAGGCCATCGACATTGACGGCATTGAAATCGGCGGCAGTCACGCCACGAACGGCCCCTGCACAGTGCACTACCGCGCTGGCATCCTGCAGCAGATGACGCAGGGATTCACTATCCTGGAGCGAACCGCTAACGGCTTCCAGTCCAGCTAACTTCGGGAGTTTATGCGCGGAACGGTCACGAGTCAGTGCTCTTACATGGTACCCGGCGTTCACCAGGTGATGGATCAGCATACCACCGATGAAGCCGGTGCCGCCGGTTACGGCAATGGTTCGTGACATGGAGAACCTGCAGCGTCTGCGGGTTGTCAGCCGGCCTGTTTCTGTGACAGGACGGCTGTCGCTTCCCTCTCATCATGAACAGCAATCTTGTTCAGCGGGTGCGCATCGATGTAGTTCTGCCGCGCCTTGGAGCGGGACAGCTTGCCAGACGATGTGCGCGGCAGTGTGTGCAGCGGCGCCAGTTCAATATGGCAGTCGACACCCACCGCTGCATGGATCAGTCCCTGCAGCTGCCTGATCAGCTCCGCTCGCCTGTTACTGTCACGGTCGCGGTACTGCACCACCATCACTGCGACGTCAGCGCCATCCGGACCCGGTACCGCAAATGCCAGTGCGTCTCCCGGACGCACATCCGGCTGTTGTTCCGCAAGCTGCTCCAGATCCTGCGGCCATATGTTACGGCCATTGATGATGATGAGATCCTTGCTGCGACCCGTGATCATGATGCTGTCGCCCACCCGGTAACCAATGTCGCCTGTGTCCAGCCAGCCATCCGGCGAGAGGACTCTGGCAGTGATTCCCGGCTCGTTAAAGTAACCGGACATGACACTCGGTGCGCGCACGTGAATGACTCCGATATGGCGTTCCGGGAGGACCTTGCCGGTGTCGCTCCTTACCTCTACTTGAAACGACGACAGCGGCACACCACAGTTCACGAACTCACTCAGACGCTCCTCGACAGCGTTCTCTGCGGGGCGCGCATGATCGAGCAGTGCCAGGTGATCCGCATCCACCCGGTCTACCGACAGTCCGCGACCCAGCGGCGCAAAACTCACTGCCAGTGAACATTCCGCCATCCCGTAACAGGCAAGAAATGCGTTGCGGTTGAATCCACTCGGAGCCAGTGCCTCGGCAAAGTCATACAGAACCTGTGGCCGGATCGTCTCCGCACCCACACCTGCTACACGCCAGGCACTCAGGTCAAATTTTTCAGCCTCGCCTTCACGCAGTCGCCGGTTACACAGTTCATAACCAAAAGGCGGGCTGAACGATATGGTCGCCTTGTGGCGTGACATCAGTGACAGCCACTGGCGGGGGCGCATTGCAAACTCACGCGTGCCCAGATAGTCCACCGACAATTGCGAGGCCACCGGTGCAAGCACCAGGCCCACCAGACCCATATCGTGATAAAATGGCAGCCAGGAGACACAACGGTCCGTCGTCCTCATGTCCATTCCCTCGGTTATGATCCCCGCCAGGTTGTTCAGTACTGCACGCTGGGTAATCATTACACCGCGTGGAAAACGGGTGCTGCCCGAGGTGTACTGCAGGTAAGCCAGTTCATCAGCCTGCATTGGCTGCAATTCGCCGGCCTGCTCAGGCAGTGCGTCATAGTCTTGCGGTGTGCCGACCAGCATTAGCCCCAGCCCGGCGCTCGCATCCACAAGCAGATCTGAATAATCTGCCGGCGCCATTGCCAGCGATGCCTGGCAGCCTTGCGTCATCGCCCGTATCTGCGCGACATACGCCTTGTGACTGCCCGGGTTGTGGGGAATCGGTAGTGGTACCGGAACCAGGCCGGCATACTGGCAGGCAAAGAAAAAGCGCAGAAAATCGGGATGGGTGTCCGCAATAATCACCATGCGTGCACCGCGTTCGGTTCCCAGACCACGCAGACGCCGTGCCAGAGCCTGTGCCTGATCCCGCAGTTCCGCATAGGTCAGTACCGCGTAAAGTTCGCCGCGACTGGTGTAGAAATTACTACCGGTTCGTCCCAACGCTGCATAATCAAGGGCCGCTGCAAGATTCGGAAAATCCGCAGCCCTCAACGGCAGGTTGTTACCAGTTTTTGTTGCTTCCAAACGCAAGAGTAATCTCCTGTTAAATTAGCAGATGATTACAGCCTCAATCATCTGCAGGGCAATAGTGAACATCGCTACAATGCACCCGACCCGGAAATCCATAATCTTGAAGACATGAGATTCATCTCCCTGTAAAGGTATCAATCACAAGTCTATGACCCGAAAAGAAATCAATCTCAAAATCACAACATAGGCAAATACTTATGCATTCTCCAAGATTTTCGTTCAAATCGCAACCTGCTAGCGACAGTTATACCTGGCAACCATGATGGCGTGGTCCGGATTGCAACAGGCCGGTTCGGTTATGAAACAAGTTACCTGATGACCACCAAACCCCAGCTATCGTAAGTAACGTAGTATCTGTTCACATCCTGCCAGTTATCGAACTTGAATACCTAAAGCAGGTCACGGTTACATCCTATACCCCGGGAATGGCGCTTTCGCGCCATTTCGCGCCATTAACTGGTCATCGTATGCCATTCAGATACAGTCAGATTCCTGGTTATCTGCGGATTTTTACTGCCAGTCTGATACCCGTATCACCAGTTTTTATCGTTGCCAGCCGGCCGCTATCGCGGTGGCGAGCAGCGTCATAGGCAAAGCGTAATACAGGGTTGAAAATCATGGACGCCGAAGCGGCCAGCACACGACTTGCAGTGGTGCGAAGTGCGGCTATCAGGACCAGTCCGCCTTCAGTGCAGTGAGGATCCTGTGGTTCGGTTCTGCATCGGTGGCGTTGACCTTGGCCAGGTCAGGAGGGCCGGGCCAGCCATGGTCCGAGAGCACCTGCGAGGAGAAGGTTCGCAGGGTTTCATCCGGTTGCACTATTCAACCATGCCACGGGCATTGCGGCAATCTACAATATGCTGGTGTCTGTTTATTGCCGGTAAAATTTGTATCATGCACAACACAGCAACAGACACCGCCATGCGTACGCTGTATTGGCAGACCCGGAGCCCCACAGAATGTCATCCCCAGACAAGCATGACCGTCCCGGTGATCTGAGTATTCTACCGGTCCGTAATCCGCAGGATCTGGAACGGTTCATTCGAGTGCCATGGTCCATCTATGACGACGATCCCTGCTGGATTCCGCCGCTGTTGATGGAACGTAAACAACACCTGTCCGCTAAAAACCCCTATTTCAGGCACGCCAGCTGGCAGGCCTGGGTCGCCTTTCGAGATGGCAAACCGGTCGGTCGCATCAGCGCCCAGGTCGACCGGTTGCGCCTGGAAATGTATCAGGATGCAACCGGCTTGTTCGGTTTTATCGAGGCGGATGATGACCCCGCCACCTTTCGGTTGTTGCTTGATACGGCCTGCAACTGGCTCAGGGAACAGGGGATGAAACGGGTGCAGGGCCCCTTCAATCTCTCGATTAATGATGAATGCGGCTTGCTGGTGGAGGGTTTTGATACACCGCCCTGTTTCATGATGGGACATGCCCGAACTTACTATGCCGGCAGCCTGGAGGCTCTTGGATACCACAAGGCCATGGATCTGCTGGCCTATCATCTGTCTGTCGATTTCGTTGTACCCGGGGCGATGCGGAAACTGATTTCAAAAAGTTCCACACGGATAACCGTCTCGCCCTTGAGGCGCAAGCACCTGCATGAGGAACTGGCTGTTTTACGTGAGCTGTTCAATGACGCCTGGGCAAACAACTGGGGATTCGTACCCTTTACCCATGAAGAGTTCGATGAGCTGGGGCGTAACCTGGCCCGTCTGGTGGATGAGGATTTCATCCAGATCGCCTCGGTCGATGGTAAACCCGCAGCCATGATTGTGGCACTGCCCAACCTGAATGAGGCTGCCCGGGACCTCGACGGGCGCTTGCTGCCGCTGGGATGGATTAAGCTGTTGTGGCGCCTGAAGCGACACAAGCTTAAAACAGCCCGCGTCACCCTGATGGGCGTGCGTCAGGAATACCACAACAGCACGCTCGGCATGGCGCTGGCCTATACATTGATAGAGGCTATACGCTTACCGGTCACATCGCAGGGCATCCGCAAAGTGGAGA
>Ga0316201_10004179_pt1 | contig 10852 bp, 13 predicted proteins | sample CS6wburrow_MG_FD_204516 | JGI IMG/M metagenome (GOLD analysis project Ga0316201, IMG submission 204516) | Coastal sediment microbial communities from Delaware Bay, Delaware, United States - CS-6 worm burrow | ecosystem: Environmental > Aquatic > Marine > Coastal > Sediment | place: USA... | reverse complement strand
ACAAGAATGCAGGCTCTTTGTGCATTCCCGTTCTGCTGATGCAGTCGGGCGCCGATCGCCTGGTCGATCCCGACGCTCCCCGCGCCTGGCAGGAAGTAACGCCGGAAGGCCTTGTTGACCTGCTTGTCTGGGAAGGCCTTTATCACGAAATGTTCAATGAACCGGAAAAAGACCGGGTTCGGGAAAAGGTCCTGGAATGGCTGCGGCAGCAGTCCGTCGCAAACGACCGATAGATGACTGAGGTTTTATACGCCGTTGCTTCCCAATGCCGAGACGATCAGCTGGACTACGATCAGTAAGATAACGGCTCGCGGCAGAAGCTTTTCACGGAGAGGGCTGGCAGTTAGACTTTTCATCTTGTTCACCTCGGGTCGTTTGAGCTGCGACCTCGACTTTTCATGAGATCCTCACTTATAAGGATGCGCCAGCAACCCAAAAAGTTACCCGAAATGCGGCAAACCGACCAGTAAAAAGGGATGAAATGAATTATCACTTCTACGATTTCGTTGGTAACCTCGGCGTGATTTTCATTCTGGGGACTTATTTCATGCTGCAGCTCGGCAGGATGTCGAGCAGCAGCGTGAGCTATATCGTGCTCAACGGCCTGGGCGCGGCTTTCATACTTTACTCGCTGCTTTACGAGTTCAATATGTCGGCTTTTATCGTCGAGATCGCCTGGCTGCTGATCAGCCTGATGGGCCTGGGGCGCCTGTACCTGGCGCGAAGACGCTCAAAGTAGGCAGCGGCGCAGCTAGATTCCAAGGAAAACAACGGCCAGGCCGCAGGCCAGGATCGTACTTCCGGCAATGGCATGGCCGTATCGTTCAAACGACTTGAGTTTGAAATTCCTGAGTCCCAGCACCGCCAGGAATACCGCCAGGACCATGGTCGCCACGGTGACCAGTCCAAAAATACCCGTCACCATCACCACACCGAGCGCGCTTTCGCGGGCGGCCGGGTACATCAGTAACGGGATCAGGGGTTCACAGGGGCCCAATATGAAAACGATGAAGATCAGCCAGGGCGTCAGTGATCTACCCTGCTGATGAACGTGTGCATGATCCTGGTGATGTGTGTGGATGTGTTCGTGCGTGACGCCATCATGGCTGTGCCAATGAGAATGCGGGCGCTTACGATACGCCTGGCGTATGCCCCAGGCCGTGTAGGTGAGACCAAAACCGATCAGTAACCAGGCGGCCAGGTTACCCCGGACACCCTCCAGCCATTCCATGGATGCAAGCTGAAGGCCAAACAGAATACCGAGCAGGCCGAGAATGATGGAGCCTGCAAGGTGTCCGACCCCGCAGGCCAGGGTAATTCGAAGGGTTTTTGCCGTACTCCAGCCCCTGGCTTTGGCCATGGCGACAAACGGCAGGTAATGATCCGGCCCCAGAATGGTATGCACGAAGGCAATCGCAGCGGCAGAAAGGGAGAGCACTATGATTTCAGGTGTCATGTGTTCGCAGCTCGATCGATCGGTCGGGTCATTTGAACAATCGCAGCACGGGCATGCAAGGACCTCGGTCAAATAAAATCACATATTGAATTTTCGCCGCAGCGCTTCAGGGCACCACGATGTTGAAGCGGCCGTCCGGTTTGTCGAACAGGGAAAAGAACTTCAGCAGATCCAGTGTGCTGCCCTCGAGTTCGATTTCATCGGACAGCAGCATGTCTTTCAGACCTGCCTTGCCCGTCAGCATGCGAATGAACATTGCGTGCGTCAGCTTCAGCGTGGCGTTGGCCTGCGCGCCCGGTTCCGACGGCCGGTGATGTAGGACCGCGTTACTGATCTCCAGCAGATAACTTTCGGCCAGGTCGGTGAAAACGAAATTGACACTCAGATCAGCACCTTCCGCGTCCGGGCCGTTGAGGCGCGCCGCCATGGAGTCGAAGAAATCGTCAACTGGCGTGCGCCGCAGAATGTCCTCCATGGCTGAAATGTTCAGGCCCTGTTCGGGCGGGCCATGCCGGAGTTCGTGGGCCGCGCTCAGGTAGACGTCACGCCAGGGTCCGGATTCCGCCTGGTAGCCCAACTGGTCGTAAGCCGCGGCCAATAGTGCTTTGGCTTCCTCATTTCCCGGTTCAGCGAAAACCAGGTGATTCAACAACTCTGCCACCCAGCGGTATTCTGCTGCGCGGTAAGCATCAGCGGCTTTCTCCAGTACGGCCGTGCTGCCGCCCATCGCATCCAGGTAGCGCTTGCCTGCTTCCGTGGGTGGCAAGGGGTCGAGATTGGCAGGATTGCCGTCATACCAACCGAGGTAGCCCTGGTAAACCGCCCTGGCATTGTGCTTCACGGTGCCGTAGTAGCCCCGATTGTAGAACGAACGGCGCAAGGATTCGGGAAGTTCCATTTCGTTTGCTATCTCACCAGGTGTCATGCCGGCATTGAACAGGCGCACGGTCTGGTCGTGCAGGTACTTATAGGTATCGCGTTGCTGTTCCAGGAAATGAATGATGCGCTGATTACCCCAGATCGGCCAGTGGTGGCTGGCCAGGTAGATCTCCGCCTCACCGAACAAGTCGATGGATTCGTCAATGTAGTTACTCCATCGCAGGGCATCGCGTACCCTGGCGCCACGCAGCGTGTAAACATTATGCATCTGGTGGGAGGTGACCTCGGCGCCATTGAAGGCCTTCGCATGCGGCAGGTAAAAAGTCAGTTCAGCCGGAGCTTCAGATTCCGGCGCATACTGAAAAATAAACTGAATTCCATCGATACTCAGGGTTTGCGGCGTACGATCGATGAGTTCAGTCGGCTCCAGCAAGCCAAACGTGCCGAAAGCGGGCGACTTGCCCAGGCCGGAATCCACGTGTCCGCGTTCGGAGCGCGCCAGTTGCTTGCCGTACATGTACATTGCGCGACGGCCCATGGCCGTGCCGGCAATGATATTTTCGCTGGTGGCCGCTTCCATGAATCCCGCCGGCGCAATAATCCGTATATTCTCGGCGCGAATTCCGTCGGCGGTGAGAATGCCCAGCACACCTCCAAAATGGTCGATGTGACTGTGCGTGAAGATCATCGCGACGATGGGGCGGGTGTCCAGGTGCTGCCGTGCAAAATCTATCGCGGCTGCGGCCGTTTCCTGTGCGGTCAGTGGATCGACGATGATCCAGCCGGTCTCGCCCTCTATGATCGTCATGTTGGACAGGTCATAACCACGCAACTGGTAAATACCTTCGGTCACCTGGAAAAGACCGTGGATGTTGTTCAACCTGGCCTGCCGCCACAGGCTGGGATTGACGCTGCCGGGCGCCTCGCCTTCGACAAAGTCATAGGAAGGCTGATTCCAGACCATGCCGCCATCTGCTGACGCGACCTTTAAGTCAGGATCCGCAGCAACCAGGCCCCTGCTTGCGTCTTTAAAATCCTGCTGGTCTGAAAAATCCAGTTCGTCCCATACAGCAGCATTGGCTGCAATGGTCGCCGCAGTAGGCGCCGTGTGACCGTTTGCGTCTGCACCGCGATCATCTTCAGTGCCGCTATCGCAAGCTGTAAAAGTACAACAGGCCAACAGCAGCAGGCCAGGTGTGATGGATTTCATTGGGAATCACCCCCGTTCTCACAGGTCGGGATCAGGCTGATCACGACGAATCCGACCAGCAACAGTATGCCTCCGATCATCCGCAGGGTGGGTGATTCAACGACATAGAAAATCGAAAACCCACCCACCAGCAGCATGGAAAAAACACCGATCATCTTGATCCGCCGGGAAATACAACGATTGGTTTCCCAGTTGCGAATCATTGGACCGAAAGTCTCATTGGCCAACATCCAGCGGTGCCATCGCTCAGAGGACCTGGCGAAACAGGCGGCGGATAACAGCACGAAAGGTGTGGCGGGCAATAAGGGCAGAACGACACCCAGTGCGCCGACACCGAGAAACAGAAACCCCAATAATCTGAATGTTTTCAAATCAGGCGGTCAGTTGCAATTCTGCTCGATGAACCTCTTTGCTGCAGCAACCTTGTCGACCCGAACCTGGTCATCCATGCGTACCGTCTCCCCGTTCTCATCGGTGTAGAAGACACGCCGGTGCGGTTCCAGCCTGGCCACTTCGGCCCGCTTGGCCGAACACTCGGCGTCCCGGATCGCGGCCTCAGCTTCGTTCCGTTCCCGGCTCTGCGCAATCTCGTCACGACGTTGCTGGGCGGCGGAAGGCTGGCCCGCCGTGCTGGGGCTGCTGATTGGCTCCTGGCCCATCGGGGGCGGGCCGGCCGGGATATCGGACGCTTCGGCCTGTTGATCCGGTGGTGGGGTTTCACTGAAATGAACCACGCCATCCTTGTCGGTCCACTTGTACATTTGCTGGGCCTGAACGGCAGTGCTGACACAGATTCCGAGCACAAATGCGGCAATTACAGTCGGCAATACTGGCTTTTTCATAAGGATCCCTCTCATAGAATCGGCAGTTTGTCTGCTAACAGGATAACAGGCTGGCAATGCCTAGGGCACGCCATCAAAAAAATCGACCAGCCCGGTCTCCAGTGAATATTCTGCTCCGACCACCAGCAATCCCTTGTCCTGAATCAGCTTCACCAGTACCTCCGATCCGTGCCGAAGCTGGCCGGCGGAGGCACGGATATTATCCCGTACCGCGAGGGCGAGGAGTTCGTCGCGGTCGTAATCCGAATCCGATTCAAATAAGGCCTGGACACAGGGCAGTATGCTTTGAATGATAATTCCGAGGTTCGGGGAACCGAGCTGTGCCGGTCGTTCCAGTTGCTGCAGGGTTGCATTGACTGCGCCACAATTGCTGTGCCCCATGACAACCACCAGCGGCGTTCCGAACTGATCAGCGGCAAACTCGATACTACCCACCTGGGAAGGTGCAACGATATTCCCGGCCACACGGATGACGAACAGGTCACCGATGCCCTGGTCGAAAACCAGTTCGGCGGGAACCCTGGAATCGGAGCAGCCCAGGATGATGGCAAACGGCGATTGATCCCTGACCCGCTTGGCGCGCTCAGAGTGATTCAAGCGTGCCTCGGGAGAGCGTTTACCCGAAACAAAGCGCAAATTGCCTTCTTTCAGTCGCTCAAGTGCCTCTTGTGCGGAAATCATAGGGTGATTCTATCCTTGCTTATCAATGCTCATCCGGAAAATTGATTTCGATACCGGTACCAGCCGGATCACGGATAAACAGCTGGGTCATCGGAATCTCGGGTATGTGATTGGAACGGTATTCTATCCCCAGGGACCTCAGCCGCTCTTCCATCGCTCTCAGTCCGCTGGCCTGGAATGCCACGTGGTCCAGGTAACCCTGGCTATCACTATCCAGGTATCCGTCGCGCTCAGACAAGTGAACGACGGGTTTGCTGCCCGAATATAGCCAGTAACCCCTCCCGGAAAATTGCGGCCGGAAGCCATCCACCAGGTCTAGAACCTGCTGGTACCAATTTTTGACTTCCTCCAGCAGCTTGGCTGGAGCGGCAATGTTGATGTGATCTACATGCATCGGCAAGTCCCGTCACGGTTTGATGTCAGAGTTTGCCGCCCAGAACGGTGGCGAATAGCTCACGATCGATATTACCACCAGTGGCGACGACAGCCACCTTTCGCCCTGCCAGGCGGTGCTTTTCCTGCAGCGCCGCAGCGAGTGCGGCAGCCCCTGCCCCCTCGCAGGTGTTGTGTGTGCATTCGAACATCATGCGCATGGCCGCCGCCACCTCAGCGTCACTGACCTGGACAATGTGATCAACGCCCTTGCGGATGATATCAAGCGCGTCAGGCTGCGGTGTCCTGCAAGCCATGCCGTCAGCCAGCTGGGTGCTGACCGGCGACTCGATCAACTCGCCGGCGGCAAAAGAAAGGGCATAAGCATCGGCATGACTGGAGACGACACCGCAGATACGGGTTTTGAGGCCCAGCGCTTCCCGAGCTGCAATCATCCCGCAAATACCGCTGCCAAGACCTATTGGCACATAAGCCACATCAATGGCCTCGACAGCTCTGAAAAGCTCCATGCTATAAGTGGCGACCCCGGCGACAAGGCTGCCGTGAAAAGACGGTACGAGGTGCAGTGACCGTTCTGTGGCAAGCGACACCGCGTGTTCGAGCGAGGCCTGGAAATCGTCTCCCTCCACGATCAATTCAACCCCGAGGGCCCTCATCGCCGCGTTTTTCTCAACACTGTTACCGTGCGGTACCACGACCGTAGCCGGTATTCCGTAAAGCCGTGCCGCGTAGCCTATCGACTGCCCGTGGTTACCTCGGGTTGCGCTGATCACGCCCGCCTGTTTCGATGCGGATTGCGCCAGACCGGCGAAGTAAACCAGTCCTCCACGAATTTTGAATGCACCCACCGGTGTCTGGTTTTCATGCTTGACCCAGACTTCCGTTCCCAGACGCTCGCACAACAGAGGCCAGAGGTACTGCGGAGTCGGCTTCATGCTGGCATAGACGACTTCTGAAGCCGTATCGATCTGATGGAGGCCTGGCAATGAAATCATGAGCTGTTCTATTTCAACTCGACCGGAAGCCCGTCAAACAGGGTCGAGGTAAAGCGATCGCGATCCCTGAAATCCAGGTGCGAAGTATCCGGCAGGTCAAAGTCTGACAGGCCATCGATATCCAGGAAGTGAACCGCTGGAGCATAGCTTCGTTCCGCCAGGCGGTCCCAATACGTTTCTTTCGGGTAGTACTCGTCGTCCAGTTCCCAATGACCATTCGATGTCGGTAACCTGAGCAACACGACATGACCTCCACGGTCGATTATTTTTCGGGTCATTTCGTTGACCTTCTCGATTTGCGGCAGCCACCCTTCGAGTTTCGTCGGCGGGTTGTCCTGGTAATCTTTCAGCTTTTCATTGTAGAAATGCTTGCTCAAACGTTCAGCATCGACCCGTTCGAAATCGCCCCTGATTGAAAGGTCCAGCGCCCGCGTGGTGTATCCCGGGTCCATAAAACGCTCGTTCTTGTCGTAGTAGTTGACGAGCTTTGGCCACGCAAGGCTGCTGTCGGCAAAGACGAGGCGTGACTGGTAGATACTTTTCAGCCAGGCATCCAGCGAAAGGTAAAACGAAAACTGATCTTCGTAGTGATCAACGTAATCCTGTTGCATATCCCAGTAGAACGGCTCCAGGGCCTGGGCATTGAGAGACACCACGACGGTACCGGTGAAATCCTCGTCATTGGCCAGGCTTTCCAGCGTGGACAGTGGATATTTTCCATTCAGCCCCAGCATGTGAACTGAGCTACCGGGATAGCGTTGCTTCAATTCCGCCATACTGGTATCCAGCAACAACCTTGAAGCACCGAGTAAAACCAGCTTGTCATCACCGCTTCGGCCTGCGTTCATGCGATGCCACGACCAAAGATCTTCATGCAGGTCGACGGAAGGCAGAAAACCCCGGTCGCGCAGTTCGCGCTCGTAGAAAAACAGGCTGAAAACGGTCACCAGCACAAAAACAATCCAGCTCAAAAGCCAGCTTTTAGAATTGAAAGTAGATAAAGCCATCGCTTTGACCCGTAGAAAGAACGATAAGAATGACACAGGCTGCCAAACCCAGTCCGCGAAGCAGGAAATTGCTGTTCTCGATGACCTTGATAATCTGTTTCCTGTTCCAGATCCATTGAACGGCGATCAGCGCCAATGAGGCGAGTATCGCAATCTGGAAGGTCATGTCCCAACTCAAAACAGTGACTTCACTGTCGGTGAAGCCAAACATGACTGCAAGCAGGCTTCCAACCTGCCCGATGGATTCGGAACGAAAGATCGTGAAGGAAATCACGATGAAGAACATCATCATCAGGCGCAGGAGAAAAATCCGCAGCACTTCGGGCAGCATTACCGGAAGCCTGATTTTGCCCTCGACGATACGCTCCGAGACCAGCAACACCCCGTGATAGATTCCCCATAAAATAACAGGCCATTTGGCGCCGTGCCAAAGCCCGCCGAGCGCCATCGTCAGCATCAGGTTGCGCAGCGTCTTGCTGCGGCCCAGGCGGTTGCCACCCAGGCTGAAGTACAGGTAGTCCCTGAGCCAGGTCGACAAGGAAATGTGCCAGCGAGTCCAGTAGTCAGAAAAACCGGTAGCCGCCATCGGCGAATTGAAATTGAACGGCAGGCGAAAACCCAGGCATTTCGCAGTACCAATCGCACACAATGAATAGCCAGCGAAATCACAGAAAATCTGCATCGTGAAAAAATAGCTGGCTGCCCAGGCCGACATGGCATCAGGCACCTGTTCCGTCTGAAAAACCGAATCAACCAGCGGCGCGAATACGCTGTCGGCCAGAAACACTTTTTCCATCAGACCGATCAGCAATAAAGCCAGGCCGACCGAAAAGCCCTTGCCATCAAATACCTTGGGTTCCACGCACTGGGGCAGAAATTCATTCGAGCGCACGATTGGGCCAGCTACCAGTTGCGGAAAGAAACTGACGTAAAGGGCATAGTCTTTCAACGAATTCCATGGCTTCATCTTGCCGCGGTAGACATCCATCGAGTAGGAGATGGTCTGAAAGGTATAGAACGAAATACCCATCGGAAGCACGATGCTGTTTTCCTGCCAGGCAAAACTGATTCCGGCGGTCTCGGCCACCACGACGAGGTTGGCCATCAGGAAATTCGTATACTTGAAAAAGGCCAGCGCCCCCAGGTTGACCAGCAGGCTTATGACCAGCCAGAATTTTCGTTCCCGTGGATTGACCGAAGCATAAATTCGGGCCGCCACTTTCCAGTCGAGCAATGTGGACATCAGCAACAGCAGAACGAAATACGGGTTCCAGGCCGCGTAGAACAGGTAGCTGGCGATTAACAGGTTGGTTTTTTTCGCTGACCACGACAGCGGTGAATAGTGCAGGATAAGCACTATGGCCAGGAAGAAAAGGAATGTAATACTGTTGAAAAGCATCCGTTAAGGGTCGTTATTATTGTGCGCGCGACAGTCTAACAGTTGCTGTGCTGGACGGGCTACTTCCGGGAAGCTTTAAAGTGCAGCCTGAATGACTCTTCACCTTCCGGCGCTCGTTCAGTGCTTGATTTTTTTCCGTAGCCGCTCGAGTGCCTGCAGTTGAGCCAGCGATTCCATCAGCTTGATTTCCGCAGCAGCGAGATCCATTTCGGCGCTGCGGTCACGCAGTTGGCGCTCTGCCTCTTCCCTGGCCTGTTGTGCGGCCGCTTCATCCAGGTCTTCTGCCCGAATGGCGTTATCAACCAGGACGGTGATGAGATGAGGCATGACCTCCAGAATTCCCCCGCTGGCAAAAAATGTGATTTCTTCACCATCCGGCACAGTGACGTGCATCGGGCCAGGCTTAAGCGTGGTGATCAGCGGGGCATGGTGCGGACAAATACCCAGTTCACCAGCAGTTCCAGTGGCGATGAACAGAACGACTTCTCCCGAGAATATTTCGCGGTTTGAAGAAACAATGTCACATTGGATGGTATTGCTCAAAGATCTCTTGCCTACCAGCGAATACGCCTGGCCAGGTCAACAATATCCCTTTCGCAATAAGAGCAGACATAACGGTGCCCATCGTCGGGACCGAGCCTGAATTCGGAAGTGACGGGCTCATCCTGGTTCGATATGCAGTTGGGATTTGAACAAGCCAGAATTCCCCTGACGACCTTGGGCGCCTCGGCATTGAACTTCCTGACCACTTTGCCACCCGCAATGATGTTGATCGTGGCCAGTGGAGAAATCAGCGCGACGCGGCTTGCTTCCTTACTCGACAGTTCCACATCCTCGATTTTCAGAATGTCCTTTTTCCCACCTTTTTTGGAATGGGAATTGATCAGAATGCTCATGCTCCTGTCATTGGATATACCCAAAACCTTCAGCACGTCGAAAGCCATTCCGGGCAGGATGTGATCGATTACCGTGCCGTTCTCGATCCGTTGGACCTTCATCAGTTTGTCCGGCATTTCACTCTCCTCCAACAACCATCGACAACAGCGCCATTCTTACCGGTACGCCGTTGAACGCCTGCTCAAAGTACTTGGCCTGCGGCATCTTGTCGACCTCTGGCAAGATTTCGTTCACCCGTGGCAGGGGATGCATTACGATCAGGCCCTGAGGGCCCCGTGACAGCAGATCGGGATCCACCCGGTACAGTCCGGCGACACGTTCATATTCAACCAGGTCAGGAAAACGCTCTTTCTGGATCCTGGTCGCGTAGAGAATATCGGTATTCGAAATGACTTCCTCGGGTGAATGACAGGCGGTCCCCAGCATGCCCACGTTTTTCAGGTGACTGGTGACTTCGTCCGGCATCTCGAGCCCTTCCGGAGACACCAGGTTGATGGTGTTGCCAAACTTGGCCAGGGCATAGGCCAGGGAATGAACGGTCCTGCCGTAACGCAGGTCGCCGACGAGGCTTATCGTCAGGCCCTCAAGGCGGCCATGCTCGGTCCTGATCGTGAACAGATCGAGCATGGTCTGCGTCGGATGCTGGCCTGCACCATCGCCGGCATTGATGATAGGCACGGAAGAAAACTCGGTCGCCAGTTTTGCCGCACCTTCGCGCGGGTGCCGCAGCACGACAGCGTCAGCATAGCCACTGACCATCCTGATGGTATCGGCCAGGGTTTCACCCTTGACCACCGATGTGGCCTCGGTTCCTGCAAATCCGATGACCCCACCACCCAGGCGGTTCATGGCCGTCTCGAAGGACAGTCGTGTCCGCGTGGACGGTTCGTAGAAAGCACAGGCCAGCACTTTCCCCCTGAGCAAATCCGATGTCGCTTCGCCCCTGGCAATGTCCACCATGTCCTCGGCCCGGTCCAGTACGTCCACGATCTCTTCCACCGAGAAGTCATGGATGGAAATTACGTCTTTCATCAACTGCTCCCGCATCTATGGCTGGTTTCTGGAAAGATATAGTGCAATTCTTTGTTTTTGT
>Ga0316201_10004177_pt1 | contig 10852 bp, 8 predicted proteins | sample CS6wburrow_MG_FD_204516 | JGI IMG/M metagenome (GOLD analysis project Ga0316201, IMG submission 204516) | Coastal sediment microbial communities from Delaware Bay, Delaware, United States - CS-6 worm burrow | ecosystem: Environmental > Aquatic > Marine > Coastal > Sediment | place: USA: Delaware... | reverse complement strand
GCGCCAGCGCGGTGATGTTCATCAGGAACGCATAGATCACGCTGGGGACGGCCAGCCCCGATACGCTCAGCAAGCTGACGGCGACCGTGATGCCGAGCGCGCTGTTCTGGATGCCGCATTCCACGGCGAGCGCGATCCTTCCCGCGGTCGGCAGGCGGCCCGCGACTCCGAGCAGGGCGCCCGTTGCCATTGTCGTGACGTTGAGCATGAGGATCGCCGGCCCGACTGTCGCGAAGTGGGCGGTAATGTTGGGCCATTCTGTAAAGAAGGTGACGAAAACGATCATCAGGAAAATGACCGTGGCGAGCCTGCCGATCGTTTTTGCAACCGCGGGCGTCAGCCAACCGGCTTGATTGAAGAGCAGGCCGGCCGCGACGGGCACCAGCGTGATCAGGAAGAGGCTACCAATGGCCTGGCCCATCGGGTAATCGACGGGAGCCGCCTCGCCGAGAAAATAAGCGAGCGACAGACCGACAATGATCGGTACCGTGATAAATGACAGCAGGCTCGTGCACGCGGTGAGCGTGATGGACAGGCACGTATCCCCGCGCGACAGGTCGGTGATCATCGCCGCCGTGACGCCGCCCGGGCAGGCCGCCAGGATCATGAGTCCGACGGCCGTCTCCGGCGCCAGGTTGAACAACGTACTGATGCCGAATGCGGTGAGCGGCAGCAGCAGCGTCTGTGCAATCAGTCCGAGGCCCACGGCCACCGGATAGGCAAATACCCGGCGAAAGTCCGCGGCGCTCAGCTTGAGGCCGAGGGCGAACATGATGAAAGCGAAGCCCGCCGGCAGCAGCGTCGAGATCACCGGGCTCAAGAAAGTTGCTCCACGATCAGCAATGCGCCGACGAGAACCTGGACGAGGGCGGTCCTGCCGAGTTGCGCATTCATGCCCGGACCCACCGGCATGCGTGCAAACAGGACTGCCAGCCACAGGCAGACGGGCAAGGCGAGCCATACGAGCCCGAGAGCCTGCGTTCCCCAGGCGGCTGCCAGCATCGGGAAGGGCACGAGCACGAGGAAACCATACAGCCACTGTGTCGATCGTTGGCCCAGCCTGCCGGCGAGGGTCTTCCGGCCAGCCCGGAGGTCCGCCTCCGTGTCTCTGAGGTTATTCACCAGCAGTACGGCGGCGGCGTAACAGCCGATAGCAATGCCGGTCAGCGAGACGGCGTCGTCCGGCAGTTGCGCGATCTGCAGGTAGTAGCTTCCCGCTACCGCGACGAGTCCGAAAAAGACGATCACGTAAACCTCGCCGAACGGCCCGTGGGACAGCGGCCTCGGGCCCGACGAGTACGCATAACCCGAGGCCAGCGAAGCGAGCCCGATCACGAGTATCGGCAGGCCGCCGACGACGATCAGGTAGACGCCGGCTATCAGCGCCGCAACGAAGCAGGCGATCGCGGCGCGGCGCACCTGCTTCGGCTTTGCCAGGCCCGAGCCCGTTATCCTTACCGGACCGATTCGGTCGGGGCCGTCCGCGCCGCGTTCGCCGTCGTTGGCGTCGTTGAACAGGTTGGTGCCGATCTGTATCAGCACTGCGCACGCCAGTGTGGCGATGAAGGTAATCCAGTCGGGGTCCGCGCCGCGCGCCCACGCCAACACGGCGCCGACGGCGACCGGTACCGCGGCCATCGTCAGAGTCCGCGGCCGCATGCCCAGCAGCCAGATATTCGGCGGCTCAGAATTCATAAAGCAGCGAGACGAGGAACTCCCGCGGTCGTCCGTAGACTTGTTCGACGTAAGCCGCCGCAGTATCGAACGCGGAATTTCCGGTGACGAGGTAGGTCTCGTCGAGCAGGTTCTTCGTCGCCAACGTGACCTGCCAGCGGCCATTCTGCGGTAGGAAAGCGAGCGACGCATTGACGAGGTGAAACGCGGACTGGCGTATCTGCGGACTATTGACGGCGTCGTGGTACTCGGCGTCCTGCCAGGACCAGTCCAGCCGGGCAGTCAACTCGCCCAGGCTCCCCAGGCCCAGCCGGTAAGCCGTATTGGCGGCCAGGCTCCACTCGGGTGAGTTTGCGAGCTGGTTGTCGAGGCGCACGCCGGAGTCCTGCGCAGGCTGGTTGAGGCGTTGGTAATTCGCGTTGATGTGGCCGGCGGAGAAGCCGATGTCCCAGTTGGCCGAGGCGAGCCACTCCAGCTCGATTTCGCCGCCCCGGACGCGCGCGGCGCCGGCATTCACGGTCAGCGGATTGAAGGACTCGCGGACGATGATCTGCAGGCCCTCGTAGTCGGCATCGAACACGGCGAGGTTTACTCGCAGGCGGCCGTCGAAATACGACCCTTTCATGCCCAGTTCCAGGCTGTCGACCGTCTCCGGACGATACGAACTCGGCGCGCGGTCCGGGGTCGGACCGACGAAGCGCTGGTCGAATCCGCCGCTCTTGTAACCGGTCGCGAACGTCACGTAGCCGAGCATTTCGTCCGTGAACCGGTAACTCAGATCGATCGTCGTGTCGGTCGCATCGAAGTCCAGTTCACTGCGGCGAAAGTCGAGGATACGTTCGCCTGCCGCCATCGGACCGGTCGGCGCGAGATAGAATCCCTGGAGTTCCGGCCAGGTCGGCGGGAAAAATCCCGGCGCCGAGCCTGCCGAGGAATCGCCGAGCGACAGCTGGTCCGGCAGGTAGGCCTTGCGGTCTTCCGTGTGCCGCGCGCCGACCGACAGCGCCAGCCGGTCGGTGAGGTCGAGTGTACCGTGGGCGAACACCGCGTAGGACTGATTGTCGTAGAAGCCGCCGCTCTGGATAGCGCCGCTCGGCACCGTGACGTCGACCAGGTTGAAGCCGGTTTCGTCGTAGTAGAAGAGCCCGAGCACTGCCGACAGGCCGCGCACGTCGCTGCTGAACTGCAGCTGCATTTCCTGGCTGAACTGCTCGTGTTCGTAATCGTCGCGCGTGGCGAAAATATTGGCCGGCGTGTTGTCGCCGTCCCGGGACGAGAGCATGGTCATCTCGCGATAGCCGGTTGTCGATTTCAGCAGCCAGTGATCGCTGATCGACCAGTCGACCGCCAAAGCCGCGCCGCTGCTGTCGAGTTCGGATGCGACCGGGAAGGTCGCGTCGGATACGAAAGGCCCCGACTGTGACTCGGCGCCGTAGCAGCCGGGGGCGCTACCCGTGGGCGCACCGGGCGGCGGAAAGGTAGGCGGTCCGCCCTGCGGCGTTGCATCGAATGCCGGGTTGATGACCACGGCGCTGCAGCTCTCCAGGACCGCATTGCCGAAGGTTGCGAACGGTTGCCGGTCGTTGACGCCGCCGGAGACCACCGGCGCGCCGTTCTCGTCGATAATCGTGTAATCGACAATGAGCGATGCCGCGATCGCGTCCGTCGGCTCCCAGCGCACGGTGCTGCGTGCGGACCAGCGGTCGCGGTCGCCGGTCCTTATGCCGTCGAATCGTCGCTCGACATAGCCGTCGCGCTGCAGCCGGCTGATCGAGACACCCGCCGCGAGTGATTCGGCCAGGGGCAGGTTTCCGCGAAAGGCCATCGCTTGCAGGTCGTCATTGCCGAGCCTGAGTTCGATGCGGCCCGCGGCGTCGGTGAAGCCCGGCAGGCGGCTGTGGACCTTGATTGCGCCGCCGATCGAATTGCGGCCGAACAGCGTCCCCTGCGGTCCGCGCAGGACCTCGACCCGTTCGATGTCGACCAGGTCGAGCACGTTGCCGGGCGAGCGGCCGATATAGATTCCGTCCACGTACATTGCGACGCCGGGATCGGTGACCGGCGTATAGTCCGCCTGCCCGATGCCGCGAATGAAGATCTGCCCGACGGAACTGGAGCCGGACGAAGGCGCCGCCTTGTCGAACTGCAGGTTCGGCACGACCGCGCCCAGCTGATCCATGGCGTAGAGCTGCCGCGCCTCGAGTTCGGCACCGCTCATCGCCGTGATGGAGATGGGGACCTGCTGCAGGTTCTCTTCACGACGCCGCGCAGTGACCACGATCTCTTCGATTGACTGGGCGCTGGCGTCTGCGGGGTCGGCGTCATCCGCCACGACCGTCACAGGCAACAGTTGCGAGATCGCAATCGCTATCGCTGCACAGCGCGGCGCTACAGGCATCTGGTGAATCCCCCGACTCGGAACCGGCAATACTAACCTCGTGGTGGAAGCATGTCAGTGCGGCTGCCGTAGGTGTTTGCCGAAACCCGGCAGTCACTCCAGTACGTGGTTTCCAATGTCGGAAATCTTGCGGCAACCGGTCAGGGCCATCGCGACCAGCATTTCCTTGTGGATCAGCTCCAGTACGTGCTCCACGCCGGCCTGTCCCCTCGCAGCGAGCGCGTATACCCAGCTTCTGCCAATCAGCACGGCGTCCGCGCCGAGCGCCAGCATGCGGACCACGTCGAGACCGGAGTAGATTCCTCCGTCGGCTAGGATCACCAGCCGGCCGCCCACGGCCTCGGTGATTCCCGGCAGCGCTGCGGCGGTAGATACGACCCCGTCGAGCTGGCGGCCGCCGTGATTGGAGACGATGATGCCGTCGACCTCCGCCGCGGCAGCCTCGCGCGCATCGCTCGGATCCATTATGCCTTTGATAACAATGGGTCCGTCCCAGTTGTCGCGGATGAAATCCAGGTCCTGCCAGGATACCGAAGGGTCGAAATTCTTTTGCATCCAGGCCATGAAATCCTCGAGCCCGCTGTTCTTGCCGAGCACGGGTGCAACATTGCCCAGTTGGTGCGGTCGGCCCAATACGCCAACATCCCATGCCCAGCGCGGTCGCAGCATTGCCTGGCCGACGCGCCGAAGGTTCCCGGACAACCAGCTTTCGCCCGCCAGGCCCGACCGGTAATCGCGATACCGCGAGCCGGGGACGGGCATATCAACGGTGAATACCAGTGCCGAACAACCGGCTTCGCGCGCCAGCGCCAGCATATCGCGCATGAACGCGCGATCCCGGATCATGTACAGCTGGAACCAGAAAGGCCGGTTTGCAGCCTCCGCGACCTCGCCGATCGGACATACGCCGACGGTCGACAGGCTGAAGGGTACGCCCGCGGCTTCGGCTGCCCGCACTGCCTGCAGTTCGCCGCGACGGGCGTACATTCCGGCAAGGCCGACCGGCGCCAGTCCAACAGGCATCTGATAATCGTGGCCGAACAACTGTACGGTTGTGTCGATGTCGGACACGTCGCGCAATATCCGCTGACGCAATGCGAGCGATTCCAGGTCAGCCCTGTTGCGGCCCCTGGTGACTTCTGCGTAAGAGCCTCCGTCGAGGTACTCGAACAGGAAATGCGGGACACGCTTCCTGGCAAGGCGTCGATAGTCGTAAACAGAAGCTGCTTTCATTTTTTGTCCACCCTACCTGGATTCGCTTCTCGTCACGTCGGCCACGGAGAAGCAGCAATCAGACATCGAAGACCGGTATTGCCGACCGACGTCAGGGATTCTAGCCCATTAGTCGGGTAGTCGATGGGGGCACGCCGCACCCGAGCAGCCGCCGATGCCCGGCTGCGAAGCGGCACGGCAAAGATTGCGCGATAGCCATAGGTACTCGGCGGCGGAAGCGGTATGCTATCCGGGACATGCCAGAGGGAGGTAACAGGACCATGTTCAAAAAGAATAAAGACGACTACACGGATTACGAGAGCTCCGAGCCGGTCGTGTCGACAAGTCCGGATGTCAGGCGGCGCAAAACCTCCGTAATAGGGCCGACGCTCAAGTTCAAGGGCGAATTGTCGGCGAATGAAGACCTGATCATCGAGGGCGAGATCGAGGGAACTATTGCCCACCAGGACAAGAATCTCACCGTAGGCAGGGAAGGTCGCGTCAAGGCGGATATCAACGCGCGAACGGTCGAGATATACGGCAAGGTGGAGGGCGATATCCGCGGTGAGGACATCGTGAAACTGGCCAAGTCCGCTGAAGTGAAAGGCAATATTCGCTGCGCACGGATCGTCATGGAGGATGGCGCGCAGTTCTCCGGCAAGATCGAAATGGGGCAGAAGGCCAGGTCGGCGAGCAAGCCGACGAGCAAGCCGACGAGCTTGCCTATAGCGGAATCGGCCAATCAGGCCGAATCTGCAGGATAGCCGTCCGTTGCCGTCGATCATCGGCAGCACGATCGTGATGAAGGGCGAACTGGTCGTCGGGGAAGACCTGGAGATTGAAGGCACGTTCGACGGCACGATAACCGGCAGTGGCCCGGATACCGTCACGGTTCGCCGGATCGCGCGACTCAGGGGCGAAGTATCGGCGAGCATAGTGAGGGTCGAGGACGGCACGAACCTTGAAAACACCGTCCTGTCGGGCCGGATCCGGCTGGCAGAATAGCCGGGGTGGCGCAGAGAGTATCTTTGTCGAGCACGTGAACCAGGCGGGAAAAACGAGCACTGCGAATACCGCGTCCCTCGCGGCGCTGTTGCGCGAATTGGTCGACGAGCACTACGTCATATCCGCCGCCGAGTCCAAGCGGCCGTTCGAATGCGACGGCCTGCCGGTTTATAAACAGATGCCCGGCCTGGTCGTAATGCCGGCGTCGACCGATGAAGTCCGGCAGGTGATGCGCCTGTGTCATCAGCGCAAGGTGCCGGTGGTCGTCCGCGGCGCCGGCACAGGTCTCTCCGGCGGGGCGCTGCCGCACCCGGACGGCGTCCTGCTCTCCCTGACGCGTCTTGCGAAGATCCTGGAAATCGATCCCGGCGCCGGCCTCGCCCGGGTACAGCCCGGTGTGACAAACCTTGCGATCAGCGAGGCCTGCGCTCCCCATGGGCTGTTCTATGCGCCGGACCCGTCATCGCAGATCGCCTGTACGATCGGCGGCAACGTTGCGGAGAATGCCGGTGGCGTGCATTGCCTGAAATACGGACTCACCGTGCACAACGTGCTGCAGCTGACGGTGGTTACCGTCGACGGCGGGATCGTCACCGTCGGTTGCGAAGGCATGGCAAGCGCAGGCCCGGACCTGATGGCACTGATGACCGGTTCCGAAGGCATGCTGGGGGTCGTAACGGAAGTTACGGTCAGGCTCCTGCCGGAACCGTCGCACCTGCAGGTGGTCCTGGCCTCGTTCGACGAGCTCGAGCATGCTGGCGATGCCGTAACCGCGGTTATTGCGGAGGGGATCGTCCCGGCGGGCTTCGAGATGATGGACAGCCACGCGACCCGGGCCGCCGAGGATTACGTGGGCGCCGGCTACGACACGGATGCGGCGGCGCTGCTGCTCTGCGAGCTGGACGGCACCGAGGAGGAGGTCCGTTACGGTATCGAGCAGGTCACGGCGGTGTTCCGGCGGCACAGTGCGAGATCCATACGCGTTTCGCAGAACGAAGCCGAGCGCCTGCTGTTCTGGAAAGGGCGAAAGTCGGCGTTTCCCGCCGTCGGCCGGATCTCGCCGGACTACTATTGCATGGATGGCACGATCCCACGGCGGATGCTGTCGCGCGTTCTGACGGACATTGCCCGTCTGTCGCGGGATTACGGCTTGCGGGTTGCAAACGTCTTCCACGCCGGCGACGGCAACATGCATCCGCTGATCCTGTTCGACCAGAGCAAGCCCGGGGAGCTGCAGAGGGCGGAAGCGTTCGGTGCCGAGATTCTCAGGCTTTGCGTCGCCGCGGGTGGCTGCATCACCGGCGAGCACGGTGTGGGCGTCGAGAAACTGGAGCAGATGCTGGACCAGTTCAGCGACAGCGAGCTCGCCCAGTTGAACGCGATTAAAGATGCGCTCGATCCTGACGGGCTCCTCAACCCCGGCAAGGGTGTGCCGACGCTGAAGCGTTGCCAGGAGTACCGGTCCGCATGAACACCCTCGCGGATCTGCTGGACCAGGTCCGGGCCGCGGCCGCGGAGCAGCGGTCGCTCTGCATCGTCGGCGGTGACAGTAAAAAGCACATTGGGCGCGAACAGGCAGGCGATCCGATCGACATGGGCACGTATGCCGGCGTCGTCGACTACCAGCCGTCGGAACTTGTGATAACGGTGCGTGCGGGCACGACGATATCGGACCTGCAGAAAGTGCTCGCAGAGGAGAACCAGGTGCTTGCGAGCGAGCCGCCCGAGTTCGACGGCAAAGCCACTGTCGGCGGCACGCTGGCCTGCAACCTGTCGGGACCGTCGCGGCCGTGGCAAGGCTCGATACGCGACCACGTTCTCGGTGTGCGCATTATCAACGGCAAAGCCGAGCACCTGCGGTTCGGTGGCGAGGTCATGAAAAACGTGGCCGGCTACGATGTGTCGCGGTTGATGGCCGGCGCCATGGGCACGCTGGGAATCCTGACCGAAGTCACGCTTAAAGTTGCACCGAGACCTGAATCGACGGCGACCATCCGCCGGCCGATTGACGCGAGCGACGCGTTGCGCGAAATGAACGGCACAGGCGGGAAACCTTTACCGGTAACCGGTGCATGCTGGCACGAGGGCAGCATGTACGTTCGCCTGGCCGGGCCGGCATCCGCTGTCGCCGCGGCCGCCGAACAGATCGATGGCAGCCTGCTGCCCGATGATCGGGATTTCTGGTCGGGGCTGCGGGAAATGGACCTGTCTTTTTTCGCCGAGGCGGGGGACCTCTGGTGCATCTCGCTCCGGTCTACCCACGGCCACCTGATGCCGGACGCCGACTGGCTGCTCGACTGGCGCGGTGCCCGCAGATGGCTGGCGGCTGGCGGTGGCGGCGATACGCTGGAGCGCGCTGTAAGGGAGGCGGGCGGCGAACTCTGGCATGTGCGCGGAGCGAAGAACGGTGCCGACGTGTTTGCGGAGCGGGGCGAGGCGTATCGAAACATGCTGCTGCGACTCAAGCAGGCCCTGGACCCGGCCGGTGTCTTCAATCCGGGCCGCCTGTATTCCTGGATGTAGGGCGGACGCCGTGTACGTGAAACTGCACACTGACTACGCGGATAATGCGATGGCGCGCGATGCCGCAGAGATCATCAAGAGCTGCGTGCACTGCGGGTTCTGCAATGCGACCTGCCCGACCTACCAGGAGTTTTTCGACGAGCGCGACGGTCCGAGGGGCCGGATCTACCTGATCAGGCATATGCTGGAGAGCGGACAGGCGGGCGATGCGACCCGCCTGCACCTGGATCGGTGCCTGACCTGCCGGGCGTGTGAGACGACGTGCCCCTCCGGCGTGCAATATGGCCGGGCCGCCGATATCGGGCGCGAGATCATCGAGCAGACGATGCAACGTCCACTCGGCGACAGGTTGAAGCGAGGGTTCGCGAGGACAGTTTTTCCGTACCCGGCCCGCATGAGACCGCTGCTCGCCATCGGCCGTCTCACGCGGTGGTTGCTGCCGTCGTCGTTGCGAAACCAGATTCCTCCCCGGCAAGACTCGTCCCCACCGGCCGCCGCGCAGTCGGCAGGGCAGCGCAAGATGATTGTTCTCGGCGGCTGTGTGCAGGCGGCGGCGACGCCCGCGACGAATCATGCAGCGCAACGCGTATTCCGGCGTCTCGGTATCGATCTCGTCGAAGTGGCGTCGGCGGGTTGCTGCGGCGCCGTCAGTTATCACCTGGCAGCTCGCGAAGAGGCGCTCCGCTTCGTGCGAAACAACATCGATGCCTGGTGGCCGCATGTCGAGACCGGCGCGGAGGCGATCGTCTCCACGGCGTCGGGATGTGGCGTGATGATCAAGGATTACGGCGAACTGCTGAAAGACGACCCGGCGTATTCCAAAAAGGCACAACGCATCAGTGAACTGGCGAGGGACGTGTCCGAAGTGCTCGAGGCAGAGGACCTCGGTGTATTTCACGATTCGACGAACAAGCTCGCCACCGCGGTGCATTGCCCGTGTACGCTGTCGCACGGCCAGAAGTGCGAAGGTACCGTCGAACGTATTCTCGAACGGATCGGCCTGCCGCTGGTGCCAACGTCCGAGAAACACCTTTGTTGCGGATCCGCCGGCACGTACTCGTTGTTTCAGCCCGGGATCAGCCAACGGCTGCTGGATCGCAAACTGGCGGCTTTGTCTGACGGCAAGCCCGAGCAGATCGTGACCGCGAACATCGGTTGCCAGCTGCACCTGGCGTCGCGATCAGAGGTGCCTGTCAGACACTGGATCGAACTGCTCGATGGGGATGGTGACCCTGATCTCGAAAAGTAGGGTCGCTATCCGTTTATCTTCCCTGTTCCGAGTACGCGCTGTGGATTGCCCGAATATCTTTTTGATTCGCGCCGTGTTTGCATGAATGGCAGAAGCGGTGACTGCCGGAGGCGATCCGGACGTGAGCGAGCGGCAACTCAACGAACAGGCGGCGGAAATTTTCCGCGAGTGTGCGGGCATACTGCAGCACCAGGCCGCGAACCCGTTTCGCGTCAACGCATACGTGCGTGCCGCGAACGTCCTTGATTCCCTGCAGGACGACGTGCGCGAGTTACTGGACCGGGAAGGAATCGATGGGCTCGTCAAGCTGCCGGGTATCGGCAAGGGTCTCGCTGCCGCGATCGACGAGATCGCGCGCACCGGTCGCTTGTCACAGCTGGACCGCCTGCGCGGTGAAGCGTCTCCCGAGACCCTGTTCCAGACGCTCCCGGGCGTGGGGCGCAAACTCGCAGAAGACATCCACGAAACGCTGCACGTCGACACGCTCGAGGCCCTTGAAAACGCCGCCCATGACGGTTCACTGCTGACGGTTCCGGGCATCGGCGAGCGGCGCGCCGCAGCGATTCGTGCCGGCCTGGCGGCTACGCTCGGGCGGGGACAGCCGCGTCGCAGCAGGCACGGTCCGGTGCCATCCGTGCGCCTGTTACTCGCGATCGACGCCCGCTACCGCAAGCAGGCCGCCGCCGGGGAACTGCCGAAGATTGCGCCCAAACGCTTCAACCCCGAGGGCAAGGCATGGCTGCCGATCCTGCACGCCGAGCGGGAGGGCTGGCATTTCACGGCGCTGTTCT
>Ga0316201_10004176_pt1 | contig 10853 bp, 8 predicted proteins | sample CS6wburrow_MG_FD_204516 | JGI IMG/M metagenome (GOLD analysis project Ga0316201, IMG submission 204516) | Coastal sediment microbial communities from Delaware Bay, Delaware, United States - CS-6 worm burrow | ecosystem: Environmental > Aquatic > Marine > Coastal > Sediment | place: USA: Delaware... | reverse complement strand
GGGCATCCGGCCGGGGACACGTCGCGCAACTCTCCGCCTTCGACCAGGACTCGAGTCCCCTCGAGCGTGTCCTTCAAACGACTCCGGATGGTCATCCGCGAAACGGACCCGATCGAGGGAAGGGCCTCCCCTCGGAACCCGAGCGTCGAGACCCGAGTCAGGTCGTCGAAGGTCGCGATCTTGCTGGTGGCGTGTCGTTGAACACAGAGCGTCACATCCTCGGCCGACATTCCGGTCCCATCGTCCGTCACGCGAACCTGCGCGCGTCCTCCGTCTTCCACTGACACGGTAATCGAGCTTGCCTTGGCGTCGATCGCGTTCTCGAGAAGCTCTTTGACGAGGTTGGCGGGCCGCTCGATAACCTCGCCAGCGGCGATTTGGTCGATCAGCGTCTCGTCGAGCAATCGTACCGTCGAAGCCACGGGCTGCGCCTATCAAAGCTGGTTTGGGTTCGCAACGCGGCCTGCGAATCCCGCCCCTTCGTTGACCCTCCGTTAATCGCGATGCTACCGTGTTTTGTGGGGAGTTAACAGAGAATTCACCAAGATGAAGGTATGTCCCGCCTGCAGAGCTGACTACGGCGGCGGAGAGGTGTTCTGTCCGGTCGATGCGACGCGTCTCATCACAACGTCGCAGATGAGCGCGAGTCCGCTCGACCCGAACGATCCGCTCATCGGCACCGTGCTTGCGGGCCGCTATCTCGTGAAGAGCCGAATCGGCGAGGGCGGGATGGGCCTGGTCTACGAAGGCGTCCACCGCGACATCGACAAGTGCGTGGCGATCAAAGTCCTCCGCGACGACCTGTCCCGTCGCCCCGAGGTCGTCGCGCGCTTTCGCCAGGAGGCCAAAAGCGCATCGCGCATCGGGCACGAGAACATCGTCGACATCTTCGACTTCGGTGAAACGCGGCACGGCTCCAGCTATTTCGTGATGGAGTTCTTGGAAGGCGAAGATCTCGGCAACGTCCTTGGTAAGAAGGCCACGATCGAAGCGGAGCGCGCCTGCGGGATCGTCCTGCAGTGCTGTCGGGCGCTGTCCGCTACGCACGGCAAAGGCATCGTCCACCGAGACATCAAGCCCGAGAACATCTTTCTCACGACACGCGACGGCATCGACGACTTCGTCAAAATCGTCGACTTTGGCATCGCCAAGATGAGCGACATCGAGACCGACGGGGCGCCGGGGCGAAAGCTCACCAAGACAGGCATGATCTTCGGGACCCCCGAGTACATGTCCCCCGAACAAGCGGCCGGCAGAGACTTGGACCACCGGGTCGACGTGTACGCCCTCGGCGTCATTCTCTACGAATGCCTAGCGGGGCGCGTGCCGTTCGAAGGCGACACGTTCATGGGAATTCTGACCCAGCACCTGACCGCGGAAGCGCCTGCCATCGACGAGGTCAACCCGCGCGCAGAGGTCAGCCAGGAGCTCGAGCTGGTGATCCGCAAAGCGCTGGCCAAGAGCCCGGACGATCGCTACCAGGACACCGAGGAGCTCGCCGAGGCGATTGTCTGCGCCCTCGATGGCCGAGTGAGCCGTGCGACTCGGCGAACTCCCGCGTCCGTGCTCGGCTCCCCGCTCGCGCGTCCGCTCGACTCGGTGCCCCGGCGGAAGACTTCGCCCTGGGTTTGGGTCGCGGCGGTGATTGGGGCGGCCGGCCTCGTTGCCTGGTCCACCCTCGGTTCCCTCGCCGCCCCGGCTAGCGAGGCTGAAGCAAGCGCGTTTCCGCTGGAGCCGACGCCTCTCACGCAAATCACGGAGATTGTCGAGCCGCCGCCGCCGATTGTGGAGCCGCTTCCGGAGCCGGCGCCGTTGGAGGTCGAGGTTCACGTCGCGAGCGACCCGCCGGGCGCCCGGATTTCGTACGAAAGCGGCTCGGAGGCCTGTGCCTCGACACCATGCACGCTCGAGGTCACGCGGGGCGAAACACTGGTGCTTCACGCAAAGCTTGGTAAGCGGAGGGGACGCACCGCGATCACCCCCAGCGAAGAGGAAACCGTTTTGATCGAGCTCCCGCCCCCCAAGCGACTCACGCCCAAGCCTCGTAGCGCCCAGGTTCCCAAGCCGAGGCGTCAGCCGCCGGCGCGCTCCTCGGACCTCAAGGTTCCCGAGTGGGCTCAGTGAATGAGGCCGAGCAAAAGACGCTAGCCGACCTCGAATGGGACCAGGTGGAGCAGGCGGTCGCGCAACGCTGCTGCGGTCCGCTCGGCGACCGGCTGTCCCTCGAGCTCGCGGACAGCTTCGACGAAACCGAATACGCCATCGCCGAAGCCAAGGAAGCTTGGAGAATGCTCGTTCGGAACGAGCCGCTTCCCCTCGACGGCATCTGCGAGATCGAAACCTCCTTGCAGCATCTGGAGCGTGAAGGAGTGCTCGACGCAAGCGCGCTCAAAGACCTCCGCATGACCCTCCGAGCGGCAGGGGCGCTGCGGCGCTTTCTCGGCCAGCGCAAAGACAGCGCTCCGCGCCTGCACCGCGCATGCGCGATAGATCCCACGCTCGATGGTCTCGAAGAGGAGATCGGGCTGTCGATCGGCGACGACGGGACGATCCTCGACTCGGCGAGCGCAGAGCTAGCGCGTTTGCGCGAAGAGGCGGGGAATCTTCGCGCTCGCATCATTCGAAAGCTCGAAGACCTGATCCAGAAGCGAAGCGCGATTCTACAGGATTCGTTCCACACCATTCGGGAGGGCCGCTACGTGCTTCCGGTTCGCGCCGACGCACACGAGCGTTTCCACGGGATTGTGCACGGCTCGAGCGCCAGCGGCGCGACCATCTTCGTCGAGCCGCGCGAGCTGGTCGAACGTGGCAACCGGCTCAAGATGGCCCAGGCTGAGCTCGAGCGTGAAGAGCGGAGAATCCTCGCGGCGCTCTCCGACATGGTGCGCCAATACGTTGCGCAGCTGCGCGCCGCCGCTCAAGCCCTCGATCACGCGGACCTCCGGGGCGCGAGCGCCAAGCTGGCCGTCGATCTAGGGGCAGAGTTCGTCGAGCTGTCTGCCGAGCCACGCATCTCCTTGCGCGACGCCCGCCATCCGCTCCTGGTTTTGCGGGGCATCGAGGTCGTTCCAAACGACATCGAGCTCGAAGGGGGAGAGGCCCTGGTGATTTCTGGGCCCAACGCTGGCGGTAAGACAGTCGCGCTCAAGATGCTGGGCCTGGCGGCGCTCCTGACCCGAGCCGGCCTCCCGGTCCCCGCGGCAGAAGGGAGCGTTTGCGGCTTTTTCGCGCCGGTCCTCGCCGCGGTCGGCGACGAACAGAGTCTCGCGCGCAGCCTTTCGACGTTTTCTGCGCATCTGGTGACCCTCAAGGCCGTGCTCGAACAGGCAGACGAAAGGGTTCTCGTTCTTCTCGATGAGCTCGCGGGTGCAACCGATCCGGAGGCCGGCGCAGCTCTGGCTTGCGCGATTGTATCGAGGCTCGTCGAACGCGGCGCGGCCGTTGCCGTCACGACCCACTACGAAGCCCTGAAGGCGCTCGCGGCCGAGCGCGACGAGATGCACAACGCAGCCGTAGGCTTCGACTTCGACGAGATGGCGCCGACCTTCCGTTTGAGGATGGGCGTGCCGGGCGGGTCGAACGCGCTCGAGGTGGCGCGCCGTTTCGGGATTCCTTCCGACGTAGTCGACGCTGCGCGACGCACACTCCCGGAGCATTCGAGGAGCTTCGAGACTCTGGTTGCCAAGCTCGACACGGCAACCAAGGCGGCAATGGAGGAGCAAGCGGCTCTCCAAGAGGAGCGCGCGAAAATCGGAGCGGAGCTCGCGAAGCTCGACATGCGTCGTCAACAGCTCGCCGCGCGCGAAGCGAAAGGGCTTGGCAAGGAAGCTCAGAAGCTCGTCGATCGGCTCAAAGACATTCATCGCCAGCTCGACGAAGCCAAGAAATCGCTTCGCGACCGCGCCGAGGCAGAATCGCTTGCGGCGGCCTCGGCAGCCTCTAGCGACGCCGCCGAGCTCCTCGGCGAGATCGACCGCCACCGCACATCGCTCGAGCCCGAGCCGCACCAAACCGCAGAGCTCGACCTCGACGCGGTTCGGGTTGGGGATCGCGTCTGGGTCGCGCGGCTTCGGAGCCCGGCCGAGGTCGTCGAAGGGCCGGCGCGCGGCAAGGTTCGCGTCGCCGCAGGGATGATGAAGCTCTGGGTCGATCTGGGCGATCTCCGTGGGCTCAGGCAGAGCGCTGAGCGGACGCCCAAGGAGGCTGCTCCTGCAATCGGAACGCAGCCAAAGGCGCAGCGCGGCGTTCGAACGAGCGACAACACGCTCGACGTGCGGGGTCTCCGCCCCGACGAGGCGGTCTCGTTGGCCGAAGCGTTTCTCGACCGCATGTACGGAGCGGCAGAGTCGAACGCTTTCATCGTGCACGGAGTTGGCAGTGGCGCTCTCCGGGCGGCGATCCACGAGCACCTGACCCGCGACGCGGCTTACGTCGAAGGGTTCCGGCTGGCGACCCAAGACGAAGGCGGGCCGCAGGTGACGGTCGTCTCGCTCAAGTAGCGCTCATGCGTTTGCAGTCTTCGGTTCGCCTTCGCCCATTCGAGGCTTCACGGCGAATCGCCACACCGCAAGGCCGACGCAAACCATGGCGATGGATGACCACTGCGCAGGGGTGAGTCCGCCGTACCGGACGTCGCCGCCTTCGAGCGGCGCGGCCCGCAGGAAGTCGAGAAAAAACCGAACCGGCGCGTAGACAAGCGGCAGGAGCACGCAGTAGAACCCGACCGGACGGCGCTTCCGTCGTTCGAGCCAAAAAAAGAGGCCGATGATCAACGCGGTGAAGAGCACCTCGTAGAAGCCTAGGTCGTGACGCGGTTCGTACAGACCGTCGTTTCCCGGGGAACCGAATCGATACTGGTCAACGGCCAAGAAGAAGTCAGTCACCTTGCCAGGGTGATCGTGGACGACGAAGCAGCCCGTGCGGCCGAATAGCCAGCCAACGGGCAAGCCAAAGCAAACCGCGTTGGCGTAGGGCAGCAGGTCCATCTTCTTGCGGTACTTCCATATGAAGCAGCCGAGGATGCCGCCAAAGAAACCGCCGTACGAAGACAATCCGAGCCAGGTTGAGAAGAGCAGAGAGGGTTCACGCAGGATCTGGATGAACGTCTCGCGCTCGTAGAGCAGGCCGTTCAAGAAGTACCCCAGGATGAATCCGGTGACGACCGCATAGGTCACGAGATCGCCGGTCGCCACCTGGTCGAGGTCGTTGCGGAGCGCGAAGCGTCCCGCGACCCAGGCACCTAGAAGGACGCCGGTCGCGACGAGGACGCCAAACGGCTGAATCGAAAGCGTGTCTCCCAGGACAGGAACGGCGAATGGCAACGGGATGTCCCAGGACTCCAGGCGAAACCAAGGAATGAACAGCATAGCGTGCATGGCCGGCGAGCCTAGCACCCACATCCTTGCATCGCCCCTAATCAGCCGCTAAGCCGACCGCGAGGTGAAATGATGAGCGAGATCATCGCGGTAGGCGCAAGAGAGATATTGGACTCACGGGGAAACCCCACGGTCGAGGTCGACGTAGAGTTGATGGGTGGCGCAACGGGCCGAGCCGCGGTTCCGTCAGGGGCATCGACTGGCGAGCACGAAGCTCTCGAGCTTCGCGATGGCGACGCCAGCCGCTACTTGGGCAAGGGCGTATTGAAAGCCGTCGATAACGTGGTGAATGAGATCGCACCTCAGGTGGTTGGCGCCGAAGCGCTCGACCAAGCCGAGGTGGACCAGGTCATGCTCGACTATGACGGCACCCCCTCGAAGGCGAAGCTCGGGGCGAACGCAGTTCTCGGTGTTTCGATGGCCGTCGCGCGAGCTGCGGCCGAAGAGGTGGGACTTCCCCTCTGGCGCTATCTCGGCGGGGTGCAGGCTCAGGTTCTGCCGACGCCTCTGATGAACATCATCAACGGAGGCGCGCACGCCGATAGCGGCCTCGAGATCCAAGAATTCATGGTCGTCCCGCACGGCTTCGACTCCTTTTCCGATGCGCTCCGCGCAGGCGCAGAGACGTTCCACAACCTCAAGAAGCTGTTGAAAGAGGCAGGCCACGCAACCGGCGTCGGCGACGAAGGGGGCTTCGCACCGCACCTGTCGACCAACGAGGAGGCGCTTTCGTTCGTCGCCCGCGCGATTGAGGCCGCCGGCTACCGGCCCGGGCAGGAAATCTCGATTGCTCTCGACTGCGCGGCAAGCGAGTTCTACGACAAGAAGAAAGGCGTCTACACGTTCGACAAGAAGCCAGTGGATGCCGCGGGGCTCGTCAAGATCTACGGCGACTACTGCTCGAAGTATCCAATCGTCAGCATCGAAGATGGAATGGACGAAAACGACTGGGAAGGCTGGAAGGTCCAGACCGAAGCTCAGGGTGACCAGGTGCAGCTGGTTGGCGACGATCTCTTCGTGACGAACACCGAACGCCTACAAATGGGCATCGATCAGGAGGTTGCGAACGCAATCTTGATCAAGGTGAACCAGATCGGGTCCGTCACCGAGACCCTCGACACCATTCGTCTTGGGGCTCTGCACGGCTACGCATCGATCATCTCCCACAGAAGCGGAGAGACCGCGGACACGTTCATCGCCGACCTCGCGGTCGCGACCAATGCCGGGCAGATCAAGACAGGCTCCGCCTCGCGCTCTGAGCGCATCGCCAAGTACAACCAGCTCCTGCGCATCGAGGAGCAGCTGGGCGACGCTGCCGTGTATGCGCGGAAGTCGACTTTCGCGGCCTGAGGGCTGGCTTCACGTCGCGACATCAGCCCGCCGCGAATCGTAGGGCGGACTCGGTGTCGTACTGGCCCGCGCGGAACGCGTAGTCCCCGAGCACGCGCCGCAGGGCATCGACGTTGGTGGTGAACGGTTCGACGCGCAGCTCGGCCAGCACACGGTCCATCGAAAGGAGCGCGCTGTGGCGCACGGGCGCATGTGTGCTGAGCTTCGCGATCAGCGGGCGGTCGTCCGCGGGCAGGGGAAGGCCGACGGTGGCGGAAGAGGTCGCTCGAACCCGACCCTGCGGCGCCGGCGAAACGGAAAACGAGGAAACCACCGCATCCTCTCGCTCGAGTGCCAGGATCGACGCATCCAGCGCATGGCCGCGCGGCGTAAGTGTTTCCAGCTCGTCCGGGATGGGGTCACCCGATGCGATTCGAAGCTGCAGGGCCACCAAGTCCACGCCGGTGACCATTTCGATGAGCGTGTGGTGCCGGGGCAGGCCGATGGTCACGTCGGAAACCCAGGACAGGCCCGATGCGTCGATGTGGAAGCGCACCTCCAAGAGCCCTGCGTAGCGCAGCTCGGTGGCCAGACGCCTCGCGCTCTCGAACAGGGACATTCGAAACGCCTCGCCGTCCACGCGGAAGAGGAGATCGGGCGAGGGGGTTTCATGGATGAGGGTCTGCTCGGAGACCGAAAGGCTGCGGTCATATTCGACGACCGCCACCGCGGCCCCCTGCGAGTCGGCGGCAACCATGACGCCGACCTCGCGCGGTCGAGAGGGGTCTTCTCGGTCGCGCAGCGTGCGCACCTGAGCCCTTTCAGCGGCTGCCTGAATGGTGGCTTGATCGGCAAGCGCCCCGAGGACGTCGAGGTCGGTGCCCACGACGGCCACATCCGCCTTCTCGGCGGCGCTCGCCAGCTCGAACATCTCAGGCTGGCCCTGATAGCCGAGGTGCGCCGCGTCGGCGCCTGCCTGCTCGAGGATCTCCGGTAGCTGCTCCGTTGGAATTCCCTGGGCCTCGTCGAAGTCGACCTCGATGCTCCGGTCCGCCGCTTCGATATGCCGGCTGGCCTGTTCATCCTTTGGCGCGACGACGATCGATTCGACGCCCAGTCGACGACAGGTCCGCGCGACGCGGGTCGCAGCTTCTCCGCGGCGGAGGATCAGTACTTTGTTGAACACCGGCGGAGCATAGCAAGAGGCCGGACCCGGGCATCCCGCCTTCCGGCTTGACCCCGCCGGGAGCGGGAGACAGGAGCCATGCGATGCCTGTACGGCTACGCACCCGTGGTTTGGACCGGCGCCCGGTCCGTCCCGCGGACCTTCGCTGGCGCGCCGAAGCCATGCTCGCGGCCCTTGGGGTAGAGGATTCGGAACTATCGATTCTGCTCTGCGACGATTCGACCATCCGCGAGCTCAACCGCCGGTATCGCAACAAGAACCGTGCGACCGACGTGCTGGCATTCCCAATGCAGGAGGGGCCCGGTCCGCAATTCGCCCAAGGGCTCCTGGGCGATGTGGTGATCTCCCTGCCGACGGCGCGCCGCCAGGCGGCCGCCAGCGATCGCGCGATCGTGGACGAGGTGACGTTTCTGCTGGCGCACGGCCTCCTTCACCTTCTCGGTCACGATCACGCCACCGCGCGGCAAGAGCGCGAAATGACCGCGCGAACCGAGGCTCTCATGGCCGCTGTCGAGGCAGCGCGTTAACCCCTGACCTCTGTGGAAAACCGACCGGTGACGCTATCCATCGTGCTCCGCATTCTTCGCATGAAGCCTTCGTTTTGACGGCCAACCGCTTGAAACCTCGATAGATTTCGAGCTGCGGCGAAGCTCCCCAAGAGGCGCGGCCTCACCGCTGCTCTCCTTGTGGACGCGCTGTGGGAAAGCGTGGCCGCCGAAACAGATGCGGTCTGCCGAGTCGTGTGATGCGCGCAGGTGGATCGATTAACCCCAAGAAATTTGTTTGCGAAACCGCACAAAGACCCTTGTCAGCAAGGAAAACCCCAGGCATAGATGGCCCGTTCCTGCCTGGGGCTTTCTTTTGGGGGCCTTTTTGAACAAAAGGGGCAGGTCACAGAGTTAGGAGGGAACTATGGTAGCGGGCAAGCGAATGACGAAGGCCCAGATCATGAGCGAGCTGGCCGACAAGAGCGGCCTTACCAAGAAGGAAATCACGAGCGTCTTCGGTGCGCTGCAAGACCTCGTGAAAAAAGAGCTTGGTCGCCGTGGCCCGGGGGAATTCGTCATTCCAGATATGATCAAGCTCAAAGTTCGTAAAATCCCGGCGAAACCCGCTCGGATGGGACGCAACCCAGCAACTGGCGAGGAGATGATGCTTCCGCCCAAGGCTGCGTCAAAGAAGATTCGCGCGACGCCTCTCAAGAAGCTCAAGGACCTCGTCCTCTGAGTCATTGAGACCACGAATCGAGAAAGAGGGGCCCTCAGGGCCCCTTTTTTGTTGGCTTCACTCGCGTTCGCGCCGCGCCGCTCGAGCCCTGCAGCCGGCCTTCGGCGTAGCTGAGGATGAAGCGAATCTGGTCGGCGTTGAGCGCGAAGGAAACGCGGATTCGATTCTCGCCGGGGGTGAATTCCATGCGGCGGAGCGTCTTGCCGAAACCCGCCAGGCTCATGATGAGCTGCTGCGAATAGAACGTGGCCACCTTCTTCCAGTACACGGCCGCGTCTCGTGCGAGCTCGTCCGACTCGTATGTCGCCAATACACTTACCGTCGCTTCATTCGGTCCCGTCTCACGCACGGCCAGTCGGAGGCGGATCGGCAGGTGCCGGACGCTTCCCGTAACGAAGCGATGGACGCCTTCAATCTCGAGAGAAACCGCTTCCTCCGGGCCCATCGATAAGAGCGCATCGGGCCCGCTCGCTTCGAGCAGTCCTTCACTTTTCGCATCGCGAAGCTCACGCGCATTCGCCATCGCAAGCACCCTCTCGAGGTCCTGCCGCCGGGTGATGCTGAAGTGTTTGGAGCTCAGAAGCGCGATGGTTCGCGGCGTCTGGTCGAGGTTGTGCCAGGCGGCCGTTGGAATGCCGAAACGTCGCTGCCAGCGCAAAGACCTTCCACGCGAACGCGCGAGACGCCTCACGCTCTTGCGTGCGAAGCCCTCGCCGCGCCGATGCCGTCCCGCCAGGACGAGTTTCGATCGCTGCAGATTCGGGGTTGCGACGAGCAGCCGGTCGAGGTCCGCGACGGGATCGATCCCGGACCCGTCGAGAAGAAGCTGCCAGTCGGGCACGCCTCGCAAGAACGCGGTGACATCCGGGCCCAGCGGCGATTCGCGCACCCGACGCAGGTCGACCCTGAGGGCCAGCTGTGCGCCGGGGGGAATGCGGGACGGGCCGCTGAGGGTGGGGGAGGCGACCGGAAGGGAGTCCGGGCCAGCGTCAGTGCCCGTGTCAGTGCCCGTGTCAGGGTCAGTGTCGGCGTCAGTGTCGGCGTCAGTGCCAGCGTCCACCATCGGTACACCAGCGTCTATCGGCTCTACTTCCGGGGCTTCGGCCTCGGCTGCCTTGCCAGCCCATCGCGGATCGGGAGCGCCCGTCGCTCGGGGTGGCGCCGAGTCGGCGGCCATCTCGATTTCACCGGTGAATCCGAACTCGACCTCCGTAGGGAGGGTGAGCGCGAAGTCGAAGTCGTACTGCGCCGTAGCGCTAGAGATGTACGCGAAGGCGAGGAGGTGAGCGGCGAGGGATGCCACGAGCCCGAACGTCGTGGAAAACGCTTCGAGTTGTTGACCCGCGCTCATCCTAGTGACAGTTCGTAGCAGACTTGGGCTGTGCAGCGCACACGACGAACAGGGATGGACCTCGGCTGCGTGGCGATCGTCGCTTTGGCTGTTTTTGCGGTCTCGGGCTGCCAGGCCGATGACCCGCTTGCCTTTCTCGAAACGGAGCTTCCATCCAAGCCGCGCGATTTAGGGCCGCCGCAACGCGTGTTTGCCAAGCGCTTCGTCACGCCTGTTCGATCGGCGCCGAGCCCCGATGGCGTTCGCCTCGGCTACCTACGTGCGGGGGCGCTCCTTCACTCGACCACGACCGAGCCCGTTGGCTTTGAGGGCTGCGAAGACGGCTGGTATGAGCTCGACACTGGGGGCTTTGCGTGCCGGACGCGGGACATCCTCGTGTTCTCGG
>Ga0316201_10004175_pt1 | contig 10853 bp, 7 predicted proteins | sample CS6wburrow_MG_FD_204516 | JGI IMG/M metagenome (GOLD analysis project Ga0316201, IMG submission 204516) | Coastal sediment microbial communities from Delaware Bay, Delaware, United States - CS-6 worm burrow | ecosystem: Environmental > Aquatic > Marine > Coastal > Sediment | place: USA: Delaware... | reverse complement strand
AGTGTCACGGTATCGGAGCCACTAATCGGCAGCTGGCCACCGGTCTTGTCGGCATCGAAGAAGTTCCCCTCGGTCACGACCGTGTAGCCGACAACTGCTGCACTGGTGTTGGTAAGCGTGTAGGTTTTCGAAGTGGGCGAGAACGGACCGCCCACATCCCCGGTCGCACTGAAACCTTCTTCCGGCGTTACTGACAAGCCACCAATGCCGACAGTGTCCGCTTCGAACACCCACCGCAGCGTGATGTTGCCGGTAGCGGCGCTGCTTTGATCGGCAAACCCGTCAACCGCGATCTGGTAGGTAGCACCGGCGACCACATCGATCGTCGCCTCGCTCTGTTGGGTTCCGTCTGCATCGTTGTTCTGCGCCATTGATGTCAGCGCCGATACGCTGTTGCCCAGATAAAGCCCGAGCGTGGTGTCGAAATCACTGCCGAAGGTGTCGACCGTGAGGGTGCCTGCCGCCGGCGCGACCCATTGCCACCACACCGAAGCACCGCCGGGATTATTACCATGATCGGGCTCGCCGGGCTCCTTGCTTGCACCGGCGTTCGCACCGGAGGTGAGCCCCGATGCCGCAGTCAGTTGCACCGCGTCGTCGAACTTGTCGTTTGCCACGCCCAGACCGGTAACTGCCAGGTCGACGCTGCGCTGTTCGCTGTCGCTGGTGCCGGTCTGGTCAATGAAGCGCACCGTGGTGGGGTAAACGCCGGGAGCCAGTAGATCCGCTGCCGGTCCGATGGTAACGGTGACAGAGGTGCTCTGCCCGGCACCGAGACTGCCGCTGTCGGGCGTGAGTGTCACCCAGTCGGCCGTGGTGGTGACCGTGAAATCCATGATGCCGGATCCGCCATTGGTCACCGTGTAGCTGGTCGATGAGGGCGTGAATGGACCACCCTGCCGACCCGTCGCCGAAAGACCCGTCTCAGGCGTGACCTGCAGGTCCGTGTTACCCGCCCCGCCCAGGGCCGCGATGGCCTGGTCGACCTGAATCCGCGGTTTCTCCAGGCTATTACGGCCATCGACGACCGACACACCGGTATTGACCAGCGCGGCGAGTATCTCATCGACCGTCGCGGTCGGGCTGGCGGAGCGCAGCATCGCATAGGCTCCCGTGACGTGCGGTGTCGCCATGGAGGTACCGCTCAGGATGCCGAAATTATCGACCGGTACCGATGACAGGATCAAACTGCCCGGTGCCAGCAGGTCGACCAGTGATGAGCTGTTGGAGAAAGAGGATATCTCATCGCTCTTGGTAGTCGAACCGACCGCCACCGCCGTGGAGATGCAGGCCGGTGAACTGATGGAATTGGACCAGCCGTTGTTGCCGGCGGCAATCACGGTGGCAATGCCAGCAGAACGCAACAGATCGATGATGGACTTCATCGGATCGTCATCGCAGGCGGAAAAATAGCGTCCACCACTCAGGCTCATGTTGACCGCCGCAATGTTGAAGCTGTCACGCAAATCGAACACCCGTTCCAGCCCCTGGGTAATGTCCGAAGTAAAAGCGAACGCGCAGGGCGCATTACCCCCGCAGTCACTCGATCTGGAGAACTCCGAGAACACCTGGATGGCAATGATGTCCGCGTCACGGGCAACACCGTCGAACAGGGGGCCGTTGCCCGCGGCGATGCCGGCAACGTGGGTACCATGCTCACACCCCGCGACGTCGCAGGGGATGCCCGAACCGGGACCGGTCTGTTCCTGACCGCCGTTCGGGCAGACGGTGGTGGATCCCGACAGGGGCGACGTCGTCGAGTAACAGGCTTCACTCACCACGCGCGGTGACAGGAAACTGTGGCTACTCTCCACCCCGGTATCGATAATGGCCACGGCATGGCCGAGGCCCGTATAGCCGGCGTTGTGGACCGTATCACCACCGATCAGCTGTACGCTGCTGACGAGTGACGGGGCATACAAACTGTCCTCGTACACGGCCACAGTCTGGGGCGATGCCAGGATCTCCTGCAGCCCCTGCTCCGTTGTTTCCAGGGCCAGGAGAGGTACATGCTTGAACCGCTTGATGCCGCGTTTGCCCGCCGGGTTCATGCGCTCAAGCATGCCGTCCGCCGCGCGCTGGATGCGTTGCTTCTTGTTAAGCGCGACCGCGCCCTGTGTCGTTGCGCTCATCAGGTTGTTGGGATCCAGCTCCACGATCACGCGAACCGTGCCACGGGATTGTGCCTGGGCGAAAAGACGGTCGACTTCAGGCACTGTTTTCCCTGGCTGCGCGTTCGCCAGCGCAGTGAAGGAAAATAAGAGCAACAGGCTCAGAATTTTCAGAAACCCTGTCTTCATGGTCATTCGCCAGATGATGGTGATAACAGCTGGTCTATCGCGACTGCACGAACTTCAGGTGCGCTTTGTATACGGGCCAGCACATCGGCATCGATTTCCAGCGCCACCTGCCCGCTTAACTCCAGAGTTCTGAACAGCTGCACCTTGTCCGAATCAAGACCGCCCAGCAGGCGGTCCCGCAGTTCCCGCGTTTCCTGTCGACGCCGGTCCTCCCGGAAATCGTTTTCCATTCCGGCCACGTCAAGTGTCACGATCACGCGCATACGTTCGACATTCTGTTCCGCCTGACAGCCGCTTGCCGCAAGCAGGATACAGGCAGCCAGAAACATCGGCAAAGCCGCCCAACCACCAGCTCTATTGAAGCTGACTGACATATTTCAAAAACTTTTCCTGCTGCCAAAAAACACGCCCCGGCGATATTGACGTGCAAGCGCGGGGGCACGTCCTGTTTTAAAGCCCGCCCTGCACACCCGGATTTAATTCTTCCGGTGCCACGCCCACCCATCCGCCTGTGCACAAGCCTCGCTCAGCCTGAATGCTTACCGCCACACCGGGATTCAAAAGCACAGGGTCTGCAAAATCCCCATACACCACGATATTGGGGTCGCCGATGATACTAAGGAACCTCTGAATAAGTCCCGCATTCTGTCATAATTGAGGTCACAGCTAAAGGGGACGGAAATAAGCGTAATGACACAACAAAGTTTTTCAAACCTGGAGTTTGATCATAAGAAGAAGGTGGCCCGTAAGGAACGCTTTTTAGGTGAGATGGATCAAATAATTCCGTGGTAAACGTTGATGAAGGCGCATGCAGGCACTGACACCCAGGGTTATGTGCACAGTGTTGCGGTGACGGATGCTACGGCACACGATTCACAGATGATGGATGAGCGGGTTCACGGTGAAGAGCAGGTTGTGTATGGAGACAAGGCCTATGCCAGTCAGAAGCGGCAGGCGGATTATGAAGCCGCTGGCATCGAATGGCGCGCGAGCCGAAAAGCCCGTCGCGGTAAAAATCTGAATGCAGCTGATCAGGCTTTTAATCGCAACAGTAATCGTACCCGAGCTGTGGACGAGCACGCCTTTGGTGTTGTTAAGCACCTGTGGGGCTATACCAGGGTGCGCTACAAAGACCTCGAGAAGAATGCAACACAGTTATTTACCTTGTTTGCACTGGCCGATCTGTATCGGGCTCGAAAGCAATTGATGCATTCGCAGGCGTAATGCGCCCGCAATCGGATGGATTGGTTGATTTATCGCCAATCCAGACAGCAATAGCGGCAAGGCCACCGATGGGCTCGGCGTTACAGTGATGGTGGCAGCACTGCCGCCATTCACCGCCGACCACGACACAGAAGCCAGCGTCATATTCTGCGCCAATCCAGAATTGAGAACTGCCGCTCAAGCCAGGCTCTGCCGGGATCGGAACTTCAGTGTTGAGCGCCTCCAGAACCGATAGCAGTACGCTCGACACGTCATCTTCGTTGTTGAAGTCCAGGTTCGATTCATTGGGGCCCCAGACGTCGGCACTAGTTTTTTGATTGAGATCAAATCAGCGGTACTCAGTTTTATAAAAACCGACCATTTCGCGCCAATTATCAGCATCACTTTGACAGTTAATACGGGTAATTACTTAGAGTGCATAGTATTAAAACGTAAAAAGGGGCAATTACCTGTCCGGATTGCCATTGCGTGCAGATCGGCACATTCACAGAACCCTGGTATCCGCCAACTGAACAATGTGTGGCGATAAAGGTGAGTCCTTTGTGTGTTTCGCCTCCACGTCCTTAGTTTAGAACAACAACTGTATTGCACTGACAGTATCCTGTTCTAACCGTTTATCACTCGACATATATCAAGCCAAAGTGGCTAGGTGACCCATTTGGTAGGGGCGGGGGATTCTTCGAACATTTGATGAAAGTTTTTTTCGTCTTAATTTGTCAGGTATCGGCAGACGTACGGTATATTACTAAGGTCATTTATCTGACAGAACAGATCGTCATAATTCTGCAACAACAGAATGCTTGGCAAGTGCCAGGGTACGGTCAAGACAGGAAACACAGCATCCTCTGGCTGCGCGGGTGCCCCCAGTCGCCAATGTAGCCCACTGTCAGCCCGGCCAGGTCAGCGATTGCCTGCATGTCCCTGAGCGAGTAGTGGAAGGGATCTTCATCCAGCTGCGTGGCGATGCCGCCGGGTTCATGAAGCAGCGGTTCCAGGTAGCCGCTGTCCGGCGCCTCGAAGAAGGTGGCATAGAACTTACCGCCGGGTGCCAGGGTCCGTCGAACCTGCACCAGGCAGCGGATAATGTGGTTCATGGGCAGGTGGGTAAACAGGGACACGGCAACGCCGTAATCGAAGTGCGCACCGAAGCTTTCCAGTTCAAACCTGTCGCTCACGGCGAGATGAGCCAGTTTATCCTGCAATCCGGCCTCGGCCAGTTCCAGCCTGCCTGCTTCGATAAGGGACGGGTTTACATCCAGGCCGTAATAATTGCCGCACTCAAGGTAGGCGGCGAAATGAACGCCCCCTCTCAGCGCGCCGCAACCGACGTCCACCAGTTTGTGCCCGGGCTGCAATCCCTGTTGTTTCAGGAACTCCAGTTGCAGGCGCCCGATGTCGTCCCAGATGCCACCGACGAAATCCCGGTGTTTGCCGGCTGCGATGTCCTCTTCGCTGAGCCGTTGCCAATAGTCGTTGATGCCCTTCATGCGCTGGTACCGCGGCAGCCATCGAACAGCTGTGAAGCAGTGTCAGAGCACATCGGCAAAGCCTCTTTTCGCCCGCTCAAACGCACTGAACCCAAGCCAGGCGACGACTACACTGATGCCGGTATACACGGCCAATCCACCCCACTCCGGCATACTCCCCCAGATAAGCACGGCTCTCACCTGCTCGATAATAAACGCCACGGGATTGATGAAGATCCATGGCTGTATCGAAGCCGGCAGCGCGGACACGGGATAAAAGATCGGGCTCAGGAACAGCAGTGCGGACACCAGGATCCCGATCCCATGCTGGATATCCCTGAAATAAACACCCAGCGCCGATAGGGCCCAGGTCATGCCCAGCACCAACAGCACCAACGGCAGGATAAGTAAAGGTAAGAAGACGATGGTCCACGGCAGTTCACCCAACGCAGCCAGCATGAACACCGCCAGCACCGCGACACTCATCGCGGCATGGAACAGGGCCTGCCCCATCACGACGATGGGCAGAATGTTAAGGGGGAACACCACGCGTTTCACGTAGTTGGTATTCTCCAGCATGAGCTGGGGCGACCGGTTGATACACTCGGCGAACAGGTTGAACACCAGCAGGCCTGAAAACAGGATGGCGGCGAGTTCCAGCTTGCTACCCGAGGCGCCCTGCCAGCGCGGTTCGAAGACCATGCCGAACACGAGGGTGTATACCGCCAGCATCAGTAATGGCTGGAGCAAGGTCCAGAATACGCCGAGAAAAGACCCCTTGTAGCGCCCCATTATCTCCCGCCGCAGGAGTTGCCGGATCAAGTTACGCTGCTGCCATACGGGTCCAACATCAGCCGGATTATTAAACACGCCTCACCCCTGTCTTTTTCGCTTTGGCATTCACTAAGGAAACCCTTATTATATCGTTTTCCGTCATCCTGGCGCATGCCGGAATCCATGTCGTCTGATTCTCTGGAACCCGGCATGCGCCGGGATGTCGGATTAATCAGTGGTTCCCTAATAATTACCAATCCACGGGAAAATGACTTTTCACCGTGCGCCACGCATGATTTTCGGGGCCCTGTGTGCGGATTTACCAGCGCATTGTTAGAGAACGATAGTTATGAAATTGTTTTTACTCGCTTAATTGATTTCCGCTATTGACCCGCCCGGCGACCGCAAAACTTTTCGGCATTCTCACCCTACACGCCCGACCAGTCTTTCTACACTTTATGGATGTTATTATGATAAAAATGTATGCATGAAAATAACGCCGCAGGAAGCACCTCATGGCCGCCTTGCTGACGCCTGACGACATGCCACCCGTGGATCCGTCAGGCACGGTGCTGAACACCAAAGGACTATCCAAGTACTACCGCATCTATGCCCGTCCCCAGGACCGCCTCAAGCAGGCGCTCGTCCCCCGTCTTCAGCGCCTTTTCCGGACTGCGGGCGCCAGGCCTGTTTACTACCGCGAACATTGCGCCGTGCGTGACATCGCGCTGCAGGTGAACGCAGGCGAGACCGTCGGGATCGTTGGCCGTAACGGTTCGGGCAAATCCACGCTGCTGGAACTGATCACCGGCGTGCTCAACCCGACCTCCGGCTCGGTCAGCGCCAGGGGCCGGATAGCCGCCCTGCTCGAACTGGGTGCCGGCTTCAATCCCGAATTCAGTGGCAGAGATAACGTTTTCCTCAATGCCGCGCTAATGGGACTGGACCAGCATGAGACCCGGCAACGGTTCGACGAGATCGTGGAATTCTCCGAACTGGCGGATTTCATCGATCAACCGCTGCGCACCTATTCCAGCGGCATGTTTGTAAGGCTGGCTTTCTCGGTGGCCATCAACATCCGGCCCGACATTCTCGTTATCGACGAGGCCCTGTCTGTCGGCGACGAGGCCTTTCAGCGCAAGTGCTTTTCGCGCATCCGCGCGTTCCAGGATGCGGGTGGAACCATCCTGTTTGTGTCACACAGCAGCGCCGCGGTCATCGAGCTGTGCAGCAAGGCCATACTGCTCGACCAGGGTGAACTGCTGTACTCGGGTTTGCCGCGTGATGTCATCGCCGAATACCAGAAACTGATTTATGCGCCCGCTGGCCAGATGGAGGTATTACGCAGTGCGCTGGCCGAAAAGCCGATGATACACTCCCCTGAAAAACCCCGACTGGTGGAAACAACCGACACCGTATCGCTCCCGGTCACGGATGTTGATGACGGCGCGTCTTATGATCCTGATCTAAAGCCGAGCAGTACCGTGCATTATGAGAACCGCGGCGCCCGGATTCATGACGTCCGTATCAGTACGCTCGATGACCGGGAGGTCAATATCCTTGCCCAGCGTTGCGACTATGTATTCAGCTACAAGGTATTGTTCGAGAAATCCGCAGTGAAGGTCCGCTGCGGCATGTTCATCAAGACGACGACGGGTTACGAACTGGCGGGTGCTACAACCGCTGATATCGGACAGGGTGAGGACACCATTGAGGCCGGCAGCACCATCGAACTGAAGTTCCGCTTCCGATGCCTGCTTACACCGGGCACCTATTTCCTGAACGCCGGCGCTGTTGGGCAGCTAGATGGTGCAGAGACTTTCCTGGACCGCTGCATTGATGTTGCCATGTTCAAGGTCAAACCAACCGCGGGTTCGCCGGCGGTCGGGGCAGTTGACCTGATGATTGAACCAAGCATGAACATTGCCGAGATACTGGGGAATTAACGATAATGACAAAGTTGAACTCCACTTCCAGGATGCTCATGGTCCTGGGCGCACACAGGAGCGGCACCTCTGCACTGGCCGGTGTCATTCAGCGCCTGGGTGTGGAACTTGGCGAAAACCTTCTCGGTCCCCAGGCGGGCGTCAATGAACGCGGTTTCGGCGAACACAGCGACCTGGTCGCCCTGCATGATCATCTGCTGGGACAACTGGGATCGCGCTGGGACAGCATTCACCCCTTACCGGAAAAATGGTGGCAATCCAGCGAAATCGATTCCATCTCCAGGGAGATCAGCAACGTTGTTGAAAGGGACTTCGGCAATACGAAACTCTGGGGGCTGAAGGACCCCAGGCTGTGCCGCTTACTGCCGCTCTGGCTGAACATTCTTGAGCAGCGGGCTTGCGAGCCGTCGTTCGTTATCATCTACCGCAACCCGCTTGAAGTTACCGCATCGCTTTCCCGAAGGGACCGGATGGAAACGCAGCAGGCGCTCAATATCTGGCTGCAACATATCCTGGATGCGGAGCTTTATTCACGGGGTTACCCCCGGGCCATCATCTCTTACCGGCAACTGCTGGAAGACTGGCGCGGCACCATGCGCAGTGTCGGTGAACTGCTATCCCTGCAATGGCCAGCCAACATCGATCAAGCGGAAAGGGAAATTGTTGATTTCCTGGATGACTCACTTCGCCATCATCAACTCAACAAGGAAGCGTTGAGCGGCGTGCCATCCTGGATCAGGGAAACATACGCCTGCCTGGAACAGGCATATCAGAACGGTGATGAAGACCTGCAGCCACAGTTCGACAGGCTCGGGCGGGAATACCGGGATGCGGTATCGTTATTTTCGCCGCTGCTGCTTTCCGAAGAACAGAAGTTCAGGGAAGTTGACTCGGGCTTTAAACAGGCGTGCGCGATTATCGAGGCCAAGAATGCCGCTGAACAGCAACAGATGAAAACCCTGCAGGATGTAGAGGCCGGTTTCAAACAGTCCATCGAGATGCTGAACGAAAAAGACGCCGAACTGGCAAAAATGAACGCGTTGCTGACCGACCGCGTTCGCTCGCTGGCGCGAGCCCTGGATGAATGGGTAGAGCCCCCCCCGCAAAAGGAAAAAGCCGAAAGCCAGGCAGCGGAAAACGATAAAGGTGATGACAAGGTTTACGAAGGCGTTATCGACCTTCGGGTAAGCAATAACTCCCATACACAGCTGTACAACTTCATCCAGGAAGACAGTGCCGGACGCCATTCTCGGGTACTGGAGGCGGGATGTTCATCCGGTTATTTCGGGGAAGCGCTGAAAAAAGCCGGCCACGAGGTATGGGGCGTCGAGATGTCGCCAGGGGAGGCTGCCAGGGCGCGGAAAAAGCTCGATCATGTTTTCGTCGGCACCATTGAGGAGTTCCTGGGCTGTGAAGCCGTTAACGGCGTCAGATTCGACTACATCACTTTCGGCGATGTACTTGAACATCTCGTCTATCCCCAACAGGTGCTGAAGGACTGCAGGCGTTTTCTTCGCCCGGGCGGGTGCATTGCCGCCTCGATCCCCAATGTCGCGCACAAGGCCGTCAGGCTGATGCTCATGGAAGGACGCTGGGATTACGCCGACTTCGGGATTCTGGACAACACTCACCTGAGGTTCTTTACCCGTAACAGCATCGTCGACATGTTCACCAATGCCGGTTTTGACATGCGCCGCATGGACATTGTGACTCTGCCGCCGGATGCCACCGGTATCGATGTCAGCGCCGATCTGCTTCAATCCACCTCGGAGCTGCTACCGGAAAACGACGGGGACGTTTTCCAGTTCACATCCCTGTCCCGGATGTCCGAAAGCGGGGATCAACTGGCCGGGCACAACCACCGTTTTCACCAGGGCTCGGGCGCGAATATCCTGTGCCTGCTGCCTTTTGCCGACTGGAGCGTGGGCAATATCCGTATCAGGGATCCCCTCATGAAGTATTGCCAGCAGTATGGCGGTCATGTGCGCATCCGCAGCATCTATGAGCATAAGGGGCGCGACATCGCCTGGGCGGATACCGTCATCCTGCAACGCGATTCAAACCGGTATGTGCTGGGCCTGGTCGATAACCTGCAGAAAATGGGGAAACGCTTGATTGTTGATATGGACGATCTGCTGACGGAGATCCCCCCTTTCCTGCTGAGTTACGATCACTGCCAACAGATCCGGCCCTACCTGCTGGAAACCTTGCGAATGGCGGACGCGATCACGGTGACCACGCAGCGCCTGAAAGATGAAATGACTGCGTATAACAGCCATGTGTTCGTGGCACCGAATTGTGTTTCCTCGGCACATGAACCGGTAAGGCACTTCGACAGTGAAACACACAGGGTCAACCTGCTGGTCGCGTCAACGGACACCGTAAGGGTAGACTTCATCGTCTCGGCGTTGAAACGCGTGACAGATGACGGTGAGTTAAATACAGGAATCGTATGCATTGGTCCGCCGGGCGACTTTCTGCAGGATACAGGCCTGTCCGTACAGGCCCATGACAACATGGACTATGCGGGTTTCAAGGCGTTTCTTGCCACCCTCGACAACACCATCGGCATCATCCCCCTCGACGACTCGCGCTTCAGTGGTTGCAAGAGTCCGGTAAAGTACCTGGATTTCTCGCTTGCCGGCATTCCCGCGGTTTGCTCTGATGTGCTGCCCTATAGCAACTGCGTAAATGACGGTGAAACCGGCATCCTGTGCGCCAATAACGAGGACAGCTGGTACCAAGCCCTTCGTGAACTGGTATTGTCGGCATCCCGCCGCACTGAAATCGCAAACGCGGCACGACGTTTTAGCGCATCCGAATTCCCCCTGAAACATGCAGCGGGTTGCTGGAACGAGGTGCTGGCGAATACGCAGCCCGGGCAGGGACAGGAGGGCTCCGAACTCCTTTCAGCACGCAGAAGTATCCCGCTATTCCTGCATCACATGATGAATCCGTCCGCCTATCGCTTGGCACTGCAGGTATTGCGCCGCGAGGGGATCAGCGGTGTCAGGGCTCGGCTGTCCCGGTTGATCTAGTACTCCGTCAAGGTGATATTGATGGATACAGCGAGTCGAGAAGCCGTTAGCTGTTAGGCGTGCGACCGCAGTACTAGCCGTAGCTAATTCAAGGGAGCACAACAA
>Ga0316201_10004174_pt1 | contig 10853 bp, 9 predicted proteins | sample CS6wburrow_MG_FD_204516 | JGI IMG/M metagenome (GOLD analysis project Ga0316201, IMG submission 204516) | Coastal sediment microbial communities from Delaware Bay, Delaware, United States - CS-6 worm burrow | ecosystem: Environmental > Aquatic > Marine > Coastal > Sediment | place: USA: Delaware... | reverse complement strand
GCTGCTGGATATCGATACCGTAACCGAGCGACTGGTCAAGGTCGGCCTGGTGGCTGCAGGCCACAGTCCGGATGACCGGGATTCTGACTATTTCAAGCAAACCTGGCGCGAGCCCATCTACCAGGCGCTGTTTGATATTGCACGCGACAACCTGCCTTACCATGATGTGGTGATAACCGGGCCGTTTACCAGGGAAATTCAGCATTCGAACTGGCCTGCGAAGCTGTCCACTGAACTGGGCAGCCCGGTAGAAGTGCATTACGTGCAATGCCCTGCGCACATTCGCAGGCAAAGGCTTAGCGTTCGTGGCAATGAACGTGATCAGGCAAAACTGCAGGATTGGGATAGCTATGTAGAATACTATGGTGATGAGCACCCGCCTGTATTTGAGCATGTGCTTGTTGATGGCGCGCCTGACAATGCCTGAAAATCTCGACCCCTTACGAACCATGCAGTAGAGGTCACAAATTGAAAAATCTACAGTGTTTTCTGTTAATACTTGTATGCCTGAATTTTTCAGGCTTATCCGACGCACAGGCGGAACAAAGCGTTCGACCGGGTATTAATACTTACTACATGGATCCAGACTGGCAGCAATGGAAAAATCAGTTCGAAACACCGGGTCGAGAAATCTATGACCGTCGCTTTGATATTATGCGCGCCTCGGGTGTGTCGCCAGGAATGGATGTGGCGGATATCGGTGCAGGCACGGGGCTGTTTACGCGACTTTTTTCACCACAGGTGGGCGCAGAGGGCAAGGTATACGCGGTGGATATTTCGCGGCCGTTTGTTGAAAACATACTGCGCGAGAGCCGCGAACAAAACCTAATGAACATCGAAGGCGTGGTCAATTCGCCTGGTGATGCCAAGTTAGACGTAGAATCGATTGACCTTGCGTTCACCGTCGATACTTATCATCATTTTGAATATCCGAAAAGCATGCTCGCTTCGATACATAAGGCACTTCGTTCCGGTGGCAGGTTGATTGTGATCGATTTTCGAAAACATCCGGGTAAAAGTTCAGGCTGGGTCATGGGGCATGTTCGTGCCAACAAGCAAAAGGTGGTTGACGAAATCACCTCGGCCGGATTTGTACAAATAGACGACAAGCCTTTGCTGCGCGAGAATTACTTTCTGGAGTTTCGCAAGGTCGAATAAAATATGACTGCCTGGGTACCTGATAAAAGCGGACGCTCGGCTGTTGGACTTTGAGGGGCAGGTCTTTTATCCTGTAGCACCGCCAAAAAACCAAAGCCGAAAAAAAGAACGCCATGCCTGACATTGAATCTCTGCAATTCCTCACTTACCCGCTGCTCAACAACGCCTTACAGAGCTGGCTTTTCGCACTGACCGTATCGGTCCTGGTTTATTTGCTGATACGCATCATTATCCACCTCGGCGTCTCGCGCCTGGTACGGCTCGCGAAGGAAACCACCACGATCTGGGATGACGCGGTGACCGACGCACTGTCGCGAACACGCGGCCTGTTCGTGCTGATTATTGCGCTGTTCATGGGTTCGCTGTTGCTGGAGTTTCCTGACCGGGTAGAGGCGGTGATCGTCAGCGTCACCTCAATCGCACTGTTCATCCAGGGTGGATTGTGGCTCAACAGTATCGGGCAGTTCTGGATTAAAGCGGAGAGCCAGCGCCGCCGCAAGATTGACCCGGCCACGGTCACCACCGTCAGCGCGATGGGCTTCGTCGGCCGGCTGGTGTTGTGGGCGCTGGTTGCGATACTGCTGCTGGACAACCTTGGCTTCGACGTTACCGCGCTGGTCGCCGGCCTCGGCGTCGGCGGCATAGCGGTCGCGCTGGCATTGCAGAACATACTCGGCGACCTGTTCGCGTCGCTGTCCATCGTGCTGGATAAGCCCTTCGCGGTCGGCGACTTCCTGATCATCGACGAGCACATGGGCGCGGTCGAAAACGTTGGCCTCAAGACCACGCGAATACGCAGCCTTTCTGGCGAACAACTGGTGTTCTCCAACGCCGACCTGCTAAAAAGCCGCATCCGCAACTACGGCCGTATGTTCGAGCGCCGCGTTGTGTTCAAGTTCGGCGTTACCTACCAGACCCCACGCGACAAGCTGAAGAGAATTCCGGCGATGGTTCGCGAAACCATCGAGGAACAGGACAAGGTTCGCTTCGACCGCGCCCACTTCCAGGCCTACGGCGACTCATCGCTGGATTTCGAAATCGTGTATTACGTGCTTTCGCCCGATTACAACCAGTACATGGATATCCAGCAGGCGATCAACCTGGGTATTCACGAGCACTTCGAGCAGGAAAGCATCGATTTTGCGTACCCCACGCAGACAGTTTTTGTTCATCGGGTGGGTGACGAACGGGAACAGTCAGTGAATTAACAATGAGAACTAAAGGTGACACAGGGATTAAATTAGGATCAATTCAACAAAATGTCTAAAAAAATAATCCCTCAGTCCATTTTGATGCATATGATTCATCAAGTAGATACTGACTAATATATAACCATGCTGAAATATCTGTCGGGCATTCTGATCATACAAGTCGCTACGGTAGCCATGACGCTTGCGGTAATAAAATCGGCTGACCGTGAGCTTTGGCTGGCAGTGTTTTTACTTGCTTTGATCATTGGCCTGGTTACCGCCTTCTGGTTTGCCTCTATCGCCAGCCATGCTAAAAAAGATGCGCTGGCGTCCGCCAAAGATGAATTTTCCAGAGAGCGGGAAAAACTGCGCGTTAACGCTGAACGCCAGAAGACCAGCCTTATGCGCAAAAGTCATGAAGAAATCCGCAAAGAGACCAATCGAGCACATGCCAGGTCAAGCTTCAAACTGGGTGCGGGGTTTATTGGTATTGTTGCCGCTGGCTCATTGATGCTATTCAGCCAGCTTATTACACTGGGTCTGTTGACATTGGCTGTCGGTGGCGGTGCGCTGGGAGGTTATCTCATACGCGTTCGGCAAGAAGTCGCATCGCGACGTAAACAAGCGTTTGCCAATAGTGATGGAAGAAAACCCGTTATTGAGGCACAGTCTGTTAAGGGCGATTCCAGCTAAATTCAGTTCCAGCGGAAAGATATGTCTGATCACTGATACCGCTAATTTACTTTTTACACCTGGTGTGAAGTTTGTAGCGGGTGATGCCCGCCCTGCGCAAGCAGACGATGGCGTGAAGCTTGTAGGGTACGCCGTGCGCAGCATAATCCAGACCACAAAACCCCGGTGCGCGCGGCGCACCCTACGCGAATTAAAGCTGACGAAGGGATTAAATTATGATCAATTCAACAAAGTGGTTAAAAAAATAATCCCCCCGTCACATTTAACGCTCTTTGCTGATGAAGGTGAGACTGAATGAAGATCAAATATTATGGTTACAATACTTTCCTGATCGAGTCAGGCGATAAAAAACTTGTCATTGATCCTGGGGCATTGCTTTTTTACTGGTTCCGATTTACATCACTTATCCCAAAGACCGAATGGGAAAGTATCACCCATATCTTTATCACGCACGGTGACCCGGACCATTACTGGCATGCAGATCGAGTAGCGAAAGCATCGCATGCACCTGTTATCTGTAACAAAACAATGCGACGAGACGTCAATGGTAAAGAATTAATGCTTGGTCCACGTGATAAAGGGCTGGCATTTACTACAGAATTTAATAACATTAATACCCTTTCAGTCGGCGAGACTATTGAGATTGACGGTATGTCAATCACAGGTATAAAAGTAACCCATGGCGAGCTTATCCTTAAAATCGGTCTTTTTTCCAAAACGCTAAAGCCAGGGCCAAATGAGAGAGTTGGCTGGGGTGCGATTGGATTCGACATCAAACTGGATGGTAAACGGATCGTAAATCTTGGTGATACACTGTTGCATGAAAAAGAATGGCAATCGATTCAAAATCCAGATGTGTTAATGATACCGATTGGTGGTAAATCGATTCATAACACAATGGACGTAGTGGAAGCCTTGCAGGCTGTCAACATCATGCATCCGAAATTAGTCATTCCCTGCCATTATAATTGCCCGGCATTCTTTACTAAAACATACAATCCCGCTGATGATTATCTATTTAAATCTGAAGTGGAAAAGTCGGGTTCGAAATGTAAGATATTACAGATGGGCGATTCAATAGATTTAGATAATGAATAAGCAGGTTCCACAACAGAATGATATTAAGTTGTGGTTAAGCCTTGTTGTGCGCATGGCTTTGTTTGCCGTTGCGCTGATGTGGCCGGCGGGTACCTGGCGTTGGTGGGAGGCATGGGTATTAGTCGGTCTCTGGACTGTCTTTGGGCTTGTAATGACCCATTATTTATTACGCAATGATCCTGCATTACTTGCTGAGCGGATGAAGCTTGTGCCACTGCACAAAGATCAAAAAGTTTGGGATAAGGTGTTAATGCTGCTGTTTGTTATAGCAGGTATAGGGCTCTATATCATCCCTGGGTTTGACGTGGTGCGTTATGAATGGGGTGAACCGTTTCCAGTGTGGATAAGAATTTTAGCGATGATTGTACACTTGCCTTGTTTTCTTTTCCTCGGATGGGTAATGCGAGAGAATACTTATCTATCTCAGGTAGTTAAAATTGATAAGGAGCGAGGCCATCAGGTAATCACTACCGGGCCTTACGCACTGGTGCGCCACCCCATGTACACGGTAATGATAGTTTTACTGTTTGCTGTGCCCATTGCACTCGGGTCAAAGTTCGCATTAATCCTTGCTATTTTTCTGACGTTATTACTGATTGTGCGCACTTACTTTGAGGATTGTACCTTATACAAAGAACTGGAAGGTTATCCTGAGTACGCCAAACAAACACCTTATCGGTTAATTCCAAAGCTGTGGTGAAAAATAACGCCATGAATCAGCTCACCGAATATATAAAAGATCAAATCTGGATTCTTGAATATCCAGTTCGATTTGCAGGTATCGATCTGTTCGGTCGTATGACAATTATAAAAATGGATAGTGGAGAGTTAATCATCCATGATCCATGTAAAATTGATGAATTAGTAAAAAATGAGATAGATAAAATAGGCGAGGTGAAATATATCGTTGCACCCGGGTCATATCATCATTTATTTGTAACTGACTTCCAGCAGAAGTATCCGAATGCTGAAACATTCCTTTGTCCGGGACTTGAAAGGAAAAGACCGGATATTAAATTTGAATGGATACTTGGAAATAAACCAGATCCTAGATGGTGTAATGTTTTAGATCAGGTCGTCGTGCAAGGGCCAAAATATATATGGGAAGTTGCTTTTTTTCACAGGCCATCAAAAACATTGATTCTGGTAGATTTACTGGAAAATATTGGTGACGATTTCCAGCATCCAACAAGCCTGCTTTTACGATTCTGGTGGAAAGTGGTTTATAAAATGTGGAACAATCCAAAGGCGGCTCCAGAATATCAAATGGGTTGGGGCAAGAAAGATATAGTTAAAGGTGGTCTTAATAAGATACTTGGCTGGGAAGCAGAAAGAATAATACTGGCTCATGGCGAGCTTATAGAAAACGATGTTACCAATGTTCTTCGCTCTGCCTGGAGTAAGGTTTTAAATGCTTGATAAGCATATCAAATCAAATCAAATCGAATCGTCTGTGATGGTTATCTATGACGTAAAAACACGAAGAAAATGGGTCAGATCACAGATACCGCTAATTTTCATTTCTACACCTGGTGTGAAGTTTGTAGGGTGCGCCGTGCGCACCAAAATCCAGACCACAAACCCCGGTGCGCATGGCGCACCCTACGGGAATTAAAGCTGGCGGAGGGATATGAATATGATCAGTATAAAAACAGGTATCAGTCTGGGCTTCCCCCGCTAAACCAGCCCAAACTGCTACTGCAATGCCTTGCATGAGCTTACAGGACTGTCCTGTTCGTGCTGAACAGGGGCGCCAGGCCAGCTAGCCGGCTTCGCGATATGTCATCATGCGCTGCGAGTCTTCGTCCCACAGGCTGGAGCGAAAGCAGTCAATGATATCTCGTAGCGCCAGGGTCGTTGTTATAGGTGACTGCAGTTCACGAATCGCCGCCATGGTTTCTGGCAGCCGGTAGAAAGGGATGCGGACATTGAGGTGGTGAATATGGTGATAGCCGATATTGCCGGTAAACCATTGCATCAGCTTGTTGAGCCGCATGTAGCTGGAAGACTCAAGCGCGGCCCGGTAGTGGGTCCACGCCTCGGCTGAAACCACATGCATACGTTTAAAGCTATGCTGGGCAAAAAACAGGTAACTGCCCAGGGCCGAAGCAAGCGTGACGGGTAACAGGACGCCAAAGAAGGCCACATCAAAACCCCCGTTGATCCACAACAGCGCGATCAGCCCGACATGACCCAGCAGCGCCAGGGCAGAATCCCAGTTCTTTAGCGGATTTTGTAGCAAGGGTAATAAACAGATACTGTAGGCGAATATCGTAATGTAACCAAACACGACCACCAGCGGGTGGCGTTGAAAACGATATGAGGCTCGCTGCGCGGGTGTGGCTTCGCGCCACATCTTCGTGGTGATCAACGGAAAGGCGCCCACGCTTGCTTCGCTGATCTGGCCGACGTGGCCATGATGGTAGTTGTGACTCTTGCGCCAGGAGCGCGGTGGCGTGAGTGCGAAGGCGGCATACACACGAAATAGCACCCAGGCGAGGCGCGACGTCTGCAGAATTGCACCGTGCATATAGTCATGGTAGGTAATGAAGGCACGCACCATGATCAGTGCCCCGAGTACGGATAACATCAGGCGCAGTGGCCACCACGGCGCGATCGCCGCGCCAACAAGTGCAGCGATCATCAGGCCATATGTCGAAGCGACGAGCCACCAGCTTTTCGCCACATCCTCGACCGCAAAAGGCGCTGTCGCCTTGATGAGTTCCCGGCCGATCCGAATACCATTGCTGTGTACCAGTCGGTCTGGTGCTGCCGACTGACCTGTTTCATCATTGTCGATAGTTGTAAGCATCTAACCCATCAAAAAAAAGCATAATTACATAAATTAAATATCACGTTACGTCTCAATGGCATATGAAAAGTAACATGAACAGTCTTTCGATATTTTGATATAGCTCAACTATAAAAACCATCACCAATCGGGGGTAGAGTGAACCGTTCCCAGTTTAAAAATTATAGGGGTCGGTGACAAATACTAATAATTCTCATTATTCACCTATACCTTTAAACTGAGGCCACTATCATTCTGCAGTCATTTGATTTACTTACTGAGACAAACACATTTTATTTATGAAACTATTCCACATACTTTCCATTTTAATTACGCTTTCTGCTGTTTTCAGTTTTATCAATTACCGCTTTCTTAAATTACCCACGGCTATTGGTTTAATGCTGATTGCTATGCTCGCATCGTTGGCCCTGTTATTGCTTGGGCCGTTGTCGTTTGGATTGCGGGAGGACGTTGCCGTTTTACTTGCGTCGGTCGATTTTGATGAGACCTTGTTGCATGGCATGTTGAGTTTATTGCTGTTTGCTGGTGCGCTGCATGTCAACCTGGATGACCTTACCAAACAACGTTGGGTGATTACTATCCTGGCCACGGCAGGTGTGTTGAGTGCTACTTTTATGATTGGTTATATGGCGTACTGGATCTTTGCATTGCTAGGCCTTGAGGTTCCATTGATCTATTGCCTTTTATTTGGTGCCTTAATCTCGCCGACTGATCCTATCGCGGTGCTGGGTATTCTTAAACAGGCGGGCGCAGCGAAAACATTAGAGACCAAGATTACGGGTGAATCCTTATTTAATGATGGGGTTGCTGTTGTTGTGTTTCTGGTGCTGTTGAGTATCGCAACGGGTGAGGGCGATGTTACGGTAGTATCGATTGCTGGTTTATTTGCTCAGGAAGTGCTCGGCGGTGTGGCTTTTGGGCTTGCCATAGGCAGCCTTGCTTACTGGATGCTGAAACAGGTAGACGACTATACGGTGGAAGTCCTCATCACGCTGGCGATAACGATGGGGGGTTATGCGCTGGCTGAGTGGTTGCATATTTCAGCACCGATTGCGATTGTAGTTGCCGGGTTACTGATCGGTAATCACGGGCGGTCGTTTGCGATGTCAGATAAAACCCGTCTACATCTGGATAACTTCTGGTTATTGGTGGATGAAGTTTTAAACGCAGTTTTATTTGTGTTGATTGGTATGGAAGTATTGGTGCTCAGCTATCAGCAGTCTTATCTATGGGCTGGTTTGATAATGATACCGTTGATTCTTCTTGCCAGGCTGGTCGCTGTTTGGGTGCCTGTCAGTATTATGCGTCGCCACCGCGAGTTTAGCCCGATGGCTGTGTCGATACTAACCTGGGGTGGTTTGCGTGGCGGTATTTCTGTGGCATTAGCGCTGTCGCTGGCACCCGGTGAGGAGCGCAATGTTTTGCTTACGGTGACTTATATCGTGGTGGCGTTTTCGATTATTGTGCAGGGGCTTACGATTGGCCCGTTGGTGAAATTTGCCAGTAATAAAAATTGAATTATAATCGGATATGCGTGCTGAAAAGCGAATTTCTACACTAACAGAATCATAGGGGGCGGTGTTATTTAATACGAATGCATTAATATATCAGCATACTCTGTGTCAGCAAATGACAGGCGCATTGAGGTCAGGCGCTGCGCCTGTTGCCGCTATTTAATATTAAATCTCGAAGGGAATTGTTCATTTAGTGAGAGAAACTCTGAACTTCACTTCCATTAAGCAATACACGATTCAAACAGCAAATCGAAAAAGCCCTGGGAAGGCCGGTTGGTCACGGCCGATCATGTGATACGAAAAAGTCAGCCAGGCTTTAATCACTCCGACCTCTTTGCAATGGTGATTTTGACCTCAATCAAGGGATCCTCGCTCGTTTAATGATCAACTAAATGCGATGTACGTTATTCGTAATTTGATGTTATCTACTTTTTATTCGATGATACATTGGTGCGCACGGCGCACCCTGCAGAGGCTTGTGTGAAGAAGACTAAAGCTAAACCCGGTTCAGAGAACAATTGTTTCTAATGTTATTGTGTTCTCTGATCCCAATTATTCTATAGCCTGCTATGTCTCTTCCCATTGAAGAACTTCTGCCCCGCCTTGTCGCTACGCTGAATAATCATTTCAGCGTTGTGGTGCAGGCGCCACCCGGTGCCGGCAAGACCACGCGGGTGCCATTGGCGTTGCTGGATTGCGCCTGGCTCGGTAATAAAAAAATCATTATGCTCGAACCGCGTCGCCTGGCGGCACGGTCGGCTGCGCGTTTTATGGCGAAGTCTCTTAATGAACGCGTGGGTGAGACGGTAGGCTATCGTGTTCGCTTTGATAACAAGACCGGTCCGAAGACGCGCATCGAAGTGGTGACCGAAGGTATACTCACCCGGATGTTGCAGGATGATCCAACGCTGGAAGCGTATGGTGTTCTGATATTCGATGAGTTTCATGAACGCAATCTGAATTCTGATCTCGGCCTGGCCTTGTGTATCGATTCGCAACAGGGTCTGCGTGAGGATATAAAAATTATCGTGATGTCGGCAACGCTCGATGGCGCAGCGGTTTCCTCGCTGCTGCATGATGCGCCAATGTTGACCAGCGAGGGTCGCAGTTACCCGGTGGCGATTCATCACCAGGCACTTAGCCACAGGTTTGCGCGCGAGCGGCGTGGTTTCCTGGCGGAAGTAACACAGCGCATCATGCATGTGTTGCAGCAAGAACATGGTAGCGTGCTGGTGTTTCTGCCCGGTGCCGGCGAGATCCGCCAGGTCACTGCCGCCTTGCATGATGCGCTGCATGATTCCAACCGGGGCAGGGATGTTTTATTGACACCGCTGTTTGGTCAGCTCACCGCGGCTGAACAGGACGCAGCGATTCAGCCGGCACCCGAGGGCAAACGCAAGATCGTGTTAGCCACGGCCATTGCCGAGACAAGTTTGACGATTGAAGGTATTCGTATCGTGATCGATAGCGGGCTGATGCGACTGCCGCGTTTTGATCCCAACACCGGTTTGACGCAACTCGTGACCCTGCCGGTGTCGCAGGCCAGTGCCGATCAGCGCTGTGGCCGCGCCGGGCGTTTGCAGGCGGGTGTGTGTTATCGCCTGTGGAAACAGGGCGCACATCTACTAGCACAAACCCCGGCGGAAATACTCGACGCCGATCTTGCGCCCTTGTTGCTGGAACTGGCGCAGTGGGGTGTCAGCGATGTGAATGCGCTGCGCTGGATCGATGCGCCGCCCGCGCCACACGTGGCGCAAGCCAGGGATTTGTTGCGGCAACTCGGTGCGCTGGACGCGCAAGACAGAATCACGCCACATGGCAAAGCGATGGCAGAGTGGGGCGTGCATCCGCGTCTCGCGCACATGCTGCTCTGCGCCAGGGCTATCGGCGCCGGTGCGTTGGCCTGCGAGGTTGCGGCGATCCTGGGTGATCGTGACATTTTGCGCGGCGCTGGCGTCGACGTTCAAGAGAGTGATCTGCAACTGCGGGTTGAGGCCATGCGCGACCGGGCAGGGCGCGACCAAACAAATCGTAACAGCACTATTGACAAGAGTGCCTTGCGCCAGGCGCAGCAGGCATCTGCACGGTATCAGCAGCAGTTAAGCGTAAGGGCCCAGTCGTCAGCCGAAGATATTCATCTGCTGGGTGTCGTGCTGGCGTATGCCTACCCGGATCGTATTGGCCGTCGCCGTGATTACTCGTCGCGTTATTTGTTGAGCAATGGTCGCGGCGCTATCCTGAACGAGGGCGATCCATTATCTACGCACGAGTATATCGTCGCCGCGCATCTCGATGGCGCGCGCGAGGCGCGTATTTTTATGGCCGCCGGTATTCACCGCGAACACCTGATGCAATATCACGGCGATATCATCCAGCCGCACACGCGGG